>Ga0247609_10004588_pt1 | contig 13707 bp, 20 predicted proteins | sample 172DNAGHGlowgp2_FD_193487 | JGI IMG/M metagenome (GOLD analysis project Ga0247609, IMG submission 193487) | Sheep rumen microbial communities from Palmerston North, Manawatu-Wanganui, New Zealand - 1728 DNA GHGlow gp2 | ecosystem: Host-associated > Mammals > Digestive system > Stomach > Rumen ...
CATCCTTATTAATATAAACAATTGGTTTATTTTCTTTAATAACTCCAAATCTTTTTAATTCATCTAATAACTTACTCACAATATTGCCTACTTTCCTAATTCTGATGGTTTATGCGTTAGAGCAAATTCTTCTCTACCTATTCTATAATAACCCTTTTCAGAAACAACAATAGCATCTCCATATTCAATTTTACAATTTTCTTCTTCACACCATTCATTACAGATAGTCCAGCCAAGAGCTTTACCAACTGTAGTATCAACAATGATAACTTTTCTAGTTTCTGCTGGTGTTGGACAAACTAAGAAATCTCTTGTAGAGTTTGCCATCATATCAGCAAATTCTTCTCTTTCTTTTAAATCTGTTATTGAAAATAAGAATGCACTAAGATTCATTAAACTCTTTCCATCGTGAACACCGATTGGATAAGCGTTTCCAATATTCTTAGCTACTCTAGCAGTATCCCAAGTATATGCGTCTACCATATTATTAATTAATACTTTTCCACCAAGAACACGAATAACTGTTCTATATTGAATTTCATCATAGATTTGACCAGTTGGGCATTCCTTAGTTTTAATTGCTTGAGTGTAAATCTTTCCAAGTAATCCTAATTGATTCCAACTTGGTAGTAAAATATTATCTATCTCTAACTTAATATATGGTTTAGCCATATATCTGAATTCACTTAAAATCTTATTAGTTTCTTCCTTCTTCATCTTTGTTCTCCTCTTTTCTTTCAGATTCCTCTAATGCTTTATATGCAATTTCAAATAATTCTTTTTCTTTATTGGCGAAGAATGAGTCATCGTCTTCTCTTTCATTTACAATAAGATAATTATTTAATTCTTTGATTCTGATTTCTGCATATTTCTTTAATTTTGTATTTCTATCATAGCTTTCAATGTTTTTATCATAGTTAGCATATTTATCTTTTTTATTATCTTCTTTTGAATCAAATGAAAGTATAATAATAAAATTTGATAATATTAGATATGCCATAAATGCAAAGCACATTATCACACCAATAGCGCTTCTATCAGATTCACTACTGCAATTATACATTATAAGTATATATGCTATAATATATATTACTGCTGCGATAAGTGTTACAAATAATGCTGTTTTTCCTTTATTCATTTTGATTCTCCTTTTTATTCTTAAAGTATTCTTGAATGGCATATAACATTTCTAATGCAATGTTATAATGAACTGGTAATTTATAAAAATCATCATAGTATTCATAATAATCTCCAATTTCTAATTCATTGAAGAATTCATCTAAATTACCTAATCTATATCCATCAACATCATCTAATAGATATTCATTTTCTTCCCACTTTTCAAGAAATTCTTCTTTTTCCTTACCTTCCAAATCATTTAGATAATCTTCTTTGATTTCATTCATCTTTTTTATGTATTTATCTTCATCAAATTCTTTTAATTCTTGCTTATGCTCTAGTTTACCTGTTAAGTAAAAAGGATTATCAGCATAACAATTACCTAATAGAATTTGCTGAGCTGTTTTCCAAGTACACATCCAAGAGAATGTATCGATATCACCATAGCAAAGAATATAATAATCACTGAAGATAAAATGAACAGGCTGCCAACTACGATTAATTACTGCAACTTTAACTAAGTTATCAGTAATAAGTTCTTCTACTATTTTATATTCTTTTAAATATTGTAATTCCATTTACTTATCCTTTCTATCATCAATATAAATTAATCTTATATCTGGCTCTTCTTTAATACAAGTTTGAATTGCTTTATCAAAAGCATCATAATCCTCATATTCAAGAAATATCTTTCCAGCAATGAAGCTAATATTTGCTTCAATGCCTTTAATTTTATTAAGTTTTCTTTCTAGTTTGGCCGCACAATTTGCACAGTCAATACCATCAAATTTAATCATCTTATTCATTAATTTTCCCATCCTTTGAATTTAGCATTATCATTTAATAATGTAAATCCACAACTATCACAGAAATAGTAATATTGTTTATCATTATCAATAATTTCAACAATATCACTAACACTCATTGAATGAGCTGCATAATTTGATGGATGATTAAGATTAAATTTTTCAAATAATTGTTCGCAAATCGCTAAATGATTTGCATTATCTTCTACTTCCATTTCATCAGTATATACTGCAACGTAATCTAATAAAGAAATTTTATTAAATAACTCAAGCCATCTTAAATACTTTGGATGTGATGGTGGAAGTACTCTAAGTTTATATCTTATCTTTTTCATAATTCCTCCAATTATAAATCAATAATATTTAATTTATTTAGTAAAAATCTGTCTATTGGATTTATATATCTTTTCTTTCTTAGCATAACAGTCGGATTTCCAACAACATTTATAGTAATAAAATTATTATTTTTGCCAATACATTGTTTTTTAACATTTATTCTTAAGAAATCACCTTTACTTGCGCTTTCAAAATTTAAAACAGATGAAACTTTTACATCTTTTATATAAAAATCATCAGCAATATCAGTTGATCTAAATTCTTTGAAGAATAATGCATAATCTATGTATATAATTTCAGAATAAAGTTTTACTCCTTTACTTTTAGATTTATAAAACATTGGCTTTTTACTTTTTCCATCTCTTTCAAGAAATGTTATTTTATGACTAAGAAATTCATTTACAATATTATTGATTGATATGCTACAAATATAGTTTTCATCTTTTTCCATTTCTTCAAGAGTTGGCTTATTAACCTTTGGCTGTCCAGCAAAAGATGGCTTTTCTTTAAAAAAGTGCAGTGTTCCTGATGGGTAGTATGCATATATAGTATTACTATTATTAAAATTTATATATTCTTTTAGTTTATCTAAACAACTCATTAACACGCTTTCCTTTCTTTGGATTCTTTGCTACAGCTACTTTTGATAGCTTTACATTTGGGTCTGGTTTATTTTTTGATGGAAATCTTGCAATTGAAATATTATCTGAATTTGCCATACATAACATTTCAAAATCTCTACTATACATATTAACAAAGTTTCTAAAATCTTCAATGATTTTTGATTTAGATTGATTACTTTTTATAGGAAACTTATACTTTGTATATGGCTTACCATCAGAATCATTTATTATAATTGTTGCAAATTCAATACCAATAAAATTTTCATTAATTTCATAACATTGAAATTCTATTTTTTCACCAACTTCATATTTTGTTGGCAGTTCATATGAATCTGTATCTTTTTCTTTTATATGAATTGCTCCAAATGCTTGCATAAATGCAGCATACATCGGATCATCATTACCACCAGTTGTATCTACAAAAATATACAAATCATCATTATACCAATATATGTTATTCTTTTTATAGCAATTTTTATCATTTATACAATAGAAGAAATCAAAAGTTGTACAATAATGAGTTAGAAGATAACGTATTATTAAATTGTTATATACATTAGTTGAATCTGATTTTTGATTTACAGCTTTAACAACAAAATTTGGATCTTTAAGAACAAATTTTATTGGATTATAATCATTTTCAATTCCAATTCTAACTGCACATCCATCTTTTTCTGTTTCTTTTTTAATGATATTCATTAATGGCTGTATCTTTGCATCAGTTGCATCGTATACATATAATTTTTTAAGATTTTTTAATTTTATCATTTTTATCTTCTTCTCTTTCTTTAAATAATTTGCAATATTTTGCATTTATTGTATTTATTCTTTCAATTGTAATATTATCTGAATATGCTTGGCATATTAATTCAAAATCTTTAGAATAATTACATATTTTTCTAAAATTATTTATTATATATTCATCTGGCTCTCCTGGATGTGAAACATAAACATATCTATTTACTTCTACACCATCACTATCTCTTATTATTATGTCTGTTGGTATAAGCATAGTTGATCTAGTAAAGCGTTTCGTATATGTTAATGTATTATATTTTACTTTATTTTCTTTATTAGCTATATATAAATATAATTCATCAGTAAATATATTAATGCCACAAGCTAAAACATCATCATTATTAATAAATAAATCAAAATTATGATCTAATATATATAAAATAGAATATAATGTAGTAATTGTTTTTTTAGCATTTGTTTTAAAACCAGCTATTCTTGGCATTGAGTAAATAGATGATGCTAGATGCTCTTTATACTCTTTCATATCCCTTCTCACATCAGACATCATATAATCATATGATTTATATATAAGTATTGATTTTGCAAAAGCATCTGCATTTATTTTATTAACAATAAATCCAAAATAAGCATTACACGATCCATTCCATAATGCATTACTTTGATGAGATATTAAAACAGCATTATCATCAGCTGATGCATATACTAATTTATCATATGGATATGGTGAATGTAATATTTTTAAAGTATCAATATTAATGTTCATCTTTCTTTAAAGTTACAACTAGAACATTATTTTTCTTTGAGTAATAATATTCTAGAACTTCTTTTTCTCCTTCCGTTTCTAGTACTTCATCTGTGAAATCTGGGATAATTTTTTCTTGTCCCTCTTCATATAATCCAATTAATGGAACATCTGAATATTCACTAGAAACTAATTCACATAATGTCATATATTAATCCTCATCTTCTAATAACTTATAATCTGTAACAACAACTCTGTTATTATCAAATGATAAATAAAACTCAAATGCTTGAATATCAAAGTATGTTATTTTATTATATAATGCTAAACGCACATTACTTATTTTATCATTATATCTATAAACTACAAAATAATAATAACGCTTTTCAGTATCCGCAATTAAATATTTACGTAAATAATCCATCATAAGATTACTATATAAGAAATAATATGTATCACCACTAGGTGCAGTATATTCTTCAGCTAATGTTTGTGTTATTTGCATAATACTTGCCTTTTCTGAGTTATATGGTTTTGGCACATAAAATTTAAAAGAGCAATGATCATCTTTTTGCTCTATTGTTGTTAATTCACGATGTGCTAATGATAAATATTTATCAAAATCTTCTTTACTAATTTTAATACATCTCTTCCAATAATCTTTATCATACGCTGGGCGTAATTCAAATTCTTTATTTTTCATATATTATATCCTCCTATATCTTTCTGAAAATACTGTCATCTGCTGGTTTAAAATCTGGTTGCCAATTTCTTTCAAACACTTCAAAATTACCAATATCTTCTGGAATTAAATGCTTGCCAAAAGCATATAATCTGTTTCCAGTTAATTTTTGAATTTCATAATGATTTACAATTTCTGTAAATGCACGTTTATCCGCAGGTAATTTTATAGATACATTTACACCATCAATACCATAAATTGAATTATGATTATATTTTTTCAAATAATAACTTAATTCTAATGCATTTGTATAAACAAATACTTTCTTAATATTTGGATATTTATTCTTATAATAATTTCCAATTGTGCAAGGATTTGAGAATAAGAATGGCTCTCCTCCTGTTATACACAATATTTCACAGTCTTTTAACTCAGAATCTGTAACATATGGAACATCATCCAAACTATATTGTTTATTACAGCAATATTTACAGTTTCTAGCACATAGCGTTGTGACCATTAAATGTATTACTTTCTTAGTTTTTTCATTTAATGAATTTAATTTTTGATTCATTTTATTTTCCTTCTTTCTTAAATTTTAATTAATTCTTTAATGTCGCCTTTCAAGGCAAATATTATATAATTTTCACCATCCCAACAATTTGTTATGTGTGTAATTGTATCCCAGCCTGCTTCACCAGGATTTGGAAATTCCATTCTATGCCAATCTCTAACTAATAAGTTTTCTGGCATTCTTCTTTTTCTACTTCTATTTCCAATTAAACATTGTTTTAATGGCGAAATAACCCAGATTAAATGATGAGTAAATGTTGGAAACCACTCTATTAATTGTCGTCTTTGTGCAACAGTTAATGCATTAGTAGTTAATAAAACATCTTTTCCTTCTAATTCACTTTTATGTATATCTTTAAATAATAAATGCCAAACATCAAAGCTATTTTTATGAATACATTCATCACCGTTTATTAATTTGTAATAATCATCTACATCATAGAAGACTAAGTTAGGATTCTTTTCTAAAATCCTTTTACTTAATACTGTCTTACCACCACCAGATATTCCACAAACTAAATAAAAGTTTCCCATTAACTTTTCTTCCTTTCTTCAAAATATTTTAAAAATTTATTTACATCTAAATAATATTCGTGACCTTCTTTTACATCTTCGTCTGAATATTTTAGAATCTTAATAGCATTATCTGAAAGTTTAGCATCAAAATTATTATGAATCCAATCATAAACATATTTGTTTGCATTATTCCAGATATACATTAATTTAGATGGTTTACCATAAATTTTTAGTAACTCATCTACTAAATATTTCATAGTCATTCTACCATATCCTTGGTGTTGATAATTTTTATTGGCATACCATTGAGATATTGTCCATTTATTACTCTTATCAACACTAATAGTACACTTACAAATATATTCATTTAAGAATTCTTCTGTGAGTAATGCTTCATATAAAAATGAAGTTGTACTCTTATTTAATAATTTATATTCTAACACTAACTAATTTCCTCGATTCTTACAGTTGTTCCATTAATCTCAACGAAATCTTTTTCTGCTTCACCAAAACCTTCTTCATAATATAATACTTGATTTAATGCTTTAATATTTTCATCTGTCCATTCTTGTCCAGCAAATTCTTCTAATTCATTTTCACCTAACATTTCATCTTTCTTTTGTAAGAACAGTTTTTGTGCATCTTCATAATTATCAAATACTTTTACTTCTGGCTTATAATATGTTGCTCCTCCTAAAAAGTATCTATATCTTACAGAATATTTCATATTTTTCATCCTCCATTATTTATTTTTATTCTTTATAATTATAAACTTAATACATAGTCATATAATACAATACATTGGGCATAGTTCTTTCCACCCTTTTTATCTGGGCTAACATTAACTTCCACTACTTCCGCATTAACTAATACATATCTTTTATAACAATTACCATAATCTACATACTTCCAGTCAACAGGCTCATAGTCACTTAGTTCTCCATAATATTTGCTTGGCACCATAGCACTATTAACACGAACTTTCTGATATCCACCCATAGCTCTTGGCCAACAACTTAATTTATATGTAGAAGATAAATCACTAACACGTAAATTTGAACGTTGTGCTGTTGTCATATTTGGTAGAGCTGGTTCTGGGTAAGCATTACCTAATGAATAAATTTGATTATCGACAACCATATATTGGAATTTATTACCAACTTTAGTAATGTCTGCATTGTAAGTTAGCAGAGATAAATCTAATACTGGTTTCTCAACTTCTTTAACTACCTCTTTTTCAACATAGACTGTTTTTATAACCTTTACCGGTTTTTCGACTTCAACAATCTTTTCAACTTCCACTGGAACTTCTACTTCCTTTTCTACTACAACTTCTCTATCTACATAAACAGTTGTTTCAAAAGGAACTTCTTTAGTTACCTCAACCTCTTTAATAACTTCAACAGGTTTTTCTACTTCTACTATTCTATCTCTATATTCTATTTTAGTTTCTTCATTGCAACTTGCTAGTGTAAATAATAATATTCCACCTAATAGTAATAATCCTTTTTTCATCTTTTTCATCCTCCATTTTCTTCTAAAAATATAAAATAAGAAAGAATTAATCTTTCTTATTTTTTTCTTGTTCTTCTTTTCTTTGCTCAATGATTTTATTTGGATTTAGATGTAATATATGTCTAAATTTTCTTAATTCATCAGCAAAGTCTCTTTGAAGTGTAATATATTGAGTTAGATTTTCTTTATAATCATTTCCAGTGAAATTATTTTCCATATAAAAATCTAAATTATTTTTTAATGTTGTAATATTTTTATATGCTCTATATAATCCTTTCATTTGGAATGATGATACTTGATCCATCTCAATATCTTTGTATGTATCCATATATAATTGGATGCATTTTTGTAGTTTAATAAAATAGTCAAATAATTTTACTTGGTTATATTTACCAGCAATTGGCTGAGGCTCTTCTTGTGGAACATCATTACCCATTTGCTCTTGGATTAATTGAAGGATTTGATTGTATGCATCTTCATCAATCTCTCCATTCTGAAGCATTTTATCTATATCTTCATCAGTAATTTCACCATTTAAATATGCATCAACTACAGATTGAATTACTTCTTCTGGATTAGTTTCTTCTTCAGCAGCTTGCTCTGAATTAATCAAATCAACAAGTGCTTGATAATTCTCATCAGAAATTTGTCCATTATTATGCATTTCATCTATTGTATCAATATCTATTTCACCATTTTGTAATGCTGCATATAATTCTTCTGGAGTTGGCTCAATTTGATTGTCATCTTGAGCTTCTTGTTCTTTAGATTGCTCTTGTGAAGCTTCTTCAGTTTGATCTGCTTCCATAAGAATTAATTTTCTTAATTCTTCAATTTGTTTATCATTTAACATTTCTATCACCTACTTACATAATAATAGTATATTCTTATTTTTTGTTTTATAATTAATTGTTATCTAAAAAATACTATTTAAAATATTTTTATTACGAACAATTAATTATATTATATAGGAGGTACTTATTATGAGCACACCACAATATTTAATTTATGAATCAGCCATTTCTGGCCCAATTACTAATATAACAACAAATGGAAGTATTGTTCATTTTACTGCAAGATTACAAGAAGCAGATGTAAAAAATCGTAATGGTAGATTATATCCAAAGATTGCTATTGAAAATGGTTTAAGATCACCAATAGTTCAAGAAATGATAGCAAGAAAAAGTTGGATGGGCGAATGTGGACATCCAGTATCTACAGATTTAGCAAGACAAACAAATGTTGATATGAGAAATGCTGCATTCAGAATAAATGAATACTATTGGGAAGGTAATTCATTATATGGTAAATGTGAAACATTAGATACTGCTGTTGGTAGAGATATGGCTGGTCTAATCAAGCAAGGATGTCAATTAGCATTCTCAATGAGAGGACAAGGAGCAGTAACTAAAGATCCATATAGAGATGCAATGGTTGTATCAGAAAACTTAGTAATTATTACATTTGACTGGGTATGGTTACCATCTCATCAAAATGCTTATATTACAGAAATTAATGAAGCAACAGAAGCAACTATGTTAAACTACAATGTTTATTCAGATAAGCAAGTAGCATTAACTGAATCTATGAATCTATATGAAAATGGTCTATTAGTTGATTTAAATAACGATAAGAAAGAAAAAGAAGTTATTGATTATCGTATGATGAACTCAACTGGTTATATGGCATTATCAGAAATGTATCATTATAATCCAAATGATAAGATTAAAGAATTTAAAGATTCTTATGTAATTCTTGAAAATGATAATAATATTTTATACGTTGGTAAAGAAGATTATTTATTAAAGTCAACTAGAAATAATATGTTAGAAATGTCAGTTGCTCCAACAGATAATACTTTAGCTATTACTGATGATAGAATTGGAAAAGATATTCCAGATGAAGTATATAAAAATCCACTTGAAAAAGAAGTAAAAGAAAAAGTTGGAGATGAAGCACAAGATGTTTCTGCCGATGCATTAAAAGAGGAATCATCTGTTGATGAACCAGAAGGAACTAAAATTCCAGAAGGAACAGAAGCAAAGAAAGATCCCGATGAATCTAATCCAAAAGTTGAAACAAAAGAAGTAACTGATACAAAGCATACAGATAAGGATGTTAAAGGAATAGAAGAATTAAAAGAAGAATTCTATAAATATTATAACATCATTGCTGAAGAAACAGGATTAACTAAAAAAGAAGAGATTATAAATAGAGCCATCGATTACACTGACTTTATGTCTGAAGAATGTGCTTTACTATTTAAGTCTTTAGTAAAGGATGGTGAATAATATGGATAAATTTAATTTAAATGAAGCTTTTGATAAAGTATTTGAATTATCATTACAAGAAAAGTTAAATGAAGATATTGATGATCTTTGTGAAATGTTTAATAATGAAAATAATGATTTCTTAGACACTATCACTATTTTACAAGAAGCTCTATTATTAGAATTCAAAGAAGGCGATGGATCTGATCCTGAAGACGAAGGTAAAGATGATGGTGGTAAAAAGAAAACAACTACTGGTAAAAAAGATGATGATAAACTTGATAAGTTATCTAATGAATTAGATTCTAATCATTTAAATACTATTAGTAATATTTATAGTCAAGCTATGGCTCAATATGACAAGATGACTAAGAATATTAGCGATAAAGCAATGGAAAAAAGAATTGCTGATCAAGATATGAGTTATAAGCCATTAATTGGTTTCTCTGAAGTTACTAAGATGCGTGAAATGAAATTCCCATCTAACATTATTTTCTTCATTACTCAATTCGTTAAGTGGATTAAAAATAATGTTCTTAACTTCATTGATAAGTTCTCTAATATCGTTCGTTCATTACTTGGTCTTGAAACTGGTAAACGTAAGTTCAATAAAGATGATTTAAAATTAAAGTTAGAGAAGACTAGAGCTATCGAAACTAAGTATGTCATCGATGATCAAGATGTATATAGAAAAGATGATGATGTTATCGATTTCTTATCTGGTGAAGAAAGATATTCTTCTAAAGTTAAACCAGTATCTTTATTAAATATTCCATATGATGAAGTAAAACGTCTTGGATTAACTGAAGAACTAAATATTTTCAAAAATATTGAGTTATTAACTGAAGGTAGTTTTAATAGTAAAGATTTTGATTATGGTGCACACGGTACTGATTCTGTTAATGTTATCAAACTAGATACTACTAAAGATTTATTTGCTCTTAAACAATCATTAGATCATTTCTTCGAATTATTTGACAGTTCATATGGTTCAAATGATGAAAAGTTATTCTCTATTGATGACCTTGAGATTATGCTTAAGATGTTTGAAAATACATTAAAGTTATTACAAAATGGTGCAAATACAGACTCTGCATTAGAAATTCGTGGTGAGTTAACATTTACTGGTGATGCAATTAACGCAACTAGATTAAAAGATAACTTATTAAGAACTAAGATTAATACAGATAATCTAAAAGCAGCATATGTTGTAACTAATAAGCAAATCAATCAAATCGCACAAATCATTATGAATAAGAATTTATTAGGCGCATCTCAAATGGGTGTACAGTATGCATTCTTATCAGCTTCAACTTATGAAACAATGATTCAAATCTTAGAAATTATCGATGCTAGATTAAAAGAAGCAAAAGATATGGAAAAGAAATTAAATAAGATGAAGACTGCTTATGTAAAATTAACTAATGCATTAGATGCTAAGAGAGCTAAGTTAAATACATTATCTGGTTTAACATATACTACAATAATCCAAAGAAAGATTAATGAATTATATGATGGCGCTAGATATATGACTCAAACAGTTCAATTAAGATTAAATACATTAGCATTATACATTTCAGAGTTAAATGATACTCGTGCAATCTTAAAGAATCTTAATGCTATTCCAGAAGCAACTTTAGGTAAATCTGGAATAAGAAAGATGAAACAAATCTTTGCATAAAAATATAAAAGAGTGATTTTAAATCACTCTTTTTATTAATTATCTTTTAAAGATAAATGATGATTCTTCACCTAAATCTGTTTTATTAAAAATATATTCAGAAACTTTTTCAATTTCCTTTTCTCCAAGTTTCCAGCCATCATCTTTAATTGATGAAATATCTTCAGGTTTAGCAGTATAGCCAATAAATACATCAATAGATTTTATTGTTGTATTTTGTTCATCAATGAATTGTGCTTTATACTTTTCAGCAATAGCAAATGTAAACTTATCTTCTGCTTTTAAAATAGAAATATAATTTTCTTTATATTCTGCATTTGCAGATACAGTTGTTGTTCCCTTACGAAGATTAGCAATAACTTGCACTGGTCTAGTTGCAGTGAATAATGTCTTTACATTTTCATCCTCAGTTGCAGTATAATATGCTGCTAAGTCAATTGTAAACTTGAATGCTAATCCATCTAAATATACTTTTTCATTTGTGTCATACTTAGATTCATCTTTTGCTGTTGGAAGTAATTTAACATAATCTTTGTTTTCTTTCTTGTCATCATCTTTTAAGTAAACCATTGGTAATTCTACTTTTGTGCCATCATTTACAAGTGTAACTCTGGCAGTAGTTGCTTTTACTTCTAAAGCATTTTGTAATTTTGTATGATCCTTTTGCTTTAAAACAACTTGTAGTTTATTATCTGTAACGCTAACAACAGCCTCTTGTTCAATAATTGATTTGCTTAGTCCACCATCACAAGATGCTAATACAAATAAACCTAAAAATAATGAAAATACAATTCCGAATACTTTAAATAATTTTTTCATTCTATCAGCCTCCTAATTATTTAAATATAATATATTGTTGTTCTTTATTATTTTTTATTATATAATATTAAATATATTTATAATTATTATTAATATATCTATATATAATATTATAATATAATATAATTATATATTTAATATATATGTATATATAATAATTATAAATATAAAAATTATTTTTTAAAATAATGTATACAATAATTAATTATATAATAAAAAATCACTTTGGAGGTATTGATTAAAATGAATGGTGATGAATTAAAAAATTTTGTTGTCCAAGATGACCAAGACAACTCAGATTATATTTATGATATAAGCGAAAGAATATTTGAATTAAGAGATGAAATGTCATTTGATATAATCTCAAAAAATATTTTGGATTCATTTGATGAACCCAAAAATTATGAAACGCTAAATTATGTTTCAAAGTTTAAAGAGAAGTATTTAGAATTAAAAGAAAAAGATTTATTTGTTGGTGATGAAGAAATTATCAATAATGCATTAAGTGAATTATCTTCTCTAGTGATTGAAAATTTAAAATCAAAATTATTTGTTGGAATTGGAAATGAATTAGATGATGGGTTATATGTTAACATTAATGAATATTTAGACCAAGTTGAAACATTATATAACTTCTTTATTGTCAGAAGATACACAAATATTAAAGACTATTTTAAATCAAAAATTCTACAAAATAAGTTAGCATTTATTGAAAAGTATAAAATGGCATTAGATGATAAAACATACGATGATTTATTTTTGGCTCAAGATAAGAGAAAGTTTAGAGATATTTCAGATGCTATTATAATTCACTTCATTAATGATATTATTGGTGACATTAAATCAACAATTACATCAGCATATGAATTCTTTAAGGATATTGTTAATCTAGACTTCTATGAAGAATTCAACAACAGATTTAATGAAATGCTAGTTAATTATGGAACAGATTTATTAATCATTGATGATGTTGGAGCAGCTGAAGCATATTTATCTATTTTAGATACTCCAGAAATTTATGTTTCATTAAGAAATGATTTATTAAGTTTATTCTTACAAGATGCACAATTAAGTGACAAAATTTAAATTGATTAAAAGGAGAACACAAGTATGAAAATGACAACATTAATGGCTCTTAAGAGAGATGATATCTTCGAGCTATTTGACTATATTGAAAAGTTTGCACCAGAAGGAATGGATAAGAAAGAATTCGCATTAGCTCAAATTGGTAAATTCTTTGTTGATCTTCCAATTGAAAAGGAAATT
>Ga0247609_10004591_pt1 | contig 13702 bp, 14 predicted proteins | sample 172DNAGHGlowgp2_FD_193487 | JGI IMG/M metagenome (GOLD analysis project Ga0247609, IMG submission 193487) | Sheep rumen microbial communities from Palmerston North, Manawatu-Wanganui, New Zealand - 1728 DNA GHGlow gp2 | ecosystem: Host-associated > Mammals > Digestive system > Stomach > Rumen ...
ATAATGACACTATCTCCCCGAGGAGTAGTGCCGAATAATCAAGGAGTGTCCCCCAATCCCTAAAAGAGGGAAAAAAAGAACGTCCCCAAATCCCTTTTAAATTTTTATAAAAAATAAACACAAAGCTATGTAAGCATATCTGAAAGCCTTTTTTGCAAATAATTTAGATTTAATAACTTTTGCACTTTCAGAGATAGCACAATATTTATCAACAAATGTTAAAATAAAACCTTCTGGAGATTTTGGAATAGCAGGAGTTACAGGCCACATATGTTTTATAATGATATCTTTTTCTTTTTCATTCAAATCAAATAACTTACATGCGTTAGCGCAAGAAGTTTTTCCATGTGTAAATGCATGCAATCCTTTTCTGTCAGGTTGTCTTTTTCTCCAGTCATATAAAAAAAGGTCGTGTAACATTGCTGCTCTAGTTGCAGATTTATAATCTAAATTAAATTTCTTACAAATTAAGTAACAATAATATGCAGCAGTAAGGCAATGTTCAAAACAGGATGTTTCATAATGTTGCCTATAATTTTTCATTTGTTGTACTGTTTCATTTGTAATTAATGGATTAATTATTTCATTAAATTCTGTATTTTCATTTATAAAATTATATATATGTTCATTCATAAATAATACCTTCTTTTTTTGTTTCCACTTTTATTATAACATATATTAATATTATTTTGCAAATATGAGCTTTTAGAAATATGAAAATCAAATTTTACAAGAAAAATAAAATCAAAATTTACTAAAATCACAAAAAAATATTGCATAATTTTGCCAATAATAGTATAATAGTAAAAGAGGGATAATATTATTAAACAAAATATTATAAAAAAGAGAGGTAAAAAAATGGATTATTTATATATACTAAGAGAAGCATTAGTATGGACAATAACAATTTTTTGGTTATATCAACTAATTGTAAGTTTATGTTCTCTAGTAAAAATAAAAGATAAACCACTAAAAGTTAAAAAAGAACATAAATTTATGGCGATTATACCAGCACATAATGAAGAAACTGTTATTGGTAATTTAATTGAAAGCCTAAAAAATCAAAATTACAATAAAGATTTATACGATATATATGTAATAGCAGATAATTGTACAGATAATACAGCAAAGGTTGCAAAAGAGGCAGGTGCTATTGTTTATAAAAGATTTGATGAAACTAAGAAAACAAAAGGATATGCTTTAAACTGGTTTCTACAACAAAAAATTAAAGAAGAGGCTCCTTATGATGCTTTTTTTGTATTTGATGCAGATAATATAGTTCATCCAGATTTTATAAAAAATATGAACAAAAAATTATGCCAAGGTGAAGAAGTAGTGCAAGGATACAGAGATATTAAAAATCCAACAGATAGCTGGATTACAGCAGGATATGCATTATTTTATTGGACAATGCACAGATTTTATCATTTAGCAAGATATAATTTAGGATTATCACCATTATTAAATGGTACAGGATTTATGGTGAAATTTGATATAATAAAACCACAAGGTTGGGATACAGTTACATTAACAGAAGATATAGAGTTTTCTTTAAAAAGGATAATAAAAGGTAAAAGGCTAGGTTGGGCAACAGATGCTATATGTTATGATGAACAACCTTTAGAATTTAAACAAAGTTGGTCTCAAAGGAGTAGATGGACAGTTGGTCATATGCAATGTATGAAAGAATATACAAAATCATTAGCATTAGCAGCTAAAGAAAACAAAACAATGATGAATTTTGACGGCTTTTTATATATTGTAGGAAGTATACCAATGTTTATCATTACTTTATTATTATTATTAACAAATTTCCTAATGTATGCAGGAGATGGAATGACACAAACTGAATTAATAATAAATATTTTAAGATATTTAATACCAACATTTCTTTTCCCAATAGCTACAGCAGTTATAGCAATGTATCTTGATAAAAGGCCTATAAAACCTATGTTAAAAGGCTTAGCATGTTATCCATTATTTATGGGTTCTTGGATTTTAATTAATTTAAAATGCTTAATAAAAAGGGAAACTTCATGGGAAAAAATCAACCATGTTAGAAGTATAAAAATATCAGATACAGCATTACAAAAGGAAGAAATATAAAATAAAAATAGTAGTTGGTTCTATAAAAATAGAACCAATTTTTATTTAGGAGTAATATATGAAAAATTTAAAAGAAAATTTGTTACATATTTTAATAATTATTTTAGGGATCGTTTTTTTATTAATACCTGCAATTCATCGGAAATATATGGTTTGATGAATCTTATTCAATTGCAATAGTAAATCACTCATTTGGTGAAATATGGACAATCGGAGGACATGATGTTCATCCAATATTATATTATTGGATGTTAAAAATAATTAGTTTAATATTTGGAAAAAGTATTATTATATATAGGTTATTTTCTGTTTTGGGAATTGCAACATTAGGAATATTAGGAATAACACATATAAAAAAAGATTTTGGAAAACAAACTGGAATTTTATTTTCTTTTTTAAGTTTGTTTTTACCAGTAATGCTAAATTATGCATTAGAAATAAGGATGTATTCATGGACAGTAACTTTTGTTACACTAATGATGGTTTATTTAAATAGATTTATAAAACAAAAAAACTTTAAAAATTTAGCTTTTTTTGGAATATTTAGTATAGTTAGTTGTTATATGCATTATTACGCATTAATAACAGCAGGAATTGTTAATCTAGGATTAATAATATATGTAATAAGAAAAAGAAAAAATTTCGAAAATAATATAATAAAAAAATTTATAATTGTTGAAGTTATGCAGGTTCTATTATATCTACCTTGGCTATTTTATTTTATTCCACAAGCTCTAAGGGTAAAAGATGGTTTTTGGATAACAATTAAATTTCCACAAATTTTAATAGATATTATTAATTTTCAATTTAAAGGAAGTTTAGAAGAAATAGTCCCAACATTAGTAGCTTGTATTTTATATATTTATATTATATATATAATTATAAAAAATAAACAAGATATAAAAGAAGCAATTATACCATTTGCTATTTATATAATTGTAATTGTTATTGTAGCATTAGCATCTATTGTTTCTCCAATTTTATATGCAAGATATTTATTTACAATAACAGGATTAATAATATTTACTTTTTCATATTTTATTTCAAAAGAAAACAATAAATTGATTATTGGTATAATATGTGGAGTTATTATAACATTATCTATTATGAATTTAATAGCTAATGTTGAAGAAAATTATGATAGTTCAAATCAAGAAGTAATAAATTATTTAAAAAATAATTTGCAAAATGATGATATTATAATGTATTCAGATATAAATAATGGAGGAGTTATAGCAACTTTAATTGATACAAATAAGCAATATTTTCTAAATTTAGAAAATTGGACAATAGAAGAAGCTTATAAAGCATATAGCCCAATTATGAATGTTGTAAATACAATTGAAGATGCCAAAAAAGAGGCAAAAGGCAGAATAGTTCTTATTGATACAGATGATTTGAAATTATATAATAAAATGAAAGATGAAGAACAATATAAAAATATTGATATAAAAAGATTTGAATCTAAATTTAAAAATTATATTTATCAGATTGTAATATTAGAAAAATAAAAGGTCCCTTAGGGACCTTTTAAAATAATCATTTTGTATGTACATCAATTTGATTATATGGAACCTGAATGTTATTTTTAGCAAATTCCTCTAAAATTATTTTATAGCATAAATTTCTTATTTTAAGTTTTTTCTCTGCATTGCAAACAATTTGAATAGTATGTCTTATAAAAGAATCGTCTAAATTGGTTATACCTATATAATTAGATAATTCAACTTCTTCATGTTTAGAAATAATATTTACAATATTATTTACAACATTTTCTGCTTTTTCAAGAGGTACCTCATAATCCATAGGTACATTAACATAAAGAAATTTAGACACAATTTCAACTTGTTCAATATTTCTATTAGCAATAGAAATTATATTAGATGTTAAAATGTCTTGAATTCTTGTAGTTTTTAAACCAATTGTTAAAACTTTTCCCTCAATTTCATTATATTTAATAACATCTCCAACTTGAAAATATTTATCAGATAAAATATTCATTCCCTTAATAATATCTTTTAAAGCATCTTGAACTGCTAGACCTACAATAATACCTAAAATCCCAACTCCAGCTAACATAGAGCTTACATCAACACCATTTATTTGAAGTATTATTAAAATGGTAAATAGTATAAAAACATATCTAATAATACTTGTTGTCATTCTTAAATAGGTTTTACTTTTATTACTCATTTGTTTTATTTTATTAGAATTTTTATTATTAAAAAATATTTTATTAATTATTCTATAGATTGCCAAACTTAGTATTATTACTATTATTGAAGATACAATGTTATTTTTAAAGATTTCACTTAAATTTAAATTAATATTATTCATAATAAACCTCTTTCTTTTTTATTATTTATATAGTATCATATTTTATTAAAAAACTCAATTTATATTACAAATTTATTTAATAATCAAAATCCCTTGTAAATTTTTCCGTTTTAGTGTACAATACAAAAGTATAAAAGCAAAAAATAGGAGGCAAAAATGAAATTTGTAACTGATGAAGAATCAAAAAATCAATATAAACAATTTTTAGAAAATCATGAAAGATGTAATTTTCAACAATCATTAGAATGGGCAGAAGTGAAAAAGCCAAATTGGATACCAGAAGTAATATTAGCTGAAAATGAACAGGGAAATATAGTAGGTTCATTATGTGTATGGATCAGAAAAATGCCAATATTCGGAAATATTATGTATGCATCAAGAGGACCTGTATGTGATGTTCATGATTTAGCAATAATGAAACAATTAACAGATGGAGCAAAGGAGCTGGCAAAAAAATATAAAGCAATCGTTCTAAGAATAGAGCCAGATGTCCTAAGTAGTGACGAAAAGTTTAGAGAAGTTGTAACAAATTTAGGTTATAAAATAAAAGATGATGCAAAAGATTTTAAAGATGAAATTCAACCTAGATATGTATTCAGATTAGATATAAAAAATAAAACTGAAGAAGAAGTAATGGCAGGATTTAAACAAAAATGGAGATATAATATAAGATTAGCTGGTAGAAAAGGTGTAGTTATAAAAGAGGGGACAAGAGAGGATTTAAAAGATTTTCATAAAATTATGATTGAAACAGGAAAAAGAGATGGTTTCATAATAAGACCTCTAGAATATTTTGAAAAAATGTATGATTGTCTAGGAAAAGAACACATGAAATTACTTATGGCATATTATGAGGACAAGCCAATATCAGGAGTAATACCAATTTTTTATGGAAATAAAACATGGTATTTATATGGTGCAAGTAGTAATAGTTATAGAAATTTAATGCCAAACTATTTATTACAATGGGAAATGATAAAAATGGCAATTGCAAGAAAAGATGATATATATGATTTTAGAGGTGTATCAGGTGTTGTTGATGAAAATCATCCACAATATGGGTTATATAGATTTAAACAAGGTTTTGGAGCAACATTTACAGAATTTATTGGAGAAATTTATATGCCATTTAAACCAATAACCTACTCTTTATATCGTTTTTCAGAAAAACTATTTAGAACAATTAGACAAATTAAAAGAAAATTATTAAAATAGGAGTTGTTAAATTGAGCAATTTAGTAATTAGTAAAGACAATTTAAGACATAATATAGAACAAATAAAAAAATATGCTGAAAAAAGTGGAGTAGATGATAATGGTAATCCACTTAAAATTATTGCTGTTGTTAAAGCAAATGGATATGGACTTGGAATTATAGAATTAACAAAATTTTTAATTGATAATGGTATTTCACATTTTGCAGTATCTAATTTGCAAGAAGCTTTAAAATTAAGAGAAGCAGGAATAAAACAAGATATTTTAATGTTATCTGGAACAGCAATAAAAGAAGATGTAGAAAAATTAATAGAAAATAATATAATAATTACAATTAGTTCAAAAGAAGATATTGAAGTAGCAGAAGAAATAGCAAAGCAAAAAAACAAAAAAATAAGAGCACATTTAAAAATAGACACCGGATTTGGAAGATATGGTTTTATATATAGTGATAGGGACAAAATGATTGAAAAATTAAAAGAAATTGAAAACATAATAATAGAAGGAACTTATTCACATTTTTCAATCAGCTTTTTTAATGAAAAATATACAAAATTACAATTTGATAGATTTATAAATGCAATAGAAGTTTTAAAAATGAACAAAATAGAAACAGGAATGCTTCATATTTGTAATTCATCAGCATTTTTAAAATATCCTAATATGCATTTAAATGCAGTTAGAATTGGATCAGCATTTACTGGAAGTTTAGCATTTAAAAATCATATTGGACTAAAAAAAGTTACGTATTTAGAATCAGCTGTATCAGAAATAAAAGAATTACCAAAAGGTTTTAACATTGGATATTCTAACACATATAAAACAAAGAACAATATAAAAGTTGCTATAGTACCTGTTGGATATATGGAAGGATTAAATATAACAAATGGCAGAGATATGTTTAGACCAATCGATAAATTGAGATATATAGTAAGAGATGTAAAAGATAGTTTAAAGAAACAAGAAATTTATGTTAAAATAAATAATCAAAATTGTAAGGTGCTTGGAAGAATTGGAACATATCATATTACATGTGATATAACTAATAAAAATATAAATATAGGTGATAAGGTTGAATTGAATATTAATCCTAAATTTGTAGATTCTAATATAAGAAGGGAGTACAGGTAATGGATAGAAAAATCGGATTTTTAAAAAAAATATGGTATTCAATTGCGAAAATAGAAAAATATCCAGATATAGCAGCAGAAGGTTTAAAGAAGGCTGTAGAATATTTATTGGGAATTGTAGCAATAGTTGCAATTGTAATGAGCTTTAGATATATGTATAAAACATACGAAATATTACAACATGGAGTTAATTATCTAGAAAATGGAGCTCCAGAGTTTTCATATAAAGATGGAATTTTAAATGTAGAAACTGAAAATGAAATTATATTTTCAGATGATGATAATCCATTTATTGGAGAAACAATTATTGACACAAAAACAGATGATGAACAACAAATTAATAAATATACTAATTCTATAAGCCAAAATGGTAGAGGAATGGTTATTTTGAAAGATAAAGTCATAATAAAAAATTCAAATGTATCAGGTACAATAACATATTTATATAACGAAATATTTGCACAAATGCAAATATCACAATTTAATAAGCAATCTTTAATAAATGACATTCATAGTAGCAAAATGATTAATGTATATATTAGTATATTCTTAACAGTATTTATGATGAGTTTCTTAATATATTTATTAACTATAATTCCAAATACATTAATTGTAAGTTGTTTTGGATATATAACAACTCTTTTGGCAAGAATAAAAATGAGATATGTTGCAATATTTAATATGTCAATATATTCTCTAACTTTATCATCGTTTTTAAATTTGCTATATATTTTAGTAAATACATTTACAGATTTTAATATGACATATTTTAATGTAATGTATATGTCTGTTGCAGTTATATATTTAGTTGCGGCAATATTTATTTTAAAATCAGACTTAATAAAAAAACAAATGGATTTAATTAAATTAGCAGAAGCTGAAGCAATAATAAAAAAAGAACAAGAAGATAAAGAACAGGAAGAAAAAGATGAAAAAGAAAGAGAAGAAAGAAAAGAAAAAGACAAAGAAGAAAATGATGTAGGTGATAATGAACCTGAAGGATCAAATGCTTAAATAAAAAAGAAAGGAAGAAAAAAATGAATAATAAAGAAAAAAAAGAAAAACAAAAAATGATTTTATTAGGAATTTTAACAGTTGTATTGGTTATAGCAATTTTTATTGGAGTATATTTTTTATTACAAGAAAAAAATAAAGAAGAAGAAAATACTATTCCATATACAGACTTAATAAAAGAACTATCTTATGGAAATATAGAAAAAGTTGAAATGAAAACTGGAAGTTCTACAGTAAAGGTGAAAATAAAAAATGAAGAGGAAGAGAAAACTGCTATTGTTCCAGAAATAGAAAGTTTTATGGATTTAGTACAAACAAAAGTGGCTGAAGGAAACGAAATTGAATTAATACAGAAACCAAGAAGTGCTGCATCTCAAATTCCAGGCTTTATAATTTCATTTTTACCAACAGCAATTATGGTTGCATTATTTATTATGATATTTAAAATGCAAGGATTAGGAGAAAAAGGACAAGTATATGATGATACAGAAAGAAAAACAAAAATAAAATTTGATGATGTTGCAGGATTAGATGAAGAAAAAGAAGAAATGGTAGAAATTGTAGATTTTCTTAAAAGACCAGAAAAATATACAAAAATGGGTGCAAGAGTTCCAAAAGGTGTATTATTATATGGAAAACCAGGAACTGGTAAAACATTAATAGCAAAAGCAATTGCTGGAGAGGCAGATGTACCATTTATATCAATGAGTGGTTCAGAATTTATAGAAATGTTTGCAGGTCTTGGAGCATCACGTGTTAGAAAATTATTTGAAAAAGCAAGAAAATTAGCACCTTGTATTGTATTTATAGATGAAATAGATGCAATAGGTTCAAGAAGAACATCTAATAGTGGAGCAGAAACAGAGAATAATCAAACACTAAACCAATTATTAGTTGAAATGGATGGATTTGGTTCTGAGGAAACAATAATTGTATTAGCAGCTACAAATAGACCAGAGATGTTGGATAAGGCATTATTAAGACCAGGAAGATTTGATAGAAGAATAACTATACCTGTACCAGATTTAAAAGGAAGGTTAGATATTTTAAAAATTCATAGTAAAGACAAAAAAATATCAGAAGATGTAAATTTAGAAAGTATAGCAGAAGATACTGCTGGATTTACAGGTGCAGAGCTTGAAAATATCTTAAATGAAGCAGCAATAATAGCAACAAAACATAAACATGAAGATATAGAAAATATAGATATAGAAGATGCTGTTAAAAAAGTTACTGTTGGATTAGAAAAACATACAAGAAAATATTCTGATAAAGATAAAAAATTAACAGCATATCATGAAGCAGGACATGCTGTAGTAAGTAGATATTTACCAACGCAAACAAATGTAAAAGAAATATCAATAATACCAAGAGGTGTAGCAGGTGGATATACGATGTATAAATCTGATGAAGACAAATATTATATTTCAAAAACAGAAATGCAAGAAAAACTAATAGCATTACTTGGAGGAAGAGCAGCAGAAAAATTAGTATTAGATGATATATCAACAGGAGCATCAAATGACATAGAAGTGGCAACCGAAATAGCTAGAGACATGGTAACAAAATATGGAATGAGTGATAACTTAGGACCAATTGATTTCCAAGGAAAAGAGCCATACGAAATTCAAATGTTTGGAGAAAATATAGGAGATAAAATAGGTCTTGAAGTAAAAAACTTAATAGATACAGCATATCGTGATGCACAAACTTTATTACAACAGCATAGAGATAAATTAGATTTAATAGCACAAACATTATTAGAAAAAGAAAAAATAAATGAAGAAGAATTTGAAAAATTGTTTAAACAAAATTAAATTCATAAAAATATTCTTTTGTTCTAATTCCTTTCTTATATAAATATAATTTATAATAAATTATAAGAAAGGAAATGATTTAATGGAAGGTTTAAATAGTAGTGTAAAAAATATCAGTAAAGGAGTTGGAATTGCATTAATTGCAACAGTTATTCTTTTGCTGATATTTTCTTTATTATTAACATATACAAATGTGAGCGAAAATACAATTAGTCCTGTAATAATAGTAATTACAGCAATAAGTGTATTATTAGGAAGTTCTATAGGAAATAGAAAAATTAAAAAAAATGGAATATTAAATGGAGCGTTTGTAGGAGGATGCTATATAATATTACTATATTTAATTTCTAGTATATTGAATTGGAGATTTAGTCTAAACTTACAAAGTGTAATAATGATGATATCAGGAATGATTTTTGGCGTCTTAGGTGGTATAATAGGAGTAAATATTTGAATCCTGTCCCGTTTTGTTTGGGACATTTGTCGAATTTTGCGGTCGAAATTTTATAAAATTTGCAAAAAAATATTGACAATCTTAATTTATGTAATTATAATATGTTTACATTTTCATATTTATTCTATAATTTTTATAGAAAAATTTATTCCCCTTTTTAGGGAAACTTTTAATCAATTATTTTTAATTATCTAAAAATAATCCAAACAATTCAAAATAAAAATAGGAAAGGAGAGATGCTTTTGAGTAAAAAAAATAAAGTATTAATTATTTTAGCAATTTTGGGTATGATTCTTTTAGCATTTATAGGAGGACAAGCATATGCTAAATATATTACAGAAGTTAAAGGAGAAGGTATGGCAGAAGTTGCAACATGGAGCTTTAAAGTTAATGGAGGAAAAGAACAAATACAAGAAATCAATTTACTATCAACTTGCGATAATAATACATTAGTTGATAATAAAATAGCTCCAGGTACAAGTGGAAGCTTTAATATTATAGTAGATGGAACAGGTTCTGATGTTGGAATAAAATATAATATTAATTTTAATGATACTGAAACAAAGCCAACAAATTTAAAATTTAAATATGAAAATGTAGAGTATGATTCTTTAAATGAAATGCAAGATGGTATTTCTGGAATTATAGGTGCAAAAGATGAAAATAAAGTTATAACAATACCAATTGAATGGATATGGGAATATGAAACAGGAGAAAATAGTGAATTAATAGCAACAAATGATGCTATAGATACTACAGAAGCTCAAAATATTCAAAATTATGCATTTAATGTAAGTGTTACAGGAACACAAGTAGAACCTCAATAACAAAAATAAAAATTATAGAAAAATGAAAATGTAAAAAAGTATATCTTACTTTATGGATAAATGTTATTCCTTTTTATACAAAGTAAGGAAAAACAAAATCGGTTTTTCCTTACTTATTAATTTAAAATGGAGGTAAGAAATGAAAGAAAAAATAAAAATGAGGAAAAGAGAGATTACTCTAGTTATTATAGTTAATATGGTTTTGATTTTTTTCTTTTCAGGTTTTAGTATTGGAAAATCAATCAGTAAATCAAATGTAAATGTTAATGGAGAAATTGCTAAACCTATTTTTAAAGTAGAAAATGAAAATAAAGTTAATCTAACAAAAACAAATGAAAAAGGAATATATAATTTTAAAGTGAAAAATTATGATGAACAAAATGAAGTTTCACAAATTGAATTAGAATATTATATAGAAATTTTGTCAGATATAAATGATAATCTAGATTTTAAAATATTTAAAGAAAATGAAGAAATAAACATCAATGAAAACAAAACAGAAAAATTTATTATGAAAAAAAATAATAAACAAGAAGATGTTTATAGAATTGAAATACAAACTAAAAATAATATTTCCATTGAAGAAATAATTCAAGAAATACAAATTAAAGTTCATTCTGAACAAAAGAGAATTTAGGGAGGTAATATTGAAAAAAACAATATATATTCTAATTTTTATATTAGTTCTAATTTTTACATATGTTATTTTAAGAAAATATTATTATTTTATTCAAGATGATTTAATTTTTTTTAATTCTTATAATTATTCAAAAAAACAAAATGAAAAAACAAGAAAATATAAGATAAAGATTTCTAAAGGAGAACAAAGTTATCTGGTAAAAAATTTATGGGCTACAATTGATAAAAAAACTTTTATAAATGAGAAAATAGCACCAGGAACAAAAGGAAATTTTGAAATAATATTAACTTCAAATGCTACATTACAATATAGAATTATATTAAAAAGTAAAAATCAAAAACCTAAAAATTTAGTTTATAAAATTAAAGAAGGAGAAGTTGGTAGCATTTCTGAAGGTGAGAAGAAAATTATACATGTTTTCTGGGAATGGAAATATGAGACGAGTTTTAAAGAAAATAAGCAAGATACAATTGATGGTGAAAATTTAAAAAAATACAATTTTGAAATATGTATATTTGGAGAATAAAATTAGGAGGTGAAATAAAATGAAAAAAAAGCTAGTTTTTTTATTTATTTTTTTATTTTTAGTTCTAGCAAGTAGCAATATTTATGCAAAATATATGATTGAATATACAAATACAGTTGCTAATATAAAAATAGATACAGTAGTACCTCAAATTCAATTAGCAAATATATCTAATACAAATAAAATCAGTAAAAATTGTGCAAGTAGAAATCATACCTTGAAAATTAGAATTAGGATCATAGAAAAAAATATTAAAGAAAATAACTTTAATATAGACAATGTTAAAATTATGGTAGGAGAAAAGGAAATTTTACCAGGTCAATTTGAAATAGAAAAAATAAGTCAAACTAATCAAAGAATATTGTATGCCTTAAAATTAAGTCAAATTGTAGAAGAAGGAGAATTAAAAATAAAAATCAAAGAAGGAACAATAGTAGATATTTCTGGAAATAAAAATAATGAAACTATTTTAAATTCAAATATAAAAATAGATAATACAGCACCTGTTGTAATATTTAAACAACAGGAAATTTCTAATGGTAAAATAAATGGAAGTATTGAAGCAAATGAAGAAATAATAGAAGTTAATGGATGGAACTTATCAGAAAACAAAACAAAATTATCTAAGGAATTTGCAAATAATGTTACATATCCATTTGTTGTTACTGATTTTGCTGAAAATAAGTCAAATGTAGATATAAATATAACAAAAGCTACAAATATTAAATTTATGTATGGCTCTATTAATCAATGGTCAGGTTTATCTTCAGGATATGGAAATAATGAAATAGCTGGAAAAGAAGCAATAATGAATAATACTCTTTATAAAACTGAACTAATAGTTTTAAATTATGAAGGAGATATTGATAATGACTTTATTCAAATTCAAAATTATATGTATACACATTGGGGAGAAAGTAAGAAAGGCTTAGGATATGCTTTTGAAAATGTATATAATTATGGATTTAATCCAGGGGAAAATTCTTATGCTACTATGAGTTCAAAAAATACAACTTGCTTAGGTGATAAAAATGTTATTATATTAGGTGGAGATGGTGTTAATAGTACAGGTAACAGAGGTTTGAATTATGGGGAAGCTATAACTAAGGAAATAGAAGAACAACATTTATATGGTGTTTCAGGTTTAAGAATAAAGTTAAGAGATTATAGTGAATATTCAATTATTTATCAAATTTGGGTTAAAGATTCTGGATGGCAAAAGGTTGCATCTGATGGAGAACTAACAATGCTTAATTTTGATAAACCTTTTTCTGCATTTAGGATTTCATTAATACCAAAAACGGAAAAACAATACTTAATTGATTTTTGGAATAAGGATATTAATTATAACAGCTCGAGTAACATGTAAATAATACATAAACAATACAAATTTTAAGTATTGTGTATGTTTGTTTTTCTAAATTTTAAATTCTTTAAATTTCCCAAAAATGAAAAAATAAAAAAGAAGGTGATACAAAAAGAAAAGTAAAGAAAAAGTTAGAATATGACCTATTTTACAAATGAATAAAAATTGACAAATAAATAAAAACACAATAAACTAGAAGAAGGAGGAGGTTTATGTTTAAATATACAATAGAAGATTATTTAAAAGAAAAAAATAAAAACACAGTAGAATT
>Ga0247609_10004592_pt1 | contig 13702 bp, 5 predicted proteins | sample 172DNAGHGlowgp2_FD_193487 | JGI IMG/M metagenome (GOLD analysis project Ga0247609, IMG submission 193487) | Sheep rumen microbial communities from Palmerston North, Manawatu-Wanganui, New Zealand - 1728 DNA GHGlow gp2 | ecosystem: Host-associated > Mammals > Digestive system > Stomach > Rumen ...
CGGCTTATGTCCCATTGCTTCATCTGCTAACATCAGCGCAATCGATATTGTTGTCAATGACGCATTTTCCGTCACTTCCAGTCCGTGCTCTGTGTTCTTTATTGCGCCGAATTCATCGGTCTTGTACAGGAGCGCATTAAATCCACCAAGTGCATTTGGTGTCTCCGCCGTCGTTATGAAATTACCAACAAATTTATTTGATTCTTTCCATTGTTCGTCGTGCGCAAAAGTGCCTTCGCGATTTATGTATTCCACGTGCTTAACCGCCGAAACTTTTGTTCCGCTGGGTTTCTTGTCCGATTTGAGCCGGAAATGGAACATCGCCATTAAAAATTCTCCTCCCTTCCACAGCCAACCGCAGGTTCAAGGAGCGCAGCGACTGGCAATTTTTTCTCGCCGTATAAACGGCGTCACAACAGGCTTTTAGCATTTCACGAAGTGAAATGCGAAAGTGAACATTTTCAGAATTTCTCGCTTTACCATATCTTAGCACATTTACAAGAAAACACGTGCACTCGTTTTGCACTATTTCAGGGCATTCCGTGACAAACTCTTTTCTCTGTGTTATAGTCTTCAACAGTAGGTATTCTTTATTTATTGGTACATAAGTTAGGATGATATTTTTGCATAGTAATAGTCTTATCGAAGAAAAATTATTTGTATACGAAGATTTTCTTAGGTACTGTAAAGAATCGGGTAAGAGATTTGTCAACGAATTAGACAGAGAAGATTTCATTGCTTATCGTGCTGAATATTCCGTGCCGCGCGAACAAGTTGAGCAAATAAAGGCATTGCTTAATTTTCAAGAGCAGAAGTCCAGCGAAGAAATTCTTCCACCGCAAAATAATTTTGACGGGCAGGAAGATTCCCTACAAAAGTATTTAAAAATTGACGCCCTTTCACCGTATGAAAATGTTTTAATCTCTGAAATGGATTTTAACGCTCGAGTTCAGAATTGTCTAAGTTCCAATGGTTATAGAACACTTGCTGAGCTTTTAAAATCTTCTCAACAAGAACTTTCAAGTTTAAGAAATTTTGGTAAAGGCTCTTTTGATAATCTTATTTCAACGCTAAAAAATTTCTTTGCTCTGCAGAGGAAAGAGATTACGACGGAAACTTTACGGCTTGCAAATGAAGAGCTTGACGAATTTTTGCGCAATGCGGCTTTGAATCATTCTCCGCAGATTTATTTGATAATCGCAGCTTTTGAGAAGTTCTCTGATTTAGTGACGATAAAAAGTGCCTTTCGCAACTTGCCTGAAGAGTTTAGAGATAAACGAGCGCAACCTTTCCTGCTTGCTTGCGGTTTGAAGAAGAATAATTTTTTTGTTGACTTGCCCGATGATTTGACGCTTGCCGAGTTGCCTGAATACTTTGCCGAAAATGCGATTGACTTTGACATTGATGAATTGAAAAATTTTATTAGTGCGCTTCGTTTCGACGTGAGAGCTTGCGCGAAAAAAATTTTTGCTTCTTTATTCAAGGACGAACGCGAATTTAATGTTGTGTGTCGCCGAGCCAAAGGAGACACCCTTGAAGAGATTGGAAAAATTTTTGGCGTAACCCGTGAGAGAGTTCGACAGATTGAAGCAAAATCAGTTGGCAGATTCAATAAATATCGTTCCGACGCAAAAAAAATTTTTTACTTTCTTCATGCGCTGACTGACGGAAAATCTCTCCTCACTCTTGACGATGCTAAAAATTTTTTGGACGCTACCGATGCGGAAATGCTTTGGTTTTTCGTCGCCAAGACAAATTTATCAAGTAGCGTTTTTCATTTCGACGAGGAACTCAATGCGATTATCTTTGCTGATGAAAACAGGCTTGACGAAAATGACTTGATTAAAAATCTTCCTGACATAATGGATGAAGAAATTTTTGAAAAAACAATTACAAATTTGGCGCGAGAAAAAAAATGTTCCGTTGAATTGATAAAAATTAAACTCTCGAAAGTTTATAGACACAGCGGAAAAATTTTTCATCGTGGCAGATTAACTTTAACCTTTGAATGCGGATATGTTTTAAAGGAACGGTTTCCTCATGGTTATAAAATTGGCGACGAAACTTTTTATTCGCGATTTATGCGTTATCTTCAAGAAATTTTTGACGAGAAGATTTTACTCACTCAACGTAATGTTGACGCTAAAATTGGAACAATAGGTTTTCTCTGCGACCGTGGAAAATATATTCATCCTGATTTCGTTCACATATCGCCGGAGATTATTGAACGTGTGAAAAATTTTATTGACGGTTCTGACCGCACAGCAATTTTCTACAAAGAAATTTTCGAAACACTTAAAGAATTTTTCGTCGGCACGCAAATAACGAATCATTATTTTCTACAAGGTGCGATAAAATTTCATAACCTTCCCTATACTCTTCGCAAGGATTATCTTACTAAATCTGACGAAATTGACATGGGAAAAGAGTTTGACAATTTTGTTGCCGAACGCGGCGAAGTTTCAGCGCAGGAGATTAAGGAAAATTTTATCTCGTTCAAAGATTTTAATATAGCTTTTTTAGTTGGGCGTTGTCCTGAAATTATTCGTATCGGCGACGGAATTCTTATTCACGCTACGCATTTGAACTTGCACGAGGAAGATTTTGAACCGATAAAAAATTTTATCCGCCAAAATTGTTCAACGCCTATAAATTCGCGTGTTTTGTTCGATTTATTCTTTGAACGCTTCGCTGACTTCATGACACGAAATGAAATTCAAAGCCACAATAAACTTTTTGGCGTCCTGCAGTATATGTTTCGCGACGATTTTAATTTTTCGCGTCCGTACATTTCCACGGCGGATATTAAGGACATTAACAACAAAAAATTTTTGCTTCGTCTTTTAGAGAGCATAGAAGAGATTGCGATCGAAGACCTTATCGGCATTTGTGAGGAAAACGGAATTCATTATGTTGCGAGGACTTATTTAATTGATAGTCTGCGTCCGGATTTTATTCGCGTTGACGAATTTACTTTGATGCGACCGGAATCAATCGGCGTCACGGACGAAATTATTTCTGCTGTCGTAGAAAGTATTCAGTCAGCTATTGAACGAAATGGCGGTTGGCAAGTAGCTCAAACCTTTGAGGATTATGAATGGTTGCCGCAACTTGAAACTTTGTGGAATAGTTTTTTGTTGGAAAGCGTGGTGTCGATCGCCGATGACACCCTTTACAGTTTAAAAATCCCGTCAACGTCAGCGAATTTTTCGTCGACTGTTTTTTTGTCGGAAGAATTTGCTGAGGACGATTACCAATCATTTCTGACGAAAATTTTAATCGCCGAGCATGGCAAAGAGCCTTTTCGTTCCGAGAAGGAAATTTTTAATTGGCTTAAGGAACAAGGCTTGTGCAATAAAAAGCTCCCGAAATTTTTGGAAGGCGGCAGGGCATCTGAAATTTTAGGCGAATAAATTTTATTGGTGATTTTAATGTATGCGTATGAATGGGACAAAGACACCGGCGGTTATAATCTTACGCCGAAAATTGAAGGAGTAGCTAAAGAAGTTCGTCCCGTCTTTTTTGAAGAGCTGGAATTTCTCGGATTGGATAAAAATTTTGGTTGGCAATTTCCGAAATCAAAAGAGCCGCTTTGCTGGGCTGAAGGTCGACGCTATTTTTATCACGGTGAACTTGTAGCCGAAACACAGGGCGGTAATTTGTTTGACTTGCCCACGTTAAAAAATGTCACGTCTAATTTATCCTTGTCGCCTGTAGATATAAAATCTATGATTGCCAAAAACGAAAATTTGATGAACGGTATGATTCAACGAACACTCAAGGAGATTTATGCCACGTTCAAAGCTTATAAAAATAAAGTCGATCTGTTCTATGTGGCTTTCAGTGGTGGCAAAGACTCAATGGTAATGCTGGATTTGGTTCATCGAGCGTTGCCGCATGATTTGTTTGAAGTTATCTTCGGCGATACGACGATGGAACTCAGCGACACTTATAAGACCGTCGAGGAGACGAAGAAAATTTTTTCCGATTTGAAATGGCATAAGGCTCGCGCACCTTTCGACGCGCTTGACTCTTGGCAATTTATGGGACCACCTGCCAGTAAAATCCGATGGTGTTGTCCGGTTCATAAATCGGGACCTTCACTCGTTAAGGTCAAGGAGATTATAGCTGACCACCGTCGTTGTTCCGTTGCGGACATAAAAAATTTTCGAGTAATGGCTTTTATTGGCGTGCGTAAAGAGGAAAGTGCGCAACGTGCTACCTATGACGATATTTCCGTGAGTCGCAAGCACCCTGCGCAAATAAATTTTTATCCGATTTTTAAATGGACTACGGCTGAAATTTTTTTGTATTTATTTGCAGAACATTTGCCATTTAATCAAGTTTATCGGAATGGCTCTCAAAGAGTGGGTTGTGTGTTTTGCCCTATGTCATCTGAGTGGTACGATTGCATAATGAGTAAAAATTATTTTGATGAAGTGTCTCCTTATATCGACGTTGTTAAACGAACTATTAACAAAGGTTTTGAGACGGAGGAGCAATGGCAAAATTATTTCAAGGGACTTGGCTGGAAAAAACGATTAGGGGGAATTTTTCTTCGTAATGGTGAAAATAGAATTGAAATAGTCAAGGATGGCGATTTGCAAAGTTTCATAATCACGAATGCAAATTACTCGTGGCGTAAATGGTTGCCGGTACTCGGGGATTTTGTTGAAGTAGGGGACAATAAATTTTCTTTGCATTATGAAGGCGAGTCGATAATTTTTAACGTCGATATTCAAGCAGACAAAGAAATTATTTCCCTGCGTGTGCCGGAGCTTGATAAGCGTATGATTAAATTTCTTTCGCAACTAAAAAATGTTTTGAATAAGGCGGCGTATTGTAGAAACTGCCGCGATTGCATGATAGAATGCCCGTATGGTGCTTTAACGATAGTTGCTGACGACGTGCAGATTAAAAACTGTCAGCACTGTTACAGATGTTTGGATAAACAACGTGGATGTCTTGCGGCTAATTCTTTAGCTTTTGGAGGTGCTGTTAATGCAATGAAAATTAAGGGAATAAATCGTTATCAAAATTTTGGTTTGCGTTCAGAGTGGATAAGTATTCTTTTCGAGAATCCGAAAAATTTTTGGGAAAACGACCGCATGGGTCCAAATATGATTTTAAGTTTTGAAAATTGGGGACAAGAAATCGGATTACTTGCCAATAAAAGAAAGTTTGTGGCAAATTTAAATAAATTTATTTCGCTTGGGGCGGAAAATTTAAAGCTTTGGGGAATGTTTTGGATAAATGTTGCTTATAATTCTGCATTGATAAATTTTTTTGTTAAACGTATTGAATTTGGGTTACCGCTTGATACCTCTGCTTTAATAGATTTGCTAGGAGATTCTCTTCGACCTCAGACGAAAAAAAATGCGATACTGTCGTTAAAAAATACTTTGCGTGCTTCTCCGATTGGCGATGAGCTGGGGCAAGGCATTTGCGAAGTTAAGGGCAATGCGGTTGTTTCAATCACGCGAACAGCTTGGCAAAATCCCGAACCGCTCGTTATTCTCTACAGCCTTTATCAATTTGCCGAGCACGGAGAAAATCTCTACAGTTTCACGCTGACTGATTTGCTTGACGACAGCGACGAGCGCGAAGCTTTGAGTCCAAAGATTTTGTTCGGTCTTGACGAAGAAATTTTACGTCCGCTGTTGCAAGGTCTTGCAAACGATTATCCTGACTACATTCGCGTAGATTTCAACAAAGGCATTCAAGAAAATATTTTCCTGAACAAAGATAAAACTTCTGGTGATGTAGTTCAACTGTTTTGAAGCGAGGCGATTATTGCAGTCATGTTATACAAAGAATATATCAAGGTTGAATCGGACTTTATTCCGGTTTTTTCTTCAAGCAGTGACAGAACTCATCCTGAAAGATGGAAATCCTTCTATCCGCACGAGAGTTTCAAAAAGATTTTAACGTTGACAGTTGAGACGCTGGAAAAAGGCTCTGCGTTGAAAGACCGTCCGATTTGGATTAGCGGCAGTTACGGTACCGGTAAAACTTTCGCGTCGTTCGTCGTCAAACATATTCTGGAAGACAATCTTGATGAGGTTGAAAAATATTTTACTCACCACGAGATAAATTCTCTGTGGCAACGTATCGCGGGCGTCCGTAGCAAAGGAAAAATTCTCGTCGTTCATCAAAGTTCTTCAGCCGGCATAAATTCCCAGAACAAACTTTTCAACACTATAATCGAATCTGCCAAGCGTACTTTGCGTGAAAACGGTTACACTTACACGGGCGCGGCGAGTATTTTGGAAAAAGTTTTGGCAACGCTTAAAGACCCTAACGCAACTTTTAATTTTCAAGCCGCCTTCAACAAGTATCGTGGAAAATTTTTAGCGTATTCGTCGCCCAAAGAAGTCATTTCGGATTTGGAGACGCTTGAAGGGCAAGAACGTCTTGATTTGCTTGAAGATATTGCCGATGTGGCAGAAAAAGAATCTTATAATTGGTCGATGTCTGTGCAAGACGTTATTGATTGGCTTCGAGACGTGCGCGAGAAAAATAATCTCTACGCCGTCTTTTTCATTTGGGACGAGTTCACCGAGTATTTTCGTAACAACCTCAACAACATAACGGGCTTGCAGGAAATTGCGCAGAACGCCGCCGAGTTGAGTTTTTATTTTTTCCTCATCACTCACAGCGACGCTAATCAGCTTATTACGGATTCTGTCCAAAGAAAAATTATCGAGGCGCGTTTCAAAATTTCCCATATTACTTTGGCAGAGAGTACGGCTTTTCAGTTGATGTCGCAAGCTTTGATGATTGAACCGGATTTGAAAAATGAATGGGCAAAAATTTCCCTTGAGCTGTGGGAAAGTGTTCAGCGCGACGCCGCGAATTTTATAATCAAACGTGACGAATCAATTAAGCTCGACGACATGAAAAAACTTTTGCCGATTCACCCTTATGCCGCCTACTTGCTGAAATTTATCGCGCAGTCCATAAGCTCGAATCAGCGCACGATGTTTCAATTCCTGTGCGCGGCGGACAATGGCACTTTTAAAAATTTTATTGATAATCACGGCTTTGAATATGGCGGCGATAATTTTCTTACGACGGATTCGCTTTGGGATTATTTCTTCCAAGAGGACAATCCCGACCTTGATAAAACTTTTTTGGACGCGATGGGGCATTACAATAATTTTTCGCCCACTTGCAAAAATGATAATCAACGACGTGTTTTAAAAGCGACTTTGATTTTGTTTGCTTTGCAACAGAAAAATCTTGGCGGGCGCGGAGGGGCAACTTCGCTTTTGCGTTCGACGCAGAAAAATATTTGTGCTTGCTTTGTAGGGACGCCGCTTGAAAATGAAGTTCGCCCGACGCTGAATTATTTTACCGACAGAGGGATTGTTAGCGCGTTGGAAGAGGGAAACGACACCAATTACATCATGGCGACCACTCAAATCGACCCCGACCGCATGGAAAATATCCTTGAACAAGTGCGTCGTGAAAAACCTTTCGACGCGATTATTAAAGATGACTCTTACGGCGTTTCAAAAAAATTCAAGCCGACAGATTATCTCAAATATCGTCTTGATGTTCAGATTATCTCGCCGACAAAATTTCTGCAGACAAGTGCGACAAATATTCAGCTTGACGACAATCAAATTTTGGCGTTTTATATTTTTGCCGCAGACGAAGACGAACAGGGCAAAATCAACCAGACAATTCAAAAGATACGCGAGAAATTTCCGGAACACTGTATCATTGCGGATTTTTCCGGCACGCCTTTTACGAAACAACGCTATGAAAAATTTATTCAGAATAAAGCCCGCGAATTTTATTTTAAGGACGTGCCAAATCAGGTAGGACAAGTAAAACTTGCGAAAAAATCTGCGGCAGATCTAGTCGAAGAATGGATTCGTCAGCTTGCTGTGTCAACTGTGCGCGTGTATGGTTCTGCCGAAGAGTCAACGCAAATTTCGGGCGAAGGAAATTTCTTCAAACAGCTCCGTGAACTGAATAAGAAATTTTTCGGTGGTGGGCTTGAGGAAATTTCAATCAACGATAAACTTTTTTCACCGAGTGGAATTACAGACAATGTTGCAAATCTTGCACTTCGAAACGAACGAATAAAAGGAAGTTCTAGCTGGCTCAATTTGCTTGGCGATCCTTTCCGCGAACTTGTTTTACGTGGCGGTGATAAATATTGGTTGGCAACGCCTTCGCACGCAATTTCCAAAATGAAACTCGTGGTCGATACTGTCATTGAGAATGGATTGGCGCAACGAAACGAAATAGCTTTTAGCGATATTTGGGACGCGTTGAAGAAACCGCCTGTTGGTTTGCTCAAATGTCCGGGTTCCGTTTTCCTCTTCGCGCTCTTGCTGAAAGATTATGCCGACAAAAATTTTTATGTACGCGATGCCAACAGCAATACGCATGCTTTGACGTGCGAGCGGCTTTGCAATCTAATCGTGAATACAGTTAAGGACTTGCCTGGCGCGCAAGATAAATTCATTGTCAAACAGACGCCCGAACATATAAAATTTTGTCAGATAACGTCCGATATTTTCAATCTGCCTAAAGAAAAAATTAACTCTGTGGACGACGCGGCGAAAAATATAAAAGTCCGCCTGACGCAAAGTCATTATCCGCTGTGGTCGCTGAAATATTTCGTCGAGGAAAATTATTTCGACGCTCCGCACAAGGAAACTTATCTGCGGTTTTTGGCATTGCTTGAAGAGCTGATAAACCCGCAAGCCGGTCGCGACGTGACGAAAGTTGCTGACGACATCTTTTTTACTTACGACAAAAATCCTATTGTCATCGACGAGTTGAAAGATATTGTGCGCGAAGAAAATTTCAAGAAGGGCATGACATACTATATCGCGCAGTATAAACCGGAGTTGAAAAAAATCGTTGGGCGGCTTAGACTTTTTGACGGCGAATATCTTTCGCGGCTCAATGAAAAGCTATCAAAAGACGCAGCATATCTTTGGAAGATTGACGACGTGAATCGGCAGATTGATAATCTTTTTGACGAGTTGTGTTTGATTGAGGCGATTAACTTTGTGCTTTCCACGCCGCAAAAAAATTTGTCCGGAGCTTGTCGCGCTCTTGGCGATAAGCTCAACACGATAAGAATTCCCCGCGCCATCGTCGAAGAATTTCAGCCTGATTTGAAAAGCCTGTTGCAAACCTTTTCTGCTCTTCGCAACAACACCGAAAAAAATTTTGTACAAGCGGCTAAGCAAATCAATCAATCGGCGCAGATATTCACGAATTTTTTTGAGAATCAACAGGAGTTCTTCGCCAAAGCTTTGACGGTTTATGTTGATGCTTCAATTGATTCAGAGCACATTGATAAACTTTTCAAAGAAGCAAACACAGGAAATTTTTTTATGACTCGTGATGATTTTGTTCTGCGTGTGAAATCGCGCTTGCAAAAATTCCGTCAAGATGAAAAGACTGGTAAATTTTTTGCAATGTGGCGCGAAATCACGGGCACGGCTTCACCCGCCGACTGGTCAATACAAAACGAAATTCCAATTCTTTGCGCGTTTCAAGATTGTCTTGACGAGGCTCAATCTTATTTTTCCGCACTCAACAAAAAATCACAGTTGACAAATGAAGTAGCACTTGACGCGGCTATAAAATTTATCCGCAGTGACAAACTTGCGCGTCTTGCCGATAAAAAATCTTGTGAACGTGCGTTTGTGAATTATTTTTGCGGAGAAAATTATTCTGTCGTTATCACCACTGAAGATTTGCGCGAGATTCTACGCCGACATTTGGGCAATAATGTTTATTCTTGGTTCTCGAACAGAAAGAATTGCGAGTCGCAGATTAAAGCCTTTGCAGAAAAAAAATATCAGGAAAAATTTTTGCCTACAGTCCGTGAAAAAGTTCATGAGTTATCTGCTGAGGAAGCGCAGAAATATCTTGAAGAACTTATCATTAAAGATACGCTGTTAGGCATTCGGGTTTTGAAAAACGCCCAAATTAAGCCTTAAATTAACTCAGTAGAAAAAAACCTCGTGTAAGCCTCTAAAAACGCATTGTAGGCGATTTTGGAGCTTCTCAGGGGCATATTTGAAAAACTCTTGAGGTAAGCGCAATGATTACTTTTGGAAGTCTTGACGAGCTTAAAAAATTTTTTCAACTAAACAAGGGACAAAGAACTTTTTCACCTGTACGATTCATAAACGTTGATTCGTTGTCAGACTGGTTCGAGATGAAAAATCTTTTGAGCACGTTGACAATGGATTTTATTTTTCTTTCGGACTATTGCATTGGTGATGATACCTTTCCAAATCTGCGAAAATTACGCAATGACTTGCAAAAAGAAACACGAAATATTTGTATCCTGCCGTTGTCGGAATATCTTCGCGTAAATCCCGACCAAGCGGAGCCAGAAATAAAACGTTTTCTGAACTTGTACAAAGGCGAAACGTACTCGTTCAGAATTTATTTTTTGATGTATCGATTGAAAAGTTTTTTCTTGTCGTTGAAAATCGTTGACCCGCGCCAAAGAGAATGTGTTCTGCTGTCTTCGACGGATACGGCGGACGATTATTCGCTGACGATAATTCAAAAGTCTATGCAATTTAAAACTGGTGGAGAACAAGTTGACGACTTTAAGCGTTATTTACAATATTGGGAGAAAACTCCGGACGTGGCACTGACTTTGTACACAGAAAACGCCGTCCACTTGCAGGATAAAAAATTTTTTGACGACGTGAAGATTATTGCCAATGCCTTTGATTTGCTTCGTCATCATTACGCTTTGCCTTCCGAGTTTAAAAGAACTTTCGGACGCGATGAAGATTGGCAACATCTTGCTGAACTGATTGCAACGACAGGGAATTTTGAACAAGCTTTTTGCAAAGCATTGGCGGTTGACGGTTTCGGCACGAGCGCATTTAAAAATTTTGGTGAGCGTGAAAATTTTAAGAAATGGTTGTTGTGGCTTCGCTGTAAGCTTAAAAACTCCGGATATGCGGCACGTTGCGCGAAGGCATCCAATTCGCCGGAAGAATTCGTCACCCAAATTTACGAGCTGATTTTCTCCTGCGCTGACGAAAAAGGCTTTGACGAACTTTGCGAAGAGCGTCGAGAAATTTTATCGCTGATGAAAGTTTTGCCGCCCGAAAATTTTCTTGAACGTGTTCGCCAATCCGACAAGCGACTTGCGCTGAAAATTTTGACGGACAATTTTCACGCTGAACGATTGATGATATTCGAGACGTTGCAACGATTCAGATTCAACGAATTGAACGCGGCACGAGAAATTTTACAACGGGTTTTCCCTGCGCTTGCGAAGTATATGTCTGACGCAAGCAACGAAATTTTTACGTCGGAGCAAGCAGAATATTTTCACCGTTATCGTTGGCTGAAAATGACAAATCATCTCACGGAAGATTTTAACCGGCGCGTAACGGAAATTGCGAAGAACACTAGCAAGAACATTTACGCTTTGAAATCACGCAATCAAGTTGTCAGCGAAGAATATTCGAACGATACAGCTATTTTATTTGTTGACGGTCTCGGCGCGGAGTATACTAATTTTTTAGCTTCTGACTTTGCAACACTCACAGGAAATTTTTCGATTAAATATCAGGTTGGGCGTTGTAATCTGCCTTCTGTTACCGAAAATAACAAAGATTTTTTGCAGGGTAAGAACGTCGCAGGCGAGGTTCTCGAATTCGATACAATGAAGCACGAAAGCCGTACTTACCCCGAAAATATTTTGGGAGAACTTGAATTCCTCGCGACTCTCAAAGAAAAAATTCTGCGTGCACTTGATGTGCATAGAAAAATAATTCTCTGCGCAGATCACGGAACAAGTCGTTTGGCAGTGCTCACTCGTCAAACAAAATTCGACAATGCTTTTCCAGCAGAAGGACGACGAATTTACAAAAGCGGCAGATTTGCCGACGCGCTGGCAAGCGATGAGAAAATTTTTCCGACCGCTCTGGAGTATGACGGCAAAATAATTTTCGCGGATTATTCGCGATTCATTCAAAAAGGTTCACTTGGTAGCGAAATTCACGGCGGAGCAACGTTGGAAGAAATTTTGGTTCCAATCATCACGATTGAACGGCGTGAAAAAATTTTAGAACAAATAATTAAGCCTAAATTGCCTACGAAGAAAACTAAACTCGGCATTGCCAAGAATGAAGACTTTGACATCTGACGAGGAGGCGACGAAATTTTGACTGACGCTTTAGAATTGAAACTAAAAAAGAATTTCGGCGATATGCTCGTCTACAAATCTTCCGACAACACAAAATTTTTTTCTGCATTGAGTTTGCCGTCGTTTATGCGTGATTGGCTGGTCATGCGTTTTTCTGATGAAGACGGACATATTGACACAGTGGAAATGTCTAACTACGTCAAAAAGATTCTTCCTAAAGAAGAACAATGGAATGAGTATATGATTAACATGCTTCATTATGGAAGGTCAGCTCGTTTCTTGGCTAAAATTAAGATTGACTTCGATGCAGGCAATAGTCGCGCTCTTTTCAGTCTGCCGGATTTTTCCTTTCCAAAGAGAAAGTCTGAAGCCGTTGCCGATTGGAACGTTGTAGAAAAAAACAGCAAATATTTACTGTCGCCAACCGAATCTTGGGGAATCGTTGAGCTTTCTTGCTATGAAGATTCAAGAACAAATAAAAATATTTTTCATCTTACGGACTTCGTTCCGTTCTGTCCATACACAATCGACGTGGATTATTACAAAGAGGCGCGAAAAAATTTTTCTCTTGAAGAATGGACAAAAGTTCTCTTAGGAGCGATTGACTATAACGCGTCGGGATTCAAGACGCAAAGTCAAAAATTTTCTATGCTCACACGGTTATTGCCTTTCGTGGAAAAAAGATTAAACTTAATAGAGCTTGCTCCAAAAGAAACAGGTAAGTCCTATATCTTCTCGAAAATCAGCAAATATGGCTGGTTAATTTCGGGAGGCAGTGTAACTCGTGCAAAAATGTTTTATGACATGAATAAAAAAACGCATGGATTAGTTGCTCATTACGATTACATCGCGTTTGATGAGATTCAAAGTATAAATTTTAATGACGTTCTGGAAATGCAAGGTGCGCTTAAAGGTTACTTGGAGAGCGGAGATTATCGTGTTGGCGACATACGCGGCGTGGGCGATGCGGGTTTGATTTTGCTCGGTAACATTGATTCATACCTGATGAATGAAAACAAAAATATGTTCAGTGACTTACCTGAAATTTTTCAAGAGTCCGCGCTGTTGGACAGATTCCACGGTTTTATCAAAGGGTGGACGATCCCGAAAATGAACGAAAACTTAAAGGCAAACAGTTGGGCTTTGAACACAGAATATTTTGGAGAAATTGCTCATTCACTGCGCGATGAACTTTGTTATCGTGCAGTAGTTGACCAAATTTTGGAAGTACCTAAAAATGCCGCCACTCGCGATACCGAAGCAATAAAGAGAATCTGCACGGGTTTTCTGAAACTTTTATTCCCACACGTAGAATCTATTGAACAAATAAATACAACAGATTTTGAAAACTATTGCCTCAGACCAGCTAAAGAAATGCGCGGCGTAATCAAAAGACAGATGGGAATCTTGGATTTTGGAGAATTCGGGCAATCGATCATACCAGACATAAGAATTCGTTCGAGGTAATTTAATTGGCGAAGAAAATTTTTAACTGTATTGTTTGCGAAAAACGTCCGCTTACAAAAAATGAAATCGGCATAA
>Ga0247609_10004593_pt1 | contig 13702 bp, 5 predicted proteins | sample 172DNAGHGlowgp2_FD_193487 | JGI IMG/M metagenome (GOLD analysis project Ga0247609, IMG submission 193487) | Sheep rumen microbial communities from Palmerston North, Manawatu-Wanganui, New Zealand - 1728 DNA GHGlow gp2 | ecosystem: Host-associated > Mammals > Digestive system > Stomach > Rumen ...
GATTGAGAAAAATGCCGGTTCCAAGTTGCTTGCCTCTTGCTATTGTTTTTGCAATACTTTCAGTTTGCGTTATAGTTGTAATGCCGCCAATTATAAATGGAGTAAATGTTGATTTGCCAAAAGTCAATACACAACCTATTGAAATATTTGAAGATTTTAAATATATAACCGCATATGTAAGAGATGATGGAATTGTAATTATAAACGGCAATCAGTCATCAATAGAGGAAGCTGGAAGTGTTATAAAAATAATACATAGTGGTGTTGATATTGAAGATATAAAAATATTTGTTATGGCAGATAAAAATGTTCCATATGATTTGATTGTTTCTCTTTTACAAAATTTAAGCAATGATGGTTTTACAGATATAACACTTGTTGGAAAATATACAGGTGGAATACAAGATATTAAATAATTTATATTATGGGGAAGATACTTGTTTTTAAACAACATTTTTTTAAATATATAAACAAGGCAGAATATACAATAGCGGTTTCAAGTGTTTTAGGAACAATAGCAACAACAATGATACAAAGTTATTCAAGTTATTTGAGTGATAGAAACGCAAGGATTGAGAGGATAAATAATAAACCATTGAATAGAATTTATGTTGATTATATTAGTTTTGAGCAATACCAAAAAATGATAGATAGAACAAACTGGAAACCAATAAGTGAAAAAATACAAAAACAAAAAAAAGAGCAAGAAGAACAAGAAAATAAAGCAACATTTGAATATAAAAAAAAAGAAGCAATTAAATCTATAAATTCTTGGCTTGCAAACAAAACAAAAAAAAATCAATTAAATAATAATGAAATAGACGATGAAAGTTTAAAAAAATTAGCAGAAATAAACGGAAGGGCTTATGAAATAGAAAAACAAAATTATGAAAAATCAATTCAAAATGGTGATACAAATGGAGAAAACGTTGATGTCAATTCCATAAATAGTGAAGTGTCAAAAATTAGTGAAATAACAGGAACTACAAAAAAGAATGTTTTACCACCAAGTAAAAAGAAAAAAGAAGAAATGAAATATTTTGTAGTTCAAGATGCCGGCGGTCTTCATAGATATAATCCAATAACTTATAAAAAAAATCATATGAAACAAAATATACAATTACAAACAAAAGATAGAAAAGTTGAAGGTAAGATTGGAAATAAAGACATTGTTAAAGATGACAATATATGGAAGAGTTTGTATAATATTTGGGCTGCGTTTTTATATAAAAAAGATCCAAAAAAGAATGGACAAATTATCAATAGTAGATATGACCAATATGGTAATAAAATAAAAGGTCTAGATGTCTCGGGGGATAATTTAAAAAAGAAAGTAATAAAAAAAGACGATAAAGAAAAAGATAAAAATGAGATAGAAAATAATGAAAAAATTAATGAAAATGAAAGTATAAATGAAAACGAAGAAATTGAACAAAATAATGTAAAAAAAGAAGAAACAATAAACTTTGTTTTACCTAAATTTGTAATAGATCAAAAAATTGAAAATATTGAAAAATACAATAGTTATGTAATAAATACAGACATTTCAAATGTTATAAGTCGGAGTGATTTAGAAATGTTGATGTATCTTGAATATACTATTGAAAATTGTTGGTATCAAAGCTATACAAAAAAAGGTGGTAAAAATATAAATTCAAGATTTACAATTACATACAGCAAAACAGGTAAATTGAAAGATATAAAAATGAATTATTTTGATAAAGAAGTGATAAACAGAGATTTAAAACAAAGTTTTGTTAAAAATTTGATTAATGTTATAAATAGTTGTGATATTACAAATATTAAAAATTTAACTGAAAAAAACTAAGATATTTGGGGAAAAATAAAAATAGAATTTCAAAATTAAAATCTGTAAGATGTAGAATTGTTTATAAATAAATATAATTGTTGTTGATTTGCAATTTTTCTCCCCACCCACCCACCCCCGGCCGGCCGGAGGCCGGCCGGGGGTGGGTGGGTGGGTGGGGGGTTTTACAAAAAAATCTTTAAAAATTGAAATAAATTAAGTTTTTAAAAAAAAAACAAACAATATAAAATACTTGATAATTATAAAATAAGATTTGTCTTGTAAGTGCTTATGGGAAATATTTATAGAACAAATACTTGTGGTGATTTATCAAGTAAAAATATAGGAGATGAAGTTATTTTAAGTGGTTGGATTGATACAAAAAGAGATCATGGTGGTGTGATTTTTATAGATTTAAGAGATAACTATGGAAAAATTCAAATAGTAGCCGATGAAAGCAGAGGAAAAGTTGAAAACATAGATGTTTTATCAAAAATTCACAATGAAAGTGTTATAAAAGTAAAAGGTAAGGTTTTTAAACGTTCAAACGAAACAATAAATGATAAAATAAAAAACGGAGATATTGAAGTTTTAATTAGTAGTTTTGAAGTTTTATCAAATGCAGATGTTTTACCATTTCAAGTTAATGAAGAAGACGGATGCAATGAAGAAACAAGATTGACATATAGATTTTTGGATTTGAGAAGAGAAAAATTACATAATACAATTTTACTTCGTTCAAAAGTAATTGCATATTTAAGAAAAAGAATGATTGAAGGTGGTTTTACAGAATTTCAAACTCCAATTTTAACATCATCATCACCAGAAGGGGCAAGGGATTTTTTAGTTCCAAGCCGTTTGCATAAAGGAAAATTCTATGCATTACCACAAGCGCCACAGCAATTTAAGCAACTTTTAATGGTTTCAGGATTTGATAGATATTTTCAAGTCGCTCCTTGTTTTAGAGATGAAGACCCAAGGGCAGATAGATCACCGGGAGAGTTTTACCAACTTGATATAGAAATGTCTTTTGTTGAACAAGAAGATGTATTACAAACACTTGAACCAATTATTAGAGATACATTTAAAACTTTTGCAAAAGAAGGTTCTTTTGTTGAAGATAATTTTGAAAGAATAAAATTTAAAGACGCAATGTTAAAATATGGTAGTGATAAGCCAGATTTGAGAATTCCAATAATAAATGTTGATGCAACAGATGCTTTCGTTGGTAGTGATTTTAAAGCATTTGCTGGAGCTATTGAAAAAGGTTGTGTTGTTCGTGGTATTCCTGTAAATAACATAGGTCAACAATCAAGAAGTTTTTACGATGGAATGGTTGATTTTGCAGTTAAAAATGGTGCAAAAGGTCTTGGTTATATAATTTTTGAAAATGGAGAAGCAAAAGGTCCTGTTGCAAAATTTTTAGATGATACAAGATTGGATAAAATTAGAAGTTTCTTTACAAATAAAGGTGAGAACGGTGAAATAAACGCAATTTTCTTTTCTTGTGATAAAGAAGACAATGCAAACAAATTTGCAGGTTTAGCAAGAAAAGAACTTGGGAAGAGATTGAACTTAATTGATACAAATTGTTATAAATTTTGTTGGATTGTTGATTTTCCATATTTCGAATGGAATGAAGATGAAAATAAAATTGATTTCTCACATAATCCATTTTCAAAACCAAAATGTGATGTTGAATTTTTGAAAAATGCATCAAAAGAAGAGCTATTAAAACTTGAAGCAAATCAATATGATTTAGTTTGTAATGGTTATGAATTGTCAAGTGGTGCAATTAGAAATTCAAACATAGACATGATGTATGAAGCATTTAAAATAGCAGGATATTCGCACGAAACAGTTGATGAAAAATTTGGTGGAATGATAAAAGCATTTAAATTTGGAGTTCCACCACACGGAGGAATTGCGCCAGGAATTGATAGAATTATAATGTTGTTAATTGGAACTGATAATATAAGAGATGTAATTGCATTTCCTATGAATGGAAAAGCGGAAGATTTACTAATGAAAGCACCTGATTATGTCACCGAACAACAATTAAAAGATCTTGGAATTAGAGTTGTAGAAGAAGAGAAAGAATAATTTTATCATTATTTTTCTTTTCCTGATAAAATTCTTTGTGTTATTATTAAATTAATAATTATATTTAAAGACATAACAATTCCATAAAAGTCTTGTGTGCTTACAAAGTCTGTATTATTAAGTTTTACTATACATAAAAAATAAAATGTAAATGTTGTTGATAAAATTATCATTTTTGTAAAAATATATCTAATTATATTCCAATTTACCAACAAAATTAAGTCAACAACAATCGTCAACAAATTTACATTTACAATCATAAATATATGATGTTGTTTTAGTTCTGAAAATGGTATAAATGGTATATGCATTACAAAAAGCAAACTTACTATTGACAATGAAAATGTAAATAATTCAAAATAAGCATTAAAAAAATTTCTGTTTAAAACCAAATGTTTAAAGAAGTTTTGTTGTTTTAATTTTGCAAAAAACGCAAGTATCCCAACTGCGATTATTATAATTTTATTATTTACAGCGATTTGATATATTGTAAATTTTCTAACTGTTCCAAAAACCAATATTTCATAAATCTTTTGATGCTGATAAAAGATAACTTCAATGGTTGATACCGCAAAAAATAATAAAAAAAACAATGAAACCGCTACAATATTCATTGATTTTAACAAAACAAGTTCTGTCTTCCAAAAACTTATCAATCTTTTAAAAAAATAAATCATATAAACAACATCTATTAAAATATACAAATTTTGATAAAAATCAATTTTTTTTAATTTTTTATAAAGAAGTCAATTTTTATCGTTTAATTACTATGATTTTGTTTTTTTTGTGAATATATAATTGAAAACATATTTGATAAAATTATCAAAATTGCACCAATTATTTGATATTTTGTAGGTTTTTCGGCAAGAAGTAAATAACTTAATGCTATTGAAAACAATATTCTTGTAAATCGTATTGGTTGCAATAGTGCCGGCTCGGCTATTTGATAAGCAATATAAACAGATGCAAATTCAACTAAATCACATATTGCAACAAATATACATCCAATTATTTTATCTTTATTTATTGATTTTATCCAATTATAATCAAAAGTCATTATTGAATTATCACCGGTTTTAAAAGTTGTTCCTGATAAAACTAAACTTATAATCATTAAAACCAAAGCATTTGTAAATAGCGCATAAGGAACTGGTCTTGTGTCTGTAAATTTCTTCTGCAAAATCAAACCAAAAGGAATAATTATTGATGCTAAAAATAGATATATGTATCCAATGTTAAAATTACCAAAAGTTAGTTCATCTTTTATTGTTAAAAATATTGCAAACAAACAAACAAATAGGGCGATTGCATTTATAAAATTAAAACTTTTTTCTTTTAAAATTATTCTACTAAGAACAACAACCCATAAAGGAATTAACAATAATATTAAAGTCCCGGTATTTATAGGAACTGTTTTAAAACCTGTGTTGCAACAAAGTAGATCAAGAGAATACAAAATTGCAAGCAATAAAACAATATGAAGATTTTTTGTAAAATGTTTTAAATATTTAAAAGCAAAAGGAAACATTACAATTAAACAAACAAAACATTTTAAAGCGATTGCTTCGTAAAGTTCCATTGATAATGATGATTGACAATATTTTATTAAAACTCCTTGTAAAACATTTGATATGCTGTTGAAAATATAAATAATTGATGCCAACAAAAAACTTTTTTTTAACATATTGTTTTAATAAATTACAAACTCTTTTTTTCTTCTTTTGTTGTAAAGAATTCCAAAATATCCCCAGCTTGAACTTGATCAATATTTTCAAGGCCAATACCACATTCTTGACCACTTTGTATATCTTTTACAACTTCTTTTCCATGTTTCAAACTATCACATTTTGTTTCTGCAACTAAATTGCCATTTCTCATAATCGCTACACTTGCGCCACGACATATTGTTCCATCTTTAACAAGACATCCAGCAATTTTTCCAACTTTTGAAATTTCAAATATTGCTTTAACTTCTGCATGACCTTGAATTGTCTTTTTAATAACTGGTTTTAGTTTTCCACTAAGTATATCTTTAACATCATCAAACAACTCGTAGATTATCTTATAATCACGAATTTCTACACTTCTATTTTCTGCTTCATCTAAAACTTTTTTATCTGCTTTTTGAGTGTTAAAAGTCATTATATAACCATTACAAGTTGAACAAAGTAAAACATCTGTTTCATTTACAGGCCCAACTGCACTATGTGCAATTTTTAGTTTAATCTCATCGTTATCAAATTTATTTAAACTATTTACAATGGCTTCTAAACTTCCTTTTGTATCTGCTTTTATTATAAATGAAATTGTTTTTTCTGTTTTTGCATTTCCATCTAATAATGAAAATGAATTGTCTATTGTTGCATTTTTTTGTTTAATTGCTTCCTCTTTTGCTTGATTTTGTCTATTACTTATAATTTCTTTTACATCTTTTTCATTTTTAACTGCATAGAATATTTCACCTGCATTAGGTACAGAATTTAAACCAAGTATTTCAACAGGAACTGATGGTTCTGCCTCTTTTACCATTTTTCCATTTTCGTCAAACATACCTTTTATTTTCCCATATTGCTCTCCAACTATTATAAAATCTCCTTGTTTTAAAGTCCCTTCTTTAACTATAACAGTTGCCAAAGCACCACGTTTTTTATCCATTTTGGCTTCAACAACATAACCTTCTGGTGTTCCGTTATATGACGCTTGTAATCCTAACATTTCCGCTTGCAATAATATAGCATCAAGCAATTTATCAATATTTCTTCCTTCTTTTGCTGATATAGGCACAACCATTACATCCCCACCAAGTTCTTCTGGGACAAGTTCATACTGCAATAGCATTTGTTTTGTTCTTTCAATATTTGCTTCCGGTTTATCTATTTTATTTATTGCAACAATTATAGGACATCCAGAGTTTTTTGCATGGCTTATAGCTTCTTCTGTTTGTGGCATTATTCCATCGTCCGCAGCGACAACTATAATAATTATGTCTGTAATTTGCGCTCCTCTTGCTCTCATTTCTGTAAATGCAGCGTGTCCAGGTGTATCTAAAAATGTTATAACTTTATCTCTTACTTTTGTTCTATAAGCACCTATATGTTGGGTTATTCCTCCAGCTTCACCGCTTGCAACTGATGATTTACGTATATAATCAAGTAATGTTGTTTTTCCGTGATCTACGTGTCCCATTATTGTAACAATAGGCGCTCTTGTTTTTGTATCTGTTCTATCGTTTTTTAAAGCAGATATAAAATTATTTTCAGCGTCATTGTTTGATATTCTTTTTATTGTATGACCGCAACTTTCAGCAATTAGTTGTGCTGTATCCCCGTCAATTTCAACTTCGCCTATATCTTTATAGCCACTTGCGTCTATTGTAATACCTTCATTTCTTAATAATTTATTTAATTCTTTAACTGAAATTGCCATTTGATCCGCTAAACTTGCAAGTGATATTTTATCATTGTAAATTTCAATTTTTCTAACTATTGGAATATTGAAATTTACTTTGTTTGTATCGTTTTTATTTGATGAAGTTCTAACTTTTCTTTCTTTTTGTAGCGAATTTGAACTATTTATACCGGATAATTTTACCGAAATAACGTTTCCAAGAACATCATCTATTTCTGTATCAAGTTCAATGTTATTAGACATTGTTTTTAACATTCCGTTAATGCTATATTTATCAACATTACTTCCTGTGTTTGATGTTTTTTTAAAAACTTGTCTTTCTTGTTCTTTTTTAATCTCTGGTTTTAATTTAACTTTAATTTGACTACTTTTTTTGAAAAAATTATTTTTATCATTTTTCTTTTGATTATTACTATTTTGATTGTTTTTAAAATTTCCAAACTTTTTATCTCCAAAATTTTGATTATTTTTATTATTGTTAAATTTATTGTTGTTTTTTTTATCAAAATTTTGATTATTATTTTTATTATCTTGTTTTTCGTTATTTTGAAAAGATAGGACTGGTTTTCTAAATTGGTCTTTTTTTTGTTGCGAAAACTGATTATTTTTTTCAACATTTTTAACAAAATTATTATTTGATTGTTTTTTGTTGCCATCCTCAATGTTTTTGTTGTTATTATTTTGTTCTTCTTGTTGTTTTAAAGATGAAAAATCAAATTTTCTAAATTGATTTTGTGGTTGTTTTATTTCTTCATTTTGTTGATTTAATTGTGTGTTTTTGTTTTCTGTTTTATTTACTTCGGTTGTTTTTTGAAAATTAAATTGTTTTGGTTTAAAACCAGTGTTAAATTGATTAGATGGTTGCTGGGTTTGATTGTTAGAAGTTTTTGAAAAATCTATTTTTTGTCCAAAATTTATTTTTAAATTGCTAATACTTATTGTACCAATTTTTTTATTATCAGAAGACATATGTAAAAAGTTAAATAAATATTTTTATTTTCAAGTATAAAAAGAAAACATTTTAAATTAAAATTGTATTATTTATAAATTTTTATAAAATAAAATACCATATTTTATGAAAACAATAAAAAATACAACAGATATAAATAAAAATAAAGATATTAAAATAAAAAAAATGCAGTTAGATTTTGTTGATAAAACGATTGGAGAATTTTTTGATAAAAAGTTTGAAAACAAACAAAAAATTGAAGAAATTGGAGATGTAAAATTGAGTGATCAACGAAAAACACAACTAATTAAAGAAAGAAAAACTGAAGAAAATGATTTTAGAAAACATTTTCCAAAAAAAGAAGCAAAATATGATAAATCTTTACCAGAAGATGTTTTTGAAAAATTAAATAGTGGGGTTTCATGTAGATATGAAGACATTTGTAAAAAAGGAATAAATGACATAGAAGATGTATATTCAAATAATTACATAAATCTTGAAAGGCAGGTTTTAAAAAATCTTATTACTGATATACAAAAAGCTTCAAAAATAGAGAAAAATATTTTAAATGAATTAGAAAAATTATTAAAAAGTAATATAAGTAAAAGTAATAATAATAAAATTAAACAATTATTGATTGATAAAAGCTTAATTGGCGAAGATTTTTTAAATGTCTTTTTGGAAACAAGGTTGTCAGACAGTGTTGTTGGTTTTAATTTATTTTTAAATGATATTGATAAAGAGATAAAAAACAACACAATGCTTTATAAACCAAAAACATATCAACTTGATTTGATTGGTGATATAAAACAAATGGTAAATAAAGAATTAATGGAAAATAATGAAGATTATGTTTATATGCAAAATAATTTTGAAATTAAACAAAATATTAACAGCATTAAAATTGATATTGAAGATTTTTCTAAAGATAATTTTCTTCAAAATAGGATAGAATATTTAGAAAATATTATTGGGGACAATAATAAGAGTATTGAAGAAAGAAAGGATAGGCTAAAAGAATTACAAAAAAATAATACAGATATACGAAATGCATTGTACGGTAAGTATCCAGACAATCTTGAGATTGCTATAAGTGGTATAGATGAAAACAACATTGATAGCGATTTTATTAAAGATGATGAAGATTTGATTGGTTTTTTTAAGGAAAGATTGGCAATATTAAAAAAATTTGCAGAAAAGAAAAAAGAATACAATAATGAGTTTGTAAAAGAAACTTCAAAAATAATTGATGAATTAAGTTGCAAAAGTATAGATAATGATGATAAATTTATTGATAAATTTTTAAAAAAAGAAAACAGAGATTGTGAAGAAATATACTATCAAGTAAAAAAAATGTTTGATAATCAGGAAGATATTAAAAAATTTAAAAATGAAGTTGATAAAAAAATTACACAAGGCTTAAATGATTTTATTCAAAAAAAAAGTATAAAATCTACAATAAAAAATGTTATTAGTTTACAAAGTTTTGGTGACGAGAAGAGTCTTCAAAAATATTATAATTTTTTATTTGATTTTATAACTGATGCTCTTGAAAAAAAACAACAATGGAAAAAATATAAAAAAGAAATTGTTGACTTTTACATACATAACAAAAAAGAACTTCTTCTTAAAGAAGGTTGTACAGAATTTAACAAAGTAAGTTCTATTTTTTTTAACCATTTTGCAAACACAGATTACCAAGATTACTTCAATGAATTTTTTAATTTATTTGTATGTAATGAATTATCAAATTTTAATAAAAGTTTAAAATGTTTTAGTAATCCAAAAAGCAGTATAAATACTATAACAGATTTTGAAAAAGAAAACGAAGTATGGCAAGATCAATCTTATACGAGATTATTAAAACATTTAAACGATCATTTTTCAAATGATAAATATAAGAGTGGAATAGGTTATAGTAAATTAATATTAAAAGTTCCTTTAGAAAAGGAAACAAAAAAAATAGATAAAAACGTTATTGTTGCAGTTACAAACAAAACAACGTCTTTAAGACAAGAAAAAAAAGATAGAATGAATAACATTTTAATACAAAAAGGAGGAAAAAAAGTTTTACCTATTAATGATAGCGCTATAAATTTTTTACAAAAACTTGGGCTGTCTGTTTATTTAACAGGTTGCAAAGAAGACGGAGATATAAAAATTGATAATGGGATAATTCTTGACTTAATATCTTTTAATAAAGATCAAATTGCAAAAATTAAAGATAAACAGTATATTAATAACTATTTTAAAAATTTAAAAAAAGAAGAAGTTGATGGAGTTGCTGAAAAAATTGCAGATAAAATAATAGATGCATTACATAATGCAATGGAGAAAAATGCATTTTGGATTTCTAAAGGAACTACAACGGATATTGATGAGTTTAAGAAACAAAATAATGAAGAAAAAAAATTATTTTTAAAAGAGCAACAACAACAACTTGTTTTAAACCATCAAAACAATCTTCATAAATTAACACAAATAGCTACTTCCAAAGATGAATTGTTTGAAAAACAAATTTCTTTACTAGAAAAGAAAATTAACCAACTACAAGGCAATAATACTAACGATAATATTGAAAGTGATAACGAGATTAAACAATATGAATTACAAATTGATAAATTGATAAAAATGGCAAAAACTTTTGACAAGATTGCGGAAAAAAACGATTTTTATAAAGAGATTATTGATTATTATTCTAAACAAAAAGAGCTTTGTGCTTTTTTTGCAAAGTTAAAACAAAATGAAAATGTGAAAAAAATTTCATTTACAAAAATTATAATATTTTACTTAAAACAACTTAAATTAATTTTAACACAAATAAGACAACAAATGGAACAAACATTGTTTAATAGAGGATTTTATAAAAAAATGAACAACTGTGATCGCGATGATGTCCCATCTATTATGCAAACAATAGATGGAGTGTTATTTAACAATAACTATAGTGATATGATAATTGCAGAAACTATAATCAATGAATTATTTAGCGTAAATGGAAAAACGTTAGCAAAACATTTTTATAAAATATATGGAACAAAATATAATAATAGTTTGATTTATAAAAAATTAGATGTTATTGAAAATATTTTAGATGGCATTAATTCTTCAAAAGAAAAACAAGATATTTTAGATAAAATAATTAGAATTAAACTTAACAAACAAGATAATAGTAATATAAGCAAAGATATTGAAGATATTTTTTCAGTACTTGAAGATTTGCTTAAAAAACAATCTAAAATAGATATTTTTAGTAAGTATAAAGTTGAAAATTTTATTGATTATATTTATAAATGTTTTACTTTAAATTTTAATTTAATTAAAGATAATAATATTGACAATTTTTTTACTAGTCAAGACCCTAATTGTAATCAAATGTTAAATTTTGACACATTTATAAACGGACTATATATTTTTGGAAAAAATGGTTGTTTTAATTTTTTAAAAAACTATAATTTGCAAACATTTAAGCAAGAAGATAATAGTATTATAAAAAACCACCGGTTGTATTTTTATGATATAAAAACATATGATATGAAAAAACAAGATGGAAGGATGACCGAAGAGGTGAGGCAAGTTATTAACTTTTTTACATCTTTTAATGAAGATGATTATAAATATAAACAACTTGATGAAACATGTATCGATTTTTATATTCAATGTCTTATTGCAAATGGGTTTTTGAAAATGAATCAACCATCACCATTCTTTAGTGATTATTTTAGTAATAATGCAGGTAATAATAATATAAAATTTAACCAAGAACCAACGGCTGATGATTATATAAAAATTTTAAAATTTATTACTTTTAAATGTAGACACAATAGTTTAAAACAGCAATATGAATATTTGAGAAATATAAAAGATTATATTAGTAGTTGTATTCAAAATAAACTATATAATGATGGCCGTAATGGTTGTTATAAGATTTGCGATAAACAATACAACGCCGATGAGTTTTATAAAAAAACATATAGTGTGATTGAAAAATTTTTAAATCAAATGAATAACGAAATTGAAGATATAGACTATAAATTAAATAATGATTTTGCAGAATTTAATTCAACAATTGATATAGATGTAAATAAAATAAACGACCAACATGCATATGCCAATAATCTTTTAATTGATAACAACCATATTGAATTATTTAAACAAAGTTTTACTACTAATGATTTAGAAAAACAAATAAACAAAATAAAAAAAGAATTAGAAGATTTATTAAATGTTTATAAAAAAAGTAAAGATATATTAAATGTAATTGGTGCTGATAACATTAAAGAGGTAGATGTTTTGAATAATAATTTTTTTAAACAAGACAAACAAAAACAAAATAATATCAATAATATTAAAATAAATGAAAATTTTTTAGAAAAAGATGAAAAAGATATAGATAAAATTTTAGAAAAATATTCAAAGAAAAATAAAACTTATAGCGCTGCAGATAGTATAAAACAAGATTTAAAAAATATTTTTAATATAACCGATGAATTAGGAACTGAAAAATGTTTTGAAAGTATATCAAAAAATAATTTATATAAGCAATGCACCACGATTAACAAAACTTTTATAGCATTGAAAAATATTTGTTATAAATATCGTATGAAAAAAGATCAATTGAAAGCACGTGAAGATGAAGTTGGTTCAAAAATGATGTATTTTCTTGAAGAAGGATTACTTGAAAATAACGCAACAGCTAAACGTAATTCTTTAACTGAATTGTTTAATAGTATTGCTGAAATTTTTGGACAACAAGCTGGTGTAAGTTTTGAAAAAAAAGCAAATTCCATTAAACCTTATTTAAAAAATATGATTAAATTTAATATCAATAATATTATAAAATCAAAAGATGAATACAAGATAAAAGAAGAAATGGATAAATCAATTGATTTAATAATTGACACAGTTGGTATAAAAACAAGCAAATCGGATATTCAAAAACAATACAATGAAGTTTGTAAAAATGTATTTTACAATGAAAAAATAGATTTTATTAAACTTAATAAAGAATATGATAAAATAACTGCCGAACTCTCAACTCAACCAAGCGACAGTGAAGAGGCGGCAGAAGTTAAAAAATTAAAAGAAAAAGGTAAATTTGATAGCTATACGAAAGATCAAAGTATTATTTCATCTTATTTATTAGCGAGTGGAGATAAACAATTAAAGAGATATAGGGAAAATATAATGCAAGACGCGAGTAGAATTGGGGCTTTAACCGGTGAGGAGGTTGAAAAACTAAGCGTTAGTGGTTTAAATTTTACAAAAGTTTCAACAAATCCATTGGGTCATAGAAGCGATAATACTTTAGAATATAACACAAACATTGATGCATTTGACAAACTTATGGTAAATCTTATAACTGTTGACGATCATAGATATAATTTTATGTACATATTAGGTGACGATGGTAAACCAATTTCTATTCCACAATT
>Ga0247609_10004594_pt1 | contig 13698 bp, 12 predicted proteins | sample 172DNAGHGlowgp2_FD_193487 | JGI IMG/M metagenome (GOLD analysis project Ga0247609, IMG submission 193487) | Sheep rumen microbial communities from Palmerston North, Manawatu-Wanganui, New Zealand - 1728 DNA GHGlow gp2 | ecosystem: Host-associated > Mammals > Digestive system > Stomach > Rumen ...
AGCCGTTGTCAGGGAACAGCCCTTTAAAAAGTTTCTTAATAACCTATATTTCATAGCTTGTTTCTGTTTTATATACTCAAAGATAATTATTTTCTACTGGACAAGGGAACGCCAAAACCTATCAACCCGTATTAAGCTCTATAACACTTTTCCGAACGCGCTTTGAATGCGAATACGGAAAAGATGGGGATTCTCCTAATGAAAATCGATTGGATAATTTGTTGCACAGATATACAACTGTCCTACTTCATCTATTTTAAAAACAATAAATGAGGGTGAAATACCACCCAGTGAGTATGAAAAACATAAATCAAGTTTGTTCTTCTGTTTATTATAAGTGAAAATGATAGTATCTAAATCTATCTGAAGGATTAGTAATTTCTCATCATACTCTTTTCTTTCTATTAGCTTTCCGTTAATATCCAGGTTAATATCATCGATTACTGTATTTAAGATAGAAGTGGAATTAAATTCTGAAAAATAAACAACAGGGAATGATTTACTATCTTGAGTAAATGTACTTGTTGGTATACTGGTGATATAGTCGTATTTATTTTTGATGTTCTCAAGTGTATCTAAAGATATCCGGTTCCAGTTAAAACCATCAGAAACTTTCCCCGCCTTAAATACAGTAAGCAGGTACTTTTCATCAATAATGCAATTAAAACAAATATCCTTTTTCTTGAAATACGCCGTTTCCCTGGACGATATCCGGCTGCTGTCAATATTTAGTAATGATTTCAAGTCTATCAGCTGAGTATTCTCTTCCAGTCTCAACCTACTGTAATTTATGGAATTAATGCAAATGCTGAATAAGATTCTTACAGCCAACAGTGCGGCTAAGATGATTAAAACATACTTAAGATATTTAAGATACCTTGTTCTCTTCCCCATTTTTACAGCACATTAGTTTCTATCAAAGGTAGTGTATTTTGACAGAATTTTGGCGACACATAGGCGACAGAATTGGAAAAAATCCCCCATTTTTCAGGAGTTTTGGGGTGAATGGGAAGAGTGGGAGATGATGACCTGATTTGATAGAAAATCCCTGTTCTATGCACCCAGAAATGGGATTTTAGATAGGAAAAGGGGATTGTCCTTTCAAGTGAAAACCTTGTTTAGACAATCCCCATTGTGGGCCCAGAAGGGCATGATCCTCCGACCCCCTGATTATGAGTCAGGTGCTCTAACCAACTGAGCTATGAGCCCCAATCCAGCGGACAGGTTCCGCTATGTGCATGCAAAGATAAACCTTTTTTTTCAGTTTCAAAGAAATTGAACGGGTAGATCTTGCTTATGTCATCATACCTTGATCTCAACCTCAACACCGCTTGGAAGTTCAAGCTTCATCAAAGCGTCAACAGTCTTTGCTGAAGATGAATAGATGTCCAGAAGACGGCAGAAAGAATTGAGCTCGAACTGCTCTCTTGCCTTCTTGTTAACGAAGGTTGAGCGGTTTACTGTGAATATCTTCTTGTGTGTAGGAAGCGGAATAGGACCACTTACTATAGCACCTGTAGATTTCACGGTCTCAACGATGCGTGCAGCTGACTTGTCAACAAGAGCATGATCGTAAGACTTCAGTTTGATTCTAATCTTTTGGCTCATTTTTATATTTGTTTTTGTTATTATCAGTTATCGACGATCAGTCCTCATCATCCGCGAGCCTTGTGCCTGCCTTATCCACGATTTCCTTGGCAAGGTTAGCAGGAAGCTCTGCATAATGAGAGAATTCCATTGTACTTGTGGCACGTCCTGAAGACAAGGTCCTGAGGACGGTGACATAACCGAACTGCTCGCTGAGCGGAACCTTTGCCTTGATGATCCTGGCACCGCCGCGGGAGTCCATATTGGTTATCTGTCCTCTTCTCTTGTTCAGGTCTCCGATAACGTCACCCATATACTCTTCAGGGGTGACAACCTCCAAAGACATGATAGGTTCCATAATCACCGGAGCTGCCTTTCTTGCAGCCTTGCGGAATGCCTGGCGTGCGCAGATCTCGAATGACAGCTGGTCGGAATCCACAGGGTGGAAGGAACCATCCTTGAGGACAACCTTCATTGAAGTTACCTCGTATCCGGCGAGCGGTCCGTTCTGCATGGCAGCCTTGAAGCCCTTCTCAACTGCAGGGATGAACTCTCTCGGAATGTTTCCACCCTTAACTTCATCCACGAACTGCAGTCCGGTAACTCCCTCGTCTGCTGGGCCAAGCTCCACAATTATATCCGCAAACTTTCCGCGTCCTCCAGTCTGCTTCTTGAAGACCTCCCTGTGCTGGACAGTCTGGGTAACAGCCTCCTTGTAGTTCACCTGAGGTGCACCCTGGTTGATCTCTACACCAAACTCTCTCTTGAGGCGGTCCACAAGAATCTCCAGATGGAGCTCGCCCATTCCGCTGATGACGGTCTGGCCGGTCTCCTGGTCTGACTTGACGGTGAAGGTAGGATCTTCCTCAGCGAGTTTGCCGAGAGCGATGCCGAGTTTGTCAAGGTCTCCCTGGGTCTTAGGCTCCACTGCCAGTCCGATGACCGGATCAGGGAATACCATAGACTCCAGTACGATAGGATGGCTTTCCTCACATACGGTATCACCCGTACGCAGGTCTTTGAATCCTACAACCGCGCAGATGTCTCCAGCCTCGACAAAATCTATAGGGTTCTGTTTGTTGGAGTGCATCTGGTAGAGCCTTGCAACTCTCTCCTTCTTGACGCTTCTTGTGTTGAGTACATAGGATCCTGAATCCAGACGGCCAGAATATGCTCTCATATAGGCCAGTCTTCCAACGAAAGGATCTGTGGCAATCTTGAACACCAGACCGCAGAACGGCTCGGATGCGGAAGGTTTCCTTTCCACTTCCTCGTTGTTCCTTGGATTGATGCCCTTTACGCTGCCCTTGTCCAGTGGACTAGGCAGATATCTGACGATTGCATCCAGAAGGAACTGCACACCCTTGTTCTTGAATGAAGAACCGCAGCAGATAGGAACTATCTCCATAGAAATGGTTCCCTTGCGCAGAGCGGCAATTATCTCTTCCTTGGAAATTGTCTGGGGATCGTCGAAATATTTCTGCATCAGAGCCTCGTCAAACTCAGCGGCGGTCTCAAGGAGGTTGTTCCTCCACTCCTCCGCCTCAGCGACAAGCTCTGCAGGAATATCCTTTATTTCATAGTTTACAAGCTCCTTGTTGTCCGTATCGTAGAAGTAAGCCTTCATGTCGATAAGGTCAATTAGGCCCTGGAACTTCTCTTCCGCTCCGATAGGCAGGCAGATAGGAACCGGATGGGCACCGAGCTTGTTCTTGATGTCATCTACCACGCCCATGAAGTCTGCACCTACACGGTCCATCTTGTTTACATAGGCGATCTTAGGAACATTGTACTTGTCTGCCTGTCTCCAGACGGTCTCGCTCTGAGGCTGGACACGCCCTACAGCACAGAAAGTAGCAACCGTACCGTCCAGAACACGCAGTGAACGCTCTACCTCAACGGTAAAGTCCACGTGGCCCGGAGTATCGATAAGGTTAATCTGGTATTTGTCACTGCCGTAATGCCAGAACGCGGTGGTGGCGGCAGAAGTGATGGTAATACCTCTCTCCTGCTCCTGCACCATGAAATCCATCGTTGCGGCACCGTCGTGAACCTCACCAATCTTGTGAGTCTTACCAGTGTAGTAAAGGATTCTTTCAGATGTGGTTGTCTTGCCGGCATCTATGTGGGCCATGATGCCGATGTTTCTCGTGTATTTAAGGTCTCTTGCCATTGTTTAAGCTGCTTTCCTTAAAATACTAGAAACGGAAATGAGCGAATGCCTTGTTGGCCTCGGCCATCTTGTGCATATCCTCTTTTCTCTTGAAGGCACCACCTTCATTATTGTATGCTGCCATTATCTCCGCCGCTAACTTTTCAGCCATCGACTTGCCCGGACGTTTGCGAGCGTAAAGAATCATGTTCTTCATACTCAGCGATATCTTTCTCTCCGGACGCACTTCCGTAGGAACCTGGAAATTGGCGCCACCGACTCTGCGGCTCTTTACCTCTATCTGAGGGGTAACGTTTTCAAGCGCTTTCTTCCAAATTTCCATAGGAGCCTTGCCAGAATCTTTCATCTTCTCGCCGATCATGTCGATAGAATCGTAAAAAATAGCGTAAGCGATACTCTTCTTCCCCTGCAACATAAGGTTGTTCACGAAGCGGGTAACCATAACATCGTGATACTTAGGATCTGGAAGTAGAATCCTCTTTTTAGGCTTTGCTTTTCTCATTTTGGAAATGTTTTAATAGTTGATGACTTACTTCTTAGCCTTTGGCCTCTTGGCTCCGTAGAGAGAACGACCCTGCTTGCGGCCGTCAACACCTGCGGTATCCAAGGCGCCCCTAAGAATGTGATAACGTACTCCAGGAAGGTCCTTAACACGACCGCCGCGAACCAGCACGATGCTGTGTTCCTGCAGGTTGTGGCCTTCTCCTGGGATGTAGGCATTCACCTCTTTCTGGTTGGTAAGCCTTACTCTGGCAACTTTTCTCATCGCTGAGTTAGGCTTCTTAGGAGTTGTTGTGTAAACACGTACACAAACTCCTCTCTTCTGAGGGCTGGAATCCAACGCGCGAGACTTTGACTTGGTCACGATTCTCTTGCGTCCGTTCCTTACCAATTGTTGGATTGTTGGCATTTAAAATACTGTTAATCTTTAATTTAATTTACTTACCGCCGTTTTTGGCGGGTTGCAAAGATAGTAAAAGTTTCTTTCCGTGCAAAAGAATTATTATATTTGTATGACGCACAACCCTATGGCAGACGACTTTTTAAACCTGATATATGGCAACAAAAACCAAAACCGCAAAGGCACCTGCAAAGAAAGCTGCAAAGCCGGCAGCAAAGAAGGTGCAGCCTAAGGCAAAGATAACCACCGTTAGCAAGCGCTACATGGCAATGGAGGAAAAGTACGGAGCACACAACTACCATCCGCTTCCAGTCGTTCTCGAAAGAGGAAAGGGAATCTACGTATGGGATGTTGAGGGTAACAAGTACTTCGACTTCCTCTCATCATACTCGGCAGTAAACCAGGGCCACTGCCATCCAAAGATCGTGAAGGCCCTCAAAGACCAGGCAGACAAGCTGTGCCTGACATCCAGGGCATTCTACAACAACTGCCTGTGCGAGTACGAGAAGTTCATGCACAACTATTTCGGCTATGACAAGGTTCTCCCTATGAACACCGGAGCCGAAGGCGTAGAGACAGCCCTCAAGCTCGCCCGCCGCTGGGGAGCCGTAAAGAAGGGCATTCCTAACGACAAGATCAAGATCATCTGCTGCAGCGGAAACTTCCACGGAAGAACCGTCACCATCATCACAATGAGCGACGACCCTTCTTCATACGCACAGTACGGCCCTCTGACCCCAGGCTTCATCCGCATCCCTTACAACGATCCTAAGGCTCTCGAGAAAGCCCTCGACAAGTACGGCAAGGAAGTGTGCGCGTTCATCGCCGAGCCAATCCAGGGAGAAGCCGGAGTGTTTGTACCGGATGACGGCTATCTGAAGAAATGCTTCGATTTGTGCCACAAGCACAATGTGCTTTTCATCGCCGATGAAGTTCAGACAGGTATTGCAAGAACAGGAAAGATGCTATGCTCACAGCACGATGGCATCCGCCCTGACATCGTTATCCTGGGCAAGGCCCTCGGAGGAGGCGTCCTGCCGGTTTCAGCCTGCCTTGCAGACGACGAGATTATGCTGAACGTAAAGCCAGGCGAGCACGGCTCAACCTTCGGAGGATTCCCTCTGGCGGCAAAGGTTGCCATCGCAGCCCTTACCGTAATCAAGGAAGAGAAGCTCACAGAGAACGCCGAGAAGATGGGAAAGATCTTCCGCGATGAGGTGAACAAGATCAACTCTCCGTTCATCGTCCAGGTAAGGGGACGCGGCCTTCTGAACGCCATCGTCACCAAGCCTATCGGCAAGAAGACCGCGTGGGACATCTGCCTCAAGCTCCGCGACAACGGCCTGCTGGCTAAGCCTACCCACGACCACATCATCCGTTTCGCCCCGCCTCTTTGCATCAATGAAAAAGAGATCAAACAGGCAGTGGGAATCATCAAGAAGACATTTGAGGAAATGAGCAAGTAAAAAGAAAGAGCGGCAATCGCCGCTCTTCTTTTATCTCTTCTTGGAAACGATAATCGTTCCGGTCTTTCCCTTGAACTAATCGAAATGAACGATTCCTCCAGCTGTAATAGTTCGACCTTCGTCTGTGGTAAATATCACATCTATCATATAATCACCAGGTTTATCTGGTCTCTTATCTAATCTGATTACAGCCAAATGAGGTACTGTATTAGGATACCCCCCTCCTATTACCATTAGATCATCTTTCTTAAGTTCAGATGTACGCCTTACAACCGGTATGTTCGGGAAAAAAGAAGACAATGAAAACTTGAAATCAGGAGAGTGCAACCATTGAGCCGGATACAAGAGCTTTAAAATAGTTTCCGGTATGCCAAAGCTCTTAGGATCTGCTAGTTTTTCATATCCGCTTTTAAGAAAAGGATATAAAGTAGTCGTATAAAAGGTTGTTATATCATTCAAAGAAGAGCCTTTCAGGTGTTCTTTGTCATAATCGGAAAGACATTTGATTTCCACTTTCTCAAAATCCCAAGCTACAACCTTAGCACCGTACTCATAACTATATTTGTAAGGCTTTGATAAACCTAAATCATTATGTTTAACACACAAAGATTTGTACTTATTCCATTCCTCTCCTTTCATATCCTTGTTCCCCACCTTATATTTGACCACAAAAAGCGTATCTGCTCCCTCTATCTGAGAAACAAATAAAGTTGGCTCAAAATATTTGGATATGAAAAATGTTTCTTTTTCCCAATGGTGTTTTGCTGGACAACCAATAAAAACGCATGAAAAAGAAACTATTAACAAAAGTGCCAATAAACTTTTCATACCATCAATAATTTTGGATTATGATATGTAATGACTCTGAATTTCCAGTTGAGGATTAAGACATTTTGCCTCAAATGTTTTACTTAAACAGTATTGTTCCAGATGCTTTTAAGCTTTCACCATTATCTTTAATGAAGACTACTTGAATATCATGTTTACCTGGTTGCGTAGGAGATTTGTCCAATTTTATCACCGCAATGATTGGCAAGAGTTCTGGATATTGGCCACCTATCATCAATAGATCTTCTCGTTTTAGTTGTGAGATTTTTTTTGCTATCAAATGATTGGGCATAAACTCGCTTCTTCTGAAAGTATAACCCTCCGAATGAATGAATTGTTTAGGATACAATGCATCCAAAATAGGAGACTCTATCTGTTTTATTTTTTCATGGTGTTCAAAACTGATATATCCACTTTTCAAAAAAGGGTAGAGTGAGGTAGAATAAAAAGTTGAAATATCTTGTAAAGAGCTTCCTGCTTTATGTTCTTTATCATAGTCATTCAGGCAGATAATATCAACTCTCTGAAAATCCTGTGATATTACAGCACATTTATCATGTTGCGTTGATTTGTATCTATGTGGGAAATTAGTATCGCCATACTTTGTACACAAGGATCTATACTTTGTTTTCTCTTCTTTCGTTTTAGAATAGAGGCTCACATATTTACAATCAGACTTGTCATAGCTTATGGTAAAAACATTATCTCCTATTGAATTCAAAAAAAGATTACTTACCTCAAAATATTCTCTTACAAAACAATCTTCTTTCAGACCCTCAGATACTGTTGGCCCAAAAAGAGGGCAACCTGTAAGAATACTTAGAGAAAACAACAAGAAAAGAGAATTCAATAACTTCCTATATGATTTCATCTTGCTGCAATGTTGACCAATCTATTTGATTATTAGTTGTCTGAACCTATGTATGTTCTTTGAAACGAGACTACTTTTTCTTGGAAACGATAATCGTTCCGGTCTTTCCCCAGAGGGCTTCACGGGCCTTTTCCAGAGATGTGATCAGGGCCATTCCGGAAGGACGTTTCTCAAGGAAATGCACACAGGACTCAATCTTGGGAAGCATGCTGCCGGGAGCAAACTGCCCCTCGGCCATGAACTGTTTGGCCTCTTCCACTGACATTGAGTCCAGGTCATACTGGTTCGGCTGGTTGAAGTTGATGGAAACCTTCTCAACGGCGGTGAGGATGACCAGCATATCCGCCTTGAGGTCTATGGCAAGTTTGGCGCAGGCGCGGTCTTTGTCTATTACGGCAGCCACTCCGCGGAAGTCGTCCCAGCCCTTCTGGACTACAGGTATGCCGCCACCGCCAACGGTGATGACCGTGGTGTGGGCTTCTATAAGACGCCTTACAACAGGAAGTTCAACTATCTTCACAGGCTTTGGAGAAGGAACTACCCTGCGCCAGCCCCTTCCGGCATCTTCTACAAATGTGTATCCGGTCTTTCTGGCAATGGCCTCGGCCTCGTTCTTGCCGTAGAAAGAACCGATCGGCTTGGTCGGGTTCTGGAAGGCCGGATCGTTCTCGTCCACAACAACCTGCGTCAATACAGCGGCGCAAGGCCTTGGCATGTGCCTTCTGCCGTGCTCCCTCTGGATAGCCTGCTGCAGATGATATCCGATGTAACCCTGAGTCATGGCCCCGCACTCCGGGAACGGCATAAGCGGAGTCTTTCCGCCGTGAGTTGCCGAAAATTCCAGTGCCAGGTTAACCATACCTACCTGCGGGCCGTTGCCGTGGCCAACTACCACATCATATCCGTCCTCCTCAAGGTCCACTATCGCCGAGGCTGTAGTTTCTACCAGTTTAAGCTGCTCTTCAGGAGTGTTTCCCAGAGCGTTTCCTCCCAACGCCAATACTAATCTCTTTCCCATAAATTCTCCAATAAATCTATATTTCTATATTATGTCCTTTCCAAAGAATTAAAAGAATTTCCAAAAGCTCCAGAATCACCAACAGTCTTCACTCAAATCTGATTAACAACAGTTGTTTAATTTTGGAAAAAAGAAAAAAACACGCTCCCGTTTCAAATGAAGCGGGAGTCTGTGTAACTTATTATTTTTAAACTATTTACTTGAGAGTTGCGTACATCACAGCCTTGATGGTGTGCATACGGTTCTCAGCCTCGTCAAATACCTTTGACTGCTTGCTGCGGAACACCTTGTCGGTAACCTCCATTTCCTTAAGGCCGAACTTCTCGTAAATGTCCTTGGCAACGGTTGTCTCAAGGTCGTGGAAAGAAGGCAGGCAATGCATGAAGATAGCATTAGGGTTGGCGTTCTTCATAACAGCGTCGTTAACCTGGTAAGGCTTCAGGAGTTTGATTCTCTTCTCCCAGAGCTCTGCAGGCTCACCCATTGAAACCCAAATGTCCGTGTAGATGACATCAGCGTTCTTGGTACCCTTCTTGACATCATCGGTGAGGGTGATTGTGCAACCGTTCTCCTTTGCAATCTTCTTGCAGGTGTCAACCAGTTCCTTGGCAGGCATGTTGGCCTTAGGACCGCAAGCCACAAAGTTGATTCCGAGTTTTGCGGAAACCACCATAAGGGAGTTGGCAACATTGTTTCTGGCATCTCCCATGAATACCATAGTCAGGCCCTTGTAGTGTCCGAAGTTTTCCTTGATGGTAAGAACGTCTGCAAGCATCTGTGTAGGGTGGAACTCGGTGGTGAGACCGTTCCATACAGGAACACCGGCGTACTTTGCAAGGTCCTCTACGATCTTCTGGTCGAAACCGCGGTACTCGATACCGTCATACATTCTTCCCAGAACCTTTGCAGTGTCCTCCAGAGACTCCTTCTTGCCCATCTGCGATGAGTTAGGATCCAGATAGGTAACGCCCATTCCAAGATCGTTGCCGGCTACCTCGAAAGAGCAGCGGGTACGGGTGGAAGTCTTCTCGAAAAGAAGAACGATGTTCTTGCCCTGCAGGTATTTATGAGGAGTGTTTGTACGCTTGAGGTTCTTGAAATCCTCTGAGAGTTTCAAGAGATATTGAATTTCTTCGGTGGTGAAGTCCAACAGTTTGAGGAAACTTCTACCGGATAAACTTCTAGGCATAAATTTAAAATTATTGATGATTAGGCCGCAAAGATATAATATTTTACGATATTTCCCACAAATCCTATAAAAATTCAACCATTTTCCTCAGCGATTACTTTTAGAAGACCCTACCTGGTACACGTTCCGCTCAAAAACGTGCCCAACGTCCCGTTTCCTGTGTCGATAGCCACGCTCAAGCTAAAAGAAAAGCGTCCCGGCCAGATGGTCGGGACGCCTAAGTGTATCGTTGAGACTCAGCCGATACTATTCTTCCTGAAAGAGTAGCTTGAGTACTACAACATTCCAGAGAGAAACGTTATTTGAGCACGACTTCCTCACGGGAAACGATGCGCTCGCAGTAGCGGCATTTGAAGTGGTTGGCTTCCTTGTCTATCACGTGGAAGTGGGTAGCCATAGGCTCGTTGTTGCTGATGCACTTAGGGTTGTTGCACTTGATGATGTCCACCAGGTCTTCAGGGAGTTCAACCTTGTGCTTTTCTACAACTTCGTAGTCTTTGATGATGTTTATCACGGCGTTTGGAGCAACCACCGCTATGCGGTTAAGTATCTCTTTTGGAAGATCAATGTCAGCGATCTTGATGAGGCCCTTCCTTCCCATGCTGCGGCTGGTGAGGTTGTTGCCTATGAACACCCCGTTCTCCATCTTCTCTATTCCCAGAATGTTGACAACCTTGAACAAAGAAGAGCAAGGGATATGGTCTATAACTATACCGTTCTGCAAAGCTGCTACGGCAAGTTCTTTTTTTGTCTGAATAGTCATTGTTTCTACTGTTTAACTTTTCTGTATCTTAAAATCTTTTTTACAGTCCGAGTGCACGGCAGATGATGGCCTCACGGGTATAGAGGCCGTTGAGGGCCTGCTCAAAGTAGTATGCCTGAGGGGTGTCGTCCACATCCTGGGCGATTTCAGTTACCCTTGGCAGCGGATGGAGAACCCTGAGATTGTCGCGGCAACCTTTCAGCATACTTGCCGTAAGGGTGTATATGTTCTTGACCCTCTCGTATTCCATAAGATCGCTGAAGCGCTCCCTCTGGACGCGTGTCATATAGAGGATGTCTGTGCGGTTGATGATGTCTTCGTTGAACTCCTTGGTTTCTTCATACTCGATGCCGAGACTCTTGCAGTATTCCTTGTACTGGGCCGGCATCTTCAGCTCGTCGCAGGCAACGAAGATGAATTTAGGATTGAAGAAGTGCATGGCCTCCAGAAGGGAGTGCACCGTACGTCCATACTTAAGGTCTCCTACCATGGTGATTGTCAGATTGTCGAGCTTACCCTGAGTCTGGTAGATGGTGTAAAGGTCCAGCATTGTCTGGGACGGGTGCTGGTTGCTGCCGTCTCCGGCGTTGACGATAGGAACCTTTGAAATCTCGCTGGCATAGCGGGCCGCACCCTCCAGAGGATGGCGCATTACAATCAGATCAGCATAGTTGGCTACCATCATGATGGTATCCTTCAATGTTTCACCCTTTGACTGACTACTGGTCCTCGCATCGCTGAAACCGATGACACGTCCGCCAAGACGGTTTACGGCAGTCTCGAAGCTGAGACGAGTACGCGTAGAAGGCTCAAAAAATAAAGAACCCACTACCTTTCCATCTAGGATGTGCTGGTTTGGGTTCTTCTCAAATTCCTGTGCACGCTTCAGGAGCGCGATGATCTCATCCTTGCTCAGGTCTGAGATCGAAACTAAGTTGCGATTCTGCATATAGCTTTTGACTTTATCGCTTACAAATATAGGCAAAAGAATCTTTATCGCGATAAAGAAAAACAACATAAGTTTTCAACAATCAGGAAAAGGCTACAAAGGCAGGAAAGCGGAGGACGCCAACCAAAGAAGGAGGATCCGGACTTCTCTGCAATTCAGGAAAGAGCGATAAGCGTCAGGATCTGGGCGGCCACCACCCTAAGGAACATGGACAGAGGGTAAACGGTTGCATAGCCCAGGGCCGGATAACTGTTGCCGGAGGTTTCAGAAGCAAACGCCAAAGCCGGCGGGTCTGTGGTGCTGCCGGCGATAAGACCCATAAGAGTAAGGTAGTTTGTCTTGGAGAACACCCTCGCCAATACGCCCACAGCCAAAAGCGGGAGAACGGTTATCAGGAAACCGTAAAGCACATACCTGTATCCGCCTCCCTGGAGAGTTTCCACAAAGTTCTCCCCGGCTCCAAGCCCGACAGCTGCAAGGAACAGGCAAAGGCCCATTTCCCTGACCATCAGGTTAGCGCTCTGGGTTGTATATGTTTCAAAACCGACCCTATGCCCGAAGTAGCTGAGAAGGATGGCCACGATCAGAGGTCCTCCGGCAAGGCCCAGCTTGACGGTCTGCGGCATACCGGGAATGAATATCGGAAGACTTCCGAGCAAGATTCCCAGAGCAATGCCGAAGAAGATAGGAGCTATCCTCGGGGCATAAAGTTTCTTCTGCGAGTTCCCCAGCAAAGACGCAACCTTCTCCACATCCTCATGGCTGCCCACCGCAACCAGAATGTCTCCTACAAAGATTATCGTATTAGGTGTAGGCACTATTTCTATACCGGTCCTCAAAAGCCTGGTGACACTTACTCCATAATCTCTCCTTATGGCCAGACTCTCCAGCGTCCTTCCGTCCACGCTGCGCTTTGTGACATATATTCTCTTGGCTATCAAATGTTTGTCCAGCACACTCCAGTCCTGCTCTCCCATGTTCTTGATCTCCTTCCCGAAAGCCGGAACCGCTTTCGGGAGGTCATTCCCAGATATTACCGCCCTTACACGGTCTCCGGCCGCAAGCACTGTTTTGGAGGTTGGAATCTCCACGGCCATATCCTTTCGGCGGATTCTGGAAAGAACAAAGTTGAAACCGCAGCTGTTGTGGAAATCCAGCACAGACTTTCCGTCCGCCAGACTGCCGCTTATGACCTCCAGGGTAAGCACCCGCGGCTGGGCAATCTTGGCCGAATCCCTGGAATCCAGTTTCTGGGTTTCAGTCTTGACATTTACCCGAAAGATCATCTTCAGAACCAGTATCGAGAGGATGATGCCCACAACTCCCAGCGGATAAGCAACCGCATAGCCAAGGCTCAAATCTCCCACAAGGTCAGCAGCCGCAGTGGCAACATCTGCTGAAGCTACACTCGCTGAGGCAGAAGAAACAACACTTGCTGCTACATCATCAACAGATGAAGCTGAAAGCATATCGGTAACCGTCTGCTGTGCGGCCCCAAGACCAGGAGTGTTGGTTACAGCCCCCTGCATCACACCAACCATAGTCAGAAGCGGGGTTCCTGTCACCTCATGTATGATGTAGGTACACAGACAAGCCAGGAAGACAATCATCATGGCCCACATGTTCAGAGACAATCCACCCTTCTTGAAGGAAGAGAAAAAGTTAGGGCCGACCGAAAGACCTATGGCGTACACGAACAGAATCAGACCAAAATCCTTGACAAAAGACAGCACACCCGGATCCGCCCTAAGCCCGAAGTGTGACATCACAATACCCACGAACAGCACCCAGGTCGTTCCGAGAGTGAGCCCCTTCAGCTTGAAATGTCCCAGAAAAACACCCACCGCAACAACTATCGCGATGATAAGCAGGGAATGAGCGACCCCACTTCCAAAGAACAGGTTATATATCCAGCTTCCTTCCATAATCATAACTATATGCATACCTTGCCAA
>Ga0247609_10004595_pt1 | contig 13698 bp, 9 predicted proteins | sample 172DNAGHGlowgp2_FD_193487 | JGI IMG/M metagenome (GOLD analysis project Ga0247609, IMG submission 193487) | Sheep rumen microbial communities from Palmerston North, Manawatu-Wanganui, New Zealand - 1728 DNA GHGlow gp2 | ecosystem: Host-associated > Mammals > Digestive system > Stomach > Rumen ...
TGGCAGAACAATCTTCTGCGGCTCTGGCAGAACAATCTTCTGCGGCTCTGGCGGTTCACAAGTTGGCTGCGAACGCCAAAAAAGAAAGCTTAGTTTCATAATTCAATCTTAATACCTTAAGTAATTAATAGTGCCCATCACATGGGCAAATCGAATGCAAAGATAACACAAAAGTGCATCAAAACTCGATGCACCCCCTAGAATTTAATATCTTTTAGATATTTTGTTGCATAAAAACGCCAAAAAGCTTGCAACCGCCTTTCTAATGTATTACCTTTGCACCCAATTGAGTGAGGTTGCGTCCTAACCACAGTACGTACATCTTCTTGCAGTTCTTGCGTCTATTATCTTACTTGTCTAAACTCTCCAAGAACTTATCGAAATCAGAAAGCAATGTTCTGTCTTGTATCTTACCGAGCCCATATACGGAACTGGGTAGCTTCGTAGCTGTTTACACGATAACCTACAGCGATAATAACATCAAGATTGTATAGAATAGTACCTGCACTATCGCAATTGTCCGACGGAACTAAAATTTTTTTAATTGCTGTGGACAATTGCACTTCGCCACTATCATTTATTTGATTTAAATGATATACAATGTTCTGTCTTGTATCTTACCGAGCCCATATACGGAACTGGGTAGCTTCGTAGCTGTTTACACGATAACCTACAGCGATAATAACATCAAGATTGTATAGAATTGTACCCGTATCATCACAATTGTCCGAAGGAATCAAATTTTTTTTGATAGCTGTGGACAATTGCAATTCACCACTATCATTTATTTGATTTAAATGATATAGTTACACCTTTCTTGCAGTTTTTTTATTTCAGCCCATACTCATACCACCAATATGTAGCATCATACAAGGCATAAACCCGTTCGCTGATAAACTCAGGGTACTTAGGAGTTAGCTCTGCCGCATTGTAGCTGGCGATCACACAGAGGAACGACAGATCACCCTCGATGTACTCACACCAATGATTCTGCCCTAAACAGAATCCAAGGATATTATCAAACTCAGCCTCCGATTTCGGCAACTGAACATGAGCAACCAAATGCGGCTTTGACTGCTGATACAGCAGCCAGTAATCCCCATGCCCCTCCACATGTTTCAACTCAGCCTTGAACGCATCACGCTCAACATGCTTAGATGCCAAACCACGATGCTGCATACGAGGTAGCATCACAAAATCACATTTCTCAATCTTCTTGATTTCCATAATCGTTAATCTTTAGTGGGTTATACATTCTCACTCGCATCGTTTTACCACCGCTGCCAACGATATAGGCCGGTTGGTGTGCACTTAAGCACTCTTGATGCTAATACCGGTGCAAAGATAAAGTATATTATCGTAATTTGCAAGTTTTAGCATGCAAATTTGCACAAATCGCAGAAAATTAATACTTTTGCAGCCGATAAAAAATTTATTTAAGGTTTTTTAGTTATTGTAGGGGAGCCAACAGTGATGTTCGCTTTCCCTATTTATTTATCCTCATTCAGTATATGCACCATAACCAACTTTATCATATCATAACTTATGTTCTCTGGAAGTCGGTCTTTTATGACAGCAAGTCTGTCAGATCCTGTTTTTTCATATGCGCGCCTATGTCAAGCTCCATAGATACTAATATTATGCCACCAGCATGATTGCAGCTAAAGCACAAAGATTAACAGCAGTATCTGTCTTATTCCAGAATCCATCCGTTAGTTTATACTCAACAATATAGTCGCGTAGTTTCAGACGCCATTCCTTATTTTGCAATAGAATCCAAAGAGCCTCATCAAAATAAGCATAATCAACATTTTCCTTCAGCCACGCTTTTGATGGTGTATGCCCTTTGCTCTGTCGTTCACCATAATAATTTAGATGCCAAAAGCCATCCGATTCCAAATGCCAGAAAGGTTTCTCTATACCAGTTATGTCTTCGAACTGCGATTCATTGGCATATTTCGACATTAGCATTTTATACCGGCCTTCAAGCCAATCGTTGATTGCGAACTGATTATTTCTAAACACATTAGCCTCAACGCCATCAATAATAGCTAACAACAAGACAGGTTTGGCCACAATAGTTTCACCATGAATCTTGGCCTGCCTAATACTCATTATCTGCTTGGTGTAATGCTTAAAACATTGCTCATAGCTAAAAAATTGAATCACTCTATTCATAGGCCCTACGTTATTGGTTTTCGTGGGCAAAGATAGCAAATTATTCTATTCATAGAGCATAATAATTCAAAAAAGTGACAAACTCAAATGAATTTGCCACATATTTTTATAACGAATCGGAAATATCCTTTGACACCATTTTCGTTTAACCTTGGGATTCTTATGTTATCTACCTTTTGGAACCTAATATATCGCCATAGTAGTCATACCATATACCCTTAACTTTTATCTTGTTTGCCTCGCGCTTATCTCCCTCAATGAAGTCTTCTATATCGTCAATGAAATTTGAGCGAGAAAGTTTGGGATATAAGTCAGATTCTGAATATGCGACAAGCATCTTACCACCCTTCACCCACTCGCCATCAACTCGTTTAACATCTTTGACCGTCAGACACATCGATTTCAAGTTGAAGCGGTAGATCTTGTCATTGAATATCTTCAGAGGCGCTTCGTCGGTATATATAACCTTGCCAGACTTGTTGATTACGGTTCCTCCATTTTCTGTATTTTTAACGGTAACATTAAGAGGCATCCTCATCAATCCTAACAGCGACAGTTGATATTGAACCGAATAAAGAGATTTGCCCAATCTTTCAGCTATTTTTGCTGGTTCCATGCCATGTTCAAAGAACAAAGTCAGCCTTTCGACGTCGTCTTCATTCCATGGTTTCTCAGCTTCAGTGCGCATAGATTCTTCATCTATAGCGCTATCTTCTAATTCGCCATTTCCCAATTCGTCACCTTCAAATGATTCTATATCTTCCTCGAAATTTTCAACATCATCATTTTCTTTGTTGTCATCAGAGATAAATGATGTGAATATTTTAAGAAAGGCCGAGTCCTTAAACAAACTATTAGGATCATCTTCCAACATTTCTTCTAAATAATGAAATCCGTAATTTGCATACTCTTCCATTTTATTCTTTAGGGAATTAGCAGCATCGTTAACTGTTATTTCTCCTTTTTCTAACGATATGAAGTCAATATCAGTTTTTGCAACAAGTGCAGCAAACATGTACTCTTGAATTTTTTTATAAGATGTTCTTCCTAATTTGGTTTTACCTTCTTGGCTACCCCAGAACATTATCGGATGTCCAAAATCCTTACGTTTGGATTTGTCGTCAGGCAATTTTCTCGTCCTATCAAAATACAATCCAATGAAAAATCCAATAATAAACATTTCATATCCTGCGCCAAAGATTTTGCCTCTTGACACAGTGTACTGACTTGTGCCTCTACCATAGTCTGTAAAAGGTTCCATGAGCAACTCTGCATATTTTTTCTCCCATTCTGGGTTCTTCTTGCTCCAAGCATCAAATAGAGTTTCCATATTTAATCCTCCGTTTTAATTTCTTTTACTAATGTTCTAATAGTTGACAAATCTGAGTTATTGAATCCTTCAGCCTTCTGTATTCGATACACACGACATGTGAGTTTATCAACATCATTCATTCTAACTTTTCCTCCAGAGATAAAGTCTTTAGTAATTACTATACATTGCTTATTCACATCGTTGATAATGTTATAGAAATCTTCTTCTTTCGCATCACCAAAAGAGGAAGTAGCAGCATCGAATATGAGAGGATATTCTTCATCTGTCTTTTTATAGGCGAAATCAGAAACAGCAAATAATATAGAGATATACATTACTGTTTTCTGAGAATCTGATGGTTTTTTGATATAGGTTCCATTGGAACTTTTCAATCTAATTCCAGCCTCTTCTGTATCTTTTTTGTAAAATAGATGAACTTCGCCATGAAAGTCTTTGGTACTAAGACGATCCATGTATAAGTTTGCACCATTTTTAAGCGCATTAAGGAAATTGTAGAGGTTCTTTTCTTTTGCCCTTATCGAAGCTTTTGCGATTTGATCAAATGCAATATGAACTTTCTGGTACAATCTAGATAAGGAATTTCCCGGCTTGAGATTATCCATTTCCTTTTTTATTTCTGCTTGGCGAGCCTCCTTTTCTTCAAGCTCATGCTTAAGATTATTCATTTCCAATTCGGCTTCGCCTTTCTTTCTGAACATGTTATTTACGTCAGAATTGTTTTTCTTCATCATTTCCTCGGATATATTACCAGCCTGTATTAATAGACGCGAAATATCCTCTTCTATTTCCTCTATCTCTTTTTTGACTTGCGAAAGTTCTTCAGACTTTCTTCTCACAACCTCAAGCCTATTATTGATATCATTTGCTATTCCTGCAATTGATGCCTCTTCTGGTCCAGATAAACGATTTGCCAAGACATTGATTTCGTCTATATACTCTTCGGTAAAGAGTTGTTTCTTGTTTAACTTAATCTGTTCTTCTTTAATTCTTGCTCGTTCACTGATATGTTTCTTATATTCATTAAGTTTATTAACCATGAAACGATATGCATCAGAACCTTCTGGAGCGGGAGTATTGCATACTTTGCACCTATGAACCTTTATCATCTCCTCCATATATCTATCATCCGGCATATACCAAGGCAACTTGGCTTCATCATTTAACAATGCTTCATTTTCTTGTTTTAATGCATTTAGTTCCCCTTGTTCTTTACCTCTTTCTAATAGAAACTCATCGTGTAATCTTTCTTTCTCTAGTCTCAATTGGGCACATTTATCCTTGAAGGCAGAAAGAATACTAGGAAAGGCACACATTATCCAGTACTGGTCAAGAAGACTTGTGTTTAAGTTTACCTTTTCAATGCTCGCTTTTAAACTTGTTGCATCAGATTTTTTTGTTACCAGATTTTGCGACAATTCATTATATCTGTCTCTTGTATCTTGATTCTGTTCCAAATCTTTGAGCATATTTTCATAAGAGCTCACTGTAGATCCCAATTCCTTGATTTCTTTACGAAGACTCAGTATTTCTCCGCTCAGTTTGGTTAACTCATTATCGTATGCTGTTGCTTGTCCTCTTGTTTTCTCATCATTCTTACTTTCCTTACGGTATGCCTTATCTGCCGAACTTTCAAAAGTTGAAGTCAGGTTCACCAGTTCATCAAAATACTTAATATCAGAGTATTTGTCAACAAGCATTTTTAATGCTTTTGGTCCATCAAGCACATCAAGTCGAGACTCTCCTTTGAACATTGAGAAATGTTGCATTTCAGCATCAAAGCAGCGGGCTATCAATCTTCTTCCGTCTGGAGATAATCTTCCATCGGCTGTATCTTCCTTTCCTTTGAACTTTATGTCACTTACATCAAAATTATCTTCACTTTTTTTAGTAATGACAAACAATTTCTCCACAGATTTACGTCCATCATGTTCAAAGTCCATCTTCACTCTAAGGTTGGCAGATTCGCCTATTTCAAGTTTAGACTTTCTCATTTCGGAGAAGTTGTCTAATGCACGACTTTTCTGAACTTCATCAGTGTTAGATATGTCAAGTAGCCACTGAAGAGCCTCGAAAAACGTTGATTTGCCATCGCCGTTGTCACCAATGATCAATGTTAGGCCATCTCCGAATTCAAAATTATTTTCGTTACCATAATAGCTTCGAAAATTCTCTATTTCAATTCTACGTATAATCATAGCTTCTTCTTAAGTAAGTCATTTACAGTATTATAAATCTCTTTTTCCGAATAATCTTCGCTTAGTCCTTCAACGATAGTTGCAACAGCACTAACAATAGCATTTTTAGAACCAAGAGCACATTCAAGAGAAGAAATCTCAGAAGGTTCATATTGGGCGTACTCCATTAATTCCTCGTCAAGTAGAACTGCCTCTAGAATCTTGTTATAATTCTCGTTGTATTTTTTATTTTTCGCCATAGTAAATTATGTTTAGGGATTTAATTAATCTAAAAGTGGAACATTATAGAAGTTTAGGACCTCTTCTAATTCTGTGTAAGAATAGTCAAGGTTTTTTGACAACGAGGCAAAATCTCTTACTCTCTTTAGCTCAGAAAGTATAAGCTTTCGCTCCATTTCATAATCAACACAGTCTGCTCCTATATCAGGAACAACCACAAGATCGTGAATATAAGCATATTTCTTTTCTTTGTGCGTTCTAAGAATACGTCCTCTTCGTTGTATAAATTGGCGTGGATTACCTGTGCTTGCACAGAATATCGCCATTTCACTTCTTGGCACATCCACACCCTCGTCAAGGCATTTCATTGACGTCAAAACCTCAAGGTCACCATTAGCAAAATCTTCAAGGATGGATTCCCTGTCTTTTTGCCCCGAAACAAATTTCCTGACTGTAGTTGTTTTACTGATATTCATTACAATCTGTGTATATTCATCAATTAGCTTGTCTGATTCTGCATCATCTTCAAGAACATCAGAACTATCATACACGTCAGCAATAGAATCTGGTTTTAGGCCTTCTGGGACATATACCAAAGTATATTTAAGATTCCCTTTTTCTTTGTAACGCTCTTCAATGATGTTTTTGAATGCATCTTTTTTGTTTCGTGCCTTGTGAATAATGCGTCTTCTTTTCAAGAGTAGAGCTCTTACTATTTCATCTTCAAGGTCAAGATAACCACCATTGTACCTGTAAATTTTACCAAGTTTCTCAGATATTTCCATATAGTCGTACATTTCATCGTCGCATAGACGCACGACATGCGGGAAATAGTAATATTCACAAAGGAATTTATTCTTGATCGCTTCCTCCATTGTATACACAAAGGTATAACCATTTTCAGAGTTAAAGAAACGTCGAAGTTCTCTATTGCCTTTATCATCAAACTGACGTTCTGGAGTTGCAGACAAGCCTATACGCCGTTTAAATCTATTGCTGACACCATCTATTCTGTCAAGAATTCGTTTTGAACCCATGTTGTGAGCCTCATCTGCAATTAGCAAACACTTCTTTGATAACGACATCAAATCATGAAAAACATTATCTCTTGCAAAAGATGCATATGTCGAAATAACGACATAGTTAATTGGCGAATTTGTTGGATTGAAATTCTCTTTCATCGTGAGCCTATCAATCTCGCCTTTCCAATCCCTGTTTTTTGAGCAAACTTTTACGATATGCTGAAAATTAAACTTTCCACATTCCTTCTCCCATTGCTCAACCAATGTTACAGTAGGAACAAGAATTATTGCCTTATAATAGCCAAACTGTTTGTAAATTTGCAACAAACAGTTGAGAGATGTAAGCGTTTTACCTGTACCCGTAGCCATATTGAACAAGCCACTTTGACTTCTTTTCCAACTATTGAAAGCTTTTATCTGATATTCACGTGGACCACTAGGAAAGGGGAAGTGAGGTTCAATATTTTTAATATCTTCTGCAACTATCCACGGATTTTGCGAGTTTTCACCTATCTTCCGACTTTTATATTCTTTCAGTTTTTCTTCCACGTCAAGCAGTTCTTCAATATCAGAATCGCCATAGTTAGCGCTAATTGCTTCTACCAAATCCTTGGGTGAGAGATAATCTATTCCTTTCTTTTCACCAGACATAATGGCATCAAAATCTTTTCTTTGCTTTTCGATTCTCTTCTGCACCATTCTGTCAACAGAATCACTCCTATCAATCTTTATCTCCTCAATATTGTTAAAGAACCCACTGATTGTAAAATTGGCAGAGCCAGTAAAAGCAGTTATGCTATCTCCATCTCTGAACTGACCAGATTTTGTATGTGCAATTCCTTTTTGGCCTTTGGGCTTGATAATCCTGATGTCAATACGTTTCTGCGATATCATATAAGCCAGACAACGGAAGAACTGTTCTTGATACTCATTGAACGTTGTCTTGAGATACTGAAAATTCGAGAGGTCAGAACAATCGATAACATACCCCATCACACCATTTGTTATTGCTTCCTTATCCTTCTTCGATACAATATGGTTGATGATGAGACGCATAAAACCACCTCGTGAGATAAATGTAGCAAAGCCTTCTGCAAGCACACTAATTGCCGCAGAACTGAAATAGCCTAGTTTCAAGTCAAACTCTGTACTATTCTTCAGCCCATCATTGAAGAAACGTTCAGGTGAGTATTCTTCACCTGGTACATACGTTCCGTCATCTGCCCAATCTACCTCGTACAGCATAAGCGTTTATATAAAGCAATTCGTACACATTATATCATCACCAAGGATTTCGGCAAGGGTGGTACCCTTGTTGTTTGCCTTGCTTTCCTTCTGGCGACGGATGATGTCGAGTTTAATTTGGCGTATACGCTCTGGTTTGATGAGGTCTGCTAAACTCTCATGTTGATTCCAGGTATAGCCGTCTTTCTCGAATTCCATCGCCTTCTTAAAGAGATCAGGATGCTGCTCGTAGAGCCATATCCATTCTATCTTCTGCTGGAAGAAACAGAAGTAGCATCCAGAACGACTGCGGCAATATGTTCCCTTCTCGCCATCAACTTCAAATGGGATTTCTTCATAATAAGCAGGGACACCCACTCCACTCTCTCTTAGTAACCTAAAGATGTCGTCCTTAACCAATATGTCTGTATTATCAAGCAATGGGAAATCATCAAGTTTACCCACTGGATAATCTGTAGTCTTCAAGAATTCAAACACAGCATGATTAAACAACTTTATGTCATAATCAAGTAATGCGTTCATCTTCTTGGAATAGAAGAATTGTTTAGTGATAGGCTTCTTAACCGTATCCAAGATTTCCTCTCTAAGGAATCCCTCTGGGCAAAGACGCTCGTATATTTCTATTATCTGGTCTAAGTTCTCGTTGTGCAAGAACTTGTTTATCACGTCGATACTCCATATATTCTTACGGAATGGGAAGACTGCCTGGATATTTGGTTTAGAAGAGATGTAACCATCACGATCCTCGTCGCCACGAATACCTACATACGAAACAGCATAATCGTCACCAACATATTCCTCGAACTTATCGAGTTTCATTTTCTTAGTGCACCAACGTGCCTGAGGAGAAGGTAAGAACCCACCCATAGCCTTTAAGAAGTGATGGAATGGTGTAGGCTCAGGGCTACCTTCGGCAGCTCTTAGTCTTTCAATTTTACCCAGATAGGCTTCCAGACGGTTAATCAGCGTTTCTGTTTCTGCTAGTTCACAACCTGTATCCGAATTATAGTACTCAATCTTTAACGATGGGTACGTTTTCTTCAGATAGATTGCAAGAGCAGCACTATCCTTACCGCCTGATATACCTAATATATGTCTTACTTTTGTCATTTCTTCATTTTCTTGTTTAATATCGACAACAATGTGCATACGTCGACGTTATTATCACCAGAAAGCAACTGATTGATCTTCTTTTCTAGGTCAGACGCCTTCGATTTATCCTTTGCCGGCAGAACATAAGTCTGAGTTCTTATACTGTTACCCTTACTGGTAACCATATCGAAAGAATATGCCTCATTCTGCTCATTGTCGCCAACCTTCTTGGAAATATCAGAGTATTTCTCACACTCGCGGAAGAGGTATACCAGATCATCAGACAGCTTGTCTTCTTGCTCGTCTCTCAAAGAGTCCAGACGCTGTTCCAATATTGTATAGCAGATTGACTGATACCACAATGTACGGTTATCATATTCTGTCATCACATGGTGATAGAACTCGCGCTGTTTACCTGTCAGCAAGTATGATTTGACATTGGCCAATCGCTCACGTATCTCGATGATATACTCGGAATAGTCGTAGCTCTTAAGTCCAAACTCTTCTACTAGTCTTTCTTCTATTCTATCAATCAGGTGAGAATAGCATGAACGAAGCTCCTTAATTGCACGCTGTATAATCATGCCATACTCATTGATAAACTCTTCCTGCTTCAGTTTATCCTGAGTAAATCCTAGTGCCTCAGGCAAATCCTCAAAGAATGCTTTTTCTGGATCCTTCGCATTTGCAAGTACATCGCGGAATCTCATTGTCGACTCATGGTCGAACTTGCGAGTATGTTTGGTGTAATCATCAAGTCGGACATAGAAGCTAAGGAAAGGCTTAATCGTTTCGATAAAGCTAGCCTTAGTGATATTAAACTCTTCACCAAGATTAATAAAACGACGATACTGATTGAAGAATCCCAACTTAACTCCATCTACAGCAAACTTCTTAATCGCAAAGTCGCCAGGATGTTTTTGGAGTAGATCAAAGAACTCCATATTAACATTTGGCATGAAAGCACCCTTTGATGCATCATATAGGGCAAAATCCTGACGCTTTATAAAGAGATATGTAGGAATCCAGAATTCAAGGAATCCTTGCTTCAATTTATATGGCTGAGCAGACAAGACCTTTATCAATTCTGATATCTTTCTTGCCTTGTTTTCAGAACTCTTCAAGAAATCCTCACAAGCATCCCACAACGGCATGAAGCCCTTATTTGATGGTTTATCAGCGAAGTCGCCCTTAACATGCAGTCCTGTATTCTGCAACAGTGATGCATAGATCGTCTTTTCTGGTGGGAACTTGTCAGCTGGAAAACCCATGCCATCCTCAGAATAGTGTTCAGTAAGATATGTGAGATAGCTCTTACGTGCAGCAGTAATAGTACCACTTAGTTTATGCCTATTAAAGAGCTCGTTAATCATCACAGGCGTTTTACTATACACCTCATTGCAGACTTTTGACAGCAATTGATTGAAATCACGATGCGATTCTACCTTTTGCTTCTTGCCTCCAAATATCCAAACCACTCTATTCTTATATGAGAAGAGATTATCGCTAATCGCCTTATTCAAAAGGTTCTCCTCATATTCCTTAAGCTTCTGAATTTCATTCACAGCCACCCTATCGTTCTTGTCAAGCACATGCTCAAGCAAGTACATATACTTCTTTATATTATAAAGGTGGTCAATGATATCCTCCGTATTGGTAAAGTACGCAAAAATCAAAGCATGATCTGTTTCCGCACTGAACTTCTTGATTTCCTCTAATGCCTTCTTGTTAGTAGAGAAAATGAGCTCAATAAAACCATCGGTATCTCCTGTCGGAACCAAGTCCAAAGGCTCTTCACGAATAATATAGTCGAAGAATCGAGGAGTACCCTTCTGATAGAAATGTGCTTTTACAGGAGAAATCCTTCGATTAAAGAAAACATTAAGTTCGTCAACAAATGTCACTGGACGAGAAACCATCATGCCAGCCTCACGAATTTCTGCTTCGAGGTCAACGTCAGTACCTTCAAACAGCATCAAACGCTCTTTATATATAGCATAGCGAATAATTTTCTTTGCAGACAGTTTCTGAAGAATCTCCTTGGCGTTATCTATAGCCATTGCCTCTCGAGCGTAATCGGTAAGATTCCGTTCTGTGAGTTTAAAGCCAGCAGTACCAAATAGGTTCAGGAGTCCAATTGCCTTAACCAACTTAATGGCATTAAGCATCTCCTCTTTATCTGTCCAGTCCTGCCCCTCAACACGTTCTATTGACACCTGAATAGTACTCCAACTCATAGAGTCAGCATTTGCATCTTTCAGATATGAATAGAAGTTGTAGAGTATATAATCGTAGACACATTGAAGATTATAAGTAAGATTATCGCCTGGTTTGAATTCAGATATGGAATTTGTTCCTTTAGCTGCCAAGAATGTGAAAAGCGAACGCTCGTTCTGACCATATCGACGAATAGCAGCTGTGATGGTATAAGCAGAGAACAAGTCTAATGGATATAGCTGCAATGCTGTATCAATAGAGAAGTCCTTAGCTACGAAACGGGTTTCTTTAGCCAGTTCCGAAAGTTTTGTTACATTGTCTGATGGTTTGTGGTTCTGTAGCTCTTTTAACTGTATAGATGCCAAATGAAGTAGCTGTTCTATTGGCTCAACAAAAGTTATTTCCTTAAAACGTCCCTTGACTTTAGTCCACTCATTGGCCTGCGCTTCTGTCAGTCCTTTTGCATATGCACCAAAATTCTGGTGCAACGTTGTAAGAAGCATCATCTGGCGTGTTGGTACATTCACCAACTCTGATAGTTTCTGCAAGAAATACAATTCTTTCTCAGGATTATTCTTAGCCGCATGCTCAAGCACCTTGCCAAATTCATCCACAACGAGCAACAGGAATTTTCCACTCTTCTGGCATTTATTATAGTAATTCCTCAAACTATCAAGAATGCTCTCTGTATTTCCTTCAATACCCAAAGCCCTACTAAGTAAGGTTGACATCTCAGCATAATCGCCCACGATGTTCATTATTTCAAATGACTTTGCGTCAGAAAGATTCTTGGCATCTAATAGATACTTTTGCTTACCAGTTTTCTTTAAGTCAGCCTCAAGTGCCAACAGGAAACTAGACTTACCAGTACCATACGAACCAATGATAGTGAAAGAATGGATGCCAGAATGGAAATCGTTCACAATGTTATGAATAGCATTCTGAGCATTTGGCGTTACCAGGTATTGCATACCTTCAGCAAAGCCGTTTTCAATATTTGCGGATAAACTAAATGTCCGTGCCATAATAATTGTCTAATACTTGTTTTGCGTCCAAATCCTTAACGAACTGAACCTGTTTGATACCAGCCACATCACTATAAGCGAAGTACTGGCTATATTCACTAGCTAACTGCTTTAGCATCTCAATCGTTTCATAATCCTGCATGCAGAAAGCTAATCCTACCCTCTCCTGAATTGTATCGAAGGATATAGTGTTATCTCCTTCTTCCTCTTTAAGTTGCAGCAAACCATAAAGGAATACCTCTTTTGTCACCTGACGTTTACCATCTACATTGATATAGTAGCCTTTTCCTTCCGAGTTCTGACGAATCAAATCGAGATCCATCAGAAGGGATGAAAAATCTTCGTTAGACTGTGGTTTGCGAGGCAGAGTATAATTCTGCAGCAAAACGCCGATATCCTTCTTTACAGTGTTTTCATTAAAAAGCGTCATCTTGCCAGCTTCTGCCATTCTCAACTTTACATATGTGAGAACCTGCTCACGCTCAAAATGGGTTCGCTCGCGCTGAACACCACAGAAGAACATCTTGTACAATGTAGCTTCCTCAGAAAACACCAGATTAAAATGGAGCAACCATAAAGTGGCAATATCTTCTAGATATTTGTCTTTACCACTAATTTCATCAAAGAGATAATCACCCAGCCAGGTCATCTTGTCGTTTTCGGTAATCCCAAAGACCTTAAGCCAAAAGCGGATAGAAGCAACCATGTTTTTGCCTACTCCCAATCCAACAACAGCCTCTGGGCTATTGAAGTCATTACCGGAAACCACAAAATCATATCCTTTCTTCAACCATAGCGTTTTACAAGGAAATGACTCATGCCCTGAAAAGGTATATTTCATGCCTTTCGTTTTATTCACAACATTCATTGTTCTTAGTTACTAAATAATGGGGAAATAAAAAAGCGCACCCTCATCCCTTGTACACTTACATCCGAGCCGTCGGCAAACAGGCCCTAACACGATATACAAGGAAAGGGTACGCCCATATAGGCGTATCCCAATCCCAAGAGGTCGTGTTTCAAACTAGTTTTGCCGACTATTTGGATGTAAACCTCATCAGAATTTTGAATACTCAATTTCTGTCCCGCAATGTCCTGCAAAGCTTCCCGCACTCCCATTGGAGATTGGTTTCTGCCATGAATAAGCACTGGGCTCAATCCGGCATATACCG
>Ga0247609_10004596_pt1 | contig 13697 bp, 13 predicted proteins | sample 172DNAGHGlowgp2_FD_193487 | JGI IMG/M metagenome (GOLD analysis project Ga0247609, IMG submission 193487) | Sheep rumen microbial communities from Palmerston North, Manawatu-Wanganui, New Zealand - 1728 DNA GHGlow gp2 | ecosystem: Host-associated > Mammals > Digestive system > Stomach > Rumen ...
CTTCACGTGCCATGGCTAATCTCACTATTATGTAAGCGTCAAACCGTGCGCCTTACATAAATAGACAGAATAGGCGATGCTAAAGAAACTAGAAAAACTAGCTAGATTCTTTGGAGGAACCTAAAATGGATCAGATAACACACGAGATGAGATTGAAAAATTGGGAGCATGTTGTTGAAGAATGCAATCGGCGTCCCGAAGGAGTTACGGTAAAACAATGGCTCAGCGAGAACGGGATTAATGTGAAGGTATACTACTATTGGCTCCGCAGAGTAAGACAAGCAGCTTACGATCAGATAAAGTTAGAACAATCAGGTGAATTGGCAGTAACCTCTGACAGAAGAGTCTCATATGCGGAGATCACATTAACCGGTAATACAAGTTCAGGACCGGCCATGCATCCCGTTGCAGTAATATCTTCCGGAAATCTCAGTATGGATATATCGGAAAATGCCTCAGAAGAATTTCTGATCAAGCTGATGAGGGCAATTAAATATGCTGGCTGAGGCTTCTGGCATAGAGAAGATAATCCTGATATGCGGTTATACAGACCTTAGGTATGGCATAGACGGATTGGCACAACAAATAGGAACCAGATACAATATCAATCCGTTTCAAAAGAATGTACTGTTCCTGTTTTGCGGAAGAAGGAGCGACAGGATAAAAGGTCTCGTATGGGAAGGTACAGGCTTCCTTCTGTTATATAAGCGGCTTGAAGCCGGTAAGTTCAGCTGGCCGAGGGACTCCGAGGAAGCGGCACAGTTAAACGCAGAACAATACCGCCTTCTGATGGAAGGCATAAACCCCATGCGCCCGCTGATATCGGAAGTACAAGCACGGCAAGTTATATAACCCATTGTGCATTTTATAGAAATATTCTTAACGGGAAAAGCCTTATAAAACCTGAGATTAATGCAGGATTGACATCGCACATAAACACACTCACGTTGCCTCTGCCATATCCGCAGACATATTTTTCAGATAAAAACAGCCTATACCCATGCTTGCCAGAAATGCCGTGAAGCCCTTGTAAACATTGGCATTTTGACGAATCCTTCAGCGGCACGGATTAGGTGCATCCTGACTCTTGCTATATAATTAATATAGTTGAGGTGTCACATAAAATGGCTGTTGAATATACTGATTCACAATTGGATTCGATGAGCAAGGATGAACTGAAATTTGTCATCCTTACACTTCAGGCGCAGCTCAAAGATCTTAACTCCAATATGGAGATGCTCATTGAACAGTTGAGAATAGCTAATCAACAGAGATTCGGGAGACATTCCGAAACATTGGATGTTATTGACGGACAGCTGGGTTTCTTTAACGATATAGAAGCGGTTTACGAAGAAGATACTCCTGAGCCTTCTATAGACGAGGTTGTAGAGAGAAAGAAGAAACCTAAGCTCAAAGGACAACGAGAGATCAATCTCGCAGGATTTGAAGAAAAAGAGATCCCGCATTCCTTAAAGGACGATGAACTTAATTCTTTCTTTGGCGAAGGCAACTGGCGCCGTCTGCCTAATGAGATATATAAGAGATTAGCATGTATACCGACACAATGGATCGTGGAAGTACATAACGTTGATGTTGTTGTCGGTACTGACGGCATCCATCAGGATGAGTTTGTACGCGGTGACCGTCCGAAGGACTTATTAAAGAACAGTATATTGACGCCGTCACTTGCTGCAGCACTGATCAATGCGAAGTATGTAAACGCAATGCCGTTAGATCGGATGGAGAAAGAGTTCGACAGGAATGAGATCAACATCTCAAAACAGACGATGTCAAACTGGCTTATGCTCCTTTCAGAAAAGTACTTTTATGCTGTATGTGAATGTATCAAGAAAGAACTGCTTTCATTCTCTGTAAACCAATCTGACGAAACACCCGTGCAGGTACTGCATAAAAACGGTAAGCCCGGAAGCAAGAGCTATATGTGGGTGCATCGTTCTGGAGAATTCTATCGTGAAAGACCGATCGTGTTGTTCGAATACCAGCCGGGACGTGATCACAGGTTCCCGTTAGAGTTCTATAAAGACTTTCACGGAATACTCGTAACGGATGGATTGTCACAATATCACCTTGTTGAAAAGAAACTTGACGGAGTAACCAATGCAAATTGTTGGGTACATGCCCGACGGTTCTTCGCAGATGCGGTAAAGGCCGCATCGCGGGGTGATCCTGATACGGCAAAGCGGTCCACAGCATATCAAGCTTTGTTAAGAATCGGTTCAATATACAAAATTGAAGAAAGCTTGAAGGAACTTACGTCCGAAGAAAGATTAAAAGCTCGTAAACAGTCAATCGCACCGTTAATTGACGAATTCTTTGCATGGATAAAAGAGCAAGCTTTACAGACATTGCCAAAGGGTAAGACAGCAGAAGGCATTGCATATTGTATAAATCAGGAAAAATACCTACGTGTATTCCTGGAGAACGGAGATGTTCCGATGGACAACTCCGCATCCGAACGTGCACTAAGACCGTTCTGCATCGGTCGCAAAAACTGGCTGTTCTGCAATACGGAGCGTGGTGCTCAGGCAAGCGCGAACATCTACAGCATATCTGAGACGGCAAAGCTGAATAACCTACGCCCATTGAAATACTTCGAATACATTCTTACTCAGTTACCATACAGATGTGACGATAAAGGAAAGATCGATCCAGACAAGATTGAAGATTTAATGCCCTGGTCTGACAAGATTCCTGAAGATTGCAGAAAAAAGAGCCGTTGATTTCGACCAGCGGTTCTATTAATTTGAGGTTAGGCGCACGGTTTGACGCTTACGTCTTTTAGTGTATTTCGTTTAAGTATTGCATTATTCGCTTAGTCAGGGTAGGCACCGGGTTATTAAGCGCTTACGTTTGTCCGTTATATTGCTGATCCTCAAATCCCATTATACTGTTGATAAAGTTACTTAGCACCAAATCCATACGGTAAATCTGCTGCTTTGGCAACCTTCAACCATGGCATTCCACTTCTTGTGTATTTAATTACATATTCGAGTAGTTTTCAGAAGCGTATTCTTCCAAACTTTTGGCAGAACTCAAGAATTTGAGCTTTTGGCTATTATCAGTTATCTCGTCATATTCATTAAAATCATTTTCGTTTTTAAAAAGCAAAATGCCTGTATAGGTTTTTTCTCCAGATGCACTATTGAATGATACTCTGATCTGACCATTATTTAATTTGTCTATACTTTCAATACTTATATCATAAACAGCATACAAAGCGATTAGATTTAATTCTTCACCAAACAAAGAATATTGTTTTTTGTCTGCATATAGAAAAGCAAAATTACTATTATTATCCTTTAATTCTTTGACTACGTCTTCTTTCAATTCAGTATAATCCATTGAATTAATATACTTATACAGCTTAACAGGCATACGGCGAACAAGAGCATTATAGACTGTTTCTAAAATAGTTAAGTTTTCACTATTAAAATCCATTTTTATAGGAGAGAATTTTACTCCTAAATACTTTTCGATTTCAAGCGCCTTTTGACAAGCTGTTATTAGTATAGGATTTATAAAATTGTTTTTGTTTGAAAGATCGTACGCTACCATTAGTGCGTTAAGCATCTCAGAAGTGCTTTTGGCATTCTTTAATCTTAATTTGAAAGTAATTTTATTATTCATGGGATTTGGCTCATGCTTATCAATAGCTGGATCAACAAAAAACTCAAGCTGTAATGGTTTATCATCTTCAGTAATATATGATTCTACATAAACACTTTCATTAGGAACACGCCTCGTTTTTAGTGAAATACAATATTTACCATCTTTTGTCGAATATGTTACTGGTTTAGATTCCGGAAAAGGGTAGGGCTTAGCTATCATAATGCCATTAGTAAAATCTAATTTATCGTAGATATTCCAACTAAATTTTTCGACTGGCATTTCCTTGCCATTTATAATTATATAGCCAGGTTTAATTAATGAGAAAGTTATAGCTCGTTGTGCGTTATAGCTATAATTAATAATATCTTCTGTTTTAGGATTTTTGCCTAAAACATTTTTCATGTTTTCATCAAGGTTAACAGTAAATCCGCCAATTCTAATGTCTTTACCACCTATTATTACATTCCCATCTTTGTCCATTTGATATTTTGTGCCTTGAGGTAAATCTTTGCTTAAGTAATCAAGAACTTTAGCAGGCATTGTCAACTCAGGATCATGATTATTCTTGAAGCTTTTGTCAAAATCAATTTTCATTAGAAGTCCCCCTTTATTTCATCCCATATCAATATTTTGGGTAAAAGGTCATATAATTCTTTATTCGATATTAAACCGTTATTTCTCCACTCATTAATTATTTTGATGAGTTTTCTAAAATCATTAATATCTTTAATGACTACATATTTTAAATCAGCATACTCAAAGTTAAGTGCTACTGATTCTTCCTCAGATAACATATCGTTATATGTTTTTTGCCAATTGGCAATAACATCTTCGTCAGTTATTATTTGATTCAGTCCTATTTTGCTTAGATCTGGTATATATCTCCATTCACACTCATCAGCAAAACATTTCATTTTCCTTGTTGTGCTAGAACGATTTCCATCTTTATCTAATATAGGAAATAATCCTTGATATGATTTATAGTAAATCATTTGATTGATTAAATAATTTCGCAATAAAATATAAGGTTTTGACTTTGTTATATCCTTATTCGAATTACTATATGAAGCGTTAAAAGCTCTGCGAAATTCTTTTTGTAGGTCTGATGATTTGTTCAAGTATTGAACAGGCTGAACGCCCCGCTCCATGCACCATGACTTATTAAAAGCTAAACCATAGTTACCATAAAACTCCATGTGATATTCAATTTTGTTCAAATTTATATCACAAAAGCAGGTCATAGGTATTGCCGCTATTTTGGGTGGAATTTTCAGATATCTAATGTCTTCAACAAAATACCTAGGAGCAATTCTTTTGTGTTGTAATGAATCAATAATGTAATCAAGTTTAGTTACAAAATTGTATAGCGTATCAGGTTGAACACGTGAAGGAACATGATCAGAACGGTTGCCAAAGGAATCAGGATTGAAAACGGCTCCTATATTATCTTTCATAGAATTCTCCCAAATAATAATCTTAATGTAAGATAACACATATACAGTTTAATGAATACGTCTCTTAGCATAATCCAGTCGCGTCGCGCTCGTATATGCATATCGCAATAACATATGTGATGGGTTAATATTATTTCTGTAAGCATTTGCGATACATCATTTCAATTATTGTTTTCGTTCATTACTATACACCCCTAACCAAGCATAATACGTTAATGATTCTTGGCTTTATGATTAGCCAAAATCTTCCCTGCTTTGCTTTTGGCGAGCTTCGAAGAATCTTTCTTGGTTAATGTTTTTGCTGCACTGCCAACTTTGCCGCCATGATGTACTGCCATAAGTATAGTCTCCTAAAAATATATATCTGCCTTTTAACATATAAAGAGTCACTACACAACACCTTCAGCACGTCAAATGTAATAAACTGTAGTTAATTCAAATAAATTGTCCCCAAAACTGAATATCTGCACTCATCCATATCATAAACTCTGATAAAGATTACTGCGCACAGCCATCTATAAGTTTATGTGTTTTATTACAAAAACACCATAAATTATATGCAAACATTTTTCACTTTGCAAAAGACATTTAACTTATCACATATGAGACATGCTACAAGAAGAAAACCATTGATTTCAATACTTCACAACTTATTTTTTATGTGACATGTTAATTGGATTCAGTATTGTTTCAAAAACATTTTTGTCAAAAAATACACTTTATCTTACACAAGAGATTATTTATATACCTATAATCAATTAAGCTCTATCTTCCAATTCACAAGTCCCTTTAATTCCGGTATCTTTGTCCCCATATAATCCATCAAGTCATTGAATTCATTTATATATTTAGTACTGTCATTTAATAATTTTATATATTCACATCTACTTCCAGCAAAATCAATTAATAAATTATACGTGTTAAATATTATTTCTGATACATTTATAAAGCGAATAAATGGTATTCCATCCAAAGAAGATTCAGTTTGTATCGAATTACCGCCTTGATTCTTAAACTCGAACAATTGATGAGTTGCCTTATTAACATAATACATAGCCTCAATATAATAAAATTTCTGTATATCAGCTCTTAAAGTATTATTCTCCTCCAACAAATGATCACGCATAGTATCAGCAGTCATAATGTTATAGCATATTTCATTATCAAATAAATTGATAAGATACTCAACCGGTTTTACCATCTTTATATCAAATTGGAACTTTTGCCTTCTATATCGTCCAATTATTGCTATTATCATTGGTACCGATATTAAAAGAATCGCTATAATGATCCAATACCAAGAAGGAGTAACCTGTTCTGTTTTTCCAGTATCAATATCAGTAATGGTCCATAAAACATGGTCAAGCACAAAAGATAAAACTGCAATAAACATATCAGCAAAAATAGCATAGTTAATGCTGTTATGTTCTAGATTCCGCCTAATATACGTTATATCTTTTCTTGTTTGAATTGCTATCCAGTCGTTAATTGAAATTTATCCATTGCTTATTCCTCGCTCAAAAATAAAAACTGTTCCAATTCAATATAGGTGATCAAAATTATGGAATGATCGTTCAATCCTCTTCAGAATTCTTCGTTCTTCGAAAGTATAGCCATTACTGGTTATTGCATGATTGAGCGACGTTCGATATGGATACGCAATAATATTGCTTCCTTTTAAAGGGCCATTAATGTAAATCGATAAATCATTGCATAAATAATCAAACAGGTTCCAAACTTCTATTTCTGGTTTAAGCTCTTTTAATATTCTATATAGTATCAGGAAGAATTTTTCCGCTTTGCGCTTATGAAATCTCCAATCATTATATATAGCATCGTATCCCGTAATACTTCTCTTTGCTCTCTCTAACGCTCGAATAGTAGTCTTGTATCCTTTTCCACATTTTTTATTAATATGATCAAGACCGACTTGATAATCGGAACGAGAATGAATGCGTTTTCCATCATGTGTTTCCTTATACTTTTCCCCGACAAAAGAAATAATGCGCGTTAACGCTTTATTTCTTTTGTAAAATTCATCAGATGGAGTAGAAATATGTATATACTGTCCCATTATTATTGAACCCCTTATTCTTTTTTCGCATGCGTTATCAAATATCTTTTCTTTCAATAATCTCAGTTCTTCTAAGTGTAAATGAACTTGGAAAACATACTTTTTTCGTGTTTATACCTCTCAACATTACACAATCATTAGGTGCAGCTACCTGACATGCAATTTCATTAATCAACTGATCAACCGAATACTCTATCGGATACTCAATATCAAAATTATACTTTTTCCCATCACCACCAAATAAAACATCAGTTCCTTTATATGTTATGGATTGCAGCCTGTTTTTATCGTCGGTTTCAGCAACAAAATCCATAATTTCATTTTGTCCAGGAATGTATAATATCTGATTATCAATCTTACATAATATTGAAGTTATGAAAGCTTTGCTCCCATAAAACTCATCCTTTTCAAGCAACTGTATAACAGGCATATAATACCCTGTTTTAGGATGGATCCTTAAAATATTGTGCGAGGTAAAATATATCTCATAAGCTATACCATTTAATATGTGCAGTTTTGCTTCGTCCGGTATTTTTTTACCGGAAAAGTCATTTATATATGATTGAGCATCAAAACATGATCCATCTGCTGACTGATATATATTTCTGCCAATAACAAATAAATCAGATGCCGTAACTTCTTTGAAATTCAGCGTTGATATACGCAATAAAACAGCACCCTGAGTATACCAATTATGTGATTTTAGTCCATCGATTATTTCTCTAACATAACTATTACTTGAATGATACCGACTATCGGCTAAAGCTTCAGGGCTATAATTCACACCATCATATATTGTGTTGGGATTCAAATAGTAATCACCTACTAACGAAGTGTGTTCCCAAGGAATCTGTTTTCCTCCAAATATAGCAACTAACTGCTCTCTAGTCTTTTTGAATATAGTTTCGATATTTACACGAGGCAACTTAATATAATTCAATAAAACTTCTGTATAGTATCCATGCTTCGAACTCACATTCTCAGAAGATAACTGACCTGGAGAAGTAGAAAAAGCTATTATTGATCCTTGGGGAGCAAGGACAGGCGCAAACCCTTTAACTGAACCTCTTTCAGATAATATCGTTCTGCAAGCATCAAAAATAAAAACCTTGACTTTATCTGGATATTTATCCAAACTTCTCATTAAGTCTTCTAGTGGAAAAGCATTATACTTGATAGCTGCTGTTCTTTGATTAATATCCAAATCAGTAGGTGCAAGAATGTTTTCACCATCAATCTGATACCCATGACCTGCATAATAAAACAAAGCAGAATCGCATTCTTCAATTCTATCAACAAAACTAGTTATTGTATCTACCATCGCAGCTCTATCTAGATTGCATAAGCAAATAACCTCAAATCCTAATTCAGTCAACTCCACAGAAACACTTTTTGCATCGTTTACGGCACCGCACAAGCGAGGCATATTTTTGTATTCATCATTTCCAATACACAAAGCAATTCTTTTCATGTTAATCACCTTCTACAAAAGTCATTTTTCAATTTGATATATAATTAACTCGAATGATAGTTATTAGTCGTTTGTTTCTCTTAACCAAAGAAGCTCAATTCCAAATGGATTAAGATTTCTGACTTATGCTCTCTAATTGTGACTTGGATTTGCCGGTTAAATCATTTACCATCGACATTTTACTTAATATTTTATATACCGTTTTATCCAAATCAGAGTTTTCCGAATAGTCAGCAGGCTCGATAAAGTTCACACGATTGTTAGTTATAAGATCTTCTACCTTACTCTTCTTTCCCCGCTGGTATACCGCAATTGAATAACCTCCGTTTATCTTAACGAGTTTCATACAGGGCACATCTGTTAGTCCATCGCCTATATAAATCATATTGCGAAATGGCACGGGTCTGTCATCTTCCGGAGTATATGTGTTTAAATCATTGTCATTCGATATATCTAAAACACCTTTATTGATCCTGAAAAGAAACTGTGTCTTTGTCGTATAATTAACAGCATTCTTTGGCCAACAGGCAACATCATTTTCATTGTAAAGGTACTCACACGCAAAAACATCTTTAAACTCTTTGTATATGCTTGAGCCTTCAATTATCTCATGCAAACCAGACGAAATAATATAATGCTCAACAGTAAGACCCAGTTCATCACCGATTCTATTGATTCTTCCAAACCAATCTACAACTCCGGGAAAGAATTTAAGGTCTTGGCCCATTTTAACAAATTCGTCTCGTCTTATACTTACCCTTGCAGCATGTGCCTTCTCAAGCATAAGATACATATACGCCAAAATCGCATCCATCTTCTTTTCCTTAGCAAGCTGATTAGACTCAGTCCAAAAGTCTTTGGGTTTTAACCCGACATTCGGAATAAAAGTATATTCCTGCATATCTTTGGTGCAGAGTGTTTTATCAAAATCATACATTATAGCTACTACAGGTTTATTCTTCTTTCTCATAGTTATAACTTCACCTTGCCTTCTCGAGTTTATTGCTTTTGCTCTTTACTTGAGTGATCAACAATCACGAGTTTACCGTTGTTTTTAATGCTTAGTACTCTTCCCATTTTAATTGCTTCGTTTTTATTGTTAGCTTGAATGCTAAATCGACTTGTTCCTTGTCGCTTAACACCCCAACCGCCATTATTTGTTTTGCTTACTACATAATGAATTGACACAAAAAACATCCTTTCGTTGTAAAAATCTGTCTTTGACTCTATCCTCGTTCGTCCAACACTTTTTGTGCTCGGTCTTGAATTATCACAACAACAGAATCAAGATCTTTCTGTCCCAAAAAGTATGCCGGCATTTCCTCTATGAGAATTGCATTTATTGCCGAATCTGCAGAGTCCATTTTAGAGCAGCTCATTATAACGCTTTCAAGATTATCTATATCTTCACTCGTAAACTTCATATGACTTGTCACATATGTTCCGGCCGCATAATCAAACAGGTTTTGTGAACCTTCTTCTGTATTGAAGTATTCAATTGCTGTGTTACACCCTTTCTTGAACGCATCTCTATTCAGAACAAATTTGTCGCTCATGACAAGTTCGTTTTGAACGTCATCAGATAGAAGAATCTTCACAAATTCAACACAGGCATCAATATTGACAGCATGCGTTGATATCGCTACAGAAATATCTGTACCAAACATCGGTCCGCGACCATCAGAAGAAGGAATGCCGAGAATTGCAGTTCCGTTCTTTATCTCTGCCCTCTTCACAAGATAACCGCTTATCCCGGGACAATTACAATAATATGCTGTCATGTTACCTTGCGTTATGAAATTGAAATCCAAACCTTCTATATTATCATCAGGTATTGTATCCCAAGGCAAGCTGTCTTGTTGAACGTTGTCTCTTACGTACCCTGCAATATCAGCGAAATCCGAACCGGTAAAATCCACATTTCCATTTACCATAAATCTGTCACTCATACCGTTAAACAATTTTACAAAATACAATGATTGTCCGGATTCAATGACATCTTTACCGTTCAACGTCTCATACAGAAATTCCCTGTATTCTTCAGTCGTAAAGCCGATGCCTGTCTTGCCGGCATATTTGGGGTCTGTCTGTATTCCTTCGATTGTAAAACTGATAGGAAGTTGGTAAATTTTACCGTTATTCCTTGTGCCATTGATTATATTTGTAAAGTATTTATCAGAATCAAGGTCTGTAATATACGGGGATAGATCGACAAGGCAATTATCGTTATTAAGCTGACCTAATGCGCTGGTATCAAGCAGTATGTCGGGACCTTCTCCGTTCATGAGATCCAAGGTAAGATCGTCACTTAATTTTGCATTTGCGTTAAGGTGTGCCAGATCGTAATCATCCCGACTATTAATATCATTATAATCTAAATAGGAACTTCTGTTATATCGATCAGATAATTCTATGAAATACTTTTCGTTAGTATCGTTATAATTAATTATCGCACTATATATGGATTCATTCGAATATCCATCAGGTGTATATAACTCTATTATTCTTTTGCCAATATGCGGATTATTCTTCGTCTTTTTGAATTCGACTATAGCATAGTTATTTACAAATACAGAGGTAAACATATCAGATGAACCATATGGGCCACAAAGGAGAAATGAATCTTCTGAACAATCGGCAATTTCCAGATTAGAAAGATATTGTCTGTTTACTGAACAATAATTGTAATCAAATATCAGTTCAAAAGTCTTATTATTAATATCCAGCTCGCAAACGCCTCTGTTTGTTGTGGAATATGATTTTCCGTCAGACCCATTAAATTGATTGTCCAGATAATTTGTGGTTAACCATTGATAATCTTCTGAATTAACCTTTGTAGCTTTACAACTTTCAAGATCAATTTTATAAAAGTCATATTCACGCTTAGTTGGAACAGGTACAAGAGCAGTTGTATCATCTAAAGCAAAAATGACTGAAATTGGATAATAGCTTTTTCCTGATTCTCTTAGTGCAATCTCCGTCATGCTTCCATCCGGCGAATGAACTCTTATAGGACAATAGGAACTTTGATTGTTATTTCCATAATAATAAAACATTGCATCAACTTTATAATCTCCGACTGTGTATGAACCGGTTAATTCTACGAATTCTTTATAATCGCAATCAATAACATTCGTGATGCTTTCTGTTTCTATATCTATTGTATACTCTCTATCAACCGATTTTTTCTTTTCTGGATCCCACGCTTCAGAATTTACAACAACTTTTCCATTAAAGTACGATGCAGCTTTTGGCCAGTCACTTCGGTCAAACAAATCGTATAAATCTATAATTTTCACAGTCTGCTTTGTTGCTCTGTCAACAACGGATATATTTTTTATTGCAAAATCTGCATTAGACGTAATCTTTCCCCAGTCGTCAACCTGATATGCACCATTCGCAAATACCACAATATATTTTTCATCTGCACCTGCCAATTTGGGAGACATTTCCATTAACGGTCTGTTCATTTCAAACCCTAAGTCAACATCAACAATTGTTCCATCAAACCAAGGTGTATCTTTCGAGATAACACTATTTCTTTTATTTGATTCCTCAGGGATTTTCTTATTGCAGGACGCTGTCGGAAATAACACTGATATTAATAAGACTATACTCAGAACTCTTTTTGCTTTTTTTTTGACTATAACCTTATTGTTTTTCATTTTAACCCCTTTAAAATTTCTAATTGAATGTCCGGAAATATTAGTGATTTGTTAATCAACAACCTATTGTTACTTAACAACTCGATTCATACAAAATGAATGATCCCGAGTAAAAGCGTACGCTTTTTACCCGGGATTTAGCATTTGAATATGGTTTATTTGCCAAATCCATATTTTATTTCTACGTCCCAATCTGCTTCTCCACCTGATCCGGCTACAAACAATGAATGGCATGTGACTGTGTCGCCCTTATAAACCGTAGTTGCCTTATATCCATACCTATTGTTATTCTTTTTGACGTACATACTCACAGTATAGTTATGTTCGCTATCAGCTTCAAAGCCAAGCCATGCGCGCTCCCCCCAACATGAGCCATTATGAATCGGTTCGATTCCATATCCATGATAGTAATAGGCTAAAGCCAACGAGGACATTGAGCCAATGACAATACAGGCAATTGTTATAGTTACGATTAATTTTTTCAGCATATTTTCCTCCTAAAATACTCTTTGTGTTTATCTTTGCTTCACCCAACTATCCACATTGGTCTATACCTCCACAGATTGTAAAATTAAATAGAAAAATGAACTTTTAATACTTGAATATCATCTCTTGACTGTTACATCAACAGAGTTGTCAAGTAATGCTAAATCTTGTTCAAGTTTTGTATCATTCTTGGCAAGTGTGAGTTTTTTGATTCAATTTATTAAATTCAAAAACACATAAGAAAGAACAACTGAAATCATCCTGTCGTTCCTGAAAAGGATTTCTTGTTATAGAAATATTACATTGCTCTTTTTCAGCTTCCGTTACATCATGTGCTCAACCAATATTTCAATTAGTTAATGCACATATCATATTGTTAATGAAAACTAAAGTAAAACCTTTCCTGCTGTTTTATCATAGTAATTATTCACAAGGAAATGTATAACATGCAATCTTATCCTTTTCTATTAGATATGCATAATCAGGTGAATCATCAGAAATAAAAACAATAAAACAAGAATCACTAGTCAGGGTAGGCACCGGGTTATTAAGCGCTTACTTTTAATATAGCTTCTACGCGTTTCCTATCTGATGGAAAGCCACTGGCAACTATTCGAGTTCGAGCGCTTTTATCTGGAAACCATTTGCAAATGCTTAATTTTATTGCATTTGCGGTAATAGTTTTGTGCTCATTGAACTCATTTGTATATGTTTTTCTGTTCTCGTGAACTCATTTTGAACTCACAAATGTACCCACAATAATTGACATTATATCTTACAGTATTTAGTTGTCTGAATACTAAAGTCCTGCTTCATTCTTACTTAGCAGGAAATCAAATAAGTTCATAATGTAAATGCCATTTTCACTGTTGTGAGAGATACCTTCCTTAACGATAATTATCTTTCTGAATGAATCT
>Ga0247609_10004597_pt1 | contig 13696 bp, 6 predicted proteins | sample 172DNAGHGlowgp2_FD_193487 | JGI IMG/M metagenome (GOLD analysis project Ga0247609, IMG submission 193487) | Sheep rumen microbial communities from Palmerston North, Manawatu-Wanganui, New Zealand - 1728 DNA GHGlow gp2 | ecosystem: Host-associated > Mammals > Digestive system > Stomach > Rumen ...
AACCTATCAGCCGTTTGACCCCACAATAAAACTATTAGTGTCCGGGGAAATGCCCCGCTAGGGGCGAACAGGGCATAGGCAGGGGTGTAACGAGGCGAAGCCGAGTGAAACCCCTGCAGCTGTTGAGTACACACGTCCAAGCCCCATCGGGGCGGCAGTAAGTTATTGACACACACAATCTGTCACCCCTAACGAGGTTAATTGATGATTGGGATGTCCACTCACAGGGGTTCTGCTGCGCTCCACCCCTGCCTATGCCCTGACCAGCCCCAACGGGCTTCAAAGTAAGCCCCCTGCACGCGGAAACGCCATAACGGCATTGATATTGAGACGCTAAGGGAACATTGGTTCTTTTTCCCCGGACAACAATGTAATAAAATAGGAAAGAGCCCCCACTGATAAGAGGGCTCTTTCCAAATATATTTTGCGATGTGTTAACAGATTACCACTCGCCAGTGAGCATGTAATCGATCAATAGTGGAACATCGTCAATATTGAGCACACCATTCTGGTCGCAGTCGGCAGCAACCAAGTCGATTTCGCCATTGCCAGTGAGCATATAATCAATCAGCATGGCAAGATCATCGATGTTGATGATACCACTGCCGTCCACGTCACCACGCATGCTCTCGCCGTTGAGGAGCAGAACTTCCCTGGTGTTACTCCAGTTGCTCTCGGTGCCGTTAACATAGTAACTCTTGACACGGTAGAGGTAGGGAGTACCAGCGTTCAAGCCAGTCACGTCATAGAACTTGTCGGGAGTGATACCCTCGATCAGGCGATAAGCAGCATCACCGCTCTCACTTGCATTGAATGAGAAGGGCTCGGGATCATCAATCTCGCCACCATAAATCTTGATGCTCTGAATCTCGGGATAGTAACCCGTGGTAAATGTGATAGCCGAATGGTTACCCACCTCAAGCACTACCAGATAAGTGTCCAAATCCTTCACCAGGGTCAACGTCTCGCTTCCCATGTCGGTCGAAACTGTGAGTTCGGTGGTGACACCCTTAGTATAAGCCTTACCCTTGATGATGACGCTCACCTTGTTATATCCCACCAGGTCACAGTTGGCAGTGATGACACTGTTGCGACCAGGTGACAGGAAGCCACCATCCAGATACAGGTGAGTACCGTTGAAGGTCCAACCCTCGGGCAGATAGTTGGCAGCATCCGAAGCGTGGTTAGTAGTCTCGCTGGGCACCTCACTCCAGTCGGCCTCGCTGAGCAGGCACACGTCGGGTTTCTGTCTAACTTCCAGGCTGTAGCTTACCACATTCTCGGCAGGAGTTGCATCGGTCCAATCGGCGCGGAATGAATTAGCTGTCACGCTAGCTTCATCAACAGGCAGCATAGCGGGGCGATAAAGCTCATAGTCACTGCTTCCTGCCAAGCTGATAACGATATCGTCAACGCCAGGAGTGCTGCAGGTCACAGTAGCGTTGTAGTTACCCTCGGCCAGGGGAGCATAGGTAACGACAATCTCCTTGGTAACCTTGCCATCCTCATCGGGAACAAGCGAGGTCTCGCTGATGCTGAACACACCGGTCTCGTCGTTAAGCGTAATGGTTACGTCGCCTTCCAGGTTGCGGCCGGTGAGGTTGAACTTGGCAGTAGCGGTGTTATTCTTGTAGCACTCCATCGACAACTCGTTCTTGTCGGCTTTGAGTCGCGGAGCCTTGATGGGCGGCTGGATGCCGATTACCATCTGCTGGTACTGGTTGTAGGTCGAGCCACCACCATTGAAGGCGTTGATGGCAAAGTAGTTGTTATAAGAGCCGCTCCAGCCCCAGTTGATGTGGTACTTGTTAGTGCTGCTGTCATAGCCGTCAACATTGAAGGCGTGACCACCGCCAAACCATCCACCACTGATAGCACAGAACACGATGGGACGACCCTCGCTGAGTTCTTCCTGCATCATGGCAGCCCACTCGGCATCGGTGTAAAGGGTCTGGCCACCCTGATAAGCGCTGGTCTTCTTCACCATGCGCGTGGTCTCCTCATCATAGCCAAAGAGCTTGAACGCATTGACAATGAGAATGACACTATCGGCATCGACACCGCTACCATCAGCGCCATAGGCCATGTGCTCAGCCTGGCCCACATAACGCATCAGCGTTGCCACAGCATTAGCCTGATCAGTCGTATAACCACTGCCATAAACGTCGAGCATATTGTTCCAGTCAAAGGTTACCGATGGCAACGCGGGCACATTGACATAGTTAGTGCTCCAACCAGAGCTCATTTCGCACCTATAGGCAGGTACCTCGGGAGTGGGGAAATCGGGATATTTCCAATAATGGAACACCATTGCTGCCGAGGTTGCCGGGCAACCGGTCAAGCAACGTGTACCATTGATGACGCACTGGTTGTTATAGGGTGCATCCTGATCCCACAGGGCCGTCAACAGCGGAGCCACGCTGGCGGTGCGCAACGAGGGGGCCATCATCGAGGGGGTCTCCACCTGCATGCCCTCATGAGCCTGCAGGTATTCAATCTGATCCTTGTAGGTTCCTAACCAAGCACGCATGTTGGCAGGAATATTGTTCATGTCCAGTGGCCTGTCACCGTAACCCAGAATCTGCTCGGCACGGTCGTCACCCGATACAATCACAAAGCCGTTGTGGGTATTGAACACATAATACACCGCGCGGTCAAGCATCTTAGAATTCATTTCGGCATGAGCCAACTTGAGTTCTCCCGAAATGGGTGCCGCTAACTTGCCATCATACAACTTCTGGCTAATAAAACTTTGGGCATGGGATTTTGCTGTCTTCATATCGACAGGTGCAGACCACGCCTGAATAGCCGCAAACAAAACAGCGGCACACAGTAAAAAGCGTTTCATAAAATAATTGATAAACTATTGGTTACTAAGTTGATATTTAAGCTCCAGATTAAAAAAATCGTGAATTTAAACGTCATTGCCGCAGCAACGACGCTTAAAACTGTCGCAAAATTACACTAAAAACCATAGAATCGCAACATTTTCTACCAAAAATCCAACAAAAATTATGCGATTTACCGCAGGCGCCGCTAAAGCATCATTTTTAGGGTTTGGCATACCCCAAAAAAGCCCGGACACCCCGAATGGTGCCCGAGCCTTATCTTGAGCGATTAATCAGCCCTACTCATCATCAATTACCGCCACCCAGCAGCATATCGATGAGATTGGTCACGTCCTTGATGGTCACTTCGTTGTCGCCTGAAACATCGGCACAGGTGGTGCAGATGTCATTGTTGGTGCCCAGCAGGTAGTCAATCAAAGCCGTCACGTCCTTGATGGTCACGTCACCGTCGTGGTTCACGTCACCGAGCTCGAAACCATGAGGAGCAGGACCATTATCAAACAGGGTCACTTCCTCGATGTTACTCCATTCGCTCTGCGTTCCGTCTTTGTAGATGGCCTTCACCTTGTACAGGTAAGTGCCAGCCTCGGCCAGGTTCTCAACAGTGTAGAACTTGTCGGTGATACCTGTGATGAGGCGATAAGTCTCATTACCAGTCTCGGTAGCGCGCAACTGAGGTGCAGTAATCTCGCCAGCATAAATCCTGATAGACTGGATTTCGGGGTAATAGTCGGCAGTGAACTTGATCTGCTCACTCTCGCTGCAGTCGAGCACAACCGTGCGAGTTACAAACGAGACATCAAATCCCACATACTCATTACCACCACTAGTTGTGATCATCACGCCCGAGTGCTTGTAGCTAGGATTGAAGTCCTTGCCGACAACCACTACCGTCACCTTATTAAATCCGGTCAGGTCAAGGGTGTTGGTAATGATATAATCATCAGTGGGCATGGAAATGCAACCGCCATCGAGATACAGTGCAGTGAGGTCGTATCCCCAACCCTCGGGCAGATAGTTGGCTGCATTCACGTCAACATTAGGCACACTGCCACTCTGGGGCACATTGGTCCAGTCGGCTTCAGCAATGAGATCACCAGCTGCAGGGCCTTCAGGTTTGGTGCTCACCTCAAGGGTGTAGCTAGTCACATTCTCGTCAATGGTCTGGTCAGTCCAGTCGGCGCGGAATGAGGTCAAGTTGATGTAGTTGCTATCAACGGGCTGCATCACGGGAGGATAAGTCACGAGCGGCGGATTGGTTGCCGTACCATTGAGGGTAACAACCACATCGTCGGCGCCAGCGCTGCTCAGGGTAATGGTAGCAGCGTGATTGCCCACAGCCTGGGGAGCATAGGTCACGGTAACAGTGGCGTTGCCAGCATTCTCAAGGCTGATGGCAGTGACATCGGTCGAGAACACGCCATTAGCATCGCTCAACGCCACGGTGATACCCTCGGTCAAGTTTACGCCAACCACACTGAATGTCGCTGTGGTCGTCTCGCCGGTATAGCACTGCACATTCTGGGTTTGGGGTGATGCCATGATGCGAGGAACAGCAGGACCTGTGGGAGGCTGCATACCAATGAACATGAGCTGGAAGTATTTATAAATCGAGATACCGTAGCCAAATGCATTAAAGGCATAGTAGCCATTGTTTGACTCGGTCTGGCCAAAGTTCACATGGTAGGTGTCATTGTCAGCATCATAGCCGTCAACATTGAAGGCATGGCCATAGAACTGGTTGCCAGTTGACATAGCTGCACCAGCGCAATACATCAGGGGACGGCCAGCCAGCAGCTCGCCCTGCAACGCGGCAATCCACTCCTCATCGCCCACGAGCTCGGTCATCGCTGAATCATAATCATTCTTGAGCATGTAGGAGACACCCGGGTCATAACCAAAGGTCCGAATTGCAATCATCATCTGATCCTCGTCAGCACCACTCACGTCGGTGCCATAGTCCATATACTCGGCCTGGCCAACATAACGCATCAGGTTGGAGATGGCATCGCGCTCGTCCTCACTCCAGTTATCATTCTTGTAGGAGTCACGCATGTTAGCCCAGTCAAAATCATAAGCGGGCAGAGAATCAACGGCTACACCTCGCTCACCCACATAGGCGGGAAGAGCAGGAGAAGATGCAGGATATTCCCAATAATTCATTACCTGAGCCAGCGACACGGCGGCACAGCCTACAAGACAAGTCATGCCACCCACCTTGGGACACAAGCGATTGTAAGGCGACCTGCCGTTAGTGCTACCCTGATTCCACAAGGTAGTCAGCATGGGAGCCACACTAATGCCACGCGAAGCGTTGCGCTTTTTCACAACCTGGCCGGGATGAGCTTGGAGGTACTCCATTTCGGCCTTGTACATGTCAAGGAAGAACTGCATTGCATCTGGCAGGTCGTTCATACTCTCAAGGCAACCGTCGCCATAAGCAAGGATTTCACGGGCACGGTCGTCACCCGAAACGATGACATAGCCCTTATCGGTGTTGACAATGTAGTAAGCAGCCAGGGCGGCATTGCTTGAGTTTTTCACCTCATGGGTCCACTTGATGGTAGGAGCTGAGGTCATCAGGCGGCTTTTGAAAGCCTTAGTACGCAAGAAGTCAGTGGCTTTGCTTTGGGCTGTTGACAAGTCAACATTCCCTGCAAGCACTGGCATTGCCGCTAGCAAGAGTGCGGCCAAGAATAAGATTTTTTTCATCATAACATTTAGTTTATTAATAAAACATTAAAGTAGTATCTCTTTGATAGTGTGACGCAAAATAAATATAAAAACCTCAATTTTGCAACATTTTCACTCGATAACTTGCATATTAGTTATTGCTTAGCAACATGTCGATGAGTGAGGTGACATCACCGATGCTAACCTGTTCATCGCCATTCAAGTCGGCACAAACAGGGCATGCGCTATTATTGCCACCCAACAGATAGTCGATGAGCGAGGTGACATCGGCGATAGTGACGCTCCCGTCATGGTTCACGTCGCCCAGGTCAAAGGCGTGGCCATTGTCGGCGAGGGTCACCATCTCGATGTTGCTCCAGTCGCTCTCGGAGCCGTCGATGTACAATGCCTTGACCTTATACAGGAATGTGCCGCCCGCCGTGAGATTCTTAACGGTATAGGACTTGGAAGTGATACCCTCAACCAAGCGATGATTCTCATCACCAGTCTCGCTGGCATTGAGTGACACGCCACGGGTGGCATCGCCTGCATAGATCTTGATATCCTGAATCATGGGGTAATAACCCGCCTTGAAGACGACCTGTTCGGTCTCGTTGCAGTCAACGACCAGGGTCTTGGTCTCATAGGCATACATGAACACCAGTTCCTGAGTGCCCTGGCTGGTCGTGACATAAAGTTCCGAGCCGTCACCATAGTATCCATAGGCCTTAGCGGTCACCTCGATGGTCATCTTGTCATATCCCTTAAGGTCAAGCGCGCTGGTGGTAATCGTTCCATTGCGGCGCATGCTCACGCAACCGCCCTCAAGGTTAAACTCGCTGCCGTTAAAGGTCCACCCCTCGGGCAGATAATCGCTGGCGTGTGAGGCCTGGTTGGTGGGGGACATCTGGGGCAGGTCGCTGAAGTCGGCCTCCACCAGCAGGGTGTAGGATGGTTTAGGGTTAACCTCAAGCGTGTAACTGGTAATGTTGCCTGCGGGAGTGGCATCGGTCCACGCTGCTTTAAATGAGGTGAGGGTAACACTAGCATCGCTAGCCGGTTGCATCTCGGGAGCATAAATCTCGAGCGGCGCCGTGCCGTTTAAGGTGATGGTCATCGCGTCGGCCCCATCACTGGTGCAGACGATGGTAGCGGTGTTGCTGCCCACAGCCGCGGGAGCATAAGTCACCGTGATATCCATGCCGGCTTCGGCCTGAGCTTGAGTCAAGGCATCATGGTCGATGCTGAAGACGCCATCGGGGTCATTGAGCGTGAGCGTCACGCCCGATGTGAGGTTGGTTCCCTTGAGGCTGATGGTTGCGGTGGCCGATTGGTTGATATAGCTCTCGATATCCACGCGGTTGGGATAGGCCTGGAGGCGCGGATTCTGATAGTCCTCGGGCGGCTGGATGCCAATGACCATCTGTTGCCCGGTGCCAAAGGTATAGTCACCATAAGTGAATGCGTTTAAGGCAAAATGACCATTACCGCGACCGTTCCAGCCCCAGTTGATATGGTAGTTCCCGTCGCCGTCATAGCCATCGATATTGAAGGCGTGTCCCATTCCCGTATAGTTGTCATAAGCCATGTATACAATCGGGCGCCCCGCCTCGAGCTCGGCTTGAATCAGAGCAGCCCATTGGGCATCGCTGTAATTGGCATAGCCCAAATCATCAGTCTTGAACAGCAACTGGGCATTCTGGTCATACTCAAAGAACTTGACCGCCCTCAGCACATCCTTGCCATAGGCTCCACTGCCCGAGATGGTATAGTCCATCTCCTCGGCCTGACCGATATAGCGCATCAGGTGAGCGACAGCAGTAGCCTGCACCGGTGTATAGCCACCAGTGTACTCATCGAGCATGTTATCCCAGTCAAAGACCGTGGGAGGCAGCTCGGGCAGCCCTACCCCATAGCTCGGCATTGTGTAAGAGGGCACGGCAGGAGTCTGCTGCTTGGGATACTTCCAGTAATGGAACACCATCGACAGCGACGTGGCCGGACAACCGGTATAGCATGTGTCGGTGCCATAGACAGGGCACTCGTTCCAGTAGGGTGCGTTTTGGCTCCAGTTGGCAGTAATCAACGGGTTTACCACCGATCTGGAGGCTTCCATGAGCGAGGGGGCGTCCACCTCTAGTTCAGGGTGCTGCAACAGGAACTCCAACTGCAGCTTGTAGCTATCCAGCCAATACTTCATGTTGGCCGGCATGTCTTTCAAGTCAGTGAATTGTTGGTCGCCATAAGCAAGGATTTCACGAGCACGGTCTTCGCCCGATACAACGACAAAGCCGCTGGCTGCATTGAACACATAATACACGGGCGTTATCCCGTCAAGTGCACTCACCTGGGTATGAGCGAGTTTTAATTGAGTGACTGGGCCCGAAAGGTTGCCTGATGAGTACTGTTTAAGCAAGAATTGGTGAGCTTTGTCCTGAGCGCTTTTCACATCGACCGGCGCAGCCCACGACGGCACAGCCATCATCAACAGCGTTGCCATCAGCAAAAATAAATTCTTCATGTTTAATATCATTAGATGGTTATTTAGGTTAATATTGAACTCTGGTTCTTTAAGGAATATGCGCTGCAAAGATAATGCATGTTAAGGGCTTAACAATCACAATGCCTATTTTTTCAATCAATAACCTGAAAGATTAAGTGCCCTATCTATAACAGCAGGCGAAACATTCAACAATAGGCTCAAGCGCCTTGCCACTTGAGCCTATTGAAACCTATAATTCTAAAGATGCATTAATGAGCGCCCAACAGCATATCGATGAGGTCGGTCACATCCTTGATGGTCACCATGTTGTCACCCGAAACGTCGGCACAGGTGGTGCAGATGTCCACATCACTACCCAGCAGATAGTCAATCAGGTCGGTTACATCCTTGATGGTGACAGATTCATCATGGTTCACGTCACCCGTTGTATATCCAGGAGGTGCAGGGCCAAAGTCACCCAGGGTTACCGTCTCGATATTGCTCCAAGCACTCTGAGTGCCATTCACATAGTAGGCCTTTACCCTGTAAGTGAAGGTGCCACCCTCGGCCAGACCTGTCACGGTGTAGAACTTGTCAGTGATATCGGTAATGATTCGGCTATTGGCGTCACCGGTTTCGTTGGGCAGGGTAAACATCATCTTGGCCGCTCTGTTGGTCGAGCTGTAGATGTCCACCTGAGTAACGACCACGCGCTTGGTATTGGAGCCGTCACCGCCAGTGATAGTCACCTTCTGGTTCTCACTGGCCTCACAGTTCAGGACAACGGTATAGATCTGCTCAGCATTCACCACAACATTTTCCACGCTGCTTCCGCACGAGATGCTGACAGGCACGTCTGAATCAGTTGACTGATAGGGCTTCATGGTGAGCATGACGGTCATCTTACCGCCACTCTGCGTCATGTCGAGAGCCGGCGTTGTGAGCGTGCCCACATTGCCACCGCCACCCAGTCGGATACCACCGCGGGCCTCGTAGGCGTTACTGCAAGCCCAGCCCTGGGTGACAGTGTAGTTATCAATCTTCCTAATTGTTGTTGTCGATTCATTGGATGTGGCATAGGGGAAACTCTCGCTGAGGATCAGCTCATAAACACCAGGCTCGGTACCGTCGTCGGTATTCACCTCAAGGGTGTAGCTGGTCACATTCTCGGCGGGTGTCTCATCGGTCCAGTCGGCACGGAACGAGGTCATGGTGATGTAGGCACTGTCGGCAGGCTGCATCACGGGATCGTAGGCCTCGATGGGTGCGGGCGGCTCGATGCCCATCACCATCAATTCACCCAGGTTGTAGCTATAACCCTGGTTGGCAAAGGCGCGCAAAGCAAAATATCCGTTGCCGGTGCCGCTCCAGCCCCAGTTGATGGAATACAGGCCGGTGCTGGCATCATAGCCGTCAACATTGAAGGCGTGGCCATAGAACTGGTTATAGGCATTGCTATAGCTGTAAGCGCAATACACGACGGGGCGGCCAGCGGCAAGCTCATCCTGGAGCATGACACTCCAATCGGCATCGTTGATAATCATGTCTTCGCCATGTGTATCAAAGTTGAGTGTCGCTTTGTACTCGACACGTGCATCCACATAGCCAAACAGATGGCAAGCCCTGATGATATCATCCTCCCAGGCCTCGCTACCCTCATTGGTGTAGTCCATCTCCTCGGCCTGGCCGATATAGCGCATCAGCCATGCCACGGCATTCCTCTGGGTATCGTTAGCGCTATAATTATAGACAGGCAACATGTTGGCCCAGTCAAAGGTGATGGGGGGCAGCGCTGCCAACTCAAAATGGCGCGTGCGGGTCGTGTAGCCCGGAACCGATGGTGTGGGCTGCGTGGGATACTGCCACTTGTAGAACACCTGAGCCAGCGAGGTAGTGGCACAACCGGTCAAACCGCGGCGGTCACCGTCCATGGGGCACTGGTTATAGTAGGGATAACCCTGGTCCCACTTGGCCTCAAGCATGGGCTCAATAGTGGCTGTGCGACTGGTCTTCAATGTCGGTTTTTCTACCACCAGTCCCGGATGGGCCTGCAGGTACTCAATCTGGTTCTTGTAGGTTCCCAACCAGAATTTCATGTTCTCGGGCATCGCGCTCATGTCGATATTGCAGTCACCGTAGGCCAGAACTTCCTGGGTACGGTCATCGCCCGACACGATGACAAAGCCGTTAGAACTGTTGAAAACGTAATAAACAGGCGTTGTGGCCAACTTGGAGTTCATCTCGGCATGAGCGAGTTGCAGGTTGGGCACGGTAGCCGTGAAGCGGCTAGATGACTGATTCAGCAAGAAACGCTCGGCTGAGGCTCGTGCTGCAGTAGCATCCACGTTGGCGCCCATAGCCATCGGCGACACCATCAGCAACGATGCCGCAAGCAATAAAATCTTCTTCATGTGATGTAACTATAAATCAAAAGGTTAAAATTAAAGTGTTATGTCAATGATGTCAAATCTGATAAAAGAGTGAACCATCAAAATTAAGCACTGCAAAGATAATCTAACTTTTTGAAAATCCACCATTTTTGGCCATTTATTCATTGCGTCATCATGTACCGCATGAAAAAATGGGATTCAAGCGCTTAACACGCCTGAACCCCATTCTGTTGATTCAATTTCTTGATAATCTCAATATCAATTGCCGCCCAGCAGCATATCGATGAGCTCGGTCACGTCGGCGATGGTCACATTCTCATCGCCATTCACGTCGGCACAGATCGCGCAGCCTCCATTATCGCCGCCCAACAGCATGTCGATAAGTTCAGTCACATCGGCGATAGTCACAAAACCGTCGTGATTCACGTCGCCAACAGCATAGCCATGTCCTTCACCATGCAGGACAACGGTCTTGGCCTTGCTCCAAGGGCTCCAGGTGTCGTCGGTGTAATGGGCCTTCACGCGGAAGAAGAAGGTGCCGCCGGCTGTCAGGTTCTTAACTGTGTAGAACTTGTCGGGAGTGATGCCGGTGATGAGACGGTAGGTGGCATCGCCTTCCTCATTAACGGCCCTGAGCTTCGCGGGCTCACTGGCATCGCCGGCATAAATCTGAATGCTCTCGATCTGGCCATAATTGTTGGGATAGGAGTCGCCACAGATGGTAATCCGCTCGATGTCAGCGCAATCCAGGACGAAGACATAATCGGTGTACTGGGGGGCAAGGTCCACATGCACGGATTGCAGGCTAGTAGAGATGGTTACACCCGAGTTGTACCACGAACTATAACTCTGGGCACGCATCTTGACGGTGACCTTGTCATAAACCGTCATCAAATCATATTCGGGAGAGATGATGGCACCGCCAGAACCCAGCTGGAGGCAACCATTGCCGGTGAAGAGCTGGCTACCCTGATACTCCCAGCCCTCGGGGAAATAGTCCTGCCAGTGGGAAATCACACTGCTGCTCTGATAGGTGCAGTCACTCCAGTCGGTTTCGCCCAGCAGAGCGGCGATGGCCTTGGTACCCACCTCGAGAGTGTAGCTCTCTACATTCTTGGCAGGGGTCTCATCGGTCCAATCGGCACGGAACTCGGTGAGCTTGATGAAGTCCTCATTGGCCTCAAGCATCACGGGGTCGTGCTTCTCAAACACAGAGGTGCCCACGATTCTGATGACTACGTCCTCGGCATTCTCGCTGCTCAGGGTGATGGTAGCGTTGTGGGTGCCAACCTCCTGAGGAGCATAGGTAATGGTGATGTCCTTTCCGCTCTCGACCTCGCTCAAGGCGATATGGTTAACGTCAATCGAGAAGACACCATTGGGGTCGTCGAGGGTAACGGTCACGTCATGGTCGAGGTAGTAGCCGAAGACCGAGAGCACCTGGGTAGCCGACTTCTCGGCATAGGACTCGATAGCCATGTTCAGGGCGCTAGCGGTAATCGTCGGACCTAGGTAGGGCGGCTGGATACCGATGACCATCTGCTGGTCATCAGTGAAGTTATATTCACCATCGGTAAAGGCATTGAGCGCACAGTAGCAGTTGTAATCGCCGCTCCAGCCCCAGTTGATGTGGTAAGTGTCGTCTGAAGCGTCATAGCCATCAACGTTGAAAGCATGGCCTCCGGCATAACTGTCATAGCCGCAATACACGATGGGTCGGTTGTTGACCAGTTCCTCCTGAATCATGGCAGCCCACGTGTTATTGTTATAGGAGTTTTTGTAATAGATCGCAGCCGTCTCGCTGTTATAGCCGAAGAACTTGACGGCACGCAGGATGTCGCTGCCATAGGCACCACTGCCCGTGGGAGTGTAATCCATCTCCTCCTCCTGGCCGATATAGCGCATGAGCCATGCTACGGCATCGGCTTGAGCCTCGGTATAGCCAGACCTGTAATCGTCGATCATGTTGTCCCAGTCAAAGGTAGTTCCGGGCAAAGCCTCGACCTGGAAGCCATAGCTATAATTACTATAGCCGCTCACTGCGGGGACAGGGTCCACGGGGAATTTCCAGTAATAGAACACCATCGCCAGCGAGGTAGCGGGGCAGCCGGTCACACACAACTGGCCGTTATACACCGGGCAGTGGTTGTAGTAAGGCTCCTGCTGGTCCCACATGGCGGTGAGCAGCGGCTCCACGCTGACGCCCCTGGTGGGAACGGCATTGAGCGACTGATCGGCGGCAATCTCGGGATGAGCTTGCAGATACTCCAACTCCTGCTTGTAGACACCGAGCCAATACTTCATGTTGGCAGGCATGCTGTTGACGTCTTTCATGGGGCGATCGCCATAGGCGAGTACCGTGCGGGCACGGTCATCACCCGAGACGATGATGAAATGGTCGGCGGTGTTGAAGATGTAATACACGGCGGTGCCGGGCTGGTCGGAGTTCATCTCCAACTTGACTAGGTTGAGGTCAATAGCCGACGGAGCCATCAATTTTCCGCTGGCTGCCATCTTGGCTGCAGCAAACTGCTGGGCACTTGCCTTGGCCGTAGCCAGGTCCACATTGGCACTAAACACTTGCATCGAAGCAATCATCAATACGGTTAAAAATAAAAATCTCTTCATACAGTACTTTTAAATAAGGTTTATAATGATGGATAATAATATTTGTTTGTTTGAATCCCTTTGTAAGATTTAATAGGTCCAGTTTGGGCAGGTTTGATGAGTTAGAGATAACCCGATCGGTTAGGATTGCATCACAAAAATAAAAAAGGCCATTTTCTTGAGCAAGAAAATGGACAGCACCCATGTTCTATTTCATGGAAACAGAACGAAAAACGCTTTATTGATAGACATCTTTCAGTGAAATAAGCCTTGTGGATCGAAACTATTTTTCTTTGGCCATCTTCATGAAGTCTGATGGAGAAATGCCGGTAATGCGCTTGAATGTAACAGTGAAATTGCTGCGGGAATTGAACCCCAGATTCGCAGCGATAGCCTCAATGGTCAAGTTACCATACCGCTCGGTATCGTTAAACATGCGGCACGCCTCTCTCACCCGCTGCTCGTTGAGCACCTGCTTGAAACTCTTGCCGTAGCACTCGTTCAGCACTTGGGAGACGTACTTATAATTGCTGCCCACTTGGTCGGCCAACTGCTGTAGAGAGAAGCCGGGCTTGCATATGATGCTCATGTCATCCATCACCCGTTTAATCTGGTTAAAAAGACGGTCCTTGCTCTCCTGGTCAAGCAGGCCTTGATACTTGGGTGCGTTTTCCTCCTGCTCGCCTTCGGCTTGC
>Ga0247609_10004598_pt1 | contig 13693 bp, 9 predicted proteins | sample 172DNAGHGlowgp2_FD_193487 | JGI IMG/M metagenome (GOLD analysis project Ga0247609, IMG submission 193487) | Sheep rumen microbial communities from Palmerston North, Manawatu-Wanganui, New Zealand - 1728 DNA GHGlow gp2 | ecosystem: Host-associated > Mammals > Digestive system > Stomach > Rumen ...
TATCTGACCGCCTTGAAAACCGTATAGTATAATTACTTTCGGTAAACTATACTAAACTATTTGTTTTCAATCACTTGAACCTATAACAAAGATAATGCATTCTGCTCACTCTCCCTAATCTCCCTGGCAATTTCATCTACGGGATGTCGCCATAAGAAGGATTCCGGGCCATCAGGCAGGAAGCCCCTTACCGGCTAAGGCCGGTACTCCCGGAAGTATTATTCTGAGTATCATTTGAAGTGTAGACAAATCTTCGTAAATTAGCGGCAGAGAACCATACCACCCATGGCAAAGATCGGATACCTTTTCCTTGCGAAAACCCTAACCACCCGGAAAGAAGACCTGGATTGGATGAAGGGCTTCGGCTGCGACACCATCATCGAGGAGGAAGGGACGGACGAGAAGTACCGTCCCCAGTGGCGGCGCATGCTCACCCGCCTCAGGAAGGAAGACACCGTCGTCGTCAGCAAGCTCAGCAATGCCCTGCGCGGCATCCGTGAACTCGGGGTCTTCCTGGATCTCTGTCGGGAGTACGGCGTGAGGATCGTGAGCATCCACGACGGCATCGATTCCAAGGGTGAACTCTTCCCTACTACTGGGGTCTCCGACGTGCTGGATACCATCGCCCGCCTCTCGTCCGAGGCTACAGCCGTCCGGCGATCGGAGCAAGGCCTAAGGAGCCGCAAAGACATCGAGAAGCCCAGGGCGAAGCAGGGCCTCCGCCAGCACCGGGACAAGACCATCATCAGCATGTACAACGCCGGAGCCTCCATCGACGACATCTGGAAGGCCAGCGGCTACGCCTGTAGGGCCAGCGTTTTCAGGGTGCTGAACCGCAACGGCGTCACCCTCAACCGCGGCCATCACCACGGCCCGCTGGGCAAACGGGTCAAGAAAGAACAACAGTAAACGGACTACAGATATGACACTGCTTGAAGCGATCGAGGCACGGCACTCCGTGCGCAAGTACAAGGACGAACCCATTCCCGAGGATATCCTCACGGACTTGCGGGAGAGGATCCGCGAGATCAATGAGGAGGCGGGGCTTCACATCCAGCTGGTGACCGGCGAGCCCAAGGCCTTCAGCGGCCCGATGGCCTACGGATCCTTCTCCGGGGTGAAGAACTACCTGGTGATGGCCGGAAAGAAGGGAGAGGATCTGGATGAGAAGATCGGTTATTACGGCGAGCAGCTTGTCCTACTGGCACAGACCATGGGGCTAAACTCCTGCTGGGCTGGACTCAGCTACCGGAAGGTTGCCGGAACCTATGAGCTGGCCGACGGAGAGAAGATCGGATGCTATATCGCCCTTGGATATGGAGAAACACAAGGAAAGGGCCACAAGGTAAAGGATGTCAAGGAGATCAGCAACGCCAGCGACGTCACTCCGAAGTGGTTCAACAAGGGCGTCAATGCGGCCATACTGGCTCCTACGGCAGTCAACCAGCAGAAGTTCTATCTGGAGTACCTCGGCTTTCGGGACTACAGCAAAGTCCCCAAGGTCGCGGCAAAACCCATCTTCTCCATGGTCGGCTACAGCAAGATGGACCTCGGCATCGTTAAGTATCACTTCGAGGTCGGTGCCGGGAAAGAGAATTTCGAGTGGTCGTAGTCTCGATTTTGAGATAATTCTGATTCCTAATGGCTTTACGAAGGGCATGAGTTGTTTTAATTAAAACAATTCATTACATTTGTTTTTGCTAAAGGCAATTCTAAATGTCAAAGATTGAATATACTCCCCTGAATCTCCCAAAATCACTTGTGGAGGAATTGAAAGTGTGGCGTCTGGCATTCTGCTCTGCATATGGCAAAACTGTCTCCTATGGAGAGATGATTCGTAGCATGCTGGATCGGCTTGATGATACAGAGCCGACAGTCGTAGATGAACTTGGTAGGATACTTGAAATGCATCCCGAATTAGATGAAAAGATTATAGTTTGCCGTAATCAATCCCACACTGAACCAGAAGCTTAGTGTTCATCCCGATTATTAGAAGAAATTCTATATTGACATTTTCCATAATCCTTAATTCGTAGACACGTCGTTATTATGCTTGAACTAATATCTAAGGATATCCCTAACGGATCAAAGATAAAACTGTACTTGATTACTGGAGACACGATTGAGGGTGTTCTCATTGAGGTTGGCAGTAATTACGTGGTCGTTGAAGAGGATAGCTCACGGAAACGCTTTTTCGAGCAAATGATCGGAGGGTGGGATATTATTGATGGCGCAGGTTCTCAGAAGTCAGAAAAGGATTCCTATTCCGATAACGATTCGGCCACGGAGACTGATCTGATTAGTTATGAACCAATTCAAGAACAAATTAATCGTTTCATCGATTCTTTATCAGAAGAAGAGTCTGCGTTTGTTTTTTCTCCCAATGCCAGAATCATATCTGCAGACAAAAGAAATGTCGTTATTCGTACTAACGACGAGGGAGAATCCTTCTACGTCCCATATAAGTTTATCGCTAGCAAGGGTGTTATTTCTGACGTCGAGAGTTTCTTCCTCTCTGGTGAAGACTCTCAGAACACATCTATCCCTGTCTTTGTTAGTTTCTACGGTAAAGACAAGAATCATGCATATCCAAATATAGTTTTGGAGCCGGGCACAATGCTGGAGTATTGTAACCTTTTGTCGACACTTTCCCAATCCCCCAGTTCTATCATGCAAGCGAAGAACTTGTCTTTTATTTTATGGCGAGGTTGTAAGAAAAAGCATGCGAGAGAAGAATTGAAGGCAGTGCAAGATGAATTGAAAACACAGCTAGAAGGACTGAAAGCGCAGCAAGGAGGAGTGAAAGCACAGCAAATAATCTCTAGAAGCATTGGAGATAAAGAATTTTTAGCCAACCTTGACGAACAAATTAAGAATAGCACTGAAAAAGGACAAGATATTAATCCTTTATTATTACGAAAAGCACAGTGGTTATCGTCAAAAAACAGATACCAAGATGCCATTGATGCCTACTCATTATTGAATGAGAGCCTCCGAAACAAAGGTGAATCAAGCGCTCCGAGTATTAGCCATAACTATGTTCAGATTGCAATAATGCAGATGAAACTTAAGGATTTTGAAAGGGCTCGCCTATCCATAAAATCTGCACTTGAATTCAATCCTGACAATGCCATTGCACGTAATTATCAAAGTAAACTAGACTCTTCTGAAACAACAGATAGTGTCGAAATAGATAGTATTCAAACTCCGGAAATTAAGCTGCAAGATATCACTGATTCTGTCTTGCTAGATGACTTGAGCAGGCATGTCTTTGCCGACCCGGAAGCTCTATCAAATAGCGATTCGTTAAGCATTATAGTCGCTGAACGCCTTCTGTCACAGGCTGAGTCAGATGAATCTCAGGCGTCATATCTTGATGCAGCCAAGGCATATTCATTGATCGAGATCTCCGGAGAAGAGGAGAGTACAAGTTATGCCAAAGCCATGTACGGCTATGCCAGTTCAAGGGCAAAACAGCTTTATAATTTCTTGGTTAATCAGAGTCTTGTACTCAGTGAACATGATCGTGTCAGGGCTGTCGATGGAGCTTATTGTTACTTTGTATCCTCTATTAATTATGGAAGTTTTCTTGGGCATAATTGGTCCACTCATTTCAGGGATTATCTTCGAATGAGGGTTTTTGATTATGCATGTAGGAATTCCAAAAATGCTAACTCAATTTTTGAGCTCCCGATCAATGAGTTTATTGAACAGAATCGCCTTCAAGATGATTTTGACTTCTTACTTGAATGCTCGGAGGTTTTGATATCTATTGGCGCAAGGTGTCCGGGCGTAAGATTTAATTTGCATGGCGATTCGGGGAAATCGTTGACCACTATTTTGGATTTGCTTAATTCCCTTCCTCAAAAGGAACAGTTTTGCAAGCTACTCAGCCAAAAAAATAAGTTAACACATATTAGGTTTACTGGTTCTGCCGAACATTTAATTGAACAATTCATCGATCATAGAATAAAAAAATTAGGCAATCTCAATACCAGAGTTGAATTCATCAAAAATAAGTCAACAGAATCTCTGTTTGAGGCCAGCATTGCTCCTGCTTTTAAAAGGCTTAGGAAGTCATCCTCTTTCTTAACATCGACTGATCTTGAACTCAGCATTGAAGCAGAAAGAACGATGGGCACATTAGCTATTTTTAGAAGTAGGACCTCTGATGAAAGGAGGATTCTTGCACCTTCTGTTAAAGCGGAGATCACAAAACAAATAGAGCAAATACAAGGTTATTCTTCATATTTATGTTCCGATCTTCTTCGTGAGTTATGGAATAGGCTTTTGAAGAGTAAGTATTTGTCGGTTAACGAGGCATCATCTGCGTTGCGTTCAGAATTGACTGTTAGCTCTGATGGGAATATTCTAATAAGTAGTTCTGGAGGTCGCATCATACCAATCTCCGTAATGAATGAAGGCCGCTCTACAATAGATAAGTTTAAAGCCACTGTTGTTTTTAGCGAGCGACTTGATTCGCCACGTACATACGAGGGGAAACGATTGGCACCAGGGGAAGCTGCCACAGTTAATATTGAGATACCAAGTGTCTTTGCTGGGTTATCTACCTTCGACTATAAGGTTGAGCTCTCCGGTTTAATTATTAATACATGGTCCTCTTCAAAAGAGTTTAATCTTACGGCGTATCCAGCTCATAATGTGTCATTTAAGACTTCCGATATTAAATGGAACTATCAGGCTAAAGAATTGAGGCAGGGCATGTTTAAAGGAAGGGATTCAGATATTGATAACCTGATCAAAACTTTCACTACAAATGAAAGAACTCGCATTCCAATTGTTTTCGGTTTAACCAGAACTGGAAAGAGTTCAATTCTTTTAAACTTGAAAGGTGTATTATCCGGAAAAACAACCGAGATAAACGGCTCTGAATACAAGATTGCACCTGTGTATATTGACCTTGCCACATTAAAGAGTCAGTATAGAGATCATGATTCTTTCATGCTCCAGTTACTGATAAAATGCAATGATGAATTCAGTAAGGTTGGTATTGACATTACTGCTTCTGCTATGGATTCTTTTGCGGATATTATCGAGTATACCAATTCCAAAAAGATCTATCCAGTATTCATGTTCGACGAATTCTCATGGGTAAAATCCGTGATCGAAATCGAAGGCAATGACTTTTTGAAATCAATTAGGGAGTATGCTATCGAGCAGAAAGCCGGGTTTATTTATGCTGGAACTTACGATATATTGGACATTATCCGCAATCCAGAACTAAACCCTTCCGGGACATTCATGAATATAGATGAGTATAAGATATACAACATTAAGGATCCTAAGGAAGCAGAGGCTCTGATGAGGGTGATGGAACCTCAATTACAGTTTACCAATCCCGCAATAAATGCGATTCACGATTATTCTGGTGATGTGCCTTATTGGATTCAGTTAATTTGTTATCAATGCGCCCATTACGCTATTAGTAACAATAGGCCCGTTATTGGATCAAGAGAACTGGAAGATGTCGTAAAAGGGATATTAGGCGAATCCAATTGCGCAGGCGTAAACAAGATTGCGGATTACATATTTGAACAACAACAGACTCTCACTTCGGATCCAAAAGAGACAAAAGCGCTTCTATTCTCTATTGCTTATCTCATGAAAGATAAGAGCAATAAAAATGGTGTCAGTTGGAGTCGACTAAAAGAATTCTGGTCCGAGAATGAGTATACACCTGATATGGAGTCGATTGTCAGGTCGAAAGAAAGATTAGAAGATCGGCTCGGCCTTCTAAGCCAAGAGATTGACGGTACTCGAGTTTATCGATTCTCAGTCGGCCTCTTCAGAAGATGGTGCGCCAAGAAGGATGTTTTTAGTGAATTTGATAAAACCAAGAAATAGTTACCATGGCTTCTTTTTTTGCACAAACTAAAATCACAGATCCCGAACGTATATTTGGGCGAGAGCGGGATTTGGACGTGCTTTCCGAATATGCTTCTAGTCTGACTCAGATTCAGATTATTGGGGCGAGGAGATTCGGTAAAACAACCGTATCCTTGTGCTTAGAGACAAAACTCAGAAATGATGAAGAGTCAAATGTCTACCCTATCTATACTGATGTCAAAACTGCGAGGATCAAAGGAACGGCTAATTTTTACCGATATCTTATTGCTGTTTTAACGTCGAGATTATGTACGGATAAGGTATTTACCTCTCGACAAAGATTCGGCATGACAACCATAAAGCCGAGCTGTGAGTATATCAAAGTATATGATGATCTTACTTCGTGCCCGGATGCCTATCTCGTCGATACATTCGTGAAATTAACCTCGTTCTTCGCTGATAAGATGGGGAAAACTATCCTGGTTATTTTCGACGAATATGAGTACCTGGCCAAATCAACGATTGATAACCTGGATGGATTTATGCCATTACGCGACTTCTCGACCGACTATCTGGATTCGGGTGTACGTCCGTTTATTTTCTGGTTAGTTGGTGCGCGTCCCTGGGGGTATTTTGTTAAAGAGAACAAGCTATCAAATATTGATGTAATTGGCGGCTCTGGGGAATTCAATAATGTCGAAATAGAGCATTATTTAAAACCTATTTCTAAAGATTCATTCCTGAACTTTTGGCAGTCACGATGTGATGAATACTTCAAGTCTTCTTCAGACGAAAAGTCCTTTATATCATCGTATGCAAATCATGTTTACGAATCTATTTCTGGAATCCCTTTTTATGGCAGTACTATTGCGCATTATTTGAAAGCGCATAAGTCTTATCCTGATTACACGGTGATTAAATCGCATCTAGATGAAGCGTTGCGAATCTTTGATAATCCGACAGTGTCTTACTTGCGGTCATTATGCAAACCTCAGGTATCAATTCAAGATGACCAGTATGATTTATTGAACAATTATGGACTAATCAAAGTATCGGAAGACGGCACCTGTTCTCTTTCAATGTCCTTTATGAGGGATTACTTAATCAAGAAGTTTCCTATTATTGAGTCCCAAGGAGAAGACTCCGCTCGTTCATCCGATAAAAGTTCAGTTATAGCGAAACTTGTCAAATCTATTGATCTAGCCATCGAGAATATAAATGATACCTGTAGGAATAAAAGCAGAAAACCAGTTTTCGGGCCTACTGAAGAAGAACGAAAAATTCGCGAAGTGATGCAACGTGTGTGCTCAAATGAAGAGGATTTCGGCCATTTGCTCGAAAACCTTTCTAAATTGTATTACGAGCGATCTAAAGCTTGGGATCCGGCAAAGAATGATAACGTCCCGGGCTATCGTTTGGCAGAACTTGAGGCTGGTTGTAAACCCATATACAAATCAAGACAGTTCTTTCAAGTACTGGAGCCTTTAAGAACTTATTATGCGGCTCATCTTCGAGACAAGGTCGACAGGAAGAACCAGTTTCAGATTGAAAAAGGACAGGCGCTTGAGATTCTTCAGGGGCATAAAAACGAGCCAGATAGCCCGGAGCAATGGTATCAACTTCAGTTGAAAATGCTTCAACTTTTTAAGATGGAGTTAAATACTATTAAACAGAAGGTTATGAACCTCTCGTAATGGGGTTCATAACTTTTCCATGAGGATTGGCAAGGCGTTGTCGGATGATTCTTAGTGTTTGATAATCAGTTTTGAATTGATGTTGTCAACCGTGAAGGTCCCAAACTTTTGGAGGACGCTCTCACCTAGCAGCAGTGGCGCTTTCTGGCTCTTGACAACTGATGCATCAACATTATGCAGGATGGCTTCCCCAATCTTGACTTCCTTCAGGGTAATGACAGTGCCCTCCGATATCCCGCCGTCAGCGATCTGGTATAGCTTCTTACCCTTGATGTCATCTTTCGAGAGATAATTGTTCTTGAGCATGAAATCGGCTTCCACCTTGCTGATGGTCACATCGCTCGCACCTGTATCGAAGATCATGCTGAGGGGTAGACCATTCACGTTGCAATCAACGTTGAAGGTGCCTCCGGAGCGCCGGGTAATGGCTACCTCGGTGATCTGTTCCTCCTTGTCAGCCGAATCGATCAAGTTCATCTTCTCGATCCTGGCAGAGCATTTCTCCTTGTACCTCGCTATCAGACTTTTGAAATCCGTCCGACTCCGGATCGCATCCAGGTCGTCATCGTATTCGATGTGGGCGAATTTGCAGTATCCCATCTCAAGGCTCTTCCCAAGGGCTTCGACCGCTTCATCCAGTCTGCCCATCCTGGAATACAGACAAGCTTTGTCGTAGTAATGTCCGCTCTTGTACGGCTCGTCATCTATCAGCCTCTGCATCCATTCTTCCGCTTCCTGATCCCGTCCGAGGAAATGCAGGGCATATTGACGGCAGCTTCCATCGATGACGGTTGTGTCCATCTGGAGGACCTTCTCAAAGTCCGCCGCCGCCAGAGCGCTCTCTCCCCTCTTCCTGAAAAGCTGTCCCCGCATCAGGAAGATATAGGGGTATTCCTTGTCGACGTCGATCCCCTGGTCATAGCACTCCAATGCCGCGGAATCATCACCTGAGAGCTCATGGCACCAGCCTTTAGCGTAATACGCGAACGCATCGGCAGGGTCCACCTCGATCGCCTGGTCAAAGACTTCAATCGCCTCGCTGAAGCGACCTGACGTGCGAAGGATCTGGCCCTTCCGACAGAGGTTGTAGTAATCCGCATTCATGGCAATCGCGTTGTCAATCTCACGGAGAGCCAGGTCGGTCAATCCGAGTTCGCTGTAGCAGTCGGCCCGATGGTAATAGATGAACTCATCCTTACCGTAATCTCTCTCCAGGGCATCGTATTCCGCAATCGCATTCTCATACTCCCCTGCCTGCTCGTAGAGGGTAAGAAGAAGCACCCGCCACTGGCTCTGATCCTCGCTCGACCTAGCCATGGCTTTCGCTTTGGCGACGGCATATGTCCGGTGTTTCATCATCACTTTCAGTTGCTCTGATCCGAATGCATCGCTATCCTTCTCGTAGTACGTAATGGCGTCGTCGATGGCTTTGTCTGTCTCGCCGCTGCGGTCGTACGCCCGGCTTCGCATCTTATACGAACTGGCATAGTCGGCATCGTATTTTACGCTTCTGTCCAGTATGCCGATGGCGCTGCTGTAATCGCCGCGTTCAATCATGTTGCGGGCAAGCCCGACCATGGCGCTCACGTCGCTCTCATCTTCTTTCAGCATCCGGCGGTACACAGCGTCAGCTTCGTCCAGACATTTCTGTTCGAAGAGGCCCTGGGCCAGGTCGAACGAGATGCTCTGCACGTTCTCCCTGTTATCCTTATACGCCAGTTCAAGTGCCTTACGCAGGCATTCCAGCGACCGCTCGCTTTCCCCTAGGCCATCGTACACGGATCCCTTCCACCACCAGAGCGTGGAATTGAAGAAGCCGGATTTCTTGGGCTTGTTGACCTTGATTGCTTCGTTAACGGCGGCCAGAGCAGATCCATATTCCTCGCGGTTGCGGTAGATCCGGCAGAGAAGCATCCAGCATTCCACGTTGTCCGGTGTCGAGCGCAGCTGCTCCGTGAGCAGCTTTATGGCCTGCGGTTCATCCTGGTCCTCACGCAGGACCTCCCAGGCTTTCTCAAGGTTGTAGGGTTTGTTCGCATCTTTCGTCTGGGCGGATGCGGTACCGGAGCAAGAACAGCTTGCGGAGCAGGTCATCACGATGATCACTGCGATGGCTTTGAAAAGATTTCTCATATCGTTTCGTGTTTCAGGTTTACTCATTATCTGATCGTGCCGTCCGGGTGAAGGAATCCGATCTTCCTCGGGCCGTTCTCCCCCTTCGCGTTCCGGATCTCCATTATGTGCTCCTTCTGGCGGTCCTCGGCCAGGTCAAGGATCTCAAGGCACATCGGGAGATATGCTGAGAACTCCTTCGCAGAAGCGCAGAGGGATTCCGTGGAGAAGGCCAGACGGCCGCTGCCGTTGTCCATCCGGACCGAGACCTTGGCAAGGTAGACTTCCTTCATGGTCTCCAGTGCCGCTTTCTCATTCCCTTCAATGGCAGCAGGAATCGGGGGCAGGTCATACTCGCGTGCGATTTCGACCTGGCAGTGGCTCCGGACGCGAAGGATACACTCCTTCCCGTTGCTGGTCCAGCGGATCTCATCCCCGTTGACAACCGGGGCGAAGCCACGTTTCTTCAGGATGCTGCAGACCTTTTCCGGGCTGATCCCCGCGCGTCTGCTGACGATCCTGCGGACGATCGGAACAAGGAAAGCGAAAACGCAGATGCTGCTGGCAAGGATCTTCGTCCACAGGATACCCGTGAGCATAGCGACCGCCATCCCGACGGCCATCACCGTCATGCTGACCTGTTCGACAGTACCGCCGAGGCGGAACTGGGGGCGTCTAGTCTGCCGTTCCTGACGTGCGTCTGCGGGTTCCTGGATCTGTTCTACGACCATGGGAGTGTTGGCCGTTGCCTCATCAACCTGGTTGATCTCGGGCATCTGAATGTTTTCGTAGTTTTCCATATGTTCAGTTCGTTTTTGGTTTCTTATCAGCTGGGCTTCTGGTTCTCGGACTGGCCGAGCATCAAGGAGGCCATCGAGAGTGCCTTCATGTCCTCCGTTACACTTTCACGGATTTCTACGAAGGTTCTTACGCTTTTCATCAGAATTTTGTAGAGCGCGTCGAAAATCACCTCGAACTCACCCCGGACCTTGCAAAAACTCTCGGCCGAGAACCACATGATCATCTCGTCCCCCTCCGGCACAAGGAAGACCTTCGTCAACATCGTCCTGACCATGACCGCGCTCGCGATCACGAAGTGCTCCTCGATCTCCTCCTTGTCGGTTGGCATGGCCACGGCAACGGATATCTTCCCTCGGCGATAACCGATGACCAGGTTGCTGTTGAATCCCAGGTCGACGTAGTAGGCGTCACCGTTCCGTGTGGCATCCATGCCCATGCTCTTGAGCGACCTCCCGATGAACGGGAGGGTAACGCTCTTCGAGTTGGGGTCCACCACTTTCTTCGTCATCGTCTTCATGCCGCGGCCCCTCCCTTGAAAATGGTTTCCGGTTTCAGCCAGGCTTCGTCTGGCATCGCGATGAGCCGGGCGTTCTGGTAAGCCCCCTCGATCGGGAGTATGGTCTCCGGCAGGTAGATGCCGTCTTCCGGCGTTAGGACGAGAGCGAAGTCCGGAGCCTGCTTGTAGCTGCCGTTCAGGTAGATGGGCATCAGGAGCTGGATGCCGTTCTTCTGGGGGCGGTACATCGGGGCGATGTACTTGAAGTTCCGCTTTGCCATCCTCTTCGCCAGCTCGATGGCTTTCTCCAGGTCACCGGCCACCTCTGCCGGATTCTTGCCCTGATATTCCTTCGGGAAACGGGAGCGGTTGTCCTGGATGATGTGGAAGAGGTGGTCGAAGTTGGCGTCAATCTGCCAGCCGGACTGGAAGATCACTTCGTTGACATCCTCGAAGAACGTGGCCGGTTCCGGCTTCGCGTCGTCCTTGAACCCGTACTGGCGGCGTCCGTAGATGCCCGACTTGGACATGCCGGGATTCTCGAAGTACTCCTCTCCGTTGGACTTCTTCCTGACTTCGGCGAGGATCAGGATGTCGTTCCCGAAGGTGTCGGGAAGGTTGGTGTTGAACAGGATGTGCTGCCCGTCGGCGCTGTACACGATCTTGTTCTCCTTCCCTTCGGCAGCCTCCTTGCGGAGCTTTCCGAAGATATTCTCGAGGTAGGACTTGAGGATGGGGTACTTGCAGGCGCAGGTCTTGCCGGTAAAGTCCCAGGGTTCGGGCACGGCGCTGTTGGCGATTCCCTCGAGGAAGTTGTCGAACGCTTCCTTGGATGCGAAGTAGATGTCGCCCATGTGCGGCTTGCCGGCCAGGGTGATCTCCATCCGGATGCCTCTCCAGGTCGTCCAGGTGACGCCCTCGTAGGTGTACCGCTTCTTGTTGCGGGTGAAAAGGCCTACGATGTCCTCACCGGCGCTGGTCTTAAGCCCGGTGTTGATCACCTTGTAGGCCGCGTGCTCCTCGTCGATGGGGGCGCCGTGGAAGTTGTTGCAGCCGTAGGAGTTGAGATTCGTGGGCACCAGGGCGTCCACGATGGAGTCGACCTCGTAGGATTTGAGGGTCTGGTTGGTCCCCTGGAGGAGATGGTTGAGCTGCGCCAGCTGGGCGCTGAAGTTGCTGATGTACCCGAACTTCTTGAGTCCGTAACCGTTCTGTGCAGAAGTGTTCTTCATAGCTTTTTTCTTTTTTTTTGTTGTACTTTTGTGTCTGTGGGCCTCAGTCGAAGCATCGGCCTCTGCATTCCTTAACGCAAAGACCGACGGATTCTTACAGGCGAACAGGACTTTTTAGAAGGCCATCGGAAGTTTCAGGCCGTTGATGAACTGCCGGTAGCCATCCCACTCATCGTTCCTCTCCGCCCGGTCTGCACGCAGCAGCTGAAGGAACTCCTCCTCACCGCATTCCCGGTCGAGCGTTTTCACGACGAGCTGACATCTTTCACCCTCCTTCTTCTCGCCGTCTCCCTCTTCCTGCTCGGGATTGCAGATCTCCGGATGCTTCCACAGCATCCAGCGAAGGGCCAGGTGATACTTGTCGTAGGAGGGGTTCTCGGCAATGAGGCTCCTCATCACGCCCAGGCCGGGGTCGTTGTACTCCCGCTCGTTCAGGATGGCAAGGCGGTACTTCATCTTGCGGAAGGAGATCGAATCGAGCCCCATATCCCGCGCCCCGTTGAAGATGGCCAGCATCCTGTAGTAGACATCCTCCAGTTCTGCCCAGGCGCCCTTGTCCTCCAGGCAGCGCCCGAGGATATAGAGGCCCAGCATGTTGTTGTCCAGCCAGGCCTGGCTCGTCTCCCTGAGGATAGCCTCCGCCTCCGCCTTGTGTCCGCTGTAGTACAGGCCGCATGCGTTCATCACGCGGTAGTCGTTCCCTGCCCCGCTAACGATTCTCCACGGCTTGCCAACAAGGCAGGCGTCGTCGACGGTGAAGGCCATCGCCCGGGTCAGGTAGTCGAAGGCCCTGTCGGAGTGACCGGCAGCCGCCTCGGCGGATGCCATGTCGTAGAGGGTGACGGCGGCGCCGTCGAAGTCCATGCTCTTCTCAAAAGAACTGATGGCCTCGCCGATGCTCAGCTCCCTGTCGATGGCGTCACTGTCGTTGAAATCCTCGGCGAAGTCCAGGACCGCCCTGGACACCCGGACGGATGCGGGACTCATCGGCCGGATCAACTCAAGTCCGTCGAAGCTGCGCGCGCGGCTCAGCGCCACGTATGCCTGCCCGTTGGAGAAGGCACCTCGGCCGAAGTCGATCGCCACCCGGTCGAAGGTCAGGGATTGACTCTTGTGGATGGTGATCGCCCAGGCGAGTTTGAGAGGAAGCTGCTCCACCTTCCCGGTTACTGTCTTGATGCAGCGCTTCTCCTTCGCATCATACTCGTAGTCGATGGACTCCCACTCATCCCTCTCCACGACGTACTGCTCTCCGCCTTCGACCTTGACTACGACGTTCTCTTCTCCGAGTTCAACGACCTCCCCGATCGTTCCGTTGACCCAGCGGCGGCCGCGGTCGTTCTTGGTGAACATCACCTGCGCGCCGGCCTTCAGCGTCAGCGTCTCCTCAGCGACGTCGGAATTGACCTTGGTTTTCCCGCTGTAGATGGCCTGGTATGACCGCTCCTCTGCATCTAGCTCGGACAAGCGTCCCTCGTTGATCCTCTTGGCATCGGCGAGGGACGCTTGTC
>Ga0247609_10004600_pt1 | contig 13687 bp, 19 predicted proteins | sample 172DNAGHGlowgp2_FD_193487 | JGI IMG/M metagenome (GOLD analysis project Ga0247609, IMG submission 193487) | Sheep rumen microbial communities from Palmerston North, Manawatu-Wanganui, New Zealand - 1728 DNA GHGlow gp2 | ecosystem: Host-associated > Mammals > Digestive system > Stomach > Rumen ...
AGTAGATTTAGAAAAAAAAGCTTAATAATGGTAATATTAATTATTATTATTGTAGTAGTATCTATTTTATCTTTATATTCAGCCTATAATGTAATAGTTAGTAAGAATAGAGAGAATAATAATAAAATAATTAAAGAAAAATTAAAACAAGATAGTGAAGAAGTTAATATACCAGATAGTACAAGAGTATATAAATCTTTAGATAAAAGTATAGAAGTGATTAATAATTTATATACTTCATTAAATAATAGAGTAACTACTATATATAAGGATGAAATTAATATAGATGATTTAGAAATAAATTATAAAGTATATAGTATATTAATGTATTTATATAATGAAAAAAGTTATGATGATATCTTAGAAGAAGATTATAATAGATTATATGAAGGTTTATATATGGATGAGAAGAAAGAATTCTATGGTAGTATAGATCTTGAAGATGTAAAAAGTTTATATAAGAAAGTTTATAATAGTGAACTAGATTCGGGCTTTGAGATTAATATAGAAAATTATTGTCCAATATTTAAGTTTGATAATAATAAGTATTATTTTGGTACTTATGATTGTAATAATAATAATAGTAAGTTAGTTAGTTATAAGTATAAATATGTAATTGGTGATAATAGTGCAGATGTTTATGTATCATTAGGTGTATTAGAACATGATTTTAATTTTAAAGTTTATAAATATGATATGTATAAAGATGATATTTTTAAAGAGAGTGATACTGATATACTATTAGATATTAATAGAAAAAATTATAATGAATATAGTAAATATATAGTTCATTTTGTTAAAGATAATGGAGAATACTATGTTAATAGTGTAAGAAAGGTTTTGAATTGATATGAATAATAATATGGATGAAAGTGAAGTAAATAGAAGTGTTGTAATATTTTTATTAACTATATGTGTTATTAGTTTAGGATTAGGTATTTTTGCTAATTATAGATTAATAAAGATTAATAGAGATAATAATAAACAAGTAGATAAGAAAAAAGAAGAAAAAAAGAAGAAAGATAATAATGTAATAACTAAAAATGAGGATAATACTAAAGAATTAATAATGGAGAAACAAATAGTATTAAATAATTATACTTCTTCTCAATATTTATTTAAGGATTCTCAAATATATGAAAAAGATAGTACTAATGAAGAATTAGATAGTAGTAAAAAATTAGTAGCAGTATTATATACTTTATCTTTTGATAAAAGAGTATTTGAAAGTATAAATGAAGAGTTATATCCTAATATAAAATTAAATAATGAAGGAACTACTAGTGTTATACCAGCTATAAAAGTTAAAGAGTTATATAATGATGTATTTGGCGAAGAATTAGATACTAGTATATCTTTACCAGAAACTGTTGCTAAGAATTTTAGTTATAATAGTGAATATGATGTATATGTTGAATATGGTGGATTTGGTGGTACTTGTGCAAATAATACTTTAACTTATGATTATGATTATAAAAAAGAAGATAATAAGTTTTATGTATATACTGCAGTAGCTTATGAATATGAATGTCCATATTCAATATATAAGAATCCTAATAAACAAGATCAATATGAATATAACGGAGATTCTTTTGAATTAAATGATAATAATTATAATGATTTTAATCAATATAAAATTACGTATGTAGATAATAATGGTAACTATGTATTTGAAAAAATAGAAAAAATTAAATAAATAAGGACATTAGTCCTTTTTTGATGTATAATACGATAGGAAAGAGGGATAGCTATGAAAAATATACCTATAACTTTATTAACAGGGTATTTAGGAAGTGGAAAGACTACATTACTAAATTATATATTAAATAATAAAGAAGGAAAAAAGTTTGCTGTTATAGTAAATGATATTGGTGAAGTAAATATTGATGAAAAGTTAATTGAGAAGGATGGTATTGTTTCTGGTAAAGAACAAAGTTTAGTACCATTACAAAATGGTTGTATTTGTTGTACTTTACGTGGAGATTTAATAGAACAAATTAATGATATTATTGATAAGAAAAAGTTTGATTATATAGTAATAGAAGCATCTGGTATATGTGAACCTGTACCTATAGCTCAAACTATTGTAGCTATGCAAGATGCTTATAGACAATATAAGATGCCTGAATTATGTCATTTAGATTCTATAGTATCGGTTGTTGATGCTAAGAGAATGGCTGATGAATTTGGTAAAGGACAAGATTTATTAAATGATAAGTTAGAAGAAGATGATATTGAAAATCTTATTATTCAACAAATAGAGTTTTGTGATGTAATAATTCTTAATAAGATAGATGAAGTTAGTAAGGAAGAATTAAATTCTGTAAGAGATGTTATTAAGGCTTTAAATCCTAATGTAAAGATTATTGAAACTAATTATTCTAAAGTTGATTTAGATGAAATCTTAGAAACTAAGAGTTTTGAATTTGAAAAGGCTGCTACTTCAGCAGGATGGTTTGAAGCTTTAGAAGGAAATCGTGATGAAGGTGACGATGATGATCATGAAGAACACGAACATCATGAACATCATCACCATGAACATAATCATGATGAAGGCGAAGTAGAAGAATATGGTATAAGTACTTTTGTATATAAAAGAAGAGAACCAATGGATAGAAAGAAATTCTATGATTATATAGGTAAACCTTGGCCAAAGAAAATAATAAGAGTAAAGGGATTAACTTATTTTGAAGATGATAAAGATATGTCCTATATGTTTGAACAAGCAGGCAGTTTAAAAAATATAGTAGAGGCTGGTCCATGGCTTGCAACTGCTGAACCAAAAGTACAACAAGAAATATTAGAAGCTAATCCTGATTTAAAGAAAGAATGGGATCCTTTCTATAAAGATAGAATTGTTAAACTAGTATTTATTGGTAAAGGAATAAATAAAGAAGAAATATGTAAAGAACTAGATGAAATTTAGTTCTTTTTTTGTCTTATAGGGAAATGACTTGTTTATGGTTGATTACATTGTAAAAAGAACAAATTAGTAGAATTAGGTTTGTTGGTTTCAAGATTCGAGATTTGTAGAATTAAAGAAGAAATTGGTGGATAATAATGAGTAAGATGTTATCTTTGAGAACTGTTGTTTCGACTTCAAAATCAGATGTAAAACTCGTTATTATCGGAAGAATTAGTGAACAAAAAGAATATCAATATGTTTGCCAAAATTCTAGAAGAAGTTATAGATGCGTCAGAATATAATAGTGTAATAAATATTACAGAGTTTAGGCTCTTTGTTGAATAGTATATAGACACAAATTAGTGGTATTTTTTATAATAGTTGATGCATTATGGCATTAACTGATTTTTTTGTTATTCCATTTAATGAATGCAATATTATAAGTTAACAAAAGTTCAATCTATTATGGCGCTATGGAGAAATAAATAGTTTTCTTTAGCCTATAGGGCTTTGAAAAAGTATCTATTATACTTCTTAATTATAAGATAAATGAAATATTATTGTTAAAAATGAAAGTATCAAATTTGCAAATATTATATTTCTATTTTAAATTGTTTGTTTAATCTTTTTTCTACATTACAGATTTTTTTCATTGTCTAATAATTGTAAAAAATGTTTAAATGTTACTATGTATTTGCTATAATTGTATAAAGAGTAAAGATATTACTATAATGAATATGTCAGAGTAGAGGTGATGATAGATTGGAGAGATATAAAAATACTATGATACCACTTGGTAGTATTGTAGAACTTAAAAGTGGTAATAAAACAATGATTATTGGTTATGGCTTGGAAGACAAAGAAAGTAAAAAAAGATTTGATTATCTTGGCTGTGATACTGCTGTGGGGTTTATGGGAGGTTTTAAACTTTTTGAATTTGAAGATGTAAAAAAAGTTATATTTAGTGGTTATTCTAATGAACCATTGATAGATATGTATAATAAAAAAGTATGGGAGGAATTGCAAAATGAATAATGATGAAAAATTAGATACTTTACAAAATGGTGAAGAATTAAAAGAAGTTACAATAAAAGGGAAACTGGAAAAAATGAAAACGGAAATGATGATAGCTGGTGTTGGTGCAGCTACTCTCGCTGCTATGGGAGTAGGCTCGCCATTTATTATGCCTCTAATAGGTACTGACCCAACAGTTTCTAATATGTTAGGAGTAGGTGGAATAGTACTTGCTGCTGATGTGGTATATGATCTTAGAAAAAAATTTAAAGTGTATCAAGAACTAAAAGCTGATTATGAACGAGGGGAAGAAATTAGTTCTAATACGAAGGGAATTGGTTTATAATGGGAGTTATTTATCCAGCTGGGAGTATTATAGGTAGGAAGAAAGATAATAAGAAGTTCTGCATTATAGAAATTGCCAAGGATGGTTATTATGTTACTGATTATCCGATAGGTGTTCAATTGGTTGGTCAAAAAGAATTTTTAAAAGATGATGAAGTTGGTTCATTGTTTTTTTGGGGTTATATGGATGAAAATTATAAAAAAGAATTGTTTCAATTATTAACAAAAAAAGATGTGGAGGTAGAATAATGACAGCTGCTGAAGTGAAAGATGAATATGATAAGCAAGTAAAAGTATATGAAGCAATTAATGCAATTAGAACGGCAATTGTATCAATCCAAGGAACTTTTGAAGCGGCAAGTTTCTATTTTGATTTGGCAGACAAAAGGATGGGCGAATGCATTGAGCATGTTGATAGTGCTACTATAGTAGTTGACCAATTTGAATATTATAGGGGAATATTAGGTGATAGTAAAGATATTACGTATACTGCTTTAAATAAATTTAGTTCAGAATATGATACAATGCTCAATAATGCATTTGATGCTGCTGAATCAGATTTAGAGAAAGTATGGAGTTATCTTTCTTATTTGGATAAAAAGTATAACTATGGAAGCAAAATGGAGGAGGCTGGGCAATATGCTTGGTCTCGTGAGTACGAACCTTTTAATGGTAATCTAGATATAAAATATCGATAAGGAGGATGATTAAAATGAGCGAAATTAATATTAATGTAGATCAGTTAAATACTGTTTATTCTGATGGACTTCCAAATTATAGTTCGGCAATTACTAATTTTGGCGAAGGCATGGAGGAAGCTTTAAAATCTATGGTCCCTTTAAGTGTTCCAGGTGTTGATTTATATTTGGAGAATACAATAGAGATGAGTTCTTTTTTACTCGATTTAACATATCAAGCCGATACTTTGTTAAAAGGATATGAGGTGTTCTCTGATAAGATTGCTTATTTTCTTCTTTATTTAAAATCTATAGATGATACACTAGATTTAAATGATTATCCAGAATTAGCTCAAGGAATCGCTGCTGTAAGAAGCATAATGGAGCAAAGAGGATTTGACATTAATGATTCTGATTCAATTGATAGTTTGTTGAGATTGGGCTATGATGAATGGTTGAGATTACATACCGGAATTAAATCAGCAAGAGATGCTTTGTTGAGCGAATTAGGAGATTTGACAGAACTTGATGCAGAAAAGATTAGAGAACTATTGCTTAGTAAAGGTCTAAGCCAAGAAGAAGTAGATAGTTTATTAGATTATTTGGATAATTTTACTGTAGATAATACTTATAGACATGCTGGAACTGCTATTGCAGCAATGGCTTTTATTTTTGCTATTAGTAAAAAAAATGCAGCAATGGCTTCAAGCGTAGCAGGAGATCAATTTTGGAATTGGACCGATACTCCTGAGTGGTTGCTTAATACTCCTCTTGAAGCCTTATTTAAGTCGTTTGGATCAGGTAATGCAGCTGGGGCTCTTGCATCTTTTTCAATAGGAACTCTTATAGCATTTAACGATGGGGAGTTTGATTCTGAAACTTGGATGAGGGAGGCGTTCCCTGCGATTATTGGATCTATAGTAGGAACAGTAGCTGGTGGCCCTGTTGTATTAAGTGCTTTGATTGGTTTGAGCGTTACCTTTGTAATTGGTAAATTAGTTGAAGGATTTTATGAAATGCCTGGGGGTATTCCTCGTGATTTTGATGCTTGGGATGAAAATGAAAAAAAAGATTATATTAGAAAATATACGGGTATAGATCTTGATAAAATTGAGCAATTGAAGGTTTTGGCCGATTCTGGAACTTATACGGAAGAAGAGATTAAATCTATTTTTGATTATTGTACGGATGTTGACAAAGCAACGGATCCTTCTTGTAATGACCCGGCTTTAGTGGCTTTCTATATTTATACAAAGTATAAGGATCAATTTGATTACTATGGTGTAGAAGCTTATGGCTCAACTATAGAAAACGAAGTGTCTATACATTCTGGCCTTGCTGGTCAGGTAATGGAAGTTAGGGATTATATTGAAAGATATAGGAAATCTTTAAAAAATAGATAGGTTCTATAGGTTAGGAGGATTATAATGGAAAAATATGTTTATCCAATAGGAAGTGTAGTTTTATTAAAGAATGATAGGGATGAAGAATTAAAAGCTATGGTTGCCGCTTATGCAATTAAAGATAATAAAAAAGGGATAAGCTATGAGTATGCTGGATTTGAATTACCTATGGGATATAATCCAGATAGAATTTGTTTTTTTAATAGCCAAAGTATTATATGCCCTATTTTTATCGGTAATATAGACTCAAAAAATAAGAAAATTAGAAAAGAAGTATCTAAGCATTATACTGAAGACAATATTACTTTTTTGCCGATTGGTAGTATTGTGGAAATAAATGATGGAGAAAGGGTCATGATTACTGGGATATGTCTTATTGATGTAGAAGATGGTAAAATGTTTGATTATGTGGCTCAAGGATGTGTTAATAAACTTCCTTATAAATTTAATAGAGATGAAATTAAGGAGATAATATTTGTTGGGTATCAAGGAAACGAATTTAGAAAGTATAAAGCAATTCTTGATTCGATTTCGATTGGAGTAAATAAAGAGGAAGATGCAATAAATAAAATTAGAGAATTGTTAAAAAAGGAGGAAAAAAACAATGCTTGAGGACTTTGGAGTTGGCTCTATAATAGAAGTTGATAGTAAGGAGGGAGTAGTTATTTATGTTAGAAAGCATAATGATAAAGATTATGCAATAGTTAAGTTTAAAAGTGAAAAAGCTGAAGAACAATTAGCTTTATTTGAGACAGTAATAAAAAATGGAAAGTTGTTTTTTCGGGAAGAAAAAGATAAAGAGATTATTAGCGATGTATATTTGAGGTTTATAATTGAAGTTTCAGAAAAAACAGATTATTCGGCGTAAAGGGATTGTAAAAAAGTATTGGATAATAAAGAAAGTGTGATATAATGGTTTTAGAAAATAGAGGAGGAAAGAAATAATGGAAATCGGAGGACAATTTACTGCTCATGAAGCAGGACAAGATGCTCATGCAGTGGATAATATAGCTAAGTTATATGATGATAGTGATTTTATAAATGAACAAACAATTGAATGGGGAAAACAAGTAAAAAATGTATATACTACAGTAGCTGAATTAAAACAAAGTTGGGCTGGTGAGTTTAGTAGAAAATATACTGATGCAGTGGAGGAAGTACAACCAGATTTACTTAAATTTGCTTCAGATTTAAGTGTTCTAGCATCAACATTGGGTACTGTTGCAAATATGTATAGAGCTTTAGAAGCTGGAAATCCTGTTGGTTCAGCTGAAGAACTTGATGCTAATAAATTTTATGAAACTGATGCTGGAAGGGCTTCAACAGATAAAGAAGTTACTTTTGATCCAGGTCGTTGTAGAGAAAAAGCTCAATTGTTAAATGAAGCTGCAGATGCGATAGAAAGAATTATAGAGGATGTTGGAGATAGAATTGAATCTATTAATAATAATTATTCTTCCCCAAAAGGTGAAGAATTAATTGGTACTATACAAAAAATGGAGAATGATGCTCCTAATTATGTTAAGGCAATTAAAGAATGTGCAGATTGCTTGATTAATGTTGTAGCTCCACAATATGCTTCTATTGAGAAATACATAGATAATAAAGTTGCTTAAGAAAAGATATTTTATCTTTTTTTTTGTATAGATTTCTTAATTTAATTATATAAAAAATTAAATAAAGTGTGGTTATATGCTATAATTATGATATATATATTATATGGTAATAATGAGGAATGAGATGATACTATGTATGATGAAGGCCAACATTTTGATGAAAATGGAAATGAAGCATATTATATAAAAGATGGGTGGATGTATGATTCTTATGATGCTTACCAAGCTTTGTATAAAGATTGGGAAACTAAAAGGGATTTATGTAAAAAATATGCTGATGAGGTTATAAAAACACGTGACTTAGAGAGAAGCACTGCGGTTATGTGTGAAGTATTTGAATCTTGTAATAGTTCTGTCCAATATACCCAAAAGCAATTAGATGATGCAGCTACATTGACTGAAGCTATTGATGAATCAAACATGAAAGAAGCTGCTAGTAAGATAAGAGAATTGAGTTCTGATATGGTTGATGAGACAGATTTGTGCGAGAAGGCTAGAGGAGCTCTTGATACTATTAGTGAGGATTTAAATAAATATGGGATAAAGTATACTAATCTACATAATGAAGCTTACCCAGCATATAAAAGTGCTTGTAAAAGTATACATGTTGAGGTAGAAGATTTTACTGGTGGGGAGGGATTCTAGATGCAAGATAATAATAGTATAACTATTCCTGATGATTTAAATGAGCGTGTTGAATGGGCATTGGGAGATATTACTACTGCTGTTCAAGATTTTTCTACTGCTTATAATATCGCTGGGGGAATAACTACTGATGTTGCTGATTATGTAGCTGAATTGAATAGTGTGTTGGAACCTTATCCTGAGTGGAGTGATGGTAGAGGCTTGGTGCAAATTGCAAATAATTTGTTAAGTTCTAATGAATCTGATTTTGAATTTTTAGGTGGCCTTGGTACTTTATATGCGATGTATTCTGATGTTGTTTTGACAATGTTGGATATGATAGATTCTTTAGAGGACCAAACAAGACAAAAAGTATTGAATGATATAAAAAACGGTTTGTCACTTGATGAACTATTTGAATCTCCTCCAGCTGCTTTAGCTAGTATAATGGCAGAAAAAGGTCTTTCAACAGGAACGAGAAAAGGTGTCCAATCAGTATTTAGTCAAATACTACGAAATCATAATGGAAATGTAGCTGCCCTTTTTGGCGGAGCTATGCTTGGTACAGCATCAGGTTTTTCTATAGATACACTTTTTAGTGGGAAAATGACTGCTGAAGATATAAAAAGATTTGGTATACTTTTGGCTAGAGATACTTTAACTTCAGTTGGTGAGGTTAGTGGTAATAATCCTTTTTTGAAAAGTTTAGCGGAAAATATGAGTAAGCATAGTACTTTGGCTGCTAATTCTGTAGTAGGATTTATTCTTCAATTTGGGGCTAATGTAGCTATAGCTTTAGTTTCTGATGAAAAAGATTTTGGCTTGAGCGATGTACAAGATTCTGCTGTTAAAGCAGCGATAGCTACTACATCTAATGTTGCATCTAAAGCATTAATAGGAGCTTTATGTAACGCGATAGGGGTATCAGCATCTGGCGGTCCTGCAGCAGTTGCTATTGGGGTTGTATCAGCGGTTTTAACTTATGCTGGTTCAAAGTTATATGATTATGTAAAAAAATGTTTTTCAATGAATGGCGATGGCATACCGAAAAAATATCAACATATGTCAAATGAAGAATTATTAAAAATGATGCATGACAATGGTTATTCATTTGGTGTTCCTAGTTATCCTGGATGTGATGAGTCAGCTTTTGATTTGGCTAATAAGTTGGCTAGAGCAGGGGCTTCTGATGAATTAATTACTTTTGTGGAAGCTGGAGCGGGAGCTGGAGTTCCGGTAGATTGTTTGTATCAAGATTCGAAAAATGGAGTCATTAACGCTAAGACACAGGCAATTATAGATTTTTTTACAAATTCAAATTTTGTAAGTGCTGATAATACTGATGAGTATTTTAGAAGTTATACAGAACCTCCTGATCAAATTTATGATGGATATGCAGATGAGTATAATGAGCAAATTAGAGAACTTTGGAAAATTTTTGGTTTTGGAGGCATTTCTGAATCTGATGAGGGATTAGGTAGTTTATACTATTACTTAGATAGTGACTTTATTTGCGATAGTAATACAGCTAATAATATTGAAACGATAAGACAGGCTCAACAGAATTAATGATAGCAGCTTTTTAAAGGAGTGATAATATGGATACTATGTTACCTATTGGTAGTGTTGTAGAATTAGAAGGTTTTAAAGAATATGTCGTTATAATTGGGTTATTTCCTGCTTTTGTAGAAGATAATAAAACTGTCGTTTATCAGTATGTGGGATGTAATTATTTAAAGGGGTATAGAAGCGTTGATGATTATATATTTTTTGATGAAAGTAAAATAAAAAATGTTTATTATATAGGGTATGCGATTGAATTTGATTTTATATTTTTAAAGGTCTTATATGAAATATATCAACAATTAAACTCTGGGAAGGATTTTATGATGGCGATAGATGAGGTATGTAAGAAAGCAGAACCTAATAATTCAGAGAAATATAATGAACTAAAGAAAAAAGTATATGATTACTATTTTACTGATAATTCTAATGAAGCAAAAGTAAGGCAAGGAGACTGATAGTATGGATATTAATGATTATTATTTTCCAATAGGAACTGTAGTTCAGGTAAAAGATAGTAACTTGCAATATGTTATAATTGGCTATAATTATAAAAAAAATAATAAAATATATGATTATTTGTCTGTAGTTCATCCCGTAGGGATAACATATTTCGATAAAAATGTAGATTTTAATGCTGTATCATTTAATCAAGAAGATATAGACAAAGTATATGCTATTGGTTATATGGATGAGAAAGTAAATACTATAATTAATCATAATAAAAATATATCTATAGCAAGAAAGAAAAGAGAGGAGAGAAACTCATGATGAAAGGATTATTACCGTTAGGAAGTATTGTAGTTTTGAAAAATGGCTCAACGTTGATGATAGATGGTTATGGAATGAGTAATTCAGTAGATGAAAAAGTATATGATTATTCGGGGGTTATATTTCCAATAGGTTTAGATGTAAAGGAGTTACAGCTCTTTAATAAAAATGATATTAAGAATGTTGTGTTTATGGGTTATCAAACTAGTAAATCTATACAATATAGGAAGTATATGGATAAATATGTAACTGATGTAAAAAATGGTGTTCCAATTGCTGAAGCCGAAAAAAAATTAATGGATTCTTTAAAATAGGAGGGTTTTAATATGACAATGAGTAAAGAAGATATTATTAAAATTGCTGAAATGAATATTGACGATTTAAAGAAACAAAGATTAAAAAAGATATTTACCTGTTTGGGTATTACGGCTGCTATCGTTGGTGGAGTAGCTGCAGCTAAATTTGCTGGTATGGATCATAGTGCACTTGTAAAAACAGGTGCTATAGCTATGGCGGCTAATTCAGGTATTGTTGGTGTAACTGTTCCAAATATTTTTGTTGCTCATGCTGCTGTAAAAACAGCTAAAGAGGGGTTGGAAAAGTTTGAAAGAGGCGATTATGATATGGATGAATATTATAACGAATTCTTAAAAGGTGCTGTTGAGTTTGCTGGTAAAACGCTAGAAGAAATGGAAGCAAAATTAGAACAAAGTAAAGGAGTTGCAATGTAATATGATTGGCTCAATTATTAAAGAAGGAATGAATTTAGATTTTCCTGAAGGAAGTGGAATGATAATAATACTGATAAAAAGGATGATGATTTTTATATTAATGTAGCTTTTGGTGATGGAGAAAATATCGAAGATACTACTTTTAAAATATATCAAGTAATTGATAAAGGTGATAATGTAGATTTTGTTCCTGTTTCTGATGAAAAATTAGCTGGAGAATTAAATGCAGAGTGGATTGCCAGAGAAATGTTAGATAATGGTGTAGAATAAAAAGAGTGAATATTCATTCTTTTTTTTATAGGTGAAACAATTGGGCTATTTATGTTATAATCTTATATGAAACAGAGATGATTAGATGAAAAAGAGTTCTTTTGTAGAAGGTACTTTAATAGCTACTTTGGCTATAGTATTTACTAAGATATTAGGTATGTTATATGTTATACCTTTTTATGGTATGTTAGATGGCTTAGATGGTGGTAAAGGTACAGCTTTATATGGATATGCATATAGTATATATGTAGTCTTTTTAGATATATCTTCAGCTGGTTTACCTATAGCTATTAGTAAAATTATTAATGAATATAATACATTAGATATGAATGAAGCTAAGATAAGATCGTATAAAATAGGCAAAAGAATTATGGTATTACTTGCTTTTGTTATATTCTCTTTTATGATGATATTTGCTAAAGAGATTGCTCATGCTTTAATTGGAGAATTAAAAGGGGGAAATACTTTAGAAGATGTAGCTCTTGCGATTAGAAGTGTATCTTTTGCTATACTTATTGTTCCTTTTTTAAGTGTTACGAAAGGTTATTTACAAGGACATAAGATTATAAGTATTCCTAGTTTTAGTCAAATAATAGAACAAGTTATAAGAATTACTATTATTTTAGCTGGTACTTATTTAACTTTAAATGTTTTAAATGGTACTGTTACTACGGCTGTATGTATATCTGTATTTGCTGCTTTTGTAGGAGGGTTAGTAGCATATTTATATATTATATTTAAAATGAAAAGTGATAAGTCTGGTTTAATAGATATAGATAAAGAATATAAGAAAGATAATGTTACTAATAAAGAAATAGTAAAAAAGATATTTTCTTATGCTATACCTTTTATAATTATTAATATAGTTAGTAGTTGTTATAATTTTATAGATTTAACTTTATTAATTAGAAGTTTAACTTATATAAAGATGGATGCTTCAGTTATTGAGTTTGTTTCTACTGCTACTACTACTTGGGCACCTAAAATAAATATGATTGTTACTAGTGTTGCTATGGGTATGAGTACTTCTTTAATACCTACTATGGTTACGGCTTTTACTTTAAAGAAATGGGATGAAGTTAATAATAAGTTTAATCAAGCATTACAAATATTACTTTTTGTATCTTTACCTATGACGATTGGTTTAGCAATGCTTTCTAATGCTGTATGGACTATATTTTATGGAGCTAATGTATATGGAACATATATACTTACTTTAAATGTATTTACTGGTTTATTCTTAAATATATATATGATTACATCATCAGCATTACAAGGATTAAATAAGTTTAAAACTGTGTATTTATCAACAATAACAGGATTTGCTACTAATGCTTTATTGGATGTACCTCTAATACTTTTATATGATAAAATTGGTATACCTCCATTTTTAGGAGCAATTACAGCTAGTATTATAGGTTATTTATTAAGTGTTGTAATAGCTTTAGTATCTCTTCATAAGGATTGTAAGCTTAATTATAGTTCAACATTTAAAACAATTATAAAGATGTTAGTTCCGACAATAAGTATGATAATAGTTGTAGTTATAATAAAAGTATTATTCCCTTTAAATATTAATAGTAGATTAAGTAGTTTATTATATGTAGCTATTTCTGCTATATTAGGGGGAATTACTTATTTTGTTGTTGCTTTTAAACAAGGTATATTAGTTAATATATTAGGGAAAAATATGACTAATAAGATATTAAAGGTATTAACTTTAGGAAAGGTTAAAGTATAGGGGGATAATATGAGACTTAGAAATGTT
>Ga0247609_10004601_pt1 | contig 13682 bp, 7 predicted proteins | sample 172DNAGHGlowgp2_FD_193487 | JGI IMG/M metagenome (GOLD analysis project Ga0247609, IMG submission 193487) | Sheep rumen microbial communities from Palmerston North, Manawatu-Wanganui, New Zealand - 1728 DNA GHGlow gp2 | ecosystem: Host-associated > Mammals > Digestive system > Stomach > Rumen ...
GACATAATCCCCGCCTTTACGGCAGGTACAGCCGGGACACCGGAATGCATCTTCATCGGGAGGATTACTTTCGAAGGATAGACCCTTTCAAACATGATCTCCTTGACAAAAGGGGAACGCTTCGAAAAATTCAAAACGTCCCCTGTAAACAATCCTCTGTAGAATGAATATAACTTGCGGTCTGCCACTTTATCTGATTCCTTAACGGAAGGCCCATAAATGGGCCGGCCTTATCAATCCGAGTAGCCTTCGAGTTTCTTCGATTTAGGTGATCTGTTAAGCTTTCTGATAGCTTTTGCTTCGATCTGTCTGATACGCTCACGTGTAACACCGAGCTTTCTTCCGACCTGCTCCAATGTCATAGGAACACCGTCCTTAAGACCGAATCTTAATTCGATAACTCTTCTCTCCCTGTCAGTCAGTCCGTTGAGGGCCTGAATGAGATCTTCCTTCAGAAGGATCCTTGCAACTTCCTCTTCAGGAGCTGCGAGCTCATCATTGGAAATGAAATCAACGAGATGGCTGTCCTCCTCCTCACCGACCGGTTTGTCGATGGAAATAGGATCCTGGGAGATCTTCTGGATCTCTCTGATCTTCGAGACTTCCATGCCCATAGCGTCAGCAAGTTCCTCAGTTGTAGGTTCCCTTCCGAGATCCTGAACGAGCTGACGCTGTACTCTCGTAAGCTTGTTTATGGTCTCAACCATATGTACGGGGATCCTTATCGTTCTTGCCTGATCGGCAATAGCTCTCGTAATCGCCTGGCGGATCCACCATGTGGCATATGTCGAGAATTTGAATCCCTTGGTGTAGTCGAATTTGTCAACTGCCTTGATAAGTCCGATATTACCTTCCTGAATAAGATCGAGGAGTGAGAGACCACGGTTCATGTATTTTTTCGCGATGGAAACAACAAGTCTCAGGTTGGAATTGATAAGAAGCTCTTTTGCCTCCTCATCACCCTTAGCCATTCTCTGGGCTATATCCTTCTCCTGTTCCGCATCAAGAAGTTCGATCTTTCCGATCTCTTTGAGATACATCTTGACCGAGTCATCGACGACATTCGTATCTTCACCGTCGGAATCGACAACATCATCATCAAGACCCAGATCGGGATCGCTGATCATTACGCCGCCGTTCTCAAGTTCTGCCCTGAGATTGATCATCTCATCAGGTTCGATCTTAAAGGAATCTGTTAATGTCTCGAATTCAGCTTCAGTAATCTGATTCTCATTCTTCTCTGCGAATTTCTTTGCCTGTGCCAGCGCTTTTTCAAAATCTGTCATCTGATAGATCACCTCATAGATTTTCTAAAGTTAATTGTCCGGTAAATCTTATGCCGCTTTAATCCGGCTGATAAGGAGATTACTTTGTTGTTTCCGTGGGTTCCAGGATCTCAACAGGTGTCTGAACATCTGCTGACACACCGTCCTTGTTCACGAAGAAAACAGTATCGGGAGTATAGATGTACATCTCAACCTCACCGGACTCCTCACCGCGTTTTTCAGAACGGAGCCTGGTGTAATTCGAATAGAGCGACTCAGCCTGTTTATCTGTAATCGAATCCGAAAGACCAAGCTTTATATACTGGCATGAAAGACCGTAAACATTGAACTGCTTGTATTGGAAATCACTGTAAGCAACAGGATCAGACTCGGAAGAAACAAAGATCGTACCGATATCGGCAGTAATGGACTCCTTCAGTGTCTTGCGGCTGAAATAGAGCGGAAGTGAGATTGCAAGTATTACTGCAAGGATAACCGCAGCGCCAACAGCCATACCGATCACAAGCTTCTTGGGAGCCTTTACATCATTAGGCGAGATCTCAAATTCACTTGCCTTTAACTTTAAGTTGTCAGGATGCACCTTAGAGACCTTTTCCCTCTGAACTGCCTTCTCAACTATATCGGGCATTACGGGATTGGAATAATAATGCTTGGATCCTTCCTGCTTTTCAAATTTCTCATTCTTGAATTCATGTCCGTCCGGATTTGCAAGAAGCTCTTCAGCCTCTTTGGAAGGAAAAACACAGTTACAGAATATGCACTCACAAAGTTCGTCCCTGTCATCAAACATAACCAGTGAACCGCAGTTCCTGCACATACCTTGTTTAGTCGCCATCAAATAATCGTCCTTTATCTTGAAGTATGCGCTTTAAGCAAACTTGGCGCCCGGTAAAAAACAGGGATAATGATTGTAACCGGCCGTAAATACGGCATTCCCTTTGTGTAGGCATAGTTCTACTTATAGCAATCGTAAATTATAATATGCTAATAAATTGCCGTCAAGCATAAATTTCAATATTCCGGGAAAGACGAAAAGGGCTGTCTCACACTCTTGCGAGACAGCCCGGTGAATGATCAACAGGTTACCTTTTACTTAAGCTTCAATACCTGACCGGGATAGATATAGTTCTCAAAATTAGCCTTAACTCCATGAGCCTTGGCATCTGCATCGATCTTTTCCTTGTTAAGCTCATAAAGTTTCTGCCATGTAAGTCCAAACTTCTTTGCGATCGTGGAGAGGCAGTCTCCTGAAACTACTGTATAAGTATCAGGGATATTCTTTGTATCAGCACCACCTGCAATATTGTTAAGTTCGTTTACATTTAATTCAGTCATGTTAATCTCCTTCTTTCTTATTTTTTTGGCTTTTTCTCTGCCTCTTACATTTTCACCTTTATATGTTTCAAAAGTATGATGATTCTGTGATGTATATTTAAGTTAATTGTATCCGTTTCATGCTTGACACCCGTGCCTTTCCATTTGTATCATCAGTCCATAAAACGACATTCACGGGGTATTTTCGTGCCTGTAAAAAGATCCAAATTATATCCTGATCTTAAGCCTTCAAATGACAATGAGAGGTTCATGCTCGAGGCGATCAAGCAGGCCGAGAAAGCTATAGAACTCGGCGAGTGCCCTATCGGCTGTGTTCTCGTAAAAGACGGAAAGATCTTTGTAAGAGCTCATAATCTCAGACTGACACGGGGTAACTCACTGGCTCATGCCGAGATCATCGCAATAGACAAAGCCTGCAAGAAACTGGGTGACTGGCGTCTTGAAGACTTCGATATGTACGTCACATTGGAACCATGTACCATGTGTTCCGGAGCGATAATACAATCAAGGATACGCAAAGTCTATTTTGGCGCTTATGAACCAAAGAGCGGTGCGGTGGTATCCTGCAATGATATTTTCGATGTATCCCACGGACATAATCACAAAGTCGAATTTGAAGGCGGTATCCTTGAGAAAGAATGCTCAAAGATGATGCTCGATTTCTTCCGCGCGATCAGAAAACGGGACGCGGGGAAGAAACGCAGATCCTGACCAGGCAAAAGCATCACACCTCCACAAACTCTCCATAACGTACAAGATAAAGAAGCTTGTGTGCGATCTTAATACCATCCTTCTCACATGCGGAAGCATAGCTGTTAAGCTGGAAGGCATGTCTTTCCAATGATTCCTTTGCCCTTTCTTCAGGTCCTTCACCGCTTAACCGGTCGGTCTTATAGTCAAGTATCGTATAACCTTCAGAAGTCTTATAGATCAGGTCGATTATTCCCTGAACAAGAGCGGAATCACCTTCTGTCCCGTCGATATAGACTGAGAAAACGATCGGCTTTTCAGATCTGGCCGTACCTTCATCAAAGCTCTTTATAATATCCGCACATCTTTCTTCTTTACAGAAAGCCGTTATTCCGTCTTTAAATTCTAAAGCGACCTCCATCGCATCTTCATAAGTGCAGATGCTGAGATATCCTGACTTTACAAGATCACCGATTTCTTCTTCAAAAGAGATCCTGCCTGTCCTTAAACCTTCAAGATCGATGAATCTCATTATCCTGTGAAGGATAGTTCCTTTATTCGCAGCAGTAAGCATTGAGATATTTGCACTCTCAAAATCATCAACACTCCTGATCTGAAGGTCCACGTGTGTTGTATCAGAAGGCTTTCCGTCACCTGCCATTCCGGTTACGGACACTTTGAACGGAATATCGACACTGTTCTGATACTGATAATCAGGCAGGACCAGCTTTCCGTCCTGACCGAAAACAGGCTTGCCGTCCTCATGACCGTCTTTTCCGCCGCCATCACGCTCTCCGTCTTCACCGCCTTCATTCCTGTCATCTTCTGTCTTAGTCTGACAGGCTTTATTTGCTTCATAGAGACCGCTCAGCACATCAGAAGGCAATTTAACGACTTCAAATCCTTTGGCCTTCCCGCCGTCAAGATCAAAGAATGGAATGATCTTATCCGGAGCAGGATCGCCTGAACGCGCAATTTCCCGTAACTCTGCTCCGTCCTCACTTCTTGCCAGAGCGCTGAAAAGACAGTAAGGAAGCTTCATGTCTCCGGCAAGCCAGTGACGTTTGCCGAAGGCTTTGCCTTCATAGCCTACAGCCTGTGTAAATGCTTTTCTCAACGGACTTGACTTGCTGTCATCCTCAAAATCTGCACATGTAATGACAGACAGGTTTTCCTCGGCACGGGTAAGGGCAACATAAAGAAGTCTTACGGTCTCTGCGTTAGAAGCGAGCCTCATCTTCATCTTGTAGATATACTGCTCAAAGGAATGGCTCCTCGTGATGTCTTCATAGTTATAATCTTCAGTGATAAAGCCGTCATCACGGTCAAACATGATGCTTCCTAAATTATCCTTTCGTTCATCCTGGCCTCCGGTAGCAACCAGTATCACAAAAGGAAATTCAAGCCCTTTGCTCTTATGAACGGTCATAGTCGTGATCTTGTTCTTATTGGCATCAACGATCTCTATATCCGCTTTCTTGATATGGATCTTCATCTGTTCAAGTTCATCAGCGATGCCCGAAAGATCAGAGCCTCTTCTTTTGAAATTCTCAGACAGCCAGTCCTTGAACACATCGAACTTTCCGCTGTCGCCTTCCCTTGCTTCAAGAGTTGCCTTGATGCCGGTCTCGCGATAGACCGATTCTATTATGTCATCGATGTCTGTGACCATGGAACTCATTCTTATCCTGTCAAAAACATCCACAAAATTCCTGACTCTTGCGGCAAGTTCAGAATCAGATCTGTCTATATATATCCTGAGCCTCAGCATAAGAGGTTCCTTCTCAAGAGACGGACCTTCAAGTTCATGGATAAACAACTGGATGCGGGCGAGTTCCTCAACAGTAAAATTGGAGAATCTGTAATTCGACATCATAACACCGGCAAGATACTCGTCCCTGTATTCATTGCCAAGGCAGATAAGGAAATTGATCAGTCTGTGTATATCCCTGTCCTCAAAGACATCTGTGGTAAATCTGCCGGATGCCTCGATCCTCCTGCCGTCTTTCAGTGTACAGCCGTTAAGATATCTGGCAACAGTCTCTGCCTGGTTATTCGACGCCGTAAGGATACAGATATCCTTCAGTTCGGTCCTGCTGCCGTCAACTCTGGTACACTCTTCAAGATATCTCCTGACTTCGGACTCGACAGCTGCCAGAACTGCCCTGGTATCAGGTTCTGTCTTATCACCGTCAGCGTTCTTCTCTATACCCTTATCCGCAACAACGATCCTCGGGACCGCACCGTGTCTGGTCTCTTCAGCCTTGCTCAAGCGCTGATTATCACCGTATTCTATCTCAGAAGCATCCCTGCTCATCGTCTGAGCGAAAACATAATTGGCAAATGCGAGTATCTCACATGTACTCCTGTGATTCTCTTTAAGATAATGGACCTTTCCTTTATCCGGACAAGCAATATATTCCTCCATCCTTGTTCCGAAGATATTCGGGTCGGCAAAACGGAATTTATATATGCTCTGCTTGATGTCACCGACACGGAAGACATTGCCTTCGGTTCTTTCAAACTTTTCTATGATCCGGTCCTGAAGCCTTGTATTATCCTGATACTCATCGACAAAGATCTCCCTGAACTTTTCCCTGTAAAACGCAGAGGCTTCTTCTGTCTTCAATATCTCATAGGCAGTGTGTTCAAGATCGGAGTAATCCATTCCATGCATCGAGTTCTTGAGTTCAGCATAGTATCTGTCCGTTCTCTTGAGCAGTTCGACAAAACATCTCGAAGCCAGAGTGCCCTCCTTCTGGTTCTCAAGGATCTTCCCGGCTTCAAAACCTGCAAGCGCACAGTATTCCTCAGGCAGATCAAGACCATTATCATATTTGGAATCTGTCCATTTTCCCGGATCGATGAAATGCCTGAGCGATATCAGGGCAACCAACGGTCTGTCATCGCCTTTAAGATCAGCATTCTTGAAAAGGCTCTTGAACTTCAGTCCGGCCAGTTCTTTTACAGGTGCAAGGCATGCGAAGAAGTCAGCACCTTTATGCGTTTTATGATCTTCTATTACCTGATCTATCCTTCCGGAAACCTCCCGGATGAACTCCTCATTTGTGTATTCTTCGACGATGCTGTAACCTTCATGATCGGCAAGAACAGAAGCAAAATCAGAGCTTCCCAGTATCGTTTTGATATTGGAAAGATATTCCACTATCTGTGCCGGAATATCATTTTCGCCTTCGAAATACATGATCAGGCCCTTAGCATCACGTTCCTCACGCATCCTTACGAATCTGTCGCACTCATCCAGATAGTCAGGCAGACTCCTGAGCGTCTTATATGTGTCCGTAACAATGTTAATCAGCGTGGAATCGCTTCTTCCGTCACCGAATCTCCTTGTGAATCTTATGAACGGATCATCTTCAGACATGCATTCTGAATACAGATCACGGATCGCAAGATCAACAGCAGACTGAAGTAAGACTCCCTGTTCGCTCTCGCTGATTATCCTGCATGAAGGATCGGTGAATTCCGCCATAGGACCATCTTCAAGAAGATATCCCTTTTCCTTGATGACACGGGAGCAGAAACCGTGCATCGTCTGAATATATGCATTAGGCAGAAGATCCAGCTGCGAAGACAGTCTTGCAGCCAGTTCTTTATCGCCTTTGCTCACAGCATCGTTTCTCAGAGACCTTAATTTGTCTTCGATCTTATCCGCCATGTGCGAAGCGGCATCCTCTGTAAATGTCACAACGAGCATTCCATCGACAGACAGGGAGCCGCTCATGACTTCATTGCCTATCCTTGCAGTAAGCACAGTCGTTTTTCCCGAACCTGCAGATGCGGAAACGAGGTTGTTATTAAGTTCAGCATTGATTATCGCATTCTGTTCATCTGAAAATCTCATAACTTACTCCCCCTTTCCTTCTGTCTCATTAGCCGTCCGGTCAAGTATATCCTTCATTGCCAGGACTGTCCTTCTGTCATCTTTGCTCATAGATCTGTCAGAACCCACGGCTTTGGTAACTTCATCGTAACCGTAATCTTTCCTGGGCTTGCCACTCTTAGTAGGCTCTGCCGCTTTCTCACAGTTAGCAACAGTCTTTCCGTATTCGCTGCTGCTTCCAGTATCGATCTGAGCTCTTCCCTTTGAGAAGGACGGATCATTGCCGCAATAGCCTTTGTAACTGCAGTAACTGCATAGTTTTATGTGAGGAGCTGCCGTGACCGCATCAGCTTTGCCATCTGCTATCTGATCGATGCTCTCCTTTATAATGTGCTTTGAAAAACTGATCGCTATATTTACAGCTTCGCTGTTATAGCCTGCCATCTGCGGAAGACATACCAGCGGTTCTCCATCGTCATTGGCTTTGAGGCCTACAAGCACGTATCCGTAGTCATCCACGACGGCATCATTTCCCTTTTTCTTATTCATGTCGAGGATAGCGCCGGAATATGCCGGGAGCTGGATCTGTGTGCCATTTAAAAGTTCACGGGAATCAACGGCCTTATCACCGCTCTTATAATCGATCGTCCTGACATGGACCTTCCCGTCCGTGTCCTTCCTTATGTCATATCTGTCTATAAATCCGCTGAATCTCAGATCTATGCCCTCATAGGGAATATCAAGAACAAGATCGCCTTTTCCTATCTGAGCCTCAACGCCTTCAGGAACAAATCCGGTCGAGACAGAATCGTTAAGAACATCGCGGAACATCTTGGTAAACATCCTGCGGAGTTTTGCATATGTATCCATCTCGAAAACCTTGTCCTTTGGATTGCCTTCCTTATCGACAGAACCATAGGCTGCTCTTGATGCCACAGAAGCTTTGAGGCATCTGTCTGCAAATCCGTTATAGGCATCATCATTCTCCAAGAGCTCCTGAGCCATTTCCTTAAACTTTTCAGGATCCTTAAAGCTCTCATCACGGAGTGTTCTGTAAGCATACTCAAACATTCCGTGAATAAGGCTGCCGAATGAATTAGGCTGTATCCTTGTATTATCCTCTCTTGGTGCTATCCGGAGCTCTCTACTGAGCATAAACTGAAATGCGCATTGTCTGAAGCTCTCGATCGAAGATACACTTGCATATATGACTTTACCTGAAGATCCGTCTTCATTCCTTCTCTTAAGAAGTCCTGACATGATATCAGAAGGTATCTTTGCATTCTCAAAATCATGCCTGAACAAGACCGCTCCGCCGGAGACCGGATTACTGAAAGTATTGACGATATGGAACTCAGGCTCCACATAATCCTCAAGATACTCAAACACACGGCTCTTCGGCTTTCCGTACTCATGGACCATATATATAAGGTCCGTGGCAGAACCCAGATCCAGACAGGCGGTTACAAATTCCTCCCTCATCTTGTTCTCTGTCTTGTCAGGAAGGTTGATATCCTCATGGCAAGCGGACAATGTCTTAAGCTCTATTCCGCTTAACAGACCCTCACGCATCCTCATATATGGGAAGTTGTCTTTCTGTGCTCCGATGATGAAAAGGACCTTGCAGGCTGTCACAAAGGCATGTTCCGGTGTCGTTATCTCTATCGAATCGACCTTCAGCGGAATAGTTCCTTCTGTACGGTTCCTCATGTCGGTCCTGAGCATTGCGGCAAAATCCTTCTGGCTTATCTCACAGTCATTCATCTGATGCGTAGAACACATCAAAAGACTGATCATCTCGTCATAACACCTTACGAGTGCAACCGCAGCCGCATCGTCACCACGTTCAAGGAATTCATCTCTTAAAGGCTCGATAAAACCTCTGATACCGTCAAGATAATCAAGACAGGCTCTTGCCTTGCCGGACAGGGTCTTCTCCCTGTAAACGGATTCACACGCTTTCCTGAGCGGGATCAAAGAACGCCGGATAATATACTCATAGAAGAAACTCCCGCTGTCGGTAAACCCTTCCCTGTATCCCGGAACAGTATTCTCAAAGATCCAGAACTGAGGCCTTCGTCCGTTCCCGCTGTCACCGGAATCAATATAGGCATTCTCATCGAAAAGACTTCCGGCATCAGTTATTTTCTTCGCATAACAATAGTTCTCGAAACTGTCGGCAATATACGGCGGGATCCTGAGCATTCCGGAACGCATGGCCTTCATGACAAGCTCAAGAGTATAGCCTGACCTTGGCAGCTCAAGAAGGATCTGCATCATATACGGAACGACCGTGCCTCCCAGTGCGATCTTGCGGTCGATAAAGACATCCAGTCCGTATATCTCTGCCGTGCTCCTCATCCGCCCCATGATATCTTCATTGCAGCAGACGATCTTAATGTCACGGTATCTGTAACCCCGGTTTCTGGTAAGGCCGATGATCTCGTTGAAAATATATCCGACCCTGTCATCGATGCCTGCAAGTTCGGCAAGTATTACCCTGCCCTTGGTATCAAGAGCTTCGGGCTTGATATCAGAAGCAATTCCCCTGACGGCAGCACAAAGCTCCGCGGAATTATCCTTCACAGCGAGCTTTGTTCCTGATGCGCCTAATCCTTCAAGCATGGAACGGAAATCCTCACCTGTCTTACAGACCGGAGAATAATCTTCACCGTCGCTTCCTGTAAGAACGTTGAATTCGATATCGCATCCGAGTTCAGACAGGAGCTGCACCAGTCTTATCTCTTTGGGAGTGAGCATTCGTGTCGCGCCAAACCCTATGAATACGATCTTCGACGCTTTAAGGGAGCCTGTCATGCTTCTGCGTCCGGGTGCCCTTTTGCCTGAGACGATATCAGCCAGCTTATCGCATGCCAAAGCGATAGGTTCCCTTAACAGATTGAATCCGTATTTGTCGTTAAGGTTCTCAAGCTCGCTCATGATAAGATGGAGATCCTTAAGCTTGTTCAGGAATGCAGGGGATGACGAAGAATTATCCAGTGCTTTTATGGCTTTGTCTATCTCATCAATGCCCACACCATATCTGGAGAAATCTCCCAGGAGCGCTATCATCATATTGATATAATCTATCCTTGAGGACAATGTGCCGAAAGCCAGAAGCTTATCCTTGTTCTTTGCAAGGATGTTATATATTGCATTGCGGAGCATGATCTCCCCGCCTTCAGCAACATAGCCTGTGCCGAGATCATCAAGGATATTGCCGGCAAGCTTTCTAAAGCTCAGGACATCTCCCGATACAAGGGAAGATGCAAGGGTAAGAACACCGTCTCCCATACTGATAGTCACTTTGCCGTCACTGAGGTTCTCCTTAAGAGCAAGCACCTCACGTTCAACCTGAGCCTTGGCAAATTCAGGCGCAACAAAGATGATCTCCTTGCCCTGCGAATTCCGGACCGCATCCTCTATAACCTCAAGCGATACCGGCTTTACCGTACTGTAAGTCTTAAATCTGATCATATTAATTCCCCGAATATCTTTATGATCACATTATAAAGCATCCGGGGTTAACTTATGCGGCCAATAATCGTACTGATCTTTATGTGATTATCTCAATATTATCAACGCTCTTGCGTGACCAGTCATTTGAAAGATCCATATTCTGCCAGTCGGACCTGTGGCAGCTGAAGCTTATCGTCAAAGTATCACCATTCGACAATGAACCGTTCCCGATACTGATCGTAAGACAAGTATCCCTGTCTTCACCTGAACTTGATCCAAACTCTCCTTTGACATCATCAGTCAGGGCCGTATACTGTCCGGACGAGGAATTGACCGCAGCGTGATAACAGTCAAACACCATGGAACCGCCGTCTTTAGTGAAATAGTAATTGATCTTCAGATCTGACAGATCAAGAGTCTCATCACCGTTATTTGTGATATCGATAGTTCCCGCGATGGCATTGGAGCTCAGCGAATTATCGTTGTAGTTCATGCTGATCGTAAGATCACCGGAAGATACCTGCCCGCCGGAGGAAGCAGATTGCGGCTGTGTCGGCGTACCGGTATTCTGCGTCGGGGAGGTTCCTCCTGCAGATCCTCCGGAACCCGTTCCTTCTTCATCAGGCAAAACTCCGAAGACCACTTTCCCGTCTTCAAGCAAAACAACACCTGATGCGTTGTTGTATGAGTAGTCATTACCGTTATCCCAGGCTCCGTTGGGACTTGTCATTCTTACCTGTATCTCGGACTTATACTGTGACTGTCCGCCGGGTCTTAAGTTTCCGTCATCGAAAACAACAGAAAGATAATAGATATGGTTTTCCTCATTCCATACCTTAAGGCCGTCTGCCCTGCCTGACTGCATATAATTCGTCGTAATGCTTACACCTGAAGCATCTCCGCCTGCCTCATAGATCTCCGACAGGTCAACGAAGTATCTGAATTCAAGGTTTTCGGCGGCTCTGGCAGGCCAGGCTGTCCTGTTATAGATAAATGCCTTGATCTCAGCAAAGTCCTGTCCCTGGACATTGAGGCTGCATTCAGCGGTATACTCATCCCCGGGAACTTCTTCCACCGCACCGAAATCTATCAGTGTCTTGCCGTGATACTTTGAATACATTGCAGCCATGAGGCCGGTAAAACCGGCATTATAATCGCAGGCGACTTCGTTCTTTGTATAATCATTGACCGTATCAGTATAACCGTCAGATGCATCAGGACCTCCGACAAGCGCACCGTAGAGCGTGTGACGGGCCTTGCCGGGCTCATTCATGTTATCGCAGTATGAACCCTGGCTGGTCCTGTGGTGCGGGTGTTCCGGCGGATTCTCACCGAATCCGACCACGTAAGATCTTCCTGAGGAACCGAGCGCGTAATCAGCCTGTGAAACCGCAAAATCCCAATAGACCTTTGTCTTATCAGAAGGGCATCCTTCCCATCTGCTGTATACGGATGCAACAAAAGCAGTAGTAGTCGCATATCTTAAGGAACCCCACTGGTCAAGCCATGCCAGTCCTTTGGGAGAATAAGTGATCTTCTGCCCGTCAGATGTTCCGCATGACCAGTAATCGAGATGTTTCTGCACTTCATCCTTGTATGCCTTATCTTCCGTAATCTTTGCGAGCATGACAGCAGCACCGATATGAACGTCATCCCAGCACATGGCCCAGTCAAAATCATGGCCTGCCTGTGTGAAACAGGACTTGGCATTATCGAGATATTTACTGTCATCAGTTGCAAGATAAAGCCAGCTTCCGGCCCATGCGAGCTCATCGTAAAAGCCGCTCCAGGAATTATAAAAACCGTTTGCGGCAGTATAATCTGAGTCACTTCTCGTGGAATCGGAGAATGAATAAAGACTTTTCGCATGCTCAAGACAGAGCGAGGAATACTCCTTGTCAGTATCCCTGAAAACGATCGATGCAACTGCCAGCGCTGCGGCAGCTTCACCTGTGACTGCCGAACCGGGATTATCTTTGGTAACACGGTATGAAGGTCTGTTCATCGTCATAACTTCACAAGGTCCCCACCATGAATGATCGGCATTTCCGTCACCCACCTGATAATAGAAGACCTCATCCTCAGGATGGCACCTTATAAGATAATCGCTGACCCACTTTATATCACCAAGTATATATTCCAGCTGTCCGCTCTGTTCATATGCCTCCCTGTCTTCACAGACTGACCATCCGAGCATCGCAGCAGTATATGCCATAGGAAGGTTGAACTTGACATTATCTCCGGCATCATACCAGCCCCCGGTAAGGTCAACGCCGTTATCGGCACCGTCAGTCAGGCCTGAATCACCGCGCCAGTTGCATCTTGTCTGTTCAGGAAGAGGTCCGCTTCTCTGGAGTTCATAGAATAGTACCGATTTTTGCAGAGCTTCACCATAGTTATAATCACCGGTTCCCTCAGTTCCCTCGTAACCGCGTCCAAATTCGGTCAATCCGGAAGTCGAGTGCACGCTTTTCCCTGCACCTTCAAAAGTCCCGCTCTGCGATGTCTCATTGCTTTCCTCTGAAGATGCTTTAGAGGACTCCGGCTTGAAATCATCAGTCTCAGTTGTTCCGCCTTTATTGCAGGCTGTCAAGAGCATAGCGCCGGCAAGCACGAGCGCTACGATGCTGTTCATCTTTTTCATATGAACCTCCGAAAATTGTTAGACCTATTATACGCCGTAAATCACCTGTCAAAGATCACTTTATTCAGTCAGCGGAAGAATGCATCTCTCGATAAAATCAACCCTGTCGAAAATCCTGGGCTTAAACGTGCCCGTCATGCCCACCGAAACCTTTTTCTCCATGTTGATGTAGATGATATTTCCGCTGTCACCGATCGCAGCGTAAACATTCCTGCCTTCGAAAGGAATGTACCACAGGTAGCCGTAGCTCATGAAGCCCATCTTCTCGTCCAGTTTAAGGTGCGGCCTGAGCATATCATTTAAGTATTCTCCGGAGATTATCCTTTTACCGTCATACACTCCGCCGTTTAACACCATCTCGCCGATCCTGGCCATTTCTTTTGCCGACATGCACAGTCCCCAGCCGGCAGTAACAGTATCCTTA
>Ga0247609_10004602_pt1 | contig 13681 bp, 11 predicted proteins | sample 172DNAGHGlowgp2_FD_193487 | JGI IMG/M metagenome (GOLD analysis project Ga0247609, IMG submission 193487) | Sheep rumen microbial communities from Palmerston North, Manawatu-Wanganui, New Zealand - 1728 DNA GHGlow gp2 | ecosystem: Host-associated > Mammals > Digestive system > Stomach > Rumen ...
GTTTCCTCCCCTACCAACTTACCGATACGCGCTTTCATTTCCTTAGCGGCCTTATTGGTAAAGGTTAGCGCGAGGATGTGCCAAGGCTTCATACCCTGCTGCAACAGGTAAGCAATCTTGTATGTCAACACTCGGGTCTTGCCCGAACCAGCACCTGCAATCACCAATGAAGCACCATCGTTGTACTTCACCGCTTCTCGCTGTGCTTCATTCAGTTGGGAAAGGAGTGTATTGGAATCATTATCTATCATCATGGATTGATGTCATTAAACTCCCCTGCTTTAGCCAAAGGTTTCCAAAAACGCTCGTTGAGGAGGAGGTAATTGGAGGATGAAGCTTTAGGGGTTGGTTTTATCAGTCTTCTGTTTCTCTTGGTAATAGCGGGATATGTTTCATTTGTACTTCAATCCACCGTTGACGTTTCTTCATATAGTTGCTGGGGGCTGCGGAATTGAATTTTCTGGGATTAGGGAGCGTAGCTGCGATGAGTGCACACTGAGCACGTGTCAGTTCGGAGGCGTTGGTGGCAAAATGTAAATCGGCAACAGCTTCAACACCATAGATACCATCACCCATTTCTATGGAATTGAGATAAACCTCCATGATACGCTGTTTGCTCCACATCAATTCTATAAGGAAAGTAAAATAAGCCTCAAAACCTTTGCGTATCCATGAGCGTCCAGGCCATAAGAATACATTCTTTGCCGTCTGTTGTGATATGGTACTTCCACCGCGTAGGCGTTTCTTCCCCGACTCGTTCTCTTTTGCCGCTTTCTGAATAGCATCAAAGTCGAATCCGTGGTGCTTCATGAAGTTCTGGTCTTCGCTGGCAATGACAGCGACAGGCATATATACCGACATTTTCTCCAAAGGAACCCAGTCGTGGTGCAGTTTTAGGTCATCCCCACTCTTCACCTGTTCAAAGCAACGGATAAACATGAGCGGTGTAGCATAGACAGGAATAAAACGATACGCTACAACAATCAAGATGGACGATACGAACAAAAGCGCTATCGTCCATCTGATGATTTTTAATATTTTACGAACAATGTTCAATGATCAACAGTGTATTTTGAACCACTTGCAGAGACCTACGTGAAGCGCCTGATCACCAACTGAGCGGAAGTAATCGACGAAGTCGCTTCGCTTGTCGAAGAAAGCTGTGCAAGCATTGTCACTACTGAAGGGTTCCGTTGTTAGCAGCCTGAATCATTGCCTCGCTAGCATAGAGGTAAACCTCTACACGACGATTCTGCTGGCGACCTTCTGCCGTAGCATTGTCGGCAACAGGATTACTAGAGCCAAAGCCTGAGACATTCTTAAACTGAGTGACAGGAACGCCGCAACTTGTCAGGTATTGTGCTACACTCTGTGCACGGTTCTGACTCAGAGGGTTGTTGATGGCGTCTGTACCTGTTGAATCGGTAAAGCCTTGGATGTCAACAGAACAATCACCGTTGTTCTTCAGCACAGTAGCAAAGTTGCTCAGGTCTTTCTTGGCAGAAGCATTCAGGTCATACTTACCAGTCTTGAAGAGCAGACCGCTGTCGAATGTCAGTTTCACACATGACAGACCATTTGCATCAGTAACGGTTTCAACCTTTGCATTCTGCACCTGTGCAGCAGTCTCGGCAGCTACCTTGTCCATCTTCTTACCAATCAGGTTACCAGCACCAGCACCTACTGCTGCGCCGATAGCTGCACCAATGACAGTCGATGATGAATTCTTGCCGATAATATTACCAAGGATGCCACCAATAAGAGCACCACCTCCAGTACCAATCAGTGTACCTGTACCTTGCTTGGTCTCACAACCACACACCAATGCGACGCATAATCCGAGCGTCAAGAACTTCATTTTCTTCATAATCGTATTCTGTTTAAAGGTTGATAATCATTGTCCTGTATATTGGCAAAAGCGATGTCACTTGATTGCCTTTTACAGTTTATCTTTTGCAAAGATAATGCTTTTTTCAATAAAACCTAATGAAATACCATTTTTTTTTGTACTTTTGCGCGGTGTTTTCATCATAGATGAAACGTTCGTAGTGACAACAAAAGATAAAAAGAAATTATAAGCATGGCAAAAGAACTGAAAGAGATGACCAAACGTGCTGACAACTATAGTCAGTGGTACAACGATTTGGTTGTGAAAGCCGACCTTGCAGAACAGTCGGCAGTGCGCGGATGTATGGTAATTAAACCTTACGGATATGCTATTTGGGAAAAAATGCAGCAACAGTTAGATAAGATGTTCAAGGAAACAGGAGCTCAGAACGCCTACTTCCCCTTGCTCATCCCAAAGTCGTTTCTCTCCAGAGAGGCTGAACACGTAGAAGGATTCGCCAAGGAGTGCGCTGTTGTGACTCACTATCGTCTCCGTGCTAAGGAAGACAAGAGTGGTGTTGAGGTTGATCCGGCTGCAAAATTGGAAGAAGAACTCATCATCCGTCCTACTTCAGAAACGATTATTTGGAACACCTACAAAAACTGGATACAGTCCTATCGCGACCTTCCATTGATGTGCAATCAGTGGTGTAACGTGATGCGTTGGGAAATGCGCACCCGTCCATTCCTCCGCACATCTGAATTCTTATGGCAGGAAGGGCATACAGCTCATGCCACACGCGAAGAAGCCGAGGAAGAAGCACAGAAGATGCTGGGTGTCTATGCCAAATTTGCAGAAGAATGGATGGCTGTACCTGTTGTACAGGGTGTAAAGAGTGAGACGGAACGTTTTGCCGGTGCACTTGACACTTATACCATCGAAGCTATGATGCAAGACGGCAAGGCGTTGCAGAGTGGAACAAGCCACTTCCTTGGTCAGAACTTTGCCAAAGCCTTTGACGTCACTTTCTTGAACAAGGAGAACAAGCCTGAATACGTTTGGGCAACCTCATGGGGTGTCTCAACACGACTTATTGGTGCACTGATTATGACACACTCAGATGACAACGGTTTAGTTCTGCCTCCAAAACTGGCACCGATTCAGGTGGTCATCGTCCCCATCACAAAGGGTGCAGACCAATTGGCTGCCATCACCGAGCGCCTGACTCCCATCATCGACAAGATGCGCGGCATGGGTATCAGCGTGAAATACGACGATGCGGACAACAAACGTCCAGGCTTTAAGTTTGCCGACTACGAACTGAAGGGCATTCCTGTTCGTCTGGTGATGGGTGGTCGTGATTTGGAGAATGGTACTATTGAAGTGATGCGACGCGACACTCTGGAGAAGGAAACTGTTAGTATCGAAGGAATTGCAGACTACGTGAAGAACTTGCTGGACGACATTCAGCAGAATATCTTTGAAAAGGCACGCAAGTTCCGTGATGCTCACATCTACGAATGTGACGACTACGAAGAGTTCAAAGCCAAGGTAAAAGATGGTGGATTCTTCCTCTGCCACTGGGATGGTACAGCTGAGACAGAGGCTAAAATCAAGGAAGATACACAAGCAACTATTCGCTGTGTACCCTTTATGTTCGAACAGACGCCAGGTACCGATATGGTCAGTGGGAAACCCGCCAAGCACCGTGTTCTCATTGCACGTTCATACTAATAAGGATTATGATATTCTACTTTTCAGGAACAGGAAACACACGATGGGCAGCCCAACAATTGGCTGAACGGACGGACGAACAGCTCGTCTTTATCCCTGACGTGATAGACAGCGACTGCCGCTTTGCGTTGCAAGCCGACGAGCGGCTGGGCTTTGTCTTCCCTGTTCATGGATGGCGACCACCGAAACTGGTTCGAAACTTTATCAAAAAACTCACAATCAGCCAGGCTGAAGAAACAGATTCGACTCATTATACCTATATGCTCTGTACGGCTGGTGACTCGATTGGACGCACGAAAGAAATCTTTGAACAAGACCTTGCAGGCCGAGGACTGACTCTTCATGCAGCTTTCTCTATCCTCATGCCAGAGTCGTATGTGGGATTACCGATGATGGATGTTGATACAGAGCCCAAGGAAATAGCCAAACTTCATCAGGCATGGGACGACATCTGCCTCTATGCCACACATATATATAATAAGGTAGAGACGGAACATCTGACACGAGGCCCCCTGCCGTGGTTCTTCAGCGGACCAGTAGGCAGCTATTTCGTCAATCGACTGGTAACGGACAAAAAGTTTCATGTGAACACCAACACGTGTATCAAGTGTGGAAGATGTGCAGAAGTATGTCCCGTCAAGGACATTGAGGGTGGAAAAGGAAAGACACCTACATGGATACACAACGGAAAGTGCCTTACCTGTTTTGCATGCTACCACCACTGCCCCACTCATGCAATTGAATTTGGGAAACGTACCCTGCACAAAGGGCAGTATTACCTCACGGAAGAGCGAATGAACAACGTAAAACCATAAAAAAACAAAAACTTTTCAACATGAAAAAGAAACTGATCATATTCTTGATGGCATGCTTGACAAGCGTAGCCACATGGGCAGTGAAAGCTGACCCCACTCCTATTACTATCACACAACCTGACGGAACGCAGCTCACCATCAGGTTGAATGGTGATGAAGACTTGCATTGGTACTCTACCACCGACGGTGTTCTGCTCGTACAAGATAACATGACCTACTATGTAGCAAAGGTGAATGCTGACGGTTCGTTGACGGCGACGACCACTCTTGCACACGAAGCTCCCCTACGTTCTGAAACAGAAAAGGCATTAATAGCTGCACAAGACAAAGAGACATTCCGTAAGCATGCCCCCATCATCAAGCAACGTCGCATGATGCAACGTTTAGGCAACGAAGTGAATGCCAGCCCTGCTACCGACAAAAAATACTTCCCCCACACAGGCAGTCCCAAGGTATTGGTGTTGCTGGTTGAATTCTCTGATTCTGTATTTACATTGGCTAACCCAAAGGCTTCTTTCAACGAATACCTAAACGGAACAGCACCCTTTGCCAACCATGGGAACTACGAAAACCGCAACCACGGCAGTGTAAGAGAGTACTTTACAGACATGAGTGGCGGAACGTTTACCCCTCAGTTTGATGTCTATGGTCCATACCGAGTTGCCAATAGCATCAAACACTATGGTGGTACGAGTTCTACAAGCGCCTCTGACGAGAACGTAACCGGATTGGTAAAAGACGCCTGCACTTTGGCAAATAATGACGTAGATTTTTCTCAATACGACTCCAACAACGATGGATACGTAGATTTGGTATACCTCATTTACGCAGGTTGGGGACAATGTCATAACGGTGTACCTGCCTATAATATCTGGCCAAAATCAGGTTATAATCTTTTCTCGGATAAATTTGATGGCAAGTCGCTCTATCGCTACGGCGTGAGCAACGAGCTGAACTTCACCCCAACATCTCCTAACAGTTATCCTACCAAGCGTATTGAAGGTATCGGACTCTTTTGTCACGAGATCTCCCACACGATGGGTCTGCCAGACCTCTATGCAACAGTTACAGCGGCAAAGACTGACAATCAGGCAATGGAACGCTGGGATTTGATGGACGAAGGCGAATACTTGGACAACGGATATTGCCCTGCCCCATACACGGCATGGGAAAAGGAAACGATGGGTTGGGCAACTACAGAAACTCTTTCTGGTGCCCAACACGTAGATCTCCAACCTGGCGAATCGCGCAAGATTGTGCAGACTGCCGACAACCAGTGTGTCTATCTCACCAATTGGCAACCTACTGGTTGGATGTCTGGACTGAAGTATCAACAAGTTGTCAGCACTGACCCGGAAAGAGTGATTAAGACACAATTTATGCATGGTTTATTGACTATGCGTGTAGATTACAAACGAGTTTCTAACGGCACAGTCACCTACCCTGACGTTGTTATTTCCGATGACTATCCAAACAATAAACTAGGAGAACCCGGTATCACCATCGTTCCTGCTGACGGCTACTTGATTACATCAATGCGGGTATATGATAAAATAGAAAACAAAACAGCATATCTTTGTTGGAGTTCCGAAGATTATTGGGATAGTCTTCATGGCGATCCGTTCCCAGGTCTGAAGAATGTTACCGAACTGACGTCTATTCAACTGAATAAAGGTGTGACGATTGACGACCAGCCGCTTTACAAGATTACTGAAGACCCCTATCTGGATGTGGTTTACTCCAATGTTGCGCCGACTTATGGCACGGGAATCGTATCCTTCAACTTCATCGACGAAGATATCCCCACAGCACTCACTTCTGTGAAAGTACAGAAAGAAGTTTTAGATAACCGTGTCTTTTCTTTGGATGGGCGCTATGTAGGTACAACCACGACAGGCCTTTCAAAGGGTATCTATATCATAGGCAAGAAAAAAGTTGTTATCAAATAACAAGAATGTGTTTTATTCTGACAACAAAAAAAGCGAGGTATTTTCCTCGCTTTTTTGTTGGGTGACATTAGTAAATTCGGGGACCGAAAATGGTCGTACCTATGCGCACCATCGTACTTTCATGCTGCACAGCAATCTGGTAGTCATCACTCATACCCCAACTGCGTTCGCAGAAAGAATCATCATCAGCAAAATAAGTTTTCTTCATCTCGTCAAAGAACTCACTGGCAGTCTTGAACTCGCTGGCAATCTGTGCTTCATTGTCAGTAAACGAAGCCATCATCATCAGTCCACAAATCTGCACATGCTTCATATCGCGCCACTCACCATCAGCCAACAATTCACGACAGGCATCCAACGTCAGACCATATTTGGTTGCTTCCTCTGCTATATGCAGTTCTAAAAGAACCTTCACCTTGCGGTTGTGCTTAGCAGCCTGCTTCTCAATCTCACGAAGCAGCTTAAGAGAATCCACAGCCTCAATCATGTCGATATAGGGAACGATGTATTTCACCTTGTTCGTCTGCAAGTGTCCGATGAAATGCCATTGGATATCTTTCGGAAGTGATTGAACCTTCCTACGCAATTCCTGCTCATGGCTCTCACCAAACATACGCTGCCCTTCTTCATAGGCAGCCATCACAAATTCATCAGGATGATATTTGCTTACCGCCACCAATCGAACACGTTCGGGTAGTGAATCAAGCACTTTATGCAAGTTACCTTTTACGTCGTACATTCTCTTGCATCCTTATATTAGAAATATGTTACTTCGCTTGTGACGAATTATCAACCTTCGTTGCGTTATGTTCAAAAACATCCATGATGCTGGTTTCGTTGATACTTGCAATGACGTAGTCTATCATCGTTCCCCCCATCACTTCATCGATGTTCTTTACAGCCCCATTCAGGTTTGCAGCCTGTACCAGGTAATAGACGTTTGTCTTCTTCTCCTTCTCGGATTTCTCGTCGATAGTAATAAACTGTAACTTGGTCTTGTACCAACGGTCATCATTGGCATTTTCAGAAAAGAACACTTCGCCATAGGTGGCAGGAGCAATTGCTTTAACATTAAATTCACCACTGATATATACAGACATTTCTTTAGTGATGCGCTCCTCAGCCTCACCAAAGGAGAGAGCATCAACAACGTAGCTCTCTATCACTTTCTTTGGCATACCATCCTCCATGGTCTTGTCGTAGCGTACTTTGGTTTCAAACCATTGTGCAGTTCTGCTTCTCATAATTCTTACCTTTGATTGATTTGATTGTTATAGAGGATTCTCCCTCCACGTTGTTTTGATTTGCAAAAGTAGCAGAAAACCCTCGGTTTGCCAAACAATCATACAAGTTTTTTTAAAGGAGTAAGCGCGTAATGCCTACCACTTCAAAGAACATAGCAATGCCAAGATGGATAATGATTCCACCCCACAAGTGGTGGGTGCGCCAGGCGAGAATGCCTAAGATGTATCCACCCAAAACAGACGAACAGAGTTCCAAGTCAGGTTTACCAAGATGAATACACATATAGGTGAGTGCCATGGGTAAAACAGTACGACAACCCAACCAACGTGTCAGACCAATAACCAACGCTCCGCGGAACATACCTTCAACACCGATATAGTCATTGGCATAGCATATCTCGAACAATCCGATGAGCTGCCAACGCTCCCAACCTAAAGCGCCATCATAGAACACTATATCCATCTTAGGATAATAATCGAGGAACTGTGGCGTGAAGGCAACAAAGAGAAACATGGGCAAAAGAAGCACGTAAATGAAGGCATAAACGCGCAGGTATTTTGAGGAACGTTTCAATCCGTACAACCCAAAACGCCCAATGGCAAATTTGCGAAACAGGCAGAGCATGAACACGATGAAAACAGAACGGAAGAGAAACGATCCAACAAGTTGCAAATAATATTTGTCTTTGAACCATTCGCCGTGACTATCTGCCCATTGTATGTAACCATGATAACCCTGACCAATCCCGTCAATAGCCAACAGTATGACTGGAAATACCCATACTTGCCAACGACGGAGCCGCCACCATTCACCATGCATAGCAAGCGTGGGAACAAGAACCAGAAAATACATCGCGATATAGATCAGTGGGATACGGATCATGGAAGTACCGTCTGCATAGTAAGGCGCGATGAGAACATCATATACATGGAAATGCACATGGGCGACAACAACCACAATAGCCAACAGCAAGGCATAAAGGTATTTTGCCAGGAGAAAATCCTTACGGATAAAAGCAGCAATGTCACCAAAGAACTCTCCTATTTCGTGCAACAACGATTCTTTGCGAACGAACATATACCACCATTCAAAATGACGACGATGATGACGATAGTCGAGGTCGTGTTCCATTTGATAGGCTTCACGCTCAAAATACAATTGACGATAGGCAGTCATAAAACTACGACACTTGACTGCTCTCCATAGCCATTCGATATAATACCACAGAGCGAAACCAATGAACAGCATTTCACGCTGTTGCAAGGTGTGGATATATTCGTGATTTTTATCTTTTTCGCTAAGGCGTCCTTTGTCACTTCGGCAAAAAATGATGCCGAAGATGTTGGTAGCAAAGAAACTGCCAAACGGAAAATACTTGTTATATATGATTTTCATCCAGATATAACTTCCTTTGGATGAACGATCACCTTCACGCGGCTGATGCGTCGTTCTTCAACGCCAACCACCTCAAAGGTATAGTTTTGATAATCTATCTTCTCGTGTATGCTGGGGAAGTCGCCTTTCAGTTCCAACAGCAGACCAGCCAAAGTGTCAGCATCTCCCTCAACGTCGGAGAATTCCTCATCATCAACCTCCAGAATCTTAGTAAAATCGCTGAGCAGCGTCTTTCCTTCAAAGATAAAGGTATTATAGTTCAGTTTGGTATAGTTACGCTCCTCCTCATCGTACTCATCGTTGATTTCACCTACTATTTCCTCAAGGATATCCTCCAGCGTCACCAAGCCGCTGGTACCACCAAACTCGTCAACAACGATAGCAATATGCACCTTATTCTTCTGAAATTCGCGTAACAGGTCATCTATTTTTTTTGTTTCAGGCACGAAATAGGGTGAACGTATAAGACTCTGCCAACGGAAGGTATCCGGTTTAGTAAGGTGAGGCAACAAATCTTTGATGTATAGTACACCACGAATGTTGTCATCATTATCTTGATAGACAGGAATGCGCGAATAATTATTGTCAACAATGCATTTCAACACCTCGCTAAAAGGAGCCTTAATATCCAAATCAACAATGTCCTGACGGGAAGTCATCACCTCCTTTGCCGTTTCGTCACCAAAGCGTATAATACCCTGAAGAATACTTTGTTCGTCCTTCAGCTCTTCTTTGTCAGTCAATTCCAAAGCCTGTTCCAAGTCGTCAACACTTAACTGACGTGATTCTTTCTGCACCACACGCTCAGCTATATTTCCACTGCGTATCAGTATGTTTTCGATTGGCCAAAACAGTTTGCGTGCAAAAAGGATGCCGCCAACCACTCGACGACAGAATTTCAATGGCGCCTGACGACTATATACTTTCGGCATAATTTCACCGAAAAGTAACAAAAGGAAAGTCAGCAAGACTGTGATGCAAAGGAATTCCAACCACTTTGCATTCTCGTCAAACTGAAAAACAGAAGCAAATACGTAGTTGCATAGCATGATAATAGTGACATTGACGAAATTATTGGAAATCAGTATTGTAGCCAATGTTCGTTCACTATCTTCTCTAAGCATCTGGATATTACGGTCTATCGTACTTTTCTCCGGATCCAACTCGTTCAAGTCGCTTGGTGTGAGACTGAAAAAAGCAATTTCAGAACCACTGGCATAGCCGGATATAAAAAGCAGTATAGCAGCCAACACAGCTGCTATGATGACTCCCGCCGTAGGAGTCTGTATCTCTACCAATGACGATAAAAACAAAGAAATCATTAGAAAGGCATTTCGTTTTCTTTTTCTTGCGCAGGCAACGGTTCAGAAGCTGTTGGTCCCTGTTGTGGATTCTCAGGTTCTTGCACTTGCTTTTTGGGTGTCAAGAGTTCCAGATTATCCGCATAGATTTCTGTCACGGTGCGACGCACCCCTTTTTTATCGTCATAACTGCGAGTACGAATTTTTCCCTCCACGAACAGTTTGTCACCTTTATGCACATATTTCTCAACTACCTTTGCAAGAGAACGGTAGAAAATCACGTTGTGCCAATCAGTCCTGTCGGGCACCTGCGTACCGTTAGGGAGCGTATAGCCGCGCTCAGTAGTTGCCAATCGAACTTGTGCAACAGCCTGATCCTGATCGTAGTAGCGTACATCGGGGTCAACACCGACGTTACCAATAAGCATCACCTTATTCATTATTCGTCAATCTTAGTGCTTTAACAAATACTTCGCCATGCAGAAAATATACCCATTTCCTTCATTACTTCCACATACCCAGATACTTAAAGTGGAAGTTCTTGCCTTTAGCAGAGGGGAACTGGCTACGGGCATCAACACGATCGCGGAGATGTTCCACGATACGATTGTAGCAATCCAAGCCAGAATGCGCTTTACATTGTGCTACGAAATGCGTATCGCGATACTCATGCTTTCCCGTTGAAGGCACCATTACCACTCGCTTAAAATCCAAGGAACCTTCATACCACCCCATTTGTTCTTCGTTCAGCCGCAACACTACGGGGCTCATCTCCCGAACAGCAGGATTATCAGGGGTATGAACAGCCTTCTTCTGCTTGAAATCAAGCATGGTAGCAGCCTCCGTCTTGATAATAATGAAATAAACACGAGAACGTACTTTATAGCGCTTCGGATAGCGCACATCGTTCGTAGCATAGTCACGAATGTCATCTTCCATTTCAGGAGTAAGTTGAATCTCAGGAATGGAATGTAAAAAATCCAACGCTTCATCGGCATTATACACCAATGTCTCGCTGTCAAAATATCTTAAATATAGGTTCATGAATTGATGGATGTTTTTCCTAAAACAAAAAGAGCGGCAAACGAGACTCGAACTCGCGACCCCAACCTTGGCAAGGTTGTGCTCTACCAACTGAGCTATTGCCGCATCACGATAATAAAGCATCTTTACTGAATGGTGAAGAGGAGGAGACTCGAACTCCCACGTCGCAATTGACACTACCCCCTCAAAGTAGCGCGTCTACCAATTCCGCCACCTCTCCATCATGTAAAGCAGATAGAACAAAAGAAGTGCCCAGAACAGGACTCGAACCTGCACGCCTCGCGGCACACGCACCTGAAACGTGCGCGTCTACCAATTCCGCCACCTGGGCATTTCCTACGATTGAAAGACTTCTTATCAAACACTTTCAACGTATTGTTCATCATGTTGAGCGGCAAACGAGACTCGAACTCGCGACCCCAACCTTGGCAAGGTTGTGCTCTACCAACTGAGCTATTGCCGCCTTTTCAACCTGTTTCTTCAGGTGCATTTCTCTAAATGCGGTTGCAAAGGTAATGTTTTTTTCTGACCTTACAAACTTTTTTTGTACTTTTTTCAAAAAAACATCCCCGAACCTGTGAACAAGTACGGGGATGCTATTTGAGAAGTCTTGCTTAATCTTCGTCAGCGGCTTCAGCCTCATGCTCTTTGATAAGCTGTTGCTGAACATCGTTCGGAACAAGTTCGTAGCTGGCGAACTTTGTTGTGAACGAAGCACGACCACCAGTGAGCGAACTCAGCGAGATGCTGTAGTTAGACAATTCCTTGAGAGGAATCTTTGCACTCAGTTTCTGATAGCCAGCCTCGCTGTCCATACCCATAATCATGGCACGGCGTCCTTGCAAGTCGCTCATCACGTCACCCATATAGTCTGAGGGAACGAACACCTCAAGGTCGTAGATAGGCTCCAGAATCTTAGGTCCAGCCTCCTTGAAGGCTGCACTGAAGGCGTTGCGTGCTGCGAGCATGAAAGAAAGTTCGTTAGAGTCAACGGGGTGCATCTTGCCGTCATAGACGATGACGCGCACATCACGGGCGTAAGAACCCGTCAGCGGTCCTTGCTCCATACGCTCCATCACACCCTTGAGGATAGCGGGCATGAAACGTGCGTCGATAGCACCACCAACCACAGAGTTGATGAAGACCAATTTACCGCCCCACTCCAGGTCGATTTCTTCCTTACCCTTGATGTTCATCTTAAACTCCTGGCCGTTGAACTTATAAACGGTCGGATCGGGCATACCTTCAGCGTATGGTTCCACAATCAGGTGAACCTCACCAAACTGTCCGGCACCACCCGACTGTTTCTTGTGACGATAGTCAGCACGTGCCATCTTGGTGATGGTCTCACGATAAGGAATGCGAGGTTCATCGTACTGTACCTGAATCTTTTCGTTGTTCTCCAGACGCCACTTCAACGTGCGAAGGTGGAACTCACCTTGTCCGTGAACGATGGTCTGGTGCAACTCCTTCGACTGCTCAACCACCCATGTCGGGTCTTCCTGACGCATTTTCAAGAGAGCCGCCATCAGTTTCTCCATCTCACTCTCGTTGACAGACTTGATAGCACGCGAATACTTAGAGTTAGGATATTTGATAAAGTCGAATCGTTGTTCAACATCCTTTCCGTTCAAGGTATTGCCAGTCTTCACATCCTTCAGTTTCACCGTACAGCCGATGTCGCCGGCTTTCAGCTCGTCAACGGGAATACGGTTGGCACCAGCACAAGCATAGATAGTGCCAATGCGCTCCTTCGAGCCACGATCAGCATTCGTCAGGTCGTCACCCGGCTTGACACTTCCGCTCATCACCTTGAAATAAGAGACCTCACCAATGTGCGGTTCCATACCCGTCTTGAAGAAATAGATGGAAGTAGGAGCATCAGCTTCAGCAGCCACTTCCTCACCGCGCGTATTGTGAATCTTCGGCATTTCACTGACAAACGGCACCACGTTGCCCAGGAACTCCATCAGTCGGCGGACACCCATGTCCTTGCCTGCACAGACGCAGAAAACGGGGAAGATGCTACGCGTAACAAGTCCCTTGCGGATACCTTCGCGCATCTCGTCTTCTGTGAGACTTTCCTCTTCGAAGAATTTCTCCATCAGCGTGTCGTCGTTGGCAGCGGCAGCCTCGACCAATGCAGCATGCAACTCCTTCGCCTTATCCATCTCTTCAGCAGGTATATCCTCGATGATAGGAGCACCACCTTCAGGCTTCCAGCTGTATTTCTTCATCAACAGGACATCGATAACGGCATTGAAGCCAGGACCTGTAGCGATAGGATATTGCACCTGGACACATTTTGGTCCGTAGATTTCCTTCATATTGTTCACCAGGGCATCGAAGTCGCAATGCTCACGGTCGAGC
>Ga0247609_10004609_pt1 | contig 13668 bp, 13 predicted proteins | sample 172DNAGHGlowgp2_FD_193487 | JGI IMG/M metagenome (GOLD analysis project Ga0247609, IMG submission 193487) | Sheep rumen microbial communities from Palmerston North, Manawatu-Wanganui, New Zealand - 1728 DNA GHGlow gp2 | ecosystem: Host-associated > Mammals > Digestive system > Stomach > Rumen ...
ATTAGAAACTAATTTAATAGATATAAAAATCAATTATTATGATTGTGTTAATAGATTAGATAATCTATATTTTTTAAACTCTACTATCTTTAATGACGAGAATAATGATAGTAATATTATTTATACGAAGATATATAATTATAAATTTCTATTTATGGGAGATGCAGGTAAAGAAAGAGAAAGACTGATAATTAGGGACTATAATTTAAATAATGTTGATTTTTTAAAAGTAGGACATCATGGATCTGATACAAGTAGCAGTAATGAATTTATTTCAACTATTAATCCAAAGTATTCAATTATTAGTGTTGGCAGGAAGAATCGATATGGTCATCCTAAAAAAAGTGTATTAAATACTTTAAAGAATACAAAAATATTTAGAACAGATAAAGATGGTAGTATTGTTATTAGGGTTAATAAAAACGGTTATAAGATTGAAACTTATTCTCCCTAGAATAATATATTTGTTGTGATATAATACTTATGAGAAGTGATTTTATGCAAAATTTACCAAGAGAAAAAATAATACAAATAGCTAGTAGTATTCTTAGTAATGGTGATATTATTGCTAAGCATGGTACTTCAGTAGCTAATGCTCAAAGTATAATTAACACTGGCTTTAATTTTAATCGCACGAGTTTTGTAATGCAAACAAGTAAGAGTGTAGAAGCTTTATGCGGCTATGGGTGGAAGGAAAACGGACCAGATGATTCTACAAATATTATTATTGAGGTTCCTAAAGATTTTTTGATGGATTTGTTATCGTTGGATGAAAATGGTTATAATTCTTGGATTCAAGGTGTAATAAACGATGAAGCTCAGGAAGCAGTTTTAAATAGTCTTACTTCTTTTGAATACACACCTTCAAAAGAGGTCAATACAAATACGAGATTTTCGTTTGTACTTCCTCCGGCTTTTTCTGCACATATTCCTAAAGAATTTGTTGTTGGAGCATTTATTTGGTGTAATGAAAAAACCTATTTAAGGCTGGCAGATGGTGAAAGTGCTTTAGATAATTTATCTTTTGTTTCTAATGAAGGATTCTATTCAAATTTAGATGCTGATCAGAAGGCAGTATTTGTTGAAAAAATGCGTTCTAAATTAGGAATTGATGGTAATCGCAAAAAGAGATAGAAATCTCTTTTTTTATTGGGTAAATTATTATTGTTTATATGTTATAATACTTTTAGGTGGTTTTATGGAAAACATTTATTTAATTAGTTCTTCTAGTTATCGTTTATTAGAGGAAGAAATTAAAAAAATAGTTAAGGATAATCCTTATACTAGTTTTGATTTAAACTATCAAGCTATTGATGATATTTTGGAAGAAGCTTCTTATTTTTCTTTGTTTGATGAAAAGAAATACATGATAGTTAAAAATGCTAATATGTTTTCAAGTACTAGAAAAAAAGATGATGAAGAAGATAAAACCACAAAAAAAGATGATAAATTGATTAGTTATCTAGAATCACCTAATCCTAATACTGTTTTAATATTTACTATTACTAATAAAGCTGCCGGTAATAAGAAAATAGTTAAATTAATTAATGAAAAGTATAAGTATATTAGGGTAGAGGAACCTAAAGTTAGTGAAATACAACTTAAGATAGATAAATTGTTTAAGGAAGACGGTTATAAATGTAGTAAAGATATTGAATATTATATTATTAATAATTCATTGAATAATTATGATTTATCTTATAATGAAGTTTTGAAAATTAAGTTATATTATGGCCAAGGCTGTGAAGTTAAATTAGAAGATGTTTCTAATATTATTAGTAAAGCTATTGAAGATAATAATTTTAAGTTCGTTGATGCTGTTGTTTCTCGTAATATTAAAGATTCATTTAATATATATGATGATTTGATGCGTCAAAAAGTTGAACCGCTAATGCTTATTGCAATGCTTGCCAAAGAATATCGTAATATGCTTGTAATTAAAAAAGGCAAAGATTTATCTAAGAAAGAAATCATGAGTATGTTAGGAATGGGTTTTGATTTTCAATTCGATAAGTCTATGAATAACTCTTATAATTATGGTATTCAATCTTTAGAAAACATTTTAGTATATTTGGCTGATTTAGATTATAAAATTAAGAATGGTAAAATTTCTAATAAGAGAGCATTAGAAATGTTTATCTTGTATGTATGCAAATAAAAAAAGGTATTGTTAATACCTTTTATTTTTTTGCTATTTCTAGTATTTTTTCTGTATTCTTGAAATTAAGTTTGGCTATTTCTTCTAAAATACCTTTGCCATGTTTTTTTACTAATGTTGCTCCAACTTCATCTACCATATTTGAAGCTCCTAGAGGTATTTCAATTCCGAATCTTTCGGATAGTTTTTTCATTTCTTTTAAGAAAATGTATCTACTGATAATTGATGAAGCAGCCACACTTAAACATTGGTCTTCTGCTTTAGTTATAAATTTTATGTTTGTAACTTTTTCAGGAACTTGTGATAAATGATTATAGTAGTTCTTTTCTGGTTCAAATTGATCTATAACTATATATTTGTAACTTACATTATCTTTTTTTATTACAGATAACAAACATTTATTGTGTAATATTGCTTTTATTTTATTCATATTAATATCTGTACTATGATATGAATTATATTCTTTATTTGATAATACGATAGTTGTATGAGGTATTTTCTTAATTAATTCTGGAGCGATTTTGATTATTTTTTCATCTGTAATCTTTTTAGAATCTCTTACTCCAAGTTCTTCTAAATAAGGAATGTTTTCTTTTGATACATATGATGCTGTTACGATTAAAGGACCAAAATAATCTCCAGTTCCAACTTCATCTGAACCAACTGATGAATCATTTATAAATATTTTCTTTTCTTCTTTTTTTTCTTTTTCTTTGCTTCCAGTATCAATAGTTTTACCATTTAAGACTCTTTCTTGTTCTGTCCAGTAACTTGCTTCTATATCAGCACCAATACCTTGGAACATAACTTTACCAGATTCATATAATGTAGTAACGCAATCGTAGTCTTTTACTTGGAATATGGCATATGGTGGAGTCTTTTCACATTTCATAGGTTCATAGTGTTCAATCATCATTTGTTTGATATTATCACTAACTTTAAAAACTATTGTTACGGGTTTAAATCCATTGTTTTTCATAAAAACACCTCTAATTAATATTATCATATTTTGGATGCAAATTCATCTATTCTGTATTATAATTAATAATAGGAGTGGTAGAGATGAAGTTAGATCTTAATATTAGTTTTTCAGATCCTAAAGTAATTATTGTAAATGTTATTATTGTATTATTTATTGTTCTTGCTACTTATGATGGTTTTAAGAAGGGCTTTTTTGAGAGTTTTCTTAGATTTATTGGTTTTCTTTTAGCATCTATTTTAGCTTTTGTTTTTAAGAATAAACTTTCGGTAGTTTTATATACTTATTTACCATTCTTTAAATTTGGTGGAGCCTTTAAAGGCATTTACGCAATAAACATCTTACTTTATGAGTTGTTAGCTTATTTTATAATTTTCTTTGTAATTTTAATAGTATTTAGTTTATTAATTAAGATGACACACGTGATAGAGAAGGTTATTAAAGCAATTCCATTAATTGGTTTTTTAGATAGATTATTAGGTGCTTTTATTGGTTTTGTTCAATCTTTTATAATTTTATATTTAGTTTTATTTGTATTTAAATTTTGCTCTAATTTATTTGGATTTAATATTAGAGAATCATTGGTAGATAATATTTTGGAAATCAAAGTTTTAAATGATAAATTTGGTAATTCATTGGATACATTTAATCAGATTACAGAATTAAAGAATTCTTATGATTCAACACAAAAAGAAGAGTTTAATAATAAATCAATTCAAATATTATTAGATAATAAAATAATTACCCAAGAAAATTTGGATTTATTAATTGAAAAAGGTAAATTAACTTATACCGAAAAATAAAAAGACCATTTGGTCTTTTTTTATCTTTCTATGTCTCTTCCTTTTTTAAATGAAGGATCGTTTGCATAATTTTTCCTAACAGTATATATTGGATCGATGTTTGGATTATATCTGTTTTCCTCAGTATATCCCAGTCTTGTTTTTAGTCTTTCATCGATTGTTATCATTAGTGTAGTATCGATTATTTTACCTAAGTAAGATATCCATGTATGGCTCCCGTCTGGAGAATTTTTAGTTCCAATTAGAATATCTAATGTTCCTCCACAGATATCACATGTTTGCATTGAATAACTTACGATTTTAGACATACCTGTGCAATTACCAAGGTTTCCTCCATCAATAAAGATTTGTATTGGTTCAAATGGAGCTCTAATATTTTGATCACATACTTTTTCTAATAGATCTCTAGGGAATTTATCTATTAAACCGGATTTTAATCCTTCTTTAATTAATTCCCTAAATTCTAAATTCTCTTGTAGTTTTTGTTTTAGTATGTCAAAACATTTATAATCTATTAAATCTTTATCTACTAATAATTCTAATATTTGTTGTACTTCTTTATCCATAATTCTTTACTCCTTATAATTTAATGCTTCTTTTGCTGCTTCTAAGTATGCTCTTAATAAATTGCCGGCTCCTAGTTTAGTTCCACCAAAGTATCTAACTACTACAACTAAGATGTTTTTTAAATTACGCATTTCTAATAAATTATAGATTGGTAAACCGGCTGTGTTTGTTGGTTCTTTGTCATCGCTTTTTCCAGCTGTATTAGAAAGAATGTAAGCATAAGGGGCATGTTTTGCTTTTTTATGTTCTTCTTTTAATATTTCTAATACTTGTTTTACTTCTTCGGTTGTTTCTACTTCATAAGCATATCCTAGAAATTTTGATTTTTTAATTTCTATTTTTGATTCGTTAAGTAGTTTCATATACATCACATAGTTATTATATCACAAATATGTTATAATTCTTATAGCTTGGAGGGATTTATATGTATAATGTTTTATTTGTTTGTTATGGTAATATATGTAGAAGTCCCATGGCTGAAATGATTTTTAAAGATCTTATATATAAAAACAGTAAAAGATATTTACTTAATTGTGAGAGTATGGCTACTAGTATGGAAGAGTTAGGAAATGATATATATCCTAAAGCAAAAAGAAAACTAGAAGAAATGAACGTCCCTGTTGAGAGACATGTAGCTCGTCAATTTAAGAAAAGTGATTATGAAAAGTATGATTTGATTATTGTATTTGAAGAAAGAAATAAAAAAGATATAATCAACATAATTGGCCAAGATGTTGATGATAAGATTCATTTAATTTTAGAGTACTCTGATAGTTTAAAAGATATAGATGATCCTTGGTATACTGATGATTTTGATACTGCATATGATGAAATTAATAAAGGATGTTTAGGATTATTTAATTATTTAGTAGAAAAGGGGAATAAGGATGAGATTTAAAGAAAAGTTATCATTAGTTCCCCATAAACCTGGTTCTTATCAAATGAAAGATAAGAATGGAACTATAATTTATGTAGGTAAAGCTAAAGATTTAAATAAGAGATTACATTCTTATTTTAATAGAGAACATACTGGTAAAACTGCTAAGATGGTTTCATTAATAGATGATTTTCAATATGTAGTTGCATCTTCTGAATTAGAAGCATTTATTATAGAAATTAATTTAATTAAAGAGTTTAAACCTAAATATAATATTATGCTGATGGATGATAAGAGTTATCCATATATAGAGTATATTTCTAAGCCTTATCCAAGGCTTAAGATAAGTAGATATCTAAATATACGTAAAAGAGATAATAAGATGTTATTTGGCCCTTATCCTAATGCTTATGCTGCTAGAAGAATAGTTAATTTAATTAATAGATTATATCCTTTAAAAAAATGTGAAGGGAATCCAAAAGAATTATGTCTTTATTATCATATAGGTGAATGTTTAGGATATTGTGTTAATACGATTGATAAAGATAAAGTAAGTGCTATGGAAGAAGAAATATTATCTTTCTTAAGAGGTAATGATGATATTTTAAGAAATAAGATAATGGATAAGATTAATTCTTATAGTGAAGCATTAAATTTTGAAATGGCTTTAGACTTAAAGAAAGAATTAGAATATATAGATATAGTTTTATCTAAACAAAAGGTTGAATTACATGATTTTGTTAATAGAGATGTTATTGCTTATTATGTTGATAATGGTTATATATCAATTGAAATATTATTTATACGTAATGGTAAGTTATTAAATCATAAGAATGTTATTTATCCTTTAAATTTAGATATTGAAGATGAAGTAGAAAACTATATTGCTCAATTCTATATGCGTAATGAAATACCTAAAGAAATATTAATTCCTGAAGAATTAAATAGAGACAATATAGCTAGTATGGTTGAGACTAATATCTTAGCACCACAAAAAGGTACTAAAAAAGGTATTGTTAAAATGGCTTATGATAATGCTAAGTTAAATTTAAAAAATAAGTTTGAAGAAATTCAGTATGATGAAGCTAGAACAGTAAATGCTAATGAAGAATTAAGAGAATTATTAAATATGGATAAATTAGATCGTATTGATGTATTTGATAATAGTAATTTATTTGGTAGTTTTGCTGTTTCTGGAATGGTTGTTTATATTGACGGTAAACCAGCTAAAAATGAATATCGTAAGTATAAGGTATCTGTAGATGTAAATGATGATTATAATACGATGAAGGAAATATTATATCGTAGATATCAAAGAGCTTTAGTTGATGACAGATCTAGTTTACCTGATTTGATTATTGTAGATGGTGGTGAAAATCAAATTAGAGCTGCTCTTGATATTCTTGGTTTATTCCATTTGAATATAAAGGTTGTAGGTTTAAAGAAGAATGATAAACACCGTACTAATGATTTGGTTGATAGTGATTTAAGTATTATTCCTTTAGACCGTATGAGTAATGTTTTCCATTATTTAACCAGAATGCAGGATGAAGTACATAGATTTACAATTAATTATCACCGTCAATTAAGAAGTAAAGGAAGTATTGGAAGTATTCTAGATGATATTGAAGGAATAGGTACAACTAGAAAAAAAGCTTTAATCAAAAAGTTTGGTAGTGTATTAAAAATGAAAGAAGCTACTATTGATGAATTAAGTGAAGTTATTCCTAAAGATGTTGCTGAAAATTTAAAAAAATACTTGGATGAAAAGTATAATAATAGTAGCCAAGAAGAATAGACACGTATCGTGTCTTTTTTCTTGTTTATGGTTTTTAAATATTGTATACTTATATTAGAATAAAATAGGAAAAGTAGGGTTGATTATGGAATTAACTTATAAGTTTAATAATGATGAGAAAAAGATTGCTATTTCTAAGGTAGATTATTTAGAACCTGAGTACATTGAAGTTTATGTTCGTGAAGGAGATAGCGTTTATGTTAATGATGGAGAATATGTTTATATTAATCAATTATTAAAAGAATCAGCTAGTGGAATTAAATCATATGCTACTATATCTGGCGATATTGATTATAAAGATGGAGTCATTAAGATAGTTAATGATAAAACTGATTCTGCTTTTGTTAGTGAAGAAGCTTTAAAGTCAATTGAGAATGTTAAAAAGGAAGAATTAATAAGAGCTTGTGAGAATTTAGGTATCGATTATGAAAACAAACTAATCGTTAATAAATTAAAAGATCCATGCAAGGTATTAGTTGTTAATGCTTTGGATGTAGAACCATATCAATTTAATAGTAATTATTTAGTACAAGATAATATTACTAATCTTTTAGATATAATGAATTTGTTCTCAAAGAGATTTAATATTAATGTTCATTTATTATTATCTAAATATGATGATAATAATGTTGATGCCGTTAATAAAGTAATTGATAAGTATCCTGATATTAGTTTTAAGGTAATTCCTGATGTATTCCCTAATAATACAAATCAAGTTTTAGCTAAGAAGTACTTTGATGATTATCGTTTTGAAGATATTTTATTCTTAGATGCTTTTGCTTTATACAAGATATTTGTTGCAGTTAAAGATGGACTTCCTGTAACAGAAAGATTTATTACTGTGTGCTATGAAGGCGCTAATAGAGTGTTTGTTGTTAAGACTAAGTATGGCGCTAATGTAGGTGAAATGCTTCGTAAAGGAGTTAAAGACGATCTAATTGATGTAGATGTTTATTTAAATAATTTTATGAGAGGTGTTCCTTGCCCTAATATAGATGATTTGATTGTTACTGATAATATTAGAAGTATTTTTATCTTCCCACACAAGGATGTTAGACCATCTAAATGTATTAAGTGTGGTAAATGTATTGATATTTGTCCAATTGGAATTAATCCTATGGCTAAGAAGTTAGATCCAAATTGTATTAGATGTGGTTTATGTAATTTCGTATGTCCTGCTAATATTAATTTGATTAATAGAGAAAAAGAGAGTAAGGAGTAGGGTTATATGAAAAAAGGATTTTTGAAGAATAATAAAATATTTAAGATTAATTTATTTTATTTATTAAGTTTATTGCCTATAGTAATATTTGGATTCTATAAAAATGGTATTGTTCCTGCTCAAAAAGGTGTTATTCCATTTTGGTTCGGAACACAATATATTGTTATTCCAATTGTTGTATTATTCTTAAGCTATGTATTTGAGGTTTATTATTATAATGCAATAAAGAAAGAAGAAGATTTAAATAGTGCTTATAATTCAATAGCTCCATTTGTTAATGTATTGTGTTATTTAGTTACTGCTCCAATGCATAAACTATATATCACAATTCCTTTAATGGTAATTATTGATATTATTCTTAAGTTTATTGATCAGAAGATTACTGTTAATCAAGTTGCTTTATATAAGTGTATTTTGGTTGGTATTATGGCTTTAATGAGTGTTAAAGGTTATGCTAATTATTATGAAATTACTTTAAATGATACTATTACTAAACCGTCTTTACTTTTCTTAGGTAAGGGTGTAGGTGCTATTGGTACTACTAGTACTTTATGTGCGTTAGTTGGCTATTTAATCTTAATGTTTAATAGTTATTATAAAAAAGAAATGCCTATTGTGGCTTTTATTGGTTATTCAATGGTAGTATGTGTTTTATATTTCGTTGGTAAGATTAATTTTAGTGAAATCTTAGTTAACATTTTTAATAGTGGTTTTATATTTGCTATTATTTATGTATTAGCACTTTCTAATGCTACTCCTGTTGTTAGAACAGGTAGAGTACTATATGCTCTATTAGTTGGTATACTTTGTGGTATTTCAGTTAATATTATCCATTCATTTATGGGAATATATATTGTTATTCTTGTAGCTAGCTTATTAGTACCTATATTTAATAAATTTAGATTTACAATTGGTAAATAAAAGGAACTTTGTTCCTTTTTTATTTGTAGACTTTTTGCCAATTATTATATATAATTAGGTAGTTATTTGGGGTGATACTATGGATATTTCTGAATTTGATTATGAATTACCACAAGAACTAATTGCTCAAACTCCTTTAGAGAAAAGGGATTCGTCAAGATTACTTGTAATGGATAAAAAAACAGGAGAATTAGTTCATGAACATTTTAATAATATAATTGATTATTTGGTACCTGGTGATGTTTTAGTTTTAAATGATACTAAGGTAATTCCTGCAAGACTTATTGGTGTTAAAGAAGAAACAGGTGCTGTCATTGAGATTTTATTATTAAAAGATTTAGGTAATAACAAATGGGAATGTTTATCTAAACCTGCTAAAAGATTAAAAGTTGGGACAATTGTATCTTTTGGTGAAGGCGAATTAAAAGCTAAAGTTTTAGAAAAGTTTGATGAAGGCTTAGTACATATTGAGCTTATATATGATGGAATTTTGATGGAAATATTGGATAGATTAGGTACGATGCCATTACCTCCATATATTCATGAGAAATTAAAAGACCAATCTAGATATCAAACTGTATATGCTAAAAATATTGGTAGTGCTGCTGCTCCTACAGCTGGCTTACATTTTACAAAAGAATTACTTAAGAAAATTGAAGACAAAGGCATTATTATTACTTATGTAACCTTGCATGTAGGATTAGGTACTTTTAGACCGGTTGAAGTTGATAATATCTTAGATCATCATATGCATAGTGAATTTTATGTAATGAATAAAGAAACTGCTGATATTTTAAATAAAGCAAAAGAAGAAAATAGAAGAATTATTGCTGTTGGTACTACTAGTACTAGAACGCTTGAAACTATAGCTACTAATAATAACGGCAAGTTTATAGCTACTAGTGGTAATACTGATATATTTATCTATCCTGGATATGAGTTTAAAGGAATCGATTGTTTAATCACTAATTTCCATTTACCAAAGAGTACTTTAGTAATGTTAGTATCTGCTTTAAGTAGTAGAGATAATATTTTAAATGCTTATAAAGAAGCTATAAAGGAAAAATATAGATTCTTTAGCTTTGGTGATGCAATGTTTATTACAAATAATATTAAAAGAGATACCAAGTAGTATCTTTTTTTGTTATAATTTATTTGGTGATATTATGGCAAAAGATGATATTGAATTGCTTTCTGTTGATGATGAAGTAGCTGTTAAGAAAGAAACTAAAAAAACTGTTACAAGTATGAAAGTAGATGATGATGTTCCTGTTAAAAGGGGAAATAAAAAAACTGTTAAAAAAATGACTGTAGATGATGATCTAGATGATCTAGAATTAGAAGTTTCTTCAGCTAAAGCCAATGATATGTTTATCAAGAAGCGTAATTTTAAAATATTATTGGAAATAATAATACCTATTGCGCTTGTACTTATTATTGTTCCAATTTTTGGATCTACTAATAAAGGTTTAAGTAAAAGAGAAATAAAAAAATATACTTCTTTGTATGTTGAAACTTTAACTAGTGAATTTCATTTACCAGACGGTTATAATATTTCTTTTGTAGATTTTGATAATGATAAAATCCCAGAAATGATTGTTAGAAAAGGCAAATTTATTTTCCGTTTATATACTATTAAAGATGATAAAGTTAGCGAATTAAAGGCATTCCATGTAAATGGTAAAATTGATCCTGAGAGTGAAAATGGTGTTTTGGATTTATATTACAATAGAGGGAATGAGGAAAAAGAGTGGTTTTATTCTTCAGATAATATCTATTTTAGTATGATTGAAACAATTGAAAGATCACAATTATATGCTTCATTCAGTACTAAATATGATATGAATAAAAAATATACTTCAATGGAAGCAACTATTGAATATCAAGAAGTTGAATCTTCTAATGTAGAAGATATTGTTAAAGAAATGCTTGGAAAGAAAAACTATACTACTAAATATGATGATAAATCTATTAAGGAGAAATCTATGTCAAGTGGAGCATGGATGTTAGTTTGTGAAGAAGAAGACCCACATATAGAGTCGACATATTTTAAAGATGAAATAATTTATATTGATAATAAACTTACTGAATATACTACAAAGATATACACTCATATGCCTGAAGATACTAGCGATGAAATGATTGATATTACTATTAATTATTATAAAAAATACTTGAATTATTCACCTAGAGAATGGGGCTTGTTTGATTCTGGTGATAATAAAATGGGTATTTACTTTAAAATGAGTGGCGAAGAATATTGTAGCTTTATTGGAGGATGCGATTATAACAATTTAGATTATAAAAATAGTAATCTAATTATAGGTGCCTATGAGAGTAGGGGCGGAAGCTGTGTAATCAAATAAAAAAGACTCGATTGAGTCTTTTTATTTTGCCCAGGCGCTTATTTCTTTTTCTGGTTCAAATTTATCGTGATATAGTCTTTCAACTTTAATTAGATCTTTGTTGTAGAAACCAAGTTCATTTTTAGCTCTTACTTTCATTTGATTAAAATTAGATTCTTCTTCATATATTTTAAGTAAGTCTAAGTTTGGATCAGCTATTAAGATAAAGATTATCAATTGTTCTTCAATATTATAGATATGTAAATCTTTAAATCTATTAAGTAGGTTATAAGCTAGGGAGTTAAGATCAGTTGGATCTTTAGCTTCGTTTAACCACATTTCGCAAATAGATCTAAGTCTTATTAAACTGTTATCAGTTATAATATCAAGGGTTTTAATTAATTCGGCTCTCTTTAGTAATTTATCTAAAGATGGAATTTTTACATCTGTTATAAGACCTTGTTTTTTTAATAATCTACGACTTAGAATACTTTCGTATTTTAATAGACTTCCATCGTAGAATCCTAATTCTTGTCTTACAGCAGTTGCGTATTGTTCTAGTTCTTGATATCTTCTTTGTTCTAATCCTTTTCTTTTTTTGTCATCTTCTTCTTCGTTTATACGAGAAGCTGGAAGTATGTCACTACTAATAAAGGTTTTCATTGTAATTAATTCTGGATCACAAGATAGGATTAAGTATAATACTTTTTCATCAAAAGTACTTAATTCTTGACTGATAGTAGGATTCGTTAAGTAACGTAGAGTGTTTATATAATTATTTAAACCAGGATTAATAAACAATGATTGTTTTGCTTCTAAATATTTCTTTTTACTAGCAATGATTTGTTTTAATGTTTCTACATCTTCGTTAGTTATGCCTTGAAAATTATTAAATGTAACTGAACGAGAGTGAAATTGTCTTCTTAATGTTTCTAGACTTTTAGCATCATAAGCCATTTTAAACCCCTCCTGAGACATCGATTATTATAGTCTTTTTTATTATTTTTGCAAATATTACTGGTATTTATGATATAATTTACAAGAAGTTTTGGGGTGAAAGTATGAAGGTAAAATATAACTTATTACATGAAGAAGCTCATACAATGGCTAGATTAGGTACTATTGAAACAAATTATGGTACTTATGAGACACCAATGTTTATGCCAGTTGGAACAGAAGCTACTGTTAAGACTCTTTGTGTTGAGGAATTAAAAGATGTTCATGCGGGAATTATTTTAGCAAATACATACCATTTATGGTTAAGACCAGGTGAAAACATTATAGATCGTGCTGGTGGTTTACATGAGTTTATGAAATGGAATGGTCCAATACTTACTGATAGTGGAGGATTTCAAGTATTTAGTTTAGCTTCACCAAAAGATATTACGGAAGAAGGAGTTAAGTTTAAGAATCATTTGAATGGTGATAATTTAATTCTTACTCCAGAAAAATCAATTGAGATTCAAAATAAATTAGATAGTGATATAGCCATGTCTTTTGATGAATGTATTGGTTGGCCAGCTACATATGAATATTGTAAACAAAGTACTGAAAGAACCCTTAGATGGGCGAAGAGAGGTAAAGATGTTTTCAATAATCCTAGACAATCTTTATTTGGTATTGTTCAAGGTGGAGAATATGAAGATTTAAGGAAACATTGTGTAGAAGAATTAGTTAAAATGGATTTTGATGGATATTCTATTGGAGGAACATCAGTAGGTGAAGATAAACCAACTATGTATAAGATGGTTACTTATGGAACTAAATATTTACCTAAAGATAAAGTAAGATATTTAATGGGCGTTGGAGATCCAATTGATATAGTTGAAAATGTTTGTAGAGGAATTGATATCTTTGATTGCGTTTCACCTACAAGATTGGCTAGACATGGTCATTTTCTAACTAGATATGGTAAGATGAATATTAAAAATGCTAAGTATAAAGAAGATTTTAGTCCTTTAAGTGATGAGTGTGATTGTTATACTTGTAAGAGTAAAT
>Ga0247609_10004612_pt1 | contig 13665 bp, 8 predicted proteins | sample 172DNAGHGlowgp2_FD_193487 | JGI IMG/M metagenome (GOLD analysis project Ga0247609, IMG submission 193487) | Sheep rumen microbial communities from Palmerston North, Manawatu-Wanganui, New Zealand - 1728 DNA GHGlow gp2 | ecosystem: Host-associated > Mammals > Digestive system > Stomach > Rumen ...
GAGTATGCCCCGGCCACAGCCTATACTGACAATGACCACGACGGCATGGACGATGCATGGGAGTTGCAGAATGGTTTCGACCCAACAAATGCGGAAGACCGCAATGTTGTAGCTTCAAAGGAAGGCTATACAGCTCTGGAAATTTTCCTGAACAGTTTGATGGGAGAACCCATCCAAATCATAACAGGCATCCGTAGCGTTACTGCCGATAAGTCGCTGAAAGGCGTTTCTCTCTATTCGCTCAACGGCATGCAGTTGGCACAAACCAAGCAAGAGGCCGATTTGGATCAGAAAAGTATTCCTTCTGGTGTCTATATCGTGCGTAAGCAGTTTTCCGACGGAAGCGTTCAGGTGAAAAAAATCGCAAAGAAGTAGTACATGCAAGTAAGCCTATTCATGCGGCTGTTAAAAAAACAAATTTTCAGTTAGGATATGAGGGATTTACGTTGAATTTACGTAATTTTGCACGCTCTAAGGCTCAGTGGTGCAGTTTGGTATGTGGAATGCATTCTGAAACCGTGATGAAGACAATAAAATAACGAAAGAATAAAAAATGAAGATTACATTTGAAAATCCTGACAAAGTGAACGGTCTGATGACCATTACTGTCGAAGAAGCTGATTACAAGGCAGAGGTAGAGAAGACATTGAAAGACTATCGCAAGCGTGCAAATATACCGGGTTTCCGTCCGGGACAGGTGCCGATGGGCTTGGTGAAGCGCCAGGTAGGTCCGCAAGTGAAGGCAGACGCAATCAACAAGGTGCTGGGCGAGAGCTTGCAGAAATATATTGTTGACAACAAAATTCCTATGCTTGGGCAGCCGCTTGGCGCAGAAGGTCATGAGCCAGTGGATTTGGAAAAGGATGCTCCATACGAATTCAAGTTTGACATTGCTGTTGCTCCTGAATTCAAGATAGAGTTGACAGATAAGGACAAGGTGACCTATTATAATATAGAGGTGGACGACAAACTCATCGACCAGCAGGTAGATATGTTTGCCAGCCGAAATGGTCACTATGACAAGGCCGAGGTCTATGACCCAGAGCAGCGAGATATGTTGAAAGGCGACCTGCGAGAACTCGATGCTGATGGCAATACGTTGGAAGACGGTATTGAAATTGAAGGAGCAGTGCTGATGCCGCAGTATATGAAGGTGGACGACCAAAAGAAACTTTTCGACGGTGCGAAACCTGGTGATATCATCACATGGAATCCACGCAAGGCATATCCTGAGAGTGATGTGGAAATCAGTTCGCTGTTGAAGATCGAAAAAGAGCAGGTGGCTGAGCACACGGGCGACTTCTCTTATCAGATTACTGAAATTTCGCGATTCGTCAAGGCTGAAATCAATCAGGAACTCTTTGACAGTGTTTATGGAACCGAGGCTGGTATCAAGGACGAAAAGGCTTTCCGTGAGACTATTGCCAAAGGTCTCAGTGCCCAGTTGGAGAGTGATGCAGACTATCAGTTCCTGCAAGATGTGCGCAAGTATGCAGAGGAGAAAGTGGGCGAACTGACGTTCCCAGAGGCCCTGTTGAAACGCATGATGTTACAGAACAACCAGGATAAGGGTGAGGAGTTTGTAGAAAAGAACTTTGAGGCAAGCATCAAGGAACTGAAATGGCACCTCATTCGTGAACAACTGGCTGAGGCAGCCGGCGTGAAGGTTGAGGATGCTGACGTGAAGACTGCTGCCAAGGAGATGGCACGCGCCCAGTTTGCACAATATGGTATGAACAATGTACCCGATGAGTATTTGGAAAACTATGCTCAAGAGATGTTGAAGAAGCGCGAAACGGTTGATAATCTTGTAGAACGCGCCATCGACCACAAACTGACTCTTGCGTTGAAAGGTATCGTTAAACTGGCGAAGAAGAAGATTTCGCTCGACGATTTCAACAAGAAGGTAAACGAATAGAAGACACACTCGAAACAGAGTTTTTGCATTTTTTTGGAAAAAAACTTCTGTTGAGATAGAGGTTATCGACTTTTTTTCTTATCTTTGCATAAGACAAAAGGGCGATAGCCTCTTTTTTATTGGAAAAACAACGTGTTAAACCATCTTGAATACTATAAAGTATGAACGATTTTAGAAAGTATGCAACTAAGCATTTAGGCATCAACGGAATGGTACTTGATGATGTGATGAGCGCACAGGCTCAGTATATGAACCCCTATATCTTGGAGGAACGTCAGCTGAATGTGACACAGATGGATGTTTTCTCACGACTGATGATGGACCGCATCATCTTCCTCGGTACACAGATTGACGATTATGTAGCCAATACCATTATGGCACAACTGCTCTTCATGGAGCAGGCAGATCCGGGAAAGGACATCTCCATTTATATCAACTCGCCGGGCGGAAGTGTAACGGCAGGTCTCGGTATTTACGACACCATGCAGTTTATCAGCAGCGATGTATGTACGATTTGTACAGGTATGGCTGCTTCTATGGCCGCAGTGTTGCTCGTCGCTGGCAAGGAAGGCAAACGCCAGTCCTTGCCTCATGGTCGAGTGATGATCCATCAACCGCTTGGCGGTGTTCAGGGTCAGGCTTCTGATATGGAGATTGAGGTGAAGGAAATACAGAAGTTTAAGAAAGAACTTTATACGATCATCTCCGACCATTCACATACACCATACGAAAAAGTGTGGAAGGATTCCGACCGTAACTATTGGATGACAGCTGAAGAGGCAAAGGAGTATGGTATGATAGACCAAGTGCTGGTTCGTAAGCAGCAATAGGAGAAGAGAAGGAAAAACATGGCAAAGAAAAATACTTGCTCTTTCTGTGGCAGAGACAATACAGAAGTTAAGCTCTTGATCTCAGGTCTTACAGGTTTTATCTGTGAGGACTGTGCACGACAGGCATACCGTATAGTAGAAGAGGCTGAGGCTCGGAAGGCTAAGGATGCTGGCGGACTGGATTTGAAGAAGTTGCCGAAGCCAACGGAAATCAAGGCTTATTTGGATCAGTATGTCATAGGGCAGGATCAGGCTAAGCGCTATCTCTCCGTAGCAGTCTATAATCATTATAAGAGAATTCTGCAGAATGTTGACGATGATGGTGTGGAAATAGAAAAGAGCAATATCGTCATGGTCGGACCGACGGGAACTGGCAAGACTTTGCTTGCCCGTACTATTGCTAAATTGCTGGATGTGCCTTTTACCATTGTCGATGCCACGGTGTTTACTGAAGCAGGTTACGTGGGTGAGGATGTGGAAAGTATGCTCTCACGCCTGTTGCAAGTGGCGAAATTCGATGTTAAAGCAGCAGAACGCGGCATTGTTTTTGTCGATGAAATCGATAAAATTGCACGTAAAAGCGATAATCCCAGCATAACGCGTGATGTGAGTGGCGAAGGTGTTCAGCAGGGGTTGCTGAAGATGTTGGAAGGAACAGTTGTCAACGTACCACCAGAAGGTGGACGAAAACATCCGGAGCAGGAATACATTCATGTAGATACCCACAACATCCTGTTTATTTGCGGAGGAGCCTTTGACGGCATCGAACGCAAGATTGCCCAGCGTCTGAATACGCACGTGGTGGGTTTCAATTCCGTGGAGAACGTAAGTCAAATAGACCGCAAGAACCTCATGCAGTATGTGCAGCCGCAAGACTTGAAATCATTTGGACTGATTCCCGAACTTATCGGTCGTATGCCCGTGCTTACTTATCTTGACGCCCTTGACAAGACCGCATTGCGTAGAATACTGGTAGAGCCAAAGAACTCCATTGTCAGACAGTATGAAAAACTCTTTAAGATGGATGGCATCACGCTCAACTTCACGGAAGAGGCGCTCGACTTCCTAGTTGACAAGGCTGTGGAATTCAAACTGGGTGCCCGAGGATTGCGTTCTATAGTGGAGAGTGTGGTGGCTAACGCTATGTTCGAATTGCCGGCAAAGAAAGTCAAGAAGTTTGAGGTTACGCTCGATGTCGCTAAGAAAGAGCTGAATCAGGCTTTGTTACAAGGCTTGGAAGCGCAGTAGTACCCTTTCTGCCGGAATTAATCTTGAGATCTTTACCCTATGACCCATATACCCCATGAATAAGAACTATGACCTGACAGGGAAATTGAAGCACTACTTCGGGTTCGACAAGTTCAAAGGCGACCAGGAGGCAATCATCCGCAATGTGCTGGATGGTAAGAATACTTTTGTACTCATGCCTACTGGAGGCGGTAAGAGCCTCTGCTATCAGTTGCCCTCGTTGATTATGGAGGGTACGGCTATTGTGGTGTCACCGCTGATAGCTCTGATGAAGAATCAGGTAGATGTCATTAATGGAATTAGTGAAGAGGATGGTGTAGCACATTATTTGAACTCATCGCTCAAAAAGGCTGCTATTGATCAGGTGAAGACGGATATCGTTAATGGACATACCAAGTTGTTGTATGTGGCACCTGAGTCGCTGAACAAAGAGGAGAATATAGAATTTTTCAAGGCGGTCAACATTTCGTTCTATGCTATTGATGAGGCACACTGCATCTCGGAGTGGGGACACGACTTCCGACCAGAATACAGAAAAATACGTCATGCCATCGACGAGATAGGACAAGCTCCTATCATCGCATTGACGGCGACAGCGACAGACAAGGTGCGAACGGATATCAAGCGTAGCTTGGGGATGGAAGATGCTGCAGAGTTCAAAAGTTCGTTCAACCGACCGAATCTGTACTACGAAGTTCGTCCAAAGACGAAAGAGATAGATAAGCAAATTATCATGTTCATCCGCCAGCATGCTGGTAAGAGTGGCATCGTCTATTGCCTGTCGCGCAAGAAGGTGGAAGAGTTGGCGGCAGTTTTGCAGGCAAATGACATCAAGGCGGCTCCCTACCATGCAGGGCTTGACTCGGAAACACGCTCGAAAACGCAGGATGACTTCCTCATGGAGGAAATCGACGTCATCGTTGCTACCATTGCTTTTGGTATGGGTATAGACAAACCAGATGTGCGTTTTGTCATTCATTATGACATACCCAAGAGTCTTGAAGGCTATTATCAGGAAACTGGACGTGCTGGTCGTGACGGTGAGGAAGGAAAGTGTATTGCTTTCTACTCGGACAAGGATTTGAAGAAGCTTGAGAAGTTTATGGAAGGCAAACCTGTTGCCGAGCAGGACATCGGACGTCAGTTGTTGCAGGAAACGGCAGCCTATGCCGAATCGTCCGTATGCCGTCGCAAGATGCTGCTACATTATTTCGGAGAGGAATATACCCAAGAAAACTGCCATAATTGTGACAACTGTCTGCATCCAAAGACAAAGATTGAAGGAAAAGACCAGCTATTGATTGTGCTGACAGCAGTAGCGGTATTGAAAGAGAATTTCAGACAGGAATATGTCATCGATTTCGTCAAAGGTCGTGCTACCGATGATATCCGTGACCACAAGCACGACCAGCTTGAAGACTTTGGTGCGGGCGAGGGCATGGATGCAAAAGTTTGGAATCCCGTTATCCGTCAAGCACTCATCGCGGGTTATCTGAAGAAAGATGTTGAAAACTACGGGCTACTGAAGTTGACCTCGGCAGGTAAGAAATTTCTCAAGTCGCCACAGTCGTTTATGATTGTGATGGACACGGAGTTCCGTTCTGATGATGACGAAGATTTGCACGATGGCGGTTCGGGTGCCCTAGATCCAGAACTCTTCTCTATGTTGAAAGACTTGCGTAAGCGTATGGCACGCAAGTTGGAACGCCCTCCGTATGTCATCTTCCAAGATGTTTCTTTGGAGCAGATGGCAACGATGTATCCTATCAACGAGCAAGAACTACAGAACATCCAAGGTGTTGGTGCCGGCAAGGCTAAACGCTATGGCAAAGAGTTCTGCGAGCTTATCCGTCAGCATTGTGAAGAAAACGAGATTGAACGTCCTGAAGAACTGCGTGTGCGTACCGTCGCCAAGAAGTCGGTGCAGAAGGTGAAAATTATCCAAGGCATCGACCATAAGATTCCTCTTGATGATATTGCCACATCGGAAGGACTGGATTTCGATGAAATGTTGGAAAAAGTAGAGGAAATCGTCTATAGCGGCACAAAACTCAACATCGACTATTTCCTCGACGAAGTGATGGACGAAGACCATCTTGATGACATCTACGAGTATTTCTTGAACAGTGAAACCGACGATCTCAATGCGGCACAAGACGAGTTAGGCGAAGAATATACAGAAGACGAAATTCGTCTTGTCCGTATCAAGTTCCTTTCAGAAATGGCAAATTAGCAACAGTTTCTTTGCGGCAATACCGAAATGGATTTGTTGGGAAATAATTATTCCTCAAATACATACCCAAATCCTGTGCGACTGACAATGTTTTGAGCGTACGGTCCCAGTTTTTTTCGCAGACGGGTGATGTTGACATTGACCGTGCGGTCGGTGACGACGACGCCATCCCATACCGTCTCCATCAGGTGTTGGCGAGAGAGTACTTTGCCGCGGTTGGCAAGGAGTTGGTGGAGAAGTGCAAACTCAGTACGGGTGAGTCTTATGGCATTGCCATCGACGGTCACCGTCTTTTTGTCTAGGTTCAGACTTAAAGTATTATAGTTGAGTAGATGTTTACCCAAGCGGGCTTCTACAATATTGATCGTGTAGTCGCCAATCTTTTCACAATCGGTCACGATGTCGTTGTAGAGCGTTCCGAGTTCGTAAGTATATTGATGCGAATTGACGTTCATCATGGTTTCATCCCTGAGTCGGTTGCGCAATTCATTGATATCGTTCTCGATAGATAGTGAGTCGGTGAGTGACAGGTCTTTTCGGCGACCGCTCACCACAACAATCATCTGCACTATAGCCTCATTAACCAGTCGCAGCATGTCACGCAACCTGCTGTATTGCTCGTTAGTAAAGTCCTCTTTGTTTCCACGCAGATGACTGATCGTTCGTGCAATCTTGTAACATCCATCGCCGATAGATTCCAATTCGCCAATCTGACGTAGCATTACTCGCGTTTTATCTTTCGTTTCGTCCGACAGATGTTCATTACCCACTTTCTCCAGGTAATTAGCAATCTCTATTTCCATATTGTCAGCGATGGTCTCGTAGTGTTCGATACGTGCATACTGACTGGCGAACTCCTTTTTGTTCTTCTCGTCGATAAGAGAACACACCATGCCGAACATACGATGCATGCGTTCGGCAAAATGAACAGTTTCTTTCTGCGCCTGAAGGATGGCTATCTCTGGCGTCTCTATCACACCGCTGCTGATGAAATGTAGCGTGGTAGGTGGCTTAACCTTGGTTGGCTTGTCAGGCAAAAGCCTGCAAACGAGTCGTTCTATTTGGGGTATAAACCCAATGAGCAGGGCTGTATTGAGGATGTTGAAACAAGTATGGAACATCGCCAGTACAACGGGAATCCGCTCTGCCTGTCCAGACAAGGAAGGTGTATAGCCAACAAGTCCGCAGACCATGTTGACAAAAGGATAGAACACCGCGAGCACCCAAATGACACCAAAAACATTGAATAACAAGTGAGATAATGCAGCCCGTCGCGCCTCATTTCCTGCGCCCAGGGCAGCCAAGTTTGCGGTAGCCGTGGTGCCGATATTCTCGCCCATGACCAAGGCAATACCCATATAGATGGGCAATACTCCCGTAGAACATAGGAGTATGGTGATGGCCATGACTGCCGCCGACGACTGCACTATACAGGTGATTACGGTGCCGGCAGCCAGGAAAATGAGGATGGTGAGATAGCTACTCGTATCAAAAGAGGCAAAGAAACTGACTACATCGGCATTGTGCGACAGGTCCATATCGCGTCCCACGCTACTCAGCATGACCAATGACCAGAAAAGGAAAGCCAGTCCGAAGAGAAAATCGCCAGCCACGCGATGCCGTTTCTTGTAGATGAGTACCATACCCACCAAAAAAGCTGGAAAAACAACGTTGGTCAGATCGAGATTATAGCCTAATGACATGATCCATGCCGTGAGTGTCGTGCCGATATTGGCACCCATGATGACCGAGATGGCTTGCGCCAGCGTGAGCAGACCTGCCGATACAAACGATACCGTCATCACCGTCGTAGCTGATGAGGATTGGACGGCACAGGTCACCATTGTTCCTGTCAACATACCGCTCAGTCGGTTACCTGTCATACGACCTAAGACGTGTCTTAAACTTGGTCCCGCCATTTTCTGTAAGGCGTCACTCATCGTCTTCATGCCATAAATGAGTAATGCCAGTGAGCCAAGTAACCTGAAAAACAAATCAATCGTCATTTTCTATATAGTTTTTAATTTTGCCACAAAGATATGAAAACAAACGTAAAAAGACGAGATTCAGTGATTACAATTCGGTTACATTTTTACGAAACACAAATGTATTCGTTAAAAAACTGTGAAATTGGTGTAATCTGTGGTTAAAAGTTTCGGAATGTCGTGGGAAAGCAGTAATTTTGCACGCAATAAATTTTAAATCATTATGTCTTCATTTGTTGCAGATAAAATCATGATGGATGGTCTGACCTTCGACGACGTCCTGCTTGTTCCCGCTTATTCCGAAGTGCTGCCGAAAACGGTGGAGTTGAAAACCCGCTTCTCTCGTAACATCGAGCTGAATGTGCCGTTTGTTACGGCAGCGATGGACACGGTCACGGAATCGTCGATGGCAATAGCCATTGCCCGTGAAGGTGGAATCGGTGTAATTCACAAGAACATGTCTATAGAAGCTCAGGCACGTGAAGTAGCCATTGTGAAACGTGCCGAGAATGGTATGATTTACGATCCGGTGACGATTCGCAAAGGTTGTACCGTTCAGGATGCGCTGAACATTATGGCAGAATATCATATTGGTGGTATTCCCGTTGTTGATGAGGAGAACCATTTGGTGGGTATCGTCACGAACAGAGACCTGCGCTTTGAACGTCGCTTGGATAAGAAGATAGACGAGGTGATGACGTCAGAGAATCTTGTGACGACTCATCAGCAGACAAATCTGATTGATGCAGCTCTGATTCTGCAGGAGAACAAAATTGAGAAACTGCCCGTTGTGGATAAGGACAACCGCTTGGTTGGTTTGATTACCTATAAGGATATCACCAAGGCAAAGGACAAGCCAATGGCTTGCAAGGACGAGAAAGGCCGTCTGCGCGTAGCTGCTGGTGTCGGTGTTACTTTAGATACGTTGGAGCGTATGCAGGCGTTGGTAGATGCCGGAGCCGATGCTATTGTTATTGATACAGCCCATGGTCATTCTAAGGGCGTGATTGAGAAGTTGATTGAAGCCAAGCGCTCTTTCCCCAATATTGATATCGTGGTAGGTAATGTGGCAACTGGTGAGGCAGCTAAAATGCTTGTGGAGAATGGTGCCGACGCTATCAAGGTGGGCATCGGTCCAGGCAGCATCTGCACGACACGTGTCGTTGCCGGTGTCGGCGTACCCCAGTTGAGTGCTGTATATGATGTCTATAGTGCACTACAAGGTACGAATGTTCCTTTGATTGCTGACGGCGGTCTGCGTTACTCTGGTGATATTGTCAAGGCATTGGCAGCCGGAGGCAGTAGCGTCATGATAGGTTCGTTGGTAGCAGGCACGGAAGAGAGCCCCGGCGACACCATCATCTTTAACGGACGTAAGTTCAAGAGCTATCGTGGCATGGGCTCATTGGAGGCCATGGAACAGAAGTATGGTTCGAAAGACCGTTATTTCCAAGGTGACACGAAAGAAGTCAAGAAACTAGTTCCGGAAGGAATTGCTGGTCGTGTGCCATATAAGGGAACCGTTCAGGAAGTCATTTATCAGTTGATTGGCGGTCTGCGTGCCGGCATGGGCTATTGTGGCGCAAGCTCTATCAACCGCCTGCACGATGCTAAGTTTGTACGCATCACCAATGCCGGTGTCATGGAGAGTCATCCGCACGACATCACGATTACAAGTGAAGCACCCAACTATTCGCGTCCAGAATAACAATTCAACATTTACAATATACGATTTACAAATTACAACTCGAGACGATGAAATCAAGAATATTATTTGCAATCATGCTGTTTGTCGCTTCTGTAGCACAAGCACAAGACGATCCAACGATTATGACCATCAACGGACAACCTGTCAGTCGTTCGGAGTTCGAATATTCCTATAACAAGAACAATTCAGAAGGAGTCATTGACAAGAAGAGCATTGACGAGTATGTTGACCTATTCGTCAATTATAAGTTGAAGGTTCAGGCAGCTCTTGATGCCCACCTCGATACCCTTTCTTCGTTTAAGAAGGAGTTTCTGACCTATCGCGACCAGCAGATTCGTCCGTCATTTGTTTCCGATGCCGATGTGGAGAAGGAGGCGAAGGATTATTATGACAATTTGGTCAAGCAGATTGGTCCTCGTGGCTTGTTCAAAGCTTCACACATCCTGTTGAGGCTCAACCAGAAAGCTTCACAGGCAGAACAGGATGCCGTGAAGACGCGCATCGACTCCGTATATAATGCATTGGTCCAGGGATCCGACTTTGCTGCTTTGGCACAGAAGGTGTCTCAGGATCCAGGTTCTGCACGTAGCGGTGGTCAGTTGCCTATGATGGGTCCTGGTCAGACGGTGAAAGAGTTTGAAGATGCCGCCTATGCACTGAAGACAGGGGAATTGAGTAAACCTTTCCTTACTCCTTACGGCTATCATATCATCAAGATGAATGAGCGTTCGCAGGTTCCTCCTTATGATAGCCTGCACACCAATATTGTGCGCTATCTCGAGGCACGTGGCGTAAGAGACAAGATTGTCGATGACAAGCTGAAGGCTCAGGTAGAAGCCAGCAAAGGAACGCTGACTACAGAGACCATTCTTGATAAGAAGGCTGAAGAGATGCAGGCTCAGGATGCAGACTTGAAAAACCTGATACGTGAATACCACGACGGTTTGCTGCTGTTTGAAGTCAGCAACCGCGAAGTATGGGACAAAGCCGCAAAGGACGATGCCGGACTGGCACAGTATTTCAAGAAGAACAAGAAGAAGTACAAGTGGGATGCACCGCGCTTCAAAGGAATTGCCTATCATGTGAAAGACCAAAAGGATGTGAAGGCAGTCCGCAATTGCGTGAAAAGTCTGCCGTTCGACCAATGGGCAGAGCAACTTCGTAAAACCTTCAACAACGATTCCACCATCCGCATCCGTGTAGAGAAAGGAATCTTCAAACAAGGCGATAACAAACTGATTGACCGTGAGATTTTCAAACAGAATGTTGAGGTGCCCGAGACAAAGGGCTATCCTATTGATGCCACTTTCGGTAAGAAACTGACTGCTCCGAAAGAGTTTGAGGATGTTCGCGGACTAGTGACAGCCGACTATCAGGATGCCCTGGAGAAAGAATGGGTAGCCCAGCTGCGCAAAAAATATTCAGTCGTTGTCAATAAAGATGTGTTGGCAACAGTCAATAAGCATTAGGAACACAGACATCTATGAAGTATAGAATCTATCAGACAGGTGGTGCGTTGGCGGTCCTTGCTATTATGGCAATGGGCATGAATGCTCGTAGCGGTATGGCAACGGGCAGGATGTTGGCAGCCGACGACTCTACAGCTGTCGATACGGCACAGAGTGCACGACAGGAAAGTCGTACGACAGGTACAGTGGCTGACAAAAATCCCGCCAGTGTCATTGATGAGGTGGTATGGGTTGTCGGCGATGAAGCCATATTGAAGTCGGATGTTGAAGTGAGTCGCATGTCCATGGAGATGGAAGGCAAGACCTTGACAGCAGAAGACTATTGCCGTATTCCAGAACAGATAGCCATCCAGAAACTGTTTCTGCATCAGGCAGCCATTGACAGTATCGAGGTGAAAGAGGCAGAGATTGTGCAAGGTGTGGAGCAGCGCATTAACTATTGGATACAAGACCCACGTATCGGTTCGAAAGAGCGGTTAGAGCAGTTGCAAAGGAAATCTATTTCACAGTTGCGCAAGGACCTGCACGACGACTACAAGAACCAGTTGCTGACACAGCGCATGCAACAGAAACTGGTTGAAGACTTGACCGTCTCGCCGGCAGAGGTGCGTGCCTATTTCAATCGCCTGCCAGCCGACAGCATTCCGATGATACCTACCCAGGTGGAAGTCCAGATCCTGACGCTGACTCCGAGGATACCAGCCGAAGAAGTCAATAGGGTAAAAGACCAGTTGCGCGAATATACTGATCGCGTTACCAAGGGTGAGACCACCTTTGCCACCCTTGCTCGTCTCTATTCAGAAGACCCAGGAACGGCACGTCAGGGTGGTGAACTGGGATTGACCGGTCGTGGCATGCTCGATCCCGCTTTTGCGGCAGTAGCTTTCAACCTGACCGATCCGCGTAAGATTTCCAAAATCGTAGAAACAGAGTTTGGCTACCATATCATTCAGTTGATAGAGCGTCGTGGAGAGAAAGTCAACTGTCGTCATATCCTGTTGAAACCACGTATCTCAGCAGAAGAAACGGAGCAGGCGAAAATTCGATTAGACTCCGTGGCAAACGAAGTACGTTCTGGTAAATATGCCTTTGAAACGGCTGTTGCCTATCTTTCCGATGACAAAGACACCCGTAATAACAATGGTTTGATGGTAAATTCATCCGAAAGTTCACGAACATCACGTTTCCGTATGCAAGATCTGCCCACCGAGGTGGCGCGTGTCGTTGAGAAAATGCAGGTCGGTGACCTGTCAGATGCTTTCGTGATGACCAATTCACGCGGAAAAACAGTGTGTGCTCTGGTGAAACTGAAGAACCGGATTGATGCCCACCGCGCTTCCATTACAGAAGATTTCCAGGCGATGAAGGATATCGTCATGGCTCATCTACGGGAAGAGAGAATCAAGAAATGGGTGGCTGACAAAATCAAAGACACCTACGTGCGGATGAGTCCGGAATATCAGAATTGTAATTTTGAATACGAAGGTTGGATGAAATGATATTGAGAAACGGCGATTCGCATACCAATGGCAACGGGCATAGAATCATCATGGTGATGCTTCTGTGCCTGTTTGGACTTTATCTGTCCGTGCCTGCCCATGCGCAGAAAGGACGTAAGGCAAAGGACGAGAAGGTGTACCTCGACCATGCTGACGAACTCCGCTACGACCAATTTCTCAAACCCGGTGTGCAGATTGTGAAAGGGCACGTCCGCTTTCGCTATCAGGACACCCGACTGAGTTGCGACAGTGCTTATTATAATCAAGATCAAAACACGTTTCAGGCTTTTGGTCATGTGCACATGCAGAAAAGCGGTAACATCACCTTGGTTTGTGACCGTGCCTCCTACGACAGCAGTTCGGAATTGTTTCAGGCTCGTCAGCATGTTGTGCTGACACAACCCGGCCGCTCCCTTCATTGCGACAGCCTCGACTACAACAGCGGCACGGAATATGCCAACTTCTTTGGAGACAAAGGCGGCAGGCTGACAGCTGGAAAGACCACCGTCACTTCGTTGTCGGGCGAGTATTACATCGACCGTCATGAGGCAAACTTCTACGAGAACGTGGTGATGAAGAGTCCGAAATACACCATCAACACTGAACATTTGAACTACAACACCGAAACGGAGCAGGCTCATGTCATCGGTCCGTCGGTAATCAAGGGTAACAAGGGTGAGGTTGTCCATACGGAAGACGGATATTATTACAGCAAGACCGACCGCATGGAACTGAACGGTCGTTCCACTATCACATCGAAAGAACGCGATGTGGA
>Ga0247609_10004613_pt1 | contig 13665 bp, 14 predicted proteins | sample 172DNAGHGlowgp2_FD_193487 | JGI IMG/M metagenome (GOLD analysis project Ga0247609, IMG submission 193487) | Sheep rumen microbial communities from Palmerston North, Manawatu-Wanganui, New Zealand - 1728 DNA GHGlow gp2 | ecosystem: Host-associated > Mammals > Digestive system > Stomach > Rumen ...
ACCATCTAAACCGACCCCGGTCATCTGGCACCAGCATTGTTTATATGTGCTGCGTTCGAATCCCTCCTTGTCAGCCTGGCCAACCGGATTTGGCAACACAGACCAATTTTGTTGTTTGGTTGCGTCCAATTTTGACAATGGTTGTGCATATGTTCCGGCAACATTTGTGCATTTTGATGTGCCGTATATCACACCGACATTGTCGGGATTGCTGGTATCGCGGAATAATCCTGTGGCTTCGGTGCCATCATACACGACCGCCCATTCGCCGTCCGCCAATGTATGAAAATTGCCAAACGTATTGGTATCGCGACATGGTTCGGCATAAATTGTGTCGGTTGTATATGCGTGGCCAGATTTGGTTTTGCAACTGGTATACAAACGGTTATATGTTGATGTGCTGCCGTCGACGTATGTTTTGCGCCATGCAGAATCCCCATGATAATACGCGTTATAATATATCCAGTTGTCGCCATCTTTTTCGCCTTTGGCATTGGTTGCCCAATTTAATTTTTTCATTGGCATCAACAAATCGCGCACAGGGTCCTTTATCACATACCAATGCGGGGTATTATTATCATCTTCGACCAGCAAGCATTGCCGGAATTTCGGGCAATTTTCCGTATTTGTTGCATCGGTATAATCGTCCGCCGGGCGGGTTTGTTTGGTTGCCTGCAAATCCGCAATCGCTTTGGTTTGGTTAATTGTGTTCGTGACCACCGACCGAATAGTTGCAATCGTGTCGTTTAATTCAGTCACCACCGGGTTAAACCGCGCGCTGTTATACGCAGTCGTCGCAATGCGGATTGCGTTGGCGGCGATTGTTGTGACAACACTGGCGCCCGACGACAACAGGGTTGTAATGGTCATACCGGTCACACCACCTGTGCGATTATTAACCGGTGCGGTGGTCATGGTCTGCCCCGCAACAGATTCCGTTGTCGGTGTCGCAAGTGGATATACAACTATAACAGGCGTGCCGTTTGCATATTGGTCGGCAAGCCATTGTTTGAATGCAGGAATATTTTCCTGTGTTACTGTACCATAACCAATAGCAATAACGGAACTATTACTACTATTTCGATATGATAAAACCTTGCCGTTGCGAGCTTCCAAAGCTAGCCATTTGTCCGAATGAACAAAATGAGTACTATAAGGTGATGTTCGACCACTGGTTATGGATTGACCTTCTGCGAATAAATCTGTCATAACTAAATTATACATAGAAGATAAGTAACTACCACTAACCACCCAATTTTCTGTCCCATCAAGCACCTTTATTCCGACATTTTTCGTGATTGCACCAGTGTTGATATTTTGTGTATCACGATAATCGCCAACACCCAACAAAGTCGCCACCGTTGCGGTATGATTTGCACTGTCCGCAATCGTTTCAACCTCGCCATCTGTGTAGATTTGACCGTATGGTCTATAAGGTGTTGCCGTTGAACCGAGTTCTACTTGAAATGCATTAATCACATCATCTACGGTCAATGACGATTGACTGGATATATTTCTCATATAGAACAATACATAAGGCGCACCTTGAGGTACAGTAAATGTTTTTGTCGTAACATCGATGCCTCCAGTGCTATCAATATTTACCAATGTTTGCCCACCTGTAAGTGTAGATGTTGCTGATGCTTGAATCCTAAAGACTGAACTTGCACCTGCTGCACGTGTTGCTGTATATGTGCTTCCCTCTTTAAGCCGTACCATAATAGTCAATTCATCTCTGCCGTCTGACTTTTGATTCCAAGTATAATCTGCTGTAGGATAACCAAATAAAACACCATTTTCTTTGTTATACAAATTTGGACTTACTTTCAACACCCCATTATTACTCACAATATCAATTGGGGTTGTTGGTGTTGGGGTGCCGTTTTGTGCAACCAAACCCGCCACAGTCACCGACGATATCGCCCCAGAATTAGTTGGTGTTTGTGCGACGGGGTCGCCACCAGTGAATGCGCCAGTACCCGCGTTTGTATAAAAACGATTACCAACCGTATCATACATACCAATTACGCCACTTGCGTTTTTCGCAGGAACCAAGTTCATAATTGTTGAACCATTACGTTCGGCTGTAAAATTATACAATTTACCGATAGCCATGTGTGTCCCACCAGCTGAAAGCAAATACAAAGATTCGCTTGCTGCCAAATTTCTGGTTAAACCCGTATTCACACCATCAACATAATATACACCATTTGCTGGCGTGGTTGATAATGTTCCTGATACAGTCGCTTTTGTATTAACACTGAAAAATATATTTACTGATGCAGTATTACCGATATGTGCATGACCAGAAGTATCATAGCCAGCCTGATAACTATTTTCTCTTCCCACGGTTGTATGATAACCAGTAGATGGTAATGCCGTTGGCATAAAGTCCAAAACATAATTTATATCGCCAATATTTGTGGTTAAACCTGTGTTTATCTGCTGTATTCCGGTGGATTCAATATATTCTAATTCCGTATAACCGGCGGGCAAGGTTGTGGCGTGTCCATTAACACCAAATCCAGATATAAATATTCCCAATAATAATGATTTGAAAAATAATGAAATTTTATTATTTGCCATTTCCCTTTCCTTTGGTTTTCGGCCACGAAATTCCTTTCGCAACGCCCTATTTCCCCATTTGGATTCAGGAAATGATTTCGGCAAATGATATGTTGGTTTTTTAATCGATTAAGGGTAAGGGTTTTGTGCCTCTTACAGCACCCCCTCCACCACTCGCCAAAATGGCTCCGTGGTCCCCCGCCCCCGTGGGGCGGAATTAATGGCGGCCGATTCGATTCGGTGCCAAAAACATGTGCCAATAACGCAATGCACATATTCAACCCGATTACGACGCGTGCGTTTCGCGCCGAACATACCAAGGCCTATCAAAGCCCTGAATCCAAACTATCAATTTAGATTCATGGAATATTATAAAATTTTTTTCAACATTCACGCAAGTGCATTTTTTACAAAAAAACACTTGCGTTGTTTTTTTCAAGGTTTGGTTAAGGTCGTCATACCGCCGGAGGGCGGTATCCAGTTGACACCAACGGTGTCAACTTGCGTAATAATAATGCCGAATGACACAAGTTTTGCGGAACGCAAAACTGGATCCCGCACTTCTGCGGGATGACGAATGTGGGGCCGGGATGACGACAAGACGGGGCGGGATGACAAATTATTCTGGGGCGTAACCGTTTAACACTAAAAATTCTGGATATAAATCATTCCATTTTGGATTTTTTTCGATAATCAGTTTTAATTTCCAATTTCTATTCCATTCTTTCATTTCTCGTTCGCGTTTAACCATGTCTTCTAAACTTTCATGATATTCATAATATACTAATTTATTACAGTTGTATTTTGCGGTAAAAGATTTTGGATATATTTTGTTTTTATGTTCCCAAACACGTCCAACCAAATCAGATGTGGAACCTATGTATATGGTTCCCATGCGTTTCGTTGCCATAATGTAAACATAACCACCTGATCTCATATTCTATGAGTTTATATGGTTTTGTCAGTATTGCAATATTTTTATGTTGTCATACCCTCCCCACCACTTCGTGGCCCTCCCCTCCACAGGAGGGGAATTTTGGCAGCGGTCCCACCACCACCGGAGGGGAATTATTGCCACATCTGTGTCCCTTTAATTCCCCACCAGCGCGACAGCGCGGTTAGGAGGGGTGGATTGCGAACATTTGTTCGCAAGACGGGGCGGGTTTTATGCTTTTTTTACCCTCCCCACCACTTCGTGGTCCCCCCCTCCACAGGAGGGGAATTATTGCCGCATCTGTGTCCCTTTAATTCCCCACCAGCGCGACAGCGCGGTTAGGAGGGGTGGATTGCGAACATTTGTTCGCAAGACGGGGCGGGTTTTATGCTTTTTTACCCTCCCCACCACTTTGTGGTCCCCCCCTCCACAGGAGGGGAATTTTGGCAGCGGTCCCACCACCACCGGAGGGGAATTATTGGTGCATCTTGCAGTGAGCAGGTAAATTTAAGTTCTGCGTCAGCAGACTTTTTTTATTTGCCAAACCTGGATCCACGCTCACTGCATTCGCAGTTCGCTTTCGACTTCGCTCAGGATGACACGCCGTTTTCACGGCAGTCCAGGTTTGGCATTAAAAAATAAATTAGAATTTGCCTATAACCCCCTCCGTCAGCTACGCTGACCACCCTCCCCGAACCGCGCTTGCGCGCTGGGGCGGAATTATCGGGCGGAATATTCGCAAAAGCCTTCGTTTGTATCACAACGGGTGGCGATACCTTCGCTGATAAAATAACCCTGGGGGTGCAGGCATGCCGGGCAAACCGATGGAGCCTCGGTTCCAATGTGCCAATTACCACAATTTGTGCAACGCCACATTACAATTTTATCGCTTTTAAACAATGTGCCGTTTTCAATTGCCTCCGCCAATGCGCGGAATCTGGATTCGTGATATCTTTCCGCCAAGCCGATATTTTTAAATATTTCGGCGATTGCTGGGAAACCTTCTTGGGCGGCAATTTGTGCAAAGCGTGGATACATTTCTGTATTTTCTTCATTTTCACCAAATGCCGCAGATTTCAAATTTTCCAATGTTGTTCCAATTTTTCCAGCTGGGAAAGTCGCGGTAATTTCCAACATGCCGCCTTCCATAAATTTAAACAGGCGCGACGCGTGTTCGTATTCATGTTCCGCCGTTTCCAAGAAAATTTTACCAATTGCCTGGAAACCTTCTTTGTTTGCCGCCGATGCAAACATTGTATAACGATTGCGTGCCTGGGATTCACCGGCAAACGCCATCAGCAAATTTTTTTCGGTTTGGGTTCCTTTTAATGTTGGCATTATTTACTCCTTTTGTTATTTAATATGTAATTTTTCATTAAAATGGCATGTTCTACGGAATCATAGAAATTTTCCCCAGACACATAATATTTTTGTTTGCCGATAGAAAATTCTACAATAATCACCGCAGAAAAATATTCATATTGTTCGATTTTATCATTCCATTGAAATTGACGACCACTAAAAAATTTATATTCATTTGGAAATAAACCTAATACACCCGCAGATGTTGTATTATATTGTTCAACCAACTGGAACACACCAGCGGGACCACAACTAACCTTACCATTATCAAATTTCAAACCAACCGTTTCTATCGTTTTTTCCGGGGTATTTTTACGCATTGTCATATCTATAAATCCATCATTTTCTTTTCGATTTTCGATATCAGTTCCTCTATCCCAATTCTCCCCGCCGCACTGATGGTTAAAATTTCAGGTCTTTTTTTGCGACCAAATGATTTTTTAAATGCCGCCATGCGTTCATTTAACTCTTCATCACTTATCGCATCAATCTTGTTTATAACAACCATTTCAGGTTTATTTACCAATCCGCCGCCATACGAATCCATTTCATGACGAATAGCCTTGTATCGCGCCGCCCAATCAGGTTCCGTCCCATCAATAACATGCAAAATCATTTTGGTTCGTTCCGCATGTCCTAAAAATTTATCCCCCAGACCAACGCCTGTATGTGCGCCTTCTATCAATCCAGGCAAATCCACCATAACGAATTCACGATTATGCGCATACATAACACCCAACTGGGGATTTAACGTGGTAAATGCATAGTTTGCAATTTTTGGTCGCGCAGATGTCACCGCCGCCAACAATGTTGATTTTCCAGCATTTGGAAAGCCAACCAAACCAATATCTGCAATCAATTTTAATTGCAATATAACCGTTCTTTCTTCGCCCGGCAAACCATCATTGGCCTGTTTTGGCGCACGATTAGTTGGGCTTTTAAAATGTAAATTTCCCCAACCACCGTTTCCACCACGTGCCGCCAAATATTCCATACCGTCACGATTTAAATCTGCATATTCAATTTCACCATTTTCAGACAATATAACCGTCCCCGTTGGCACAGGCAAAATTAAATCTTCGCCAGAAAACCCAGTGCGCATTTTTCCCATACCATTTTGACCACGTTGTGCCGCAAAATGAGTTTTAAAACGATAATCTATCAAAGTATTCACATTTGGAACCGCACGAAAAATAACATCGCCACCACGACCACCATCGCCACCATTTGGACCGCCGTATTCGATATATTTTTCACGACGAAACGATGCGGAACCATTACCGCCATCGCCTGCACGTATATGAATTTTCGCAAAGTCTAAGAATTTCATTTTAATCCTTGTCTATATGTCGAACGGCATTATAAACTTAAAAACTTGCAATTTCCAGCACAAAGATTTATAATTTGTGGGCTGCGATGCAGTGATGATTCTGAACCCACAGCGGAATAGTCGTTTTGGACTGGGGGGCGGTACCCCACAGCTCCACCATATTTAAATTTTTTTATGGGGCTGACATAGTTTCGACAGACGAAATAAAGGCCGATGGCTGAATTCGACATGGTCGTCGTTAAACACTAAACAAAAAACTGAATGGCGATAGAATCGCTGCGAACGACAATGTTCGCCTTGCAATGGCTGCTTAATATAGCATTGATATAATTGGCGATTGTTGATTATATCGTTTTAGTTATTGCGGGGTCCGCCGGGTACCTGGCACCAGAAACCCGGCACTTTTTTAAATTATTAATAAAAAAACAAAGGACTAAAAAATGGTTGGAAAAATTAAAAAATTATTTTTTACAGGTATGTTCGGCATTTTGTACATTTCTTTTGTGGCGCAAATTGCGTACGCATTATTTGGCATGGACGATTGTGAAAAAACATTGATGGCATTGGCGGCATTATCTGTGGAATGGTTGGTTTTGATTGCGGCACGTTATTTGTCAAAACGTTCTGCATCAAACAGTGCATCTTTTTCTGGCAACGGATATCGTCGTCGTTAATTTGCACATGCAACATAAAAAAATAACAGCCCCAATAAAAATATTGGGGTTTTTATCTTGAAAAAACGCAAAAACATTCTATATTTATTCTGCTATGAAAAATTATATATTACCTCTTCGTGATTTGGTTGTGCATCCGGGACTCACGATGCCAATTTATCTGGATAACCCGGCATCTGTTGATGCATTAAAGACCGCATCTGGTTTTGGGCAACAAATCGTCTTGACCCCACAACGTTCTTGGGGATACCCAATCGACCCAGACGATTTATATGATGTCGGCACAATTGGCAATATCGTCCAGGTATTAAACCTGCCTGATGGGTCGGTTCATGCAATCGTTCAAACGACAGATGCCGTAAAAATTAACGACATTAAATTGGTTGATGGTATTTTTATGGCTGATACCCAAAAAATAGAAATTCTGGACGACAGTCAATTCGAACAAACAATTGCTCTGCGTGATAAAATTACTGAAAACCTGCGCAATTTGGCTGGGGCAAAAAAGATTAAAATGGACAAATTATACAATGTGGTTCGCAATTACCCCCTGCCCGCTTTTATCGACAGTGTGATTCAAAGTTTAAATCTGGAAACAGAAACGGCAATTAAAATTTTGTCTGCGAATTGTTGGCTCGACAAACTGATTATGTTGTTGGAACAGGTCAATTTATTTAACGAAACTGCAAAAATCGAAGACAACATCAATCGTCGTATTCATCAACAAATGGAAAACGGTCGGCGTGACGCAATTTTGCAAGAAAAACTGCGTGCAATCCAACACGAAATGGGCGAAGATAACGAAGAAGCCGACACCGCCAGTATGCGTAAAAAAATTGAAAATGCCGAATTGCCTGCGGACGTTATGGACAAGGCAAAAATGGAATGGAAACGTATGCGCTCTTTGTCCCCCATGTCCCAAGAAGGCGGTTTGATAAAAAATTATTTGGACGAATTATTGTCTATGCCATGGGGAAAATCTGTCCAGGCCCCGATTGATTTAAAAACGGCACGCGAAATATTGGATTCCGAACATTCTGGTATGCGGCCTGTCAAAGAACGCATTTTGGAACATATCGCCGTTATGAAAAAGACCGGTGCGCCACGTGGTTCTATTCTGTGCTTTGTTGGTGCGCCAGGTGTTGGAAAAACATCACTTTGCAAATCAATCGCAGCGGCATTGGGGCGTAAATATCAAAGAATTTCTTTGGGTGGTATTTCCGATGAATCACATTTTCGCGGTCACAGAAAAACATATATCGGTGCCCAAACTGGTCGCATTATGGACGCATTAAAACGTTGCAAGACAAACAATCCTGTGATTGTATTGGACGAAATTGATAAAATGGGACGTGATTGGCGCGGCGACCCAGAATCTGCATTATTGGAAATTTTGGATCCCGAACAAAACAAAACTTTCCGCGACCATTACTTAGAGGTTGATTTTGACCTGTCTAATGTTTTGTTTATCGCAACTGCAAATTCGTTAAATATGTCGTCTGCATTGCGCGACCGTATGGAAATCATAAATATCCCTGGATACAGCGAAGATGACAAAGTCCAAATCGCACGCGAACATTTAATTAAACGCGTGGCGACCGACAACGGTTGGGACGTAAATAATATAATCATCAGTGATGATGCAATCCGTCACATTGTCCGCAATTATACATCTGAACAAGGTGTGCGCGGTTTGCAACGCGAATTGGCAACTTTATTGCGCCGACAATTATTGGCAAACGACGGTATGGATATCAAAACAGAATTTACAATTCCAATGATTGATGAATTATTATCGATACGCGACACATGCGGCACAACACACAAAATCGGGTTTGGAATGCGCGCCCAGTAAAAAAATATGACAATATTTTACGAACTGACAGAATATATTTCAAATTGCAAAAACATAGTTCGTCATTTAAAAAAACATGGCGATAATTTAGAATTTGAAACTTGGATTTATTCTGGTACCATAAAAATAAACGATGCATTCACATTAAAATCCCCCGATTTATATTTCGAGGTCATAAAATATGAAACATTGTTGGTTGGCGAAACCCGATATCGTTTTGTTCTGTATCGGGAATCGAAACTGATGTCATACCCAAAACACAGAAAATTATTTGATGTATTATTTGCACCAATAATTTTCAACAAATGTGCAAAAAAATATAAAAAACAGGAAAAGCAAAAATGATTTTAATTATAAATACATCTGGCAACGGCATAGATTTGGTATTAAATGACAATTTTGCGCATATTGACGCCGAAAAACAGGCAATTACCCTGCCAAATGCGGTGGAAGATTTTTTAAAAACCAATCATGTATCCTGGGACAATATTTCCGCCATTGGTGTTATTGTTGGTCCCGGCAGTTTTACCGGCATTCGTTTGGGTATCGCCTATGCCAAGGGTTTGGCGATTGGGTTAAACATACCTGTTATACCTGTAAATGCATTTGAATTATACTTGGCGGCGACCCCAGACGCATTTGTGGCAATTGAATCTGGACGCGGGGACTTTTTTGTTGCGGCAAAAAATCTGGAACCACAAACAATGGATATCGAAGAATTAGAAACCAAACAAATGGCGTGGCCACAAACCGTTGGTCATAAACCGTTCGATTTAAAATTGGCAACAAATATTGTCGCCGAAAAAATAAAATCTGGCAAAATCGAACCTGCAATACCAATGTATTTGCGCCCCAGTTATGCCGAAGAATCAAAGGCGAAAAAAAATGTATAACCAAATTGCAGAAATTTATGCTGCGTGTTTTCCAGAAAAAAAGCGTCCATGGAACGCAAATGATTTTCAAGAATTAAAAAATTCTGGCTGTGAAATCATCGCAAGTCAAAACAGTTTTGTCGTATGGCGCGTCACCGGACCCGAGGCCGAGATAATCAGCATCGGTGTATTACCCGATGTTCGCCGCACCGGCACCGCCAGCGCATTGATGCAATTAATGGAAAATGACGCTAAAAAAAATGGTGCCAAAACAATTTTTTTAGAAGTCGATGAGGCAAATTTTCCCGCCATTTCATTATACAGCAAATGCGGATTTTCCAACGTTGGCACGCGCCCACATTATTACGAAAACGGCAACAACGCAATTATTATGAGCAAGGATATATAAAACATGTCAAAAATTAACGATGCTATGTGCCTGACAATAACACCAAATGATAAAGGATTTATCATTTTGGAATATGTGACACCATGCCCAAAAAATACAATCAAAGATTGGGATAAATATATTCGTCGCCAACGTGTTGCAGGCAAACCAAAGATTATGTTAATAACAACCGCCGACAAATATTATAATGATGTATTAAAATTCAAACATGGCGACAAATTTTTAGTTGAAAACAAACGCGTTATATTGCGTCCTGTGCGTGAATTTCAAATTCCAACCGGCGAATATAACATAACCGTATTTAACAAAACCAGATAATTTTATTTTTTATAAAAAAACACCCAGAAAAACCTGGGTGTTTTTAATTGTCAATCAACAAATTATTTTTCCAACGCTTCAATAATTGATTTGTATGGAATTGCGCCTGGGAAAGCCTTTTCATTGATAATCAAGAAAGGTGTTCCATTGATTTCGAATTCCTGGGCCATACCACGAACATTTGCCAATTCACGTGTGACAACTTCGCCTTCCATGTCCGTTTCCAATTGTTTGACATCTAAACCAGCTTCTTTTGCGAATTTCAAAACATTAGCTTTGACTTTTTCGCCCAATTTGGCTCTGTCTTTCATATCAGCTTGGGAATAATATTCATTTGTCATCAAACTTTCAACCAACGCAGCTGCTTTGGCATTATCCTGGATTTTTGCAGCAATAACCGCACGTGCAGGTGCATCAGACAAATCGCCATGGATAGAAAAGTTTTTAACAACAACGCGAACATCATCACGTTCTTTCAAGACCTTTGACAATTCGCCATGAACGCGGCGGCAATATGGGCATGAAAAATCAGTCCAGATAAAGATTGTGTTTTTCGCATCTGCATTACCCAAAATTGGGGCGTCTGCCATCATGGATTCCGCGCCAGATTTAACAGCCTTGCGAATCGCTTTATTTTTTTCAGCGGCCTGTTGTTCTTGATAACCGTTTGCCATTTCTTGTAAAATCATAGGATTTACAGATGTCAAATAATATGGTGTCACCAAACGAACCATACAACCAGCAATCAAAACAATCGCCAATAAGTTAATGCATTTTTGTGTTAATGTTTCGCCTTTACCATTACCGCCCAGTACTTTTGCACCGAACAAGAACATAGCAATTGCGATAACTAAGATTAAAATTGTCCAAATCATAGTTTTCTCCTTTTCTGTTGAACGGTATAACCATAGAACAATTTATAAAAAACGCAAATAAAAAATTATCGATTTTGTAAAAAAAGTCTAAATTTTGGAACATCGACATCCAACCCACGACATGCACTTTCCAGAAATCTTAATGTTATATTTAAATTTACAGGCAATTTAAATAATTTATCCGCATACGGCGCACCACATGTCCCGCATACCGCGCGTCCAGTTTTTGGTGACAAATAAATTAAATTATCTGTGCCCCCACAATTCGCACAATGTGACAAATCCAGCGCATACCCCAAATCACGCAACAATTCCAATTCCCATTGCAAATAAGATGCCGGGGTTATATCCGCCAAAGTTTTTATTGTTGCATTATATAAATCAGGATATGCTTCGCGCTCTGGCAACAATGTTTCAATCAACGCAAACATAGAATTCATATACGCCAATTTTGAATTATCCAACATCGCAAAAATAGATAAATTTTTTTGTGCCTCGAAATGAAACACCCCCAGTTGAGATTCCAAACGCGCGTTCCATATAACCGCACCGACCTGACCCACCATAGGTTTATTTTTGGCAACCGCCGCCCCGCGCAACATTCCAGACAATATCCCATGACCCGATGTAAAAATATGCGCAACCGCGTCCCTTTCGCCAAAGGGCCGCACTGCAACAATCAAACCATCAGTTTCCAATTTCATACGGACATTATGCAATAAATAAAGATAAAAATGAACAACATATTTTCAACCCCGCCCTAAAACTGGGCCCCGCGCAAACTTGTTTGCGTGGGTAAAAACGGCGGGGTTCATTAATTGAACACAACAAAAAATCCCGATATTTTATCGGGATTTTTTTACATTGTTCTTTTACGTTTTTCAATCGTAATAATATGCCACGGTAAATTAATAACCAATGGTTTCTTGGGTGTTTTTGGCTTTTTTGAAACGGACTGCACATTATCGTTTTTCGTATTACCTTTATCAATCGCCGAACGAAACGACGCGTAGTCGCGGACGTTGGCCGCGCAGTCGTACGCACAGTAGCGCGCACAAAAGGCAGCCGAACTGCGCGTGCGGGCGAAGACCCACGGGGACGCAGACGCCCCCTTTTTCTTTACACGACACCATGCATTTGGTCCAAATTTTCCACTTGGATTGCCAACCTCGGCATATTCACCACGGGTTGCAAATGCACCAATATGAAATTCCTCTATCTCTGGATTTTGTTTCTGCATCCATGCAAATGTTTCTTTGACATATGCTATATCCCATATCCTTTTACCATGATATGTTGTTGCAGTTTTATCACCAACAAAAATGCCGTTGGCATTTACGGTAATATATTCTGTATTTGGAATATTAGCCATATTTCATCCCTTTTTCTTATTGGTTGTTAATTTAACACAAAACTATAAAAAGTCAAATTAAATCATCAACTGAACTCTGCACTCTGAACACTGAACTCTGTAAAAAAACACCCGGGTTTCCCCGGGGTGTTTTTTTTTAAATACTCAGAAAATTATTCAGCATCAGCGACTTCTGCAACTTCTGCTGGTTTTTCTTCTGCTTTTGCTTCCGCTGCAACTTCTTCGGCTGGTTCTTCTTCAACCTTTTTTGTACCAAAGGTCAATTTTTTACCGGCAACCAAAGCATCGATTTCTTCTTGTGTTTGTGCAACATAGATTTTAACCGGCACAATCACATCGGCATGCAAAGCGATTTTTGTATCGAACGCACCAATTGTTTTAATTGGGGAACCCAACAAAACCTGTGCAGATTCAATAGATACGCCCGCAACCTCTTTCAATGTGCGTGCGATATCGCGTGATGACACAGAACCATACAATTGACCGGTATCACCTGCCTGGCGAATCATATAGAATTTTGCATTTTTAACCGCATCAACATAAGATTCTGCCTGTGCTTTTGCTTTTTCTTGACGGGCAACCAATTCTGCCTTTTTCGCTTCGAACAACGCAACATTTTCACGTGTCCAGCGCATTGCTTTGTTATTTGGCAACAAATAGTTGCGTGCGAAACCAGTTTTAACCTCGACTGTATCGCCGATATTACCCAATTTTGTAATTTTTTCTGTCAAAATAACTTTCATTTTATCTGTCCTTTATTTCAAGTTAGGGAACAAATCCCAAATATTTAATTCTTCCACTTTTTTTAATCAATAATAATGGTGCAGATGCGAAGTTATTTGCGAACGTAGTGTACAAATGCTACATGAGTGAGCAAATAACCAGCAGATGCGCCGTTATCATCAATCTTAAAAATTTTATTATACGAAACGATTGGAAGCGGTAGACGTTCCGCAGTGTATAAGACATACATAAGGAACGGCACCCGCGACAAGCGCCCGCAGAATAAAATTTCATTACCCCAGGTTGTTGCGAACGAAAGGCAATAAACCAAGGTGACGCGCGCGTTTGATGGCGGTTGCCAACGCACGTTGGTATT
>Ga0247609_10004615_pt1 | contig 13662 bp, 11 predicted proteins | sample 172DNAGHGlowgp2_FD_193487 | JGI IMG/M metagenome (GOLD analysis project Ga0247609, IMG submission 193487) | Sheep rumen microbial communities from Palmerston North, Manawatu-Wanganui, New Zealand - 1728 DNA GHGlow gp2 | ecosystem: Host-associated > Mammals > Digestive system > Stomach > Rumen ...
GAAAGGCTCTGAAAAGAAAATGAAAATTTTGGAATATTATTCCCTATAATGGATAAATCTGATTTCTTTAAAACCGTGGTTGTAGACTGAGCATTACCAAGAAAAACATTTTCAATGTGAGAAGCTGATGAAAAGAGATATTACTTAGAAGCAAGAAAAATCATGAATTAAGATGATTTTATCTGCTCATATCCTCAGACCAGATCTGAGGATTTTTTAATTTAATTTTCTAAACTATGAGAAATAGGATAATAATATCAAGTATTATTATATTTTTGCAACAAATCTATCTTATCCGACATTATAAAATTTACTCATAAACTTTCCATTACTTGAAAATCTCATGTTTCATTTACGGTATACGTAACTACTTCTTTTCACAGCTCCTTAGCTCTCTGAACAACTTCTGGTGTAAGCATATCATATGGAGCTAAGAAATATTTACTATTGTTCTCTCATATGAAATCTAAGTCATTCGTATCAAATGTGTCCCATCAATATATTATATCGGGATCTGAATCTAACACCTCTCTTGCGGAATCTGAATAACTTATAAAAATTACTCTATCCTGCATGTTCAAATTTTTTACTGTTTGTACTATTTCCTCTGCTTGTTGTGCTCAGAGTTTTTCATCATAAACTTTTATTTCAAGAAAATAATAATCAAAAAGTCAATCAATAAGTTCCAGCATCTTCTGTAGCTTCATATATTTTTCTCAATTTACAATGGTACAATTTTTTTGAATCCGTTCAAAATTTAAATTTCAGATTTTCCTATTCTTACAATTTGAAGCATAAGGAAGATCTCAATGAGCTACAACATTTTCATGATCTTTTGTGTATGATACATCAAACTCAATTCAATCTGCTCATAGCTCTTTTGCCGCTAAAAAAGATTCCAATGTATTTTCTGGATGTGACTCTATTGCTCATCTATGTCCTATAAATTTTATTTTGTCACTGTTTTCTTCTATTATATTTTCGCCTTCAATTTCTCAGTCTCAAAATTCAAATGAAATATACGATGAAAAATAATCATATATTGGACTATCTTTGGGCAAATTTGATAAATTCCTAAATAAGAAAATATCTCCGTCATAAGATGAGACTGTGTATCTATTATTTTCATAAAATTCTGAATTCGTAATTCATCGATTCCTATTCGTTTCCTGCGTAAAAATATCATTATACACACCATCTACTTCCACTTTCCCATGTCAAACTAATCTTTTTAATGAATTATAGAAATCTGTATGCTGAATTAATTCAGCATTCAAAGTCTGAGGTGACACTCAGTATCACACTACAGTTGCAACTGACTTTGTGTATCGATTTGGTCAAAATATTTCGGCTTCGTTTTCCTCTACTGCGTTCATTTTTCTATGATCTCCCACAACTACTAATATTCAATTATCAAAAAATCAAACTTCTTGTAAATTTTGATAAAATTTAAACAATTCATCATCTGCATATTGTAGTGCTTCTTCCTCCGTTTTTCAGTATGGCGTATTGTAAGGTTTATGGAATGATATAGTTTGAAGTCAAATAAAAAATTTCCCTGTCTGTGCTTGAACCTCTTGCAAAACTCTATTGTATAAGTCCTCGTCTGGAGCAGATTCAAATGTATATTTTTTATTTTTTTCGAACTCTTCCTCTCATATTATTTTCTGGAATCATGCCCCAGAAAGAAAATTTCTTTGCTTTAAAAAATTTAAACTGGCCGCACTAATAAATGTCGTTGAATATCATTGATTATTAAAGAATTCGGGAAGAGATTGCATTTTTAACTTGTATCAACTATATGGTGTATTATCCATTCTCATATTTATTAATGGGACCACTCATAGTAGTGTAGATATGTGTGCTGTATCAGATGTAGTTCAATTAGTAACAAAATTTGTGAATGTAATTCCATTTCTTTGAATTTGATCAAATTTTGGCATTTTATCGTTTCATCATACATTTTTGGAGTCTATTGCTGATAATGATTCTGCAAAAACCAAAATAACATTTACATCTTTTCATTCTCATCGAACTTTTTCTATATGATAATTGTCTTTGCTAATTTCTACATCATCTTGACCTGAATCAACTGATAGCTCTTTACTGTTTTTGATCTTTTGTATGTTCAATAAAACTATGTCTTCTATGTAATTAAACTTTACACATCAAAGAACTATAAATGTATAAAATAATGCATAAATGAATGAGCAAGCTGAGAATATTATAAGCATATTTTTTCATGATTTCTTTAAAAATTTCATTTTGGCCTGAACCAATAGAAATGTGGCAAATCATGTGACAATAAAGACAATTGTCCGCAATCTTATAATTCAATTAAATCAGGATGAACCATTACTTCATAACGAAAACACATCTAGTATAGATACTCTACTATGAAATATGAATATAGTGAATATATCTATCACATATAACAGAAGTACAGAAAAAACTATCAAATCATTAATCAATCTTATACTGCGTTTCTTTATCCAATAATTTATAATTATGAGTAACTGCGAAAAAAATATTAATAGAAAATCACTTGCTAAATAAGAAACAACATTTTCTCGTGGATTTAAATTTTTGTACGAATAATAAATAATAACTCATTTTAAGATCAAAGCAAAAAATAGGAGTATTACCAGTGTCCTTCAATATAATGGGCTATTTTTTATTTTATCATTAAACCCTTTAAATATGGATATTAATCGTTTTTTTATTTTATTTAATAACATAGAAATCACAATAGATACCTTAAATAGGAAATTATATACCTTTTATCTTATTCATACTAATTAATAATTATCTAGCCTCATACTTATAAAATTTTCTAAATAAAATTCAATGAAAACTAAAAAAATTTGTGTGCTTCGTTTTTTAGATTTTATCAAGTAAAAAAGTCTTCAAAATTTTGACAGGAAAAATTTTTTGAATATAATAAGGTACGTGAGTGTTTCACGATTTATCAATAAATTCAACAATCATGCAAGGAATTTGATTAGACATTGAGTCGATTTTAAAGCTCATTGCGAACAATCAAAACATTTCGGATTTACATCTTTCAGCTTGAGAATCTGTTGCCTATAGACTCAACTGAGAAATTATTAGAAAGGAAGAATTGTGAAAAATCTGAGATGAAAACATGGAGATTTTACTCAAACAGCTCTTCAAAAATAACCCTCAAAGATATGATAAATTCTTGGTGGACAAGGAGGCTGATTTTGCTTATGTAGCAAAAGATAATACTGCATATAGGGTAAATGCATACCTAAGTACGTGAAGAATTAATGTTGTTATGAGAAAAATTAATAGTACTCCTAGACAATTAGAGTGAATCATGTTCCAAAACATTTCTGAATCAATCAAGAAAAATGTTCTTGCCGCCCCAAAATGATTATTCCTTGTAACATGACCTACTTGATGATGAAAATCTACGTCAATTGTAGCTATGCTTGAAATTCTTAACAAAGAAAAACCATATAAAATCATCACAATTGAAGATCCTATCGAATACGTGTTTAAACCTCAAAAATCTTTAATTTCACAGAGAGAAATCGGACACGATACTCGATCTTTTGGTGCCGCCATCTCTTCTACTTTGAGAGAAGACCCTAATGTAATTTTTGTATGAGAAATTAGAAATAGTGAAACAGCAGAAGCCGTACTGAATTTAGCTGAGACTGGACATTTAGTATTCTCTACATTACATACGAACTCTGCTACACATACAATAAATAGATATCTTTCTTTTTATCCAAGTGATATGCAGAGCTCTATCTTGGAAAGAATGGCTGACTGTTTAGTATGAATTATGTCACAAAGCCTTGTAAAAACGAAAGATTGACAGTGAAGAATTTGAATCTTCGAACTTATGCTAAATAATAATGCTGTTAAAAATAATTTAAAGAAAAGAGAGGTAGATCAAATGCAAAATATCATCGAAACATCTACCCAAAATTGAATGATTTCTATGAGACAATATGCTAAAAAATTGCTTGAAAGAGACATTATAAACCAGGAAGATGTGGAATGGATTTTAAACAGTAGATCGACTTCTCAAGTTTAGTTTATAACCTATATATTAAAATGTGGGAGTGATATCATGGGTGATGATGAATGTCAAAAAGGATAACAAAAAAACAGGTTGAAGAAATGGTGAGAAATATGAAAAAAACAAAAATCATTAGTGAAAGATCTGACAAATATCACGAAGATGAAGGGAAAATGGCTGATGACATTCTAAAACAAATACAGAACAGTGATAAATAAAAAGATAAAAATTTATTTATATAATTTATAAAAACATGGTAACTCAGGAAGATTTAGAAAAACATTTGCCTGAACGTCTACGAAAAACCGCTTTGGATTATAACATTCCTAATGATATGTTGGAGAACAATCCTGATTTGGTGGTTCTCGTATTAGAAAGTAAATCTATCAGTGAGGCGAAAGAAAAACAAAGTTGGTTTGACTTGTATGCTCTTATGAATCAGGAACAAATAGATAAATTGAGAGACATTTTGACAAGAGAGAAAGAAAAATTAGCTGAGATTGAAGCAAAATATCAAGCAAAACAGGATGAAATTAAAAAGAAATATGAAGAAACGTACGCATCTGGGGCTTATCAAGCGAGACAAGATGAAATTAAAAGATCAGAATTGTCGACTCGTCAACAAGAAGAAATTGAAGCTGATGCTTTACTTAATCAAATTTAATCTTATGATAATAAAGGTTCGTAAAATAAAATTTTATGTTATATATTTAATTGGAACGTTTTTAGTGTTATCTGTTTTATGATGATGTGTTTCTTATGCGGCTGGCGACTTATTACGACAGTTAATAGAACCATCATATTATTCACAAACCACACTTAATGTTGGAGAAAATGTGAAAACTGTTTGAAATGAAGCTCTTGGATGATCTCTTGAAATTAACTTTAAATTTAAAAAAGAAGTAATTCTTGGGGATGATGGTCTTCCTTTATGTCATAATTGACCATGCTCAGAAGAATGTAAAGTTTATGACGAAACAAAAGAAAGCATATGCCCATGGCAACATACATTAACTAAAGTTTCAATCGATAAGAAACCTTCAATGATTGTAAAAGCTACTAAATTACTATTAATCTTGGTTGTAGCTTTATCTGTAACTATGATATTATATAACGGTATGATGTATATAATACAGACTTGACAATGAAAAGAGTGAAAGAGTCTTATGAAAAATATAGCTCTGATAGTCGTAGGAATTTTAGTATCTTTCTTTAGTGTGGTTATAATTAGATTGATACAGTCTATTCCAACGACATTGGATGATACTGGCGAATTAAAAGCTAGCGGATATGAGGCAGATAATGAAGTTTTAGAATGATCTTAAAATTTTATAGATAAAATAATATTTAATATTGTAAAATTCATTGTTATGAGCATTAAGAAAATTACAGTTATATCATTGATTACATTTATTGGGTTTGTATCCAAAGTTTATGCTGTAACCGTTCGAACTTTTAGAAAAACAGAAGATACTGCAGACCATAAATGGAGCGAAGTTCCAGGTAGTCGTTCAATTTTGGATATAATTTCTTTTGTAAATAGTTATTTGTGGTTTGCTATATGATTTTTTTGTTTCTTATTCATGGTTATAAATGGCTATAAGTTGATAACGAATAATGGTGATGAAAAACAATCATCTGCGGCTACCAGCTGATTATTGAAATCTATTATTTGAATTGTTGTTTGTTTATTGGCTTATATAATTGTAAACTTAGCAGTAAAATTATTTGCCTAATTTATAGTATTATATAAAGAGAAAAAACTGGAAATATTATCCAGTTTTTTTGTTTAATTTTCTAATAAAATCACACAATTATGCCATAGAACTTCAGCCAACTCATCCATTATCTCGTGAATATTTTCATAAATCAGCGAATATATCGTTAGAATTTGCTGAATTATGTTCTAATATATCTTTTGATATTGTTTCAACATATCATTTTGTTTCTTTTGGTAGTTTATTTAAGTCTCAAGGTTCAAGATTTTTCTTTCCAATTCCTTTTTGATAATTATCTATTCATCGATTATAACACGCCAGAGACGTTTGAAAATTATAATTATATTTATACATAAACTCTGAATACATAATTCATGCTGCCCAAGCGGTTGCTAATGGATCTTTTAAAAACTCATTTCTCGACGTAAATGTTTTTCAATATTTTTCTTTTAGCTCATTATGCACCATGTATTGATTTGCAGTTCCTGGCAAAAACTGGAATAATCCTTGTGCCCCCTCGTCTGATCACGTAATTTTTCAATTCTTATATAAATATCATCAAAAACTTTCTTGTCTACACACGCACTCTAATGCATATTTTGGTAATTTCAAATCACGTTCTATAATATTCAAATATTTTTTATATGTAGCATTTTCAAGATAATTAATTGTATTCGGCGTTTTAGATTGCTCTACTAATTTTTCCATTTCGGCTTTTTCATCTGGCGTTAATTCAGATAATGTAGAATCAATTCAACCATTATTTCAATTATCAATATTTCCTTGATGAGTTACACCGTAATTCTCGGGTAAGAATACTCCCGCATTAATTCATTCAATTACATCTTCTTTATCTGCATAAAGTGATGCTGTCATACATATTACTAGATCATCTGTATTATGTATTTTTGAATAGAAATCCTTCAAACCATCATAATTTCACTCCAAATGAGTTTTCATATTAATTAAATGCTTATGAGCCAATTCTTTTTTCTTATCTTCTGTAATCTTTGATACATCTATAATTATTTTCTCTTGCTGTTTTCAGTTAACTGTACTAACTTCCTTTTTCAAGTACTCATCTCACAAAGTTTGCTGAACTACAGAAACCGAAACGAAACTTATGTCCATGTTATCTGCCATTACATCACGCAAACAATCTCATTTCGTAGTAGGCTGCTTATCTATGTCCGTAAGTGCAAAATCTGCTAACACTGATGAACATAAATTAGCATCTGTGATTGATATGTTATTTCATTTTCAGACTGAATTTTGATATTCTTTAAAAATTTTAGTTATACTTTCATTTTTTTCATCTGTGAGCTTTAATCTATCCAGACGCCATCTTTTTACTATTCATTCTAATCATCATGTAATTCATATTAATTTACAGACAAAATCTATAATCCTATACCAAAATCCCCTCTTTTCTGGCGGCTTTGTTATCTCTCACAACAGATCTAATCCTACAAGCTTTGTGACTGAATTAAGCGCATTTGCTCAATCTAACAAATGATTAGCTGTATTTTGTAGACCTGGTACAGCTCAAAGAAGTTTCTCTGGTTTATCTAACATATTTGCAATTAAAGCAGTAGTTTTAGGACTATCTACCACTTGAATATTTCATATTTGACTTAAAATATTTTGTTTATCTTGCAATGATATACCAAAATCAAAAGTTTGATTTACATCTACCTTGAATATATTATTATCTATTAATGTATATGGTGAAAATTTTTCATTAGCAAAAACCGAATTATTTAAATAGTTTTTAAATTCAATTGGACTTGTTAAAACTTCTGATTTTTCTGGATTTTTTAATGCTCAATTGTGCACTGAAAGGTAATCTATCGCATTTATCCATTGACTAAATTTATTAAATGATCACTTCGTTTTTTTAGCAAAATTTCACATTCATGTAATTAAATTACTAAAGCTATCCCATGAAATTTCATCAATTCACTTTAACATACTAACGTTTCTTTCGTTTCACTGATCACGAAGTAGTTCCATCAAATTCCGTTCAAACGCTGGAGCTATTGTATTACTAATAACTTTTTCAGCTTTTTTAGAGTTTCAAAGTTTGTTTTTCATAAATAAAACTATATTCGTGCGAATTTTCTCAAAAATATATTCAAGCTTTTTTTCTGGAGTATTTCATGGCAAATTACTAAATTCTTTTGGATTTGATGAAATAATATTCAACAGTTTGTTACGCGTCTCTGAATCCTTTAGAAGTTCATATGTAGTTGGAGTAGACATTTTTTGGTTCAGTAATTCTGTAGCTTCTCCTTGAACATCTTGTTTCACTTGAGAATATTGTTCAATTCTATTTTTAAGCGATTGTAAATCCTGTTCTTGTAGTGATGAAAGTTTATCAATTAAAGCTTTCATTTCTGATAAATCGTTTTCCATTTTCTGAATTTCTGCTTGTTTTTTCTGTTTTTTAGATTCATCTGTCTCGGACTGTATGTTTGATTTTAGATCATCTAACTTTTTTTGCAATTCAGAAAAACTATTCTTAATCTTATCTTCTTCTATTTTTCTCTGCTCTGGTGTCATGAATAAAACATAAACAATTAAAGATCCTTTGTAATTATAGTCAATTCCACCGAAAAATGCAAAAAAAACTGACCGAAATCAGCTTTTTTGTTTTATTTGAGAGAAATGTTAATTTATTCCATATCATTTACGAATTTCTCAGCTTCTAATGCTGCCATACAACCCGTTCATGCCGATGTAATCGCCTGACGATAAATCTTATCCTGAACATCTCATGCAGCGAATACTCATGGGACTGAAGTCTTTACTCAGTCGTGAGTGATAATATATCATATTTCATCCGTATCTAATTGTCAGTTTAAGAATTCTGTATTTGGCTGATGTCCTATTGCGTAGAATAGACCACGGCATTCTATTTCAAATTCTTCTTTTGTTTGATTGTTTACTACCTTAATTGACTCCAAATTTTTATCTCAATGACATAAAACAACTTCTGTATGCCACATTATTTTAATTTTTTCATTTTTGAAAACTTTCTCCTGCATAGCTTTGGAAGCACGAAGAACATCTCTTCTGACTAACATTATTACTTCACTGGCAAAGTTTGTCAGATACATTGCTTCTTCACATGCCACATCTCATCATCAGATTACCACAATTCTCTGATTACGGTAAATTGGCAATCATCAATCACAGACTGCACACGCAGAAATTCAACGTTGCCAAAATTGATTTTCTCATGGTATTCTAAGTCTTTTCGCAGTCGCTCAAGTAGCTATAATCACTGTCTTCGACAAAATCTCTTCATCTCATGAATACAATTTGAAAGGTTGAAAAGAAAAATCTACACGATCGATAGTTTTCATCAAAATTTTTGCTCATTGATTTTCACTTTGTTGTTTCATTTGAGTCATCAGTTCCAATCATCAAACTCAATTTGGGAATCATGGAAAATTTTCTACAGTTGTAGTTGTAGTTAATTGCCCTCCTGGAGGAATTCATCATGCCATAAATCATTCATACAAAAATGGATTTAATCATGCTCTAGCTGTATAAATTGCAGCTGTATGTCATGCTGGTCATCATCAAATAATCACTACATTCTGAATTTCTGTCATATAGAGAATTTTTAAAATTAAATATTTTTGGAAATATATTATAAAGTATTTTTAAATCCAGTCATTTTTCTATTTGAATTTTGATGCTCCTTCTTTATAATTATTTATTAATGTAATTTATTTCCCCACTGTTATGAAAAAAACGATCAACTCACCTGCTGAAATGCATCAATTATGAATCGAATTATCTAAATCTGAATCGATTCTTTTTTTAGTTGGAAATTTATGAAGTGGAAAAACGACTTTCACGAAATGATTTGCAGAATGACTGTGAATTGATCCTAAAAAAGTTCAGTCTCCAACTTATACCTATGTAAATGTGTATGATGAAAAGTTGTTACACATAGACATGTATAGACTTGAAACTTTTGAAGATTTAATAGAAAAATGAATTATGGACTTGATTAATGAATATGAATATATTTTGATTGAATGGCCTAAATGGACTGGAAAATTAAATCTCGGATGAACTAAAACACTTACAATCGCAAAGACCTGAAATAACGAAAGAGAAATAGAATTAATATAAATTTTTTCATCTTATATCATTCAATATCATGCTTCAAGAATATCCAACATATCAAAAAAATCTATTAAGAGAATATATCCAAAATTCATGTTTAAGAATATTTAATGATTCTATTTATATTAGATTATCCGGGAATTTAACTGAAATTTATGATAAATGATTATACAATAATTACATTGATTCTATATATAATGCTTATAAAGAATTATTATCTCTCGAGTTAAAACAGCCATGTAATGGAATCCCTAATTTATACGTTTATATTGTTCCCGATGACAACTATGCAAAGCTATTAAGCTATCCTGAAAAATATAATAAATGAACTGGTGGATGAAAACCTGTAAAATGTTATGATATAGATTGATATTTACAAGCATATGGTGTAAGTCAGAATATTTGCATTAATTTCCCTGAAAAACCTATAATTTCTAGGATTGAGAATAATATACATGAATTAACTCATATTATCTGTGGACAATTTGCTTACAAATGAACTACCATAAGTGAATGATTGGCTGAAGCCGTCCCTTTATTCATTTTGGATCATGAAAAACAATTTACTGAACATAGAGATGCAATTTTATCATTAAAGCAAGAAGATATATTTACCGCTTCAGAATTATTTTCCTCTGAAAAAGATAATTCTTTTTGAACAATATCAGTAAATCCAAAAAAAACTTGCTCTTTTAGGTATTCATACATATCTAGCTACCTTTTTGTAAGATGATTATTAGAAACAATCGTTGAAATTAAATGACTCTCAAAAATATGAGCTTTACAGTATTTTTTAGAATTATTAAAAAATAGCGAATATAACAGAGATTGGTTAATGTTAGATATATGTGATGATTTGTGATTAGATGCAAATATGGTTATAAATTGAAAAAACCTGCAAAATAGAGCAATTTTATCAGTAAAAGAGAGTCTGTAATGCAAATACTAATCACCTGCCCTTTCTGATGTGCATCGTTACTAACTAAAGAGCTCAAGAGACTAAATCTACCATTGATAGAATCACATCCAACTGCAGTTTTGAGTGAATGAACATGGAAAGATATCTATCTCATCAATCTGTGGTCAAGAATAGCGAATAAAGTTTATGCTGTAATGTGAGAAGATAAAATCACAAACTTTGATCAGCTTTTTGATTTTGTTTTATCATTAAATTGGAATAGTTTATTCGTACAAACTACTCAATTTTCATTACATGCATCATGCAAAAATTCTCAAATAATGTCAGAAAAATCTTTAGTTTCAGTGGCTCATAAAGCAATTTTGACTTCTCTGAATATTTTGGAAGATACGAAAACTGAGGATTATAAATCACAGGAAGTTTTCTTATTCATGTCGTGAAATAATTTGAAAGTTTGTATAAATACATCTGAAGCATCGCTACATCAACGCTGACGAAGAACTCAGACTTGACCAGCACCTTTGAAAGAAAATTTGGCAGCTGCGATTATTTTGCTCTCATGATGGAAATTTAATAAACCATTGATTGACCCATTCTGTGGTTCTGGAACTATCGCAATTGAAGCTGCTCTACTTGCTAAGAATATCGCTCCATGAAAACATAGAAATTTTGCATTTCAGCAATTCAAAAATTTTGACTTCAATATTTGGAATGAAATCCTTTTAGATGCAAAGAATTCTGAATTTAACAATAACTATCAAATAGTCGCTCGTGACATAGATGAAAAAGTCTTAGGATATGCAAAGATTAATGCTGAAAATACATGAGTAAGCGACTGCATCAGTTTTGAACATCAAGATTTTCAGTCAGGTTTAATGCTTTTTGAATGAGATTTTTGGCTAATCACCAATCCACCATATTGAAAAAGGCTGAATGCAAATGATGATTTAGCTCCACTTTATGAGAAATTAGCTGATTATCTAAAAGAATGTTATGGTGGAGTGATTTCTTCTTATCCATGAATGAATAAATTGTTTCATTCAAAACATTTCTCACATAAGCAGTTATATAATTGAGCTGATGAAGTGGATTTTTATTGGAAGAAACCAGTGTAATTTATCGTTTTTGATATATTTTTCAGAATAGAATTGTAAATTCTAACGTGATTTCTATAATTATAGTTAGTTTAATTTTTCTCTACTTAAATGGTAAAAGAAAAAGATAATGAATGAATAGTGAAAAGATTTTTTTCTCCTATAAAATTCAATCCATGGCTTATAATAAATCCATTTTTAGTTTCTTGTTTATGGGTTATTTTTCCATTAATAACTGTTGAAATTTTTAAAAGAGCAACTACGAGTATTCAAAATTGAGAATATGAATGAATAAAAAAATGGATCTATATTTATTTATGACTAGTCATTCTCTGGATTATTCTATGATTTCTATTAAAAAATGTTGATACAACTTCAATAAATAAAATAGAGAAAAATATTCAATGAGAATATTTTAAAAGATATCTTAAGCTCAATAATACTAGCATAGAAAAGTTAGGAACTGGAAAAATGCAATCAATAATTTCTAGATGAATTTCTACTCGAAAAAAATTGATTCAAAAACTTACTTGAAATATCCCTGCAATATTTATTACTTGGATATATGCATTAATCCAGATTTATCAGTCCTTATGAATTTGGTATTGTATATGATTTATAATTTTACCGTTTTGAGTATACTTTTTCATACAATATTTCAATTCTTTTGCTGTTCCTTTGAGAAAACAGAGAACTAATAAAATTACAGAATATAACAGGCATTTTATAAAGATTTTAATGTCTAAAATGGAAATCGTACAGAATTGAAAAGAAAATTTTGAAATTTGAAAGGCAAATTTATTATTAGATGAAGCAACTGATATAAAAAAGAAAGTAATTTTTTATCTTTGGGCAATCTGAGAAACTGTTCGCATATTTTGATATGTTTTAAATATATTTATTTTATTATACTGAATACATTTAGTAAATACTTGATGAGATTTATCAATCTTTGTATGATTGATTGTTTGTTCAACATTATTCACATGAGCCGTAGAAAAATTTTCAAATTTTTATAAAGAATTTACAAATGAATTTACCGATGTGGAAAAAATGCGAAATATTTTCGATGAAATTCCTAATATGAAAAATAAATATTCTGATATATCATTTAAATACAAAAAATGAGGTATAAAAATCGATAATATTTCATTTTCATACAACGGAAAATCTAATGTTTTTGATAAATTCTCACTAAATATCGATGGGTGAAAAAAAACTGCTTTAGTGTGAGAATCTGGTTCATGAAAATCTACATTAGTTAAATTAATTGCTTGATATATTTCACCAGATGAATGAAAAATATTAGTTGATTGACAAAACATCGCTGAAGTAAATGTATATGATTATTTCGCTCATATCTGATTTTTAACTCAAGATCCATCAGTTTTTGATGGAACTATTTATGACAATTTAGTTTATGCATTAAAAACACAGCCAGATGATACAAAACTTAAGAAAGTTATAAAGGCTGCAAAATGTGAGTTTATTTATGATTTTGCTAAATGACTCCAAACCGAAATTTGAGAAAAATGAGTTAGATTATCGTGATGACAGAAACAAAGATTGGCTATTGCTAAAATTATGCTAAAAAATCCTGATATAATCTTACTTGATGAACCAACTTCTGCACTAGATAGTTTCAATGAAGAAGAAATTTCTCAGGCATTAAATAACCTTTTCAAATGAAAAACTGTGATTATTGTTGCTCATAGATTACAAACCGTAAAATCT
>Ga0247609_10004616_pt1 | contig 13661 bp, 10 predicted proteins | sample 172DNAGHGlowgp2_FD_193487 | JGI IMG/M metagenome (GOLD analysis project Ga0247609, IMG submission 193487) | Sheep rumen microbial communities from Palmerston North, Manawatu-Wanganui, New Zealand - 1728 DNA GHGlow gp2 | ecosystem: Host-associated > Mammals > Digestive system > Stomach > Rumen ...
TTCCCCCACTGTAACTGCTTCCACCACTTCTAGATGAGCCATAAGAACCAGAGGAAGAACTGCCGCTATATGATCTGCTGCTTCCTCCTGTATTTGAACGATTCATTGAAGAGGATGATCTCGAAGGAGAAACCGTTCTTGTTCCAGAAGTTGTAGTTGATGAAGATCTCGTACCTGACGTATTATTGGAACGTACAGCAGTGCTTGAGCCAGATCTGATAGCCGATCCTGTACTTGTACGAACACCCGAATTAGCTGTACTTCTTCTAATGCTACTGTTTGAAGAACGAACGCCAGATGAACGAGACACTGAAGATGTGGAGGATGATCTAGTTGTTCTGTTCATCGTATTACGACTTCCTGAGCTTGCAACGCTTCTTGCATTTGTATAACGTGGCGAACCGTAATAATTCCTTCCGCGATGATAGTATGGATGTGAATAATAGGTCCAGTGACTGTAGCCATGCCATCCATAACTATGCCAATGCCAATATGGATCATAGAAATAGCCATGACGATGCCAACTATACCAGTATGGATCATACACATAGTAATGATTCCAATAGTATGGAGAACCCCACCAACTATAATAGTAAGGGTCTGTCACATTCACCACTACCGTCACATTCTCAGAAGATGAAGCATCTTCCGACCCTGCAGAGACTACATTATAGTTTGCTCCATGAAACTTATTCAATCTCTTGGTATATTCATAATCTCCATTATCCAAAGCCACCAACGAATCCGTCGTATAATCGCCTGACTTAACAGCCGTAGGATCAGAAACAACGATAGCACCATTTTCGAATGACACATCTTGTTTGTCCTTCGTCTTCATAATCAACATCTTTTCTAGCTTTCCAGCTTCATCCAACACATTCACTGTATCTAGATAGAAATCGGTTCCTTTGAGTGTTGTGTCAACGATATACACCGTTTTACTATCAGATGCTGTATATAACTTCAAACCTTTCGATTTGAGAACAATCATATCATCATAATTGGCGACAGGGACCTTATCTGCTTTCTTCTCTTTTGATTTCTTTTTTCCGTAATAATCAGCACCTGCCTTAGTTGTAGCGTAGATATCATCATACGCATACACCGAATTCACTGCCATCATTCCAATGATGAACAACATGAACACTTTAAGTTTGCTAACATTTACCATAACATTACCCTCCGTCACTTAAATTATTTTTTTACTTTTGCGTTACCAAAGTATAAAGCAAAGGTATAAAAAAACTACAAACCTTCGCATTAACTTTGCAGTAAAAGTATTTTATTTTAATATATGTCAGAAAAAAAATATACCAATTTACTTTTTTTATCGACGAAATTGAAAGCATTATGAAATATTTAGAAATTACATTTGACATTCCTTCTAAAGAAATTTATATAAAAGACATTCTTTCTGCTGAACTTGCCGACCTTGGATTTGAAAGTTTTTCTGATGAAGGTGATCCGTTTATTGGTTATATCCCGCAAGACAACTTTGATGAAACAAAACTAGCGGGACTTCTTTCTAATTTTGAATACGAGAAAGGTATCTCCTATTCAGTAAAACAAGCAGAGGACAAAGATTGGAATGAGGAATGGGAAAAAAACTTTTTCCAACCTATCGTCATCGGTGACAAGTGTGTTATTCATAGCACATTCCACAAAGAGTACCCAAAAGTTCAATATGATATTGTCATAGACCCTAAAATGGCCTTCGGCACAGGTCACCACGCCACCACCAGCTTGATGGCAAAGGCGATCCTCGACATCGATGTAAAGGATAAATCGTTACTGGACATGGGATGCGGAACTGCCATCCTAGCTATTCTCGCCGCACTAAGAGGTGCATCCCCTATTACAGGCATAGACATCGACGAATGGGCTTACAACAATGCCTTAGAGAATATTCAATTGAATCACACCGAACAGATCACACTCAAAAAGGGTGGCGCTGAATTATTAGGCAACGAGATGTTCGATATCATTCTCGCCAACATCAACAGAAACATTCTTCTAAACGACATCAAAACATACGTTAAAGTATTAAATTCCAACGGATTATTAATCCTTAGTGGTTTTTATGAATCAGACATTGACGCTATCGAAAAAGAGTGTAATCTATATGGATTAGAAAAAATATCTTACGAAAAAAATAACAACTGGGTAGCTGTACGTTTTATAAAAAAATAATAATATTCAACAAAAATCTACTTACAAATGATTGAAAGAACCCCTGAATTTGATTTGGCAGACAAGCTCATTTGTCAAACAAACAAAAGTTTGTTCCTCACCGGTAAAGCCGGTACAGGAAAAACAACTTTTTTGAAATATTTAAAAGAAAATTGCGAAAAGAGACTGGTGGTAGTCGCGCCAACAGGTGTGGCTGCCATCAATGCCTCAGGAATGACCATCCACTCTTTTTTTCAAATCAACTTTGGACCGTTCATTCCAAATCAATCAAAATCCGTCGAGATTCAAAAGTTCAGAAAAGAAAAGATAAACATCATACGAACATTGGATCTGCTGATCATCGATGAAATAAGTATGGTCCGCGCTGATTTGCTGGATGCTATTGATGAGGTGTTAAGAAAGATAAGGAGAAACCACCTGCCTTTTGGCGGTGTTCAACTTCTGATGATTGGAGACACACAGCAACTCACACCCGTTGTGAAAGACGATGAATGGACACTTCTGTCAACTATTTATCAAACACCCTATTTCTTTAGCAGTACTGCATTGAAGCAGATATCCTACGCATATATCGAGTTAAAGACAATCTTTCGACAGGAGGACGAGCATTTCATCAATCTATTAAACAAAATCAGAGAAAATCAGTTTGACCAAAATACAATCGACGAACTCAATAAAAGATACATACCCAATTTCCATCCGTCAATAGAGGATGGATATATCCAGTTAACCACGCACAACTGGTCGGCTCAACGAATCAACGAACAGGAATTGAACAAATTACCTGGCATAGTAAAAACATTCAGAGCTAATGTGAAAGGGAACTTCCCCGAAGCGAACTATCCTACTGACGAATCTCTTTGTTTGAAAATCGGTGCTCAAGTAATGTTTATTAAAAATGATTCCTCTCCAGAGAAAAAATATTTCAACGGAAAAATCGGTGTCATCAAAGAATTCACAAGCGACAGCATCATCGTAACCGACCGCCAAACCAACACAGACATCCATGTCTCTCCCGAAATATGGGAAAACATAAAATACAGAATCAACCCCTCATCCAACGAAATAGAAGAGACCATCGATGGTACATTCGAGCAGTATCCTCTAAAAACAGCCTGGGCCATTACAATCCATAAGAGTCAGGGACTAACATTCGAAAAAGCCATCATCGATGCTCAATCATCTTTCTCTCACGGCCAAGTTTATGTTGCACTCAGCCGATGCAAGACACTTGAAGGCATGATACTAAGCACTCCCCTAACCCTAAACTCTATCAAACATGATCTTCGTGTGGAGGATTTTAATGCTGAGGTGAAACAACTGATTCCCTCCGAAACACAATTGAATGAGCTAAAAGCTGAATACCAACTGCAACTCCTCACTGATCTGTTCTCATTTCAGAATATCATCTCTGATCTAACCTCTTTTCATCGATTACTAATTGAACATCTGAATAAAAACTATCCTAACTTGATCGATCAATTAGATAAAGGGAAGACAGATATTGAACATGACATAACCGCCATTGCGGATCGGTTCCAAACTCAATTGAAACGAATCATTCATGAAAACCCGGGCGCCATCAATGAACGGGTTCAAAAAGGTGTTGATTATTTTATAGAGAAATGCCACTCAATCATATTTCCGCTATATGAATCCTGCGGCACTGTGACCACTGATAATAAGAGCATTGAAAAACGATTAAACGAGCTTTATGCTCAATTAACAATGGATATCAATATAAAAGCATCCACTCTTATTGCATCCAAAAACGGATTTGACAGCATCGCCTATTTTAAGGCAAAAAATGATACATTACTATCCAATAATGTTCAAAAGGAACCCCATAGCAAAAAAGACAAAACAGACTCTTCAGACATTCAACATCCTGAACTATTTGAACGGTTACGATTATGGAGAAAAGGGAAAGCTGAGGAACAAAAGAAACCTGCCTATATGATTCTTTCGCAGACGGCTCTTATCAACCTCTCCAATTATCTGCCCACCAACGACAAGGAGCTGATCAACATCAACGGAATAGGTCCTAAGACAGCAGAACTTTACGGAAAGGATATCTTAGAAATCGTAGAAGAGTGTATGATACAATATGATTACAAGAAAACTGACATTCCAATTGAGCCCACAAAGAAAAAAAGCTCTTCCGATTCAACACAAAAAATAAAAACTAAAGATGTCTCTCTAAGGTTGTGGAAAGAAGGCAAATCCATCGAAGAAATTGCAAATGCGCAGAATCTAGCTACCTCAACCATACAAGGTCATTTAGTTGATCATGTGATACAGGGTTCATTAAGTTTAGAAACATTGACCACTCAAAATCGATTAGATGTGATTAAAAAATTCATGAAAGAGCATCCAAACGCAAATAAAAAAGAGATATTCGAAGGCCTCAACTCTCAATATAGTTATCCAGAACTAAAACTAGCTGAATGGCAAGCAAAAGGAGAAGAGCAATAAGCATCGAGAAATCTATCGTGCCTATCTATTTAATACTACATTAAAACTCTGAATATCTGTTATTTACACATATAACATAAATTTTTCAGAAAAATATTTTTCGCTACGAAAAAAGGTTGCGTTCGACAGTTGTTACTTTGCATCCACAAACGATGGAACTTTGGCAGACATGGTGTATGCGCAGGACTGAAAATCCTGAGAACGTGGTTCGACTCCACGAGGTTCCACTCATATTCGGGAGTGCTCCAGTGGCAACGAGAACGGACTGTAAATCAGCCGTCTAACGACTTCGTAGGTTCGAGTCCTACCTCCCGAACAAATCGATGTCTAAGGTTCGCATCGGACATTTGCATGGAGTCTGTAGCTCAGTAGGTAGAGCGTCAGAATGTGGCTCTGATGGTCGCAGGTTCGAATCCTGCCATTCTCCCTATTCTTATGCTGTCACTCCCCTTTTTGGGGATGATCTTCCTGAAGAAAAAGCTCCTTTCCAAGCGTTGAAGCAAGGAAAGGAGCCTTTCTTTTTGTGCAGAGGACCCGAGGAAAAAATTTCTCAGCTCTTATCTATGCAAAATTCAGAATGGTAGTTAATCTATTCTGAACCTTTGCAAGGACACTCCGCATTCTTTCCGAATCGAGGTTTTCTCTGTTTCCGAGGAGTGCAATGGCCTCCTTGATAAGTTTACAGTCATCCACAGATAACGGCATATCTGTAATGGAGTAATCTGGGTCTGCGTATCTGTAGTAGATCTTGTCGTACACCTCTATCGGAGCGTTGTAGCCCAGTTTGTCGGACCGCATGATCTGGATGTCCATCTGCACGGTCCGGGTGCACACTCCTTTGGTGATGCCCTCCATGTCGTACAGTGCATCGCTGCATGCGTCCACGAGGTCGTCTATTGTCCATCTTCTGTATCTGTTTCTCAAACAGTTGTCTATCGTTTTGTACCTTATTAAGGCATTCTTATTGGCTGGCATAATTGTTTCTTCATTTTGTGATAAAAAAATAGTTGGAATTTCCTTCGGTAAGGATATCCCAACTATCACTTGTTTTTTGCTCTCTGTCCGGTCTATTCCGCCGGGAAGAAATAACTATGTTTCGGGTGTCGAGGTAATCCTATACCGTTTGTGCGAATTTGACTAAAATAGTGGCGCACATAACTCTTCCGCTCAAAACGATGATATCGTTGAGTTGAAGTTACTGATGTTATGTTCGCAAATAGTCTCATTCCGTATAGGATTTCATTCGTTATTTGTGCATTCTTTTCGAAATGCGGGTGCAAATTTATAACATTAGAACGAAATCTTTTTGCGTAGTTGGAAAAAATTGATTGTTCACATCGTCATGCCACCTGCCGAATAATTATATCTTCGATAGTTTTTCCAAAATTTCGTTAGCTTGTAGCTCCATTTTACAAAAGGCGAACCACTTCTTTCCTAAATCCTTTATGGAAGCGCCAATATGATAAACTTCATTATCGATTATCAGGAATCGATCATGCGATTGGGTGAAGATGCTCAGATCTATCGGTGTGTATTGGTCGTTGTGATGCGCTAGGGCCACGTTGAACGAGGGGGAGGTGCGCCGCGTGTAAATCTTGGCCTGAACATTCTCCGCCCGTTCCGCCAAGCGTAGCAAAACGGTCTCGTCCACGTAATTGTCAATCAAAACAATGCGTTCCCGAGCCGAACGAATCAACTTGTTGACGAAAGCGAAAGGCTCAAGCATATTACCATCGTAGAAGATGCCTTCGACAGGAGGCAGAGATGTACGCACAAAGAAGTCAATCTTTTGCTGGTGGTCCGCAATCTGTTTTTGTTGATTTTCCAACTGGTTTTCTATACGTTCCAATCTGTTGTTTAATGCGTATCCTCTTAATAGATAATCTTTTAATATACTATTAGCCCATTGGCGGAATAGTACACCCTGACGTGATTTCACACGATAACCAACTGACAATATCATATCTAGATTGTAATACTCAACATTGTACGTTTTCCCATCGCTGGCAGTTGTCGCAAAATTTGCGACAACTGAAATGTTCAGTAGTTCTTCTGCAAGTGCATTAGCAATATGTTTTCCTATAGTTTTTACATCTCGGCCAAATAAACAGGCCATCTGTTTCCTATTTAGCCAAACCGTTTCCTCGTTTATCCTCACCTCCAGCTTTACCGTCTCATCAGGCTGGTACAGTATGATTTCGTTCTTGTCGTTCATAGAATTTAATGTGTTTATTAATCAAAACAAATAGTTAATGAAAATCTTTTCCCTGTAGATTTTTATCTTTTATATCAGGTGTCAATTTTCAATGCAAAAATAATGTTTTGTTTTTGTGTTGCAATGGGTTCAATGATAAAATTTGATTCAAAGTCTTCGGTGGAGATGCTCCCACTAAACACTATACAAACGATATGCATTGATTTTTTCATAGATTAATGTAATTATATCATACGTTCTATTTATCTTTGGACATCCATCAGATAACGGAAGATGGGCATGTCCGATTGTCTGTCAGTTTTTAATGGATGAAACGGTTTATTTATCTGAACGTATTTATAATGTTATGAGTGACACAAAAAAAGCAAGTCGAGTAGAATGGCTATGCGCGGCGATGATTGATTTTATACCAGCAGTGTTTTTTCGTCAATTGACAGGCTTCCTGAGTCACGACTTGGGGTTCTCTGACCTCACGTATGTATTGGCTATTCTGCTTGCCGTTTATATATTGTTGAAGGACTTCTTTTTTGACGGAAGAAGTGTGGGAAAACGACTCGTGGGTATCCAGATTGTGAGACTGGAGGAATCAGACAAGTCTTGCCTGATCCTTCGAAATTTGCCCCTCAGTTTGATGGTTCTTTTGTGGGGATGGCAAGAATTTTCGATTCCTACCTCTATGTGGCTACTTGGCTTTGTTTTCTATATGTGGGCTGATTTTATTTGTTTCGCACTGAAAGGGAAAACCTTGGGAGATTGTCTTGCCCATACAAGTATAGAAGTATGTGAAGATCAGAACAATATATTTCATAAAAATACGACGAAACGAATTGCCTGTCTCATTGTCGTGCTGATTTTAACTATTTATGAAGCATCCTTTATATCTCCTGTATGGCCTTTGATACTATCACAGGATTTTTATTATTCTTCTTCCTTTGTTAACCACTACTTGTTCATATATTTCCCTTACTTATGCGTTCTATATGTTTTTTATAAAATAATAAAAGAGTATTCACAAAGCAAAGACATTGATGCGACTGTTATTGTTATGATCGCAATTTTATTATTTATCGTTCCTGCCGTCAGTTCGTTGTTATCAGAATGTAATATTTTATTGCTTTTTTCTTTCTTATTATTGCATATTGTGACAACGATGTTCCCTGTGTTGTATCTATGTAAAAAATTCATCAGACGAACAGCGTTGCGATGGATTATTTATGTAATGGTTTTGGTGGGTGTGATTCTTTGTGATATTCCTAATATCAGGTATCTGATTTCGCCCCTGTAGTCCCTATGTTTGTAAAAAAAAACAGACAAAAACAGAAAAAGAGCGTTAAAATTTGTAAGTTTAAAAGTCAAAAGAAAAACGAACAAATAAAAACGCTCCTATGCAAAGAAACAATTTTAATTTCAAAAATCAAAATGTTTATGTCGGAATAGATGTACATAAACAGAACTGGCAGGTATCAATCTCCATAGCAGGCGGATACGAGGAGAATTACAGGATGTCGAGTGGAAATATAAATGAGTTAGTGACTCATCTAAGGAGTAAATATCCGGGAGGGAGTTACTATTCCGTGTATGAAAGCGGATTCAGCGGTTATAGTACGCACAGGGCGTTGGAGAAACAAGGGATAAAGAATATCATTGTCAATGCTGCGGATGTTCCGACCATGCAAAAGGAGAAAGTGAACAAGACGGACGCAGTCGATTCGAACAAGCTGTCCAAGGCGTTGATGAAAGGGTTACTGACTCCGTTGTATGTGCCGACAGAGGACGAGGAAAGTCTTCGGGAACTGTATCGTCTCAGGGAGGACAGAGTCAAGAAATTAGGGAGGGAGAAGTCTCAGATTAAGCATTTTCTCCATCGTAATGGGATCATTGTTCCGAAGGAATTGGAGAAAGCGTCCGTGTACTGGAGCAAGGCGTTTGTCACATGGTTGGAGAACGTTAAGACGACCCAATTCAAGCGAAGAACTCTGGATCTCATGCTTGAAGAATACAAGTGGCACAGGCAACGGTTGCTCTCGGTCACAATGGAGCTTCGCAAGATCATGAAGACGGAACACGAAAGTGAACTCACGCTGCTGACGAGTGTCCCCGGAGTGGGAATAATCACTGCCATAGCCATTATCTCGGAAGTGGGAAACTTCTCTCGGTTCAACAACGAAAGGGCTTTCGCATCTTATATAGGACTTTCTCCGACATGCCACAATAGCGGAGAGAAGGAATCCCCTGGAGAAATAACTTTCCGGTGCAACAGAAGGCTCAGAAAAGCCTTCATAGAAAGCTCATGGATTGCAATCAGAAGGGACAACGCACTAAGCGCTTGTTTCCTCAAACACAAAGCAAGGATGAACTCCTGCGATGCCATTGTCAGAATAGCGAGAAAACTATCATGCAGAGTTTTAAGTGTCATGAAGACAGGGGCTTGCTACACGACAGGGATAAATTAAAAAAAAGGAATTTTAATGGAATGAAAAATTAGAAAGACGGAATGAAAAAAAAGATGTGCAGACAAAAACACATCGGAGAGGAACCAGAAGCCATCAGGCAGCTTTTATCAGTAAAAAACGACCACTCGCGTCTCTTGTGAAGACATGTTCTTTCACTTTCTTGTAGAATGTGGCGTTTTATCCATAATGACTGAAAAAGGTGAATGTGATTGCTTCGGCAAATCTCTGATTGAAGATTGTCTTATGGCTTCTTCCTAGCTTCGGGAGGGATGCAACTCTAAAAAAAAGAGTTGTTGAATCTTTGTTGTGCGCATGTTTAATAAATATATTTAAATTATAGATTGATTATCAACGGCTTATAAATTTTGATAAAAATTTTTTTGGATTTTTTCTTGGTTTACAACATAGAAGAGACGCACGGCCGTGCGTCTCTACGTCCGTAATTTCTACCTCAATCCAAGGCATTTAAGAAATCCCCCACCTCACCTTCATACAAATCCACTGCCTGCTTCATTTTATCCCGAAGATAATTTCGGGCATTTCGTGGATATAGGATTTGAACACCTGGTCCGTACGACATAAAAACAGAATACATCTCATAATTGATAACTACTTCAATGCTAAAGACACAGCTTCCATCCTCCTTATTCTCTTGAATATTTTTTTGCGAAGCATGAATGGGTTTGGTCTTAATATACTTGCTTTGCATATTATTCGCCCAAAAGACGATTCGACTTGGTTTGCTGTTGATGTTTTTGCTCACGCCCACCACGTCGTCAAAAAAGTGCTCTGGATCGAAGTCCGGATTCTCACGGAAAGGCACCTCCGAAGGTTCAACACTAACAATACGGTCAAGTGCGAGATTGAGCAACAAAAGATTGCTTGCCTTTGAGCCAAACAAAAACCAACGGTTACGAAATTCCTTCAACAAATAGGGACAAAGTATATACTCAACTGGTTCCCTGGCGGTAAAAGATTGATACATAATCCGCAACGTCTGCTTATTAGCGATATAATTGTAAAGCGGCGTGAGTAAACGAATACCCATCAGGTTGGGTACACTATCAAAATGAATTATGGGTTTCCTATTATTACGGGAGATTGCCAATTTGTCTTGCAAACGGCTAACCACATCTGCCATCTCAGTAAATTGTCCAAAACCCTCCAATTGCCGCAACATATCAACCGCCTCCTGCATGACATCATAGTCGTTTTGCGACATGGGCATGTTCATAATGGAATAATCTTTATCTGCATAACGATAATATTTATGCTCGTACACTTCAATCGGTGCGTTGTAACCTAATTTATCAGAGCGCATCATCTGTATGTCGCTCTGTACAGTTCGAACAGAAACACCTTTACCGATTCCCTCCATTTCATAAAGAGCATCGGAACATGCCTCGACCAAATCCTCAAGCGTCCAACGTCGATATGGATTTCGAAGACAATTATCTATGGTTTTGTAGCGTATCAATGCATTTTTATTCGCTGGCATATTTTTCAATTTAAAAACTATGCTAAAATAGGCTTTTTGGAAGAAAAATAATCGTTCATGTGAAATTTTTTCAGCTACGCAAATAGATTGCGCAGTGCATATTTTATTTTGCAATGTAAATTAAATGAGACCTATACTTCAGGTTTAACATTGATAAATAAATGAAGAAAAAGATGGAAATTGGAAGTTTGAGCAAATGTCTTGATAAGGCTAACCTCAGTACGAATTACATGGAGAAGGTTGCCATACCTACACATCTCAGAGAGGTGGAAGAAGAGTATGGTGTGAAGATTCTGCTGGCCGTTGAGTCAGGCAGTCGCGCATGGGGATTCGAGTCAAAGAACAGTGATTGGGATGTGCGTTTCATCTATGTGCACAAACCCAAATGGTACTTTATGATCAAAGAGCAACGTGATGTGATTGAACGCATGTACGAGGACGATGTGGATTTGGCTGGATGGGAACTACGGAAAGCATTAGAATTGTTCAGCCATGGTAATCCATCATTGCTCGAATGGTTCAATTCTCCTAAGGTCTATTATAAGAACGAAGAATTCATTCGACGGATTCTGGAGGTGGAATCACTTTATTTCAATCCAATCAGAGGCATGTACCACTACAATAGGATGTACAACAAGCATAATGAACGATACCTGCGGAAAGAGGGTTGTTCCGCTAAACGTTTCCTATATTATCTTCGAGGTGTACTGGCATGCAAATGGATCGAAAAGAACATGACAATGCCTCCTGTGGCATTCAAGGAACTCGTAGAAGCCGTTGTGGATGATGCAGAAATAAAGGTTCAGATAGACCGATTGCTTCAACTGAAAAAGAGCGGGAATGAATGTGATCTGCAGATGGTTGACGCTAAATTACAGCTATATACCCATCGGTTGGCAGACTATTACGATGCATCCATCGGATCATTCCGTCCCGAACTGCATAGAGTATCAAGCAACAAGTTGGACGCAATATTATATGATATGGTATTTCCAACAAAACCACATGAATAAAAATGTATAACTTAATAAATTGACAACAATGATAATCAAAACAATAAATAACCGTCTGGTTAAGATTTGGACCGACAATGTGGAGGAGTCGGCCATGCAACAAATCGAGAACCTAACCACCCTTCCGTTTCTCTTCCACCACCTAGCCATCATGCCTGACGTGCACGCTGGTATGGGTATGCCCATCGGTGGCGTGCTCGCCTGCAAGGATGTTGTCATCCCTAATGCGGTGGGCGTTGATATCGGTTGCGGAATGTGCGCCGTGAAAACCAATTGGAAGGTGGGCGACATCCCTATGGATGTGCTCCGTAAGGAGATCATGAGGGGGATCCGCAAACGTATTCCTTTGGGTATGGACCACCACAAAGAGCCACAGGACGAGCAATACTTGCCTCAGGGATATGACCTGGATAAGCTGGAGGTAGTGAACCGTCGCCAGCACTCCATCCGGCACGAGGTGGGTACGTTGGGAGGTGGTAACCACTTCATCGAACTGCAGAAGGATGAGGAGGATACGCTTTGGATCATGATCCACTCGGGTTCGCGTAACTTAGGAAAGCAGGTGGGTGATTTCTACAACAAACTGGCAGCCTCTCTGAACGAACGATGGTACTCTAGCGTCTCCCCTTCCCTGCACTTACCCTTCCTTGCTCGAGGATGTAAGGAGTTCGGTATGTACTGGGAGGAGATGAAGTATTGTATCGACTTCGCTTTGTGCAACAGAAGACTGATGATGGAGCGTATTGAGGAGATCCTTGCGGATGTGCTCAAGGGTATCGAGTTCGAGCCGATGATCAACATCGCCCACAACTACGCCGCTGTCGAGAACCACTTCGGGTCGGACGTCATCGTGCACCGCAAGGGCGCCACGCTTGCCCGAGAGGGTGTCGTCGGTATCATTCCAGGCTCGCAGGGTACGGCTTCGTATATCGTCGAAGGCCTTGGTAATCCTGATTCGTTCTGCTCCTGCTCTCACGGTGCGGGTCGAGTCATGTCGCGTAAGATGGCCATCAACACACTGGATATGCGCCAGGAGGTGGAGATGCTGGAGGCGAAAGGTATCGTTCACGCCATCCGTAGTCAGGATGATATGCAGGAGGCCTCTGGTGCCTACAAGGATATCGATGAGGTTATCGCCAACGAGGCGGATCTGGTCAGGGTGAAAACAAAATTGTTACCAGTGGCGGTGATTAAAGGGTGATGGATTAAGAGGAGACCAACATCTCCTCTTTTTTATGCGTTCGGGCAAACATTTCGGTATTTTCGTACGAATTAGCTAAAAACATTTCCGTATTTTCGTACTTTTTAGGCTAAAAAATTTTGGTAAAATTTATCATCAGTCTGAATTTCAAGCAAATAAATATCAAGCAAGGAAGACTTCATTCCATAATGATACCATTCATTAACTTATCATTCAAAAATAATCCGTAATATTGCATTGAATTATCGAAACATCATGTATGAACATGAAAAAGATTCTATTTCTTCACGGATTCTTCGCAAGTGGCCAGTGCGTTCCTGCTTTGGCCTTGCAAAAGGCATTTGCTGGTAAGGCGCAGGTGCTTTCGCCTGACTTGCCTAGACACCCTAAAGAGGCGCTTGAGTTAATACGAGGAATCATCGATCGTGAGCAACCTGACCTCTTATTGGGCAATAGTTGTGGAGCCTTCTATGCACAGATGCTGGCGCCTGTCGTGGACATTCCAGCCCTGCTAGGTAATCCACACTTCCAGATGACGGAGTTTCTGAAACAACGTATCGGAGAGCATGAATACAAGTCTCCACGGAGGGATGGCAACCAGCACTTCGTCATCGAT
>Ga0247609_10004619_pt1 | contig 13653 bp, 13 predicted proteins | sample 172DNAGHGlowgp2_FD_193487 | JGI IMG/M metagenome (GOLD analysis project Ga0247609, IMG submission 193487) | Sheep rumen microbial communities from Palmerston North, Manawatu-Wanganui, New Zealand - 1728 DNA GHGlow gp2 | ecosystem: Host-associated > Mammals > Digestive system > Stomach > Rumen ...
ATATGTTGCAACCATTAAAACAGGCATTGGAAATATTGCCTCTGTTGTTTTGATATTTTTTCTCATATAAATCCCTCCATTTACTTTTTTATTTATTATTATCATATTTTTATTAAAAATACAAATTACTATATATCTTTATTCTTCTTGCTCGCAATATTACAATATTCTGAACATATTGATAAATTATAATTTATAGATGTATCTCTTAAAATTTAGTTAATTTTACATCCTCTTTATATTCTGATGCTTGGTGAAAAATTATTTTAATAACATTTTCTGTCCTTTTCCAAATTGAAGTTCTGTAAATTTTAATACCATTATTTAAAGTTATATAATGAATTAACCATAAATTTTTACATATCTCTTCACTGGTATAGTTATAAATTACTATATTCCTATCAGTTTTTAAATTATTCAATTCAGCTATTACATCAGACTTATAAAATTTTTTCCCTGATTTTCCTAATTCCTCATATTTATCATCTATAATATCATTTAAATATTTTTTATTTGACATATACTCATATTTAAATAATGATTTTTCTAATTCTAGTATTGTCTTTTTCAATCATTCCACCTCGTTTTTCGCTCATAACTTACTTTTTTATTTTTACCATACAAATGGAATTACTTTATATTTAACTTTTTTCTTGTATTCTGTGTATCCTTTTAAATCTTTTTCTAATACTTTTTCCTCATTTTTTATCCTTTTACCAATAATAACAGGATATACCAAAAAAATTATAAAAGAAAAAATAGAACCTAATATTAGTGGCATTGTTAAAAACAACCAAATAGTTATTGCATACATAGGATGTCTTACAATTCCATATAAACCTGTATTAATTACTTTTTGATTTTCTTGTACTTCAATAGTACGAGAAAGATATGTGTTTTCTCTCAATACTTCTGCATATAATATGTATGCAATTATAAATAGAATTGAAGATATAATTACAACTATATTAGGCATCTCTATCCATTTATATCTATAATTTAATCCTGCAACAATAAAACCTGTTATAAACATTAAACCACTATATAATAAAACCCACTTTTGTTCATTTTCTCTTTCTTTAGCATTTAATCGTTTTCTTAATAATTCTGGATTCTTAATAATTAATATAATACCTGCTATAAACATAGGAATAAATAATAGTCCCATAAATAGCCAACCATTCCAGTATTTAAATGAATTTGCAGGAATAAACAATAAGCCTCCTACAATTAACACACCAAATACATATTTTATTATTGCTTGTAAAAATAATTTTATATTCATAAACTCACCTATAACTTACTATCTATCTGTATACATTATATAGTAAAAAAATCATTTTTTCAATTTCAAAAATCATTACCACTTTTTGGTCATTTTCACATACAAAAAGACCTACAAAAAGTCTTGTAAGTCTTGGTATTATTGGCTAATCAAGTAAAACAACAGCCACATATATATTTTATATGTTTTAATCTAGCTTTAATACTTTCTCCGCTTCAAACATTTCTTGCATAGAATATGCACATAAAAGCACTTCTATATTATATTCTTTATAATCTGTGATAAATTTATTATATGCTTTTAAGCATTGTTCTGTTGAAATAGCTACAGGATTATCTAAATTGCCACCAAATATTCCCGAGCTAATCAATGGAAAAGATATAGTATGTAAATTGTTTTCCATTAAAACTTTTAACGAATTATAATATGCATTAAATAATTTATCAAAAGCATCTGGTGTATGTCCAAAATCAGGACCTACGGCATGAATTATGTGTTTAGCATTTGTTATATTAAATGCAGGTGTAATCACAGCATCTCCATCATTTAGTGGTGTTTTATGTTTTTTACACGCCTGATTTAGTTCAATATAACCTGCCTTTTGAAATATTGCTCCACATATTCCACCACCTGATAATAAATTTCTATTTGCAGCATTTACTATTGCATCTACTTTTTGTTCTACACAAGATGAATTTATTAGTTTTATACTACTCATAACGTTTCCCTCCTTTTATAATTTGATTTTTCAGCAGTTTGTACTGCTAAATCGTAAAATGTAGACAATACTCTAATGTAAACCATTTATTTATCAACTAATTTCGATTTATTCTACACTTTCATCAATCCATTTTTGCATTTCATCAGTTAAACACACTATTGCTGTTCTTGAAATAGCAGGAACTTGATAATCATGTATTGACTCTATTATTTCAACAATTTCATTTATTTTATCTAACTTTGTTCTAAACTCAAGCTTAAATTCTTCCTTTGATTCTATTTTTCCTTCCCACCAATAATCTGATCTAACTTTAGATATTTGACTTCCTGCAACTAACTTTTTCTCCATTAGCGTTTTTGAAATTTTGTCTGCTATTTCTTGTTTGTCACATAATGTTGTTACAATATAATATAAATACTGATAATATTCAGGCTCATCTTCATCATCATAAAAGTCATATTCTGCAAAATCTTCAGGTTTATATCCATATTTATGCAATTCTTCATCATTTTCTATCTTTTTTATAATTGATTTTGTTCTGCTTACAGGAAAAGGTACTTCAGAGCCTGGATAATATTTTGCTTCTGTTACCAATGCTACAACATCATCTCCTGCTCTATTCACAAACACTTTATCTCCTGGTTTTATAGAATCATCATCACTCAAATAATTATAGAAATTATATGAGTATAAATCATCAGCATATACTACTGATACATAGAAAAATTCTTTATCAAAATCTTCAATTTTAGGTATTCTTGATTTCATATTATCTGTATAAATATCACTAATTATACCTATATTCTCTGTTTTTCCATTTCCTAAATCGTTAAATAAATCATAAGGTATTTCGTTTTTATTTTTTAGATAAACACTTGTCCAAAATCCTTTTAAATCTACTATTTCTTTTAATTTCCTTAAACTATCTATTGAATATTTATTTATATATCTTTCATTTAATATCTTAGCCATTGCTTTATTTATCATAAATTCAAAGCCATTTGTAATTTTTATTATTTGTTCATTTTCTATAGTATCTGAAGGATTTTCTATTATAAAGTCTATATAAGCATCTAATAGGTGTTTTCCTATTTCTCTTAATTCTATAAAACTATTATTAGATGACAATTTTACAAGTGCATATCCTTTTTCATTATTATTTTCTAATTGGAAACCTGCAATTTCAACTCTATAACCTTTCCATTTTTCATATCTTTCAAGCAATTTCAGAGATGGTTGCTTTTTATCTATTGATTTTAGTTCTTCAGTTATTTCACCTTTAAATGGATAGAAAGTTACCCATTCTTTTATATATTTTAAACAGAAAGGTTTTATTTTTATATGAGAGTAATTATAATCTTTTTCGTTTTTTAGGTTTAATAATTCTCTACATATGATATGTTCCTTTAAAAATTCTTCCTTTCTCTCTATATAAATAATTACAGTTTCTTCAATATCATATAGAAAACAGTTATCAATTTGATATTTATCGAAATTCCAAGATTTCTTTTCAAGATATTTTTCAAATTCAATTAAAAACTTTTCAAAATTACTCATTTGTGTCACTCCTACTTTTCTCATTAAATTTCTACGTATATTTCCTTGCTATAATATTATATGTATGCCAATGTTTCATTTTACCAAGTCCTGTTTTTCCATCTTTTTCATTTTCTTCAAATTCAACTATTTCAAAATCTTCAAATAAATTTAGAACCTGCTCTTTTGTCAAAAATACCATTCCAGGTTTTAACTCTGCCCATGAATCTTTTAATCCAAAAAAATTTCCAACAAAATAACCATCCTTTTCTATACTATCTACTATTTCTTCCCAAAACTCATTAAAGTTCTTTTTACTACAAAAAGGAATTGCAAAATTTGAAACAATTAAATTAGTTTTTTCTAATTCTATATTTTCAAAATTTTGGCAAATAAAATTAAATCTTTCTTTCTCTTTCTTGTCAAGCTTTTCTTCAATTAATTCTCTAGTGTCTTCTCTGTCTATAGCAGTTACATTCCAATTATTTTTTATCAAAAAAACTGTATCTCTTCCTGTTCCACAGCCCAAATCAATTGCAGTTCCTTCTTTAATATTCATTTTTATAAATTTTTGGGTAATCTTATGTGGTAGAGCATTTTTTGTATTTTCATAGTAATAATCTATATTAGACATCTAACCATTCCCTTCATCATATAAAATTATATCACAATTTTTGTATCAAATTCATATTTTTTTATAATTTAGCATATACTAATATAAGAATTCAAAAAATTGCCACTAAATTTGCAAAATCTATTGACAAAACCAATTAAAAATATTATAATAAGTAAGTCAAACATCGCGGGGTGGAGCAGTTGGCAGCTCGCTGGGCTCATAACCCAGAGGTCGGTAGTTCGAGTCTATCCCCCGCAACCAAGAAATTAAGAATGAAGCATTGCTTCATTCTTTTTTATATACTTATCAAATCTTTAATCTTCTCAAACTTACTCTCACCTATTCCTTTTACACCTTTAACTGCCTCAATATCTTTAAATTTACCATTTTCCTTTCTATAATTAATTATTTTTAACGCTGTCGACTCACCTATACCTGGTAAAGTTTCCAACTCCTCCTGAGTAGCTGTATTTATATTAATCTTTGTTTTTTTATCATTTGTTGCTATACTCGAACTTTCATTAATTTTTATATTACTATTTGATTCAGATTCTTGTATTTTACTACTTTCATATTCATCCTTGGTTCTTATATAAATTTTCTCTCCATCTTCTAATATATCTGCAAGATTTATCTCATCTGTATATGCATCACCTCTCAAACCTCCTGCTTTGTTTATTGCATCAACCAGCCTTGCATTTTCTTCAAGTTCTACTATTCCTTCATTGTTAACAGCACCACAAATATGCACAATTATTTTATTACTCTCTAAAGTGCTTTTATTTTCTTCTTCAACATCTTCCAAAATATTTGATTGTTCTATAAAATCATTGTTATTATTATACAAATAATAAAAGCCACTACCTATTAAAATCAAACATAAAAATATAAATAAAAATATTTTTTTATTTTTATTTAAATTAATCATATTATCACCTATCTTTCTATTGAAATTTTTTTTAAAATACGATATATTATTTTATATTAATAATAAAAATTGGAGAAAAAAAATGAAACTAAAAAAATTAATTATTGTACTATTTTTTATAACAATATTCTTTCTATCTAACATAAATTATGTATATGCAAATGAAAATCAATTAGATTTTCCATCTGTAAACGCGAAATCATACATTATTTTAGATAATAAAACAAATAAAATATTATATAGTAAAAATGAAAATGAAAAAATGTATCCAGCAAGTACAACAAAAATCTTAACAGCAATTATTGTTTTAGAAAATTGTAATCTAGAAGATAAAGTCACAGCAACTTATGATGCCATTATGGGTATTCCAGAAGGATATTCTTCTGCCAATATACAAATCGGAGAAGAATTTTCTGTAGAGCAACTCTTAGAACTTTTACTTATCCCTTCAGCAAATGATGCTGCAAATGTTCTTGCTGAACATGTTGGTGGCTCTGTAAACAGCTTTGTATCTATGATGAATACAAAAATAAATGAACTAAACTTAAACAATACACATTTCACAAATGCTTATGGACTTCATGACGAAAATCATTATACAACAGCATATGATTTAGCTAAAATAATGCAATACTGTTTAAAAAATGATACATTTAGAAAAATTGCAGGACAAGCATCATGTGCAATTCCAGCAACAAATAAATCTGGAACTCGTTCTTATTCATCTACAGATGATCTTATAAATCCAAATTCAAAAAATTATTATAAAAATTTAACAGCTGGAAAAACTGGAACAACAACTCAAGCTAAACAATGTCTAGTATCATCTGCATATTTAGATAATTTAGAATTAATATGTGCAGTACTTGGTTCTGAAAGTAGAGCATCAGACACTCGAAAAATTTACGATTATGCATATTCAAATTATTGTATAAAAAATATTGTGAATGAAAAAGATGTACTTACAAATATAGAAGTAAAATGGGCAACACAAGATACTAAAAACCTAGACTTATTAGCAAATACTGATGTATCTGCTTTGGTAAAAACTTCTTATTCTGAAAATGAAATTGAACCTGAAATAAATTTGAATGAAAAAATATCTGCTCCTATCGAAGAAGGAACTGTACTAGGAAAAGTAACTTATAATATAGATGGAATAGAATATTCAACAAATTTAATAGCATCTCACAATGTTGAGAAAACAAAAATATTTAATTACATTTTGTACTTTATTATTGGAGTTGCTGTTTTGATAATTGCCAAAAGGGTCGGAGATAAATGGCAAGTTTTGTTTGGTTAAAAATTACCGAACAAAACTTGCCATTTATCTCCGACCCCTTTGGCAACTTTGTCGGTAATCTTTTTATTTATAGTCTTTTCCTATCACTATTACTAAATCCATATTACTTGAATTTGTCTCACTATTTTCTATTGTTCCAACACCTAAAACATCTTTTATATGTCTTAAAATAGAACTGTTTGTTTCTTTTTTATCTATAATTGTTGTTTTTGCTGTTGAGTTTGTAGTTCCTGTTTTTGTAACTTTGTATCCTGCTTGTTTTAAATCACTTACAACAGTTTGTAAGTTTTTACTTTCTCCGCTTCCATTTAATACTTCAATTTTTAAATTTGCTTTATTACTTGCAGTATTGCTTGTAGAAGTATTAGTTGTTGAATTTGTATTACTATTATTAGTATTTGTTGTGTCATTAGTGTTAGCTTCTTTTTCTAGTTCTTCTTCTGTTTTATCTCTATCATAAAATAATTTTTCTATTAAACTTTGTGTTTCTTTTTTGTTATGAATATATACCCATGTTCCAGCTGCATTTTTATTAGATGGTGCTCCTGGTAATGTTTCTGTCAATAAGTTTTCTGTGTTAAATTCTACTATATATGGTATATAATCTTTTGCTACGCTGAAGTCTATATTTGTTTCAACATATTGTTTTGCTACATCTAAAATTTCTCCTAGTTTAAATATATTTGATGGTACTGCTGTTTGTTTTATTACTTGTAATATAAATTCTCTTTGTGTTCTCATTCTACCAATGTCATTATCACCATATTCTTCTGGATAAGATGTTCCATTATTATTATGTCTAAATCTAACTACCTGTTCTGCTTTATCTCCATCTAATTGTTGCTCTCCTGCTTTTAAATGTATATGTAAGTCTTGTGATGGATCGTCATAATCCATATTGATTGGGACATTAAATGTAATTCCACCTATAACATCAACCATTTTTATTAAAGCTTCTGTTTTTATAACAGCATAATATTTTATATTTAATCCTGTTATTTCATTTACAGCTTCTAATGTTTCATCTGGTCTATGTTTTCTACTATACATTGCATTTATTTTTTGATAAGCTGTTGCTTTTGATGGGTCTTTTCCTGTATATGTATCTCTTGGGATTGATAATAACGTTGCTTTTTGTGTATTTGGATTGTATGATGCTACGATTATAGTATCTGTTAAGTCTACATTTTCTTGGTCTGTACTTATACCTAATAAAAGGCATTTAAATTCGCCAAGTTGTTTTTTTGTATTTTCATCATGTCCTGCTACTGTGGCTAGCATTCCACTAAGTCCTCCACCATTTTTGTGTACTTTATATCCAAATAATCCTATTAATCCAATTAAAATTACTAATATAAATAATAAAAATTTTTTCCAAAATTTCATTTTTTTCTTCTTTTTTGTTCTTTTCTCGTTAGTTTTATTTCTACTCAAAATTCTCACTCCTAAAATTTTATGTGTTATTAGTATAACAAAAATTGATTCAAATAGCAACAAAATTTCATTTATATTTCTGTTTTATTTAAAAATATATTTAATATATTATATGTTGACATTGTTTTTGCGACATAAGTTTCATCCATTATTTCATTTAATTGACTTTTTGGATTTACTGATATTAATATATTAATTATCATTAATACAACGTATGTTACTAATAACCCCCTTAATAGTCCATATAAAGCTCCACCTAATTCATTAAATTGCTTTAATATTGGTAGTTTTGTTACTAAATCAGCTAATGATTTTATTAATAATAGACATATTTTTGATATCAAAAATAGTAAAATCATAGTTCCCCAATATATTATATTGATTGATAAAGTTTTTGAAGTTTGTAAAAGCATACCATTTTTTGCATCTTCTACAACAGCAATATGTGCTTTATTTTCATTATTTTCTGCCAAAAATTTACCTATATTATTTTCAATTACTTTTTGCAAATTTTCATCTATTGTAGTTGAATTAATTATTATATTACCTATCGGTCTATATAATACAAGTGTAATTATAATTGCAACTATAAATGATATAAGCTGAATACCTAATAATATTAGTCCTTTTTTATATCCTAAAAATACTGAAAGTGCTATTAACAAAATTATTACTAAATCTATTATGATTCCCATATAAAAACTCCTTTTATAAATTTATAATTTCAATTGAATCTCTGTAAATAATACCTGCTATATTATTTGAAACAACAATATTTGTTATTTCTTGTTCTGCAACATATCTTTTCACAAGCCATCCATTTTTATTTATAAATTCAATTTCTGTACCTAAATTTAAAGCTATAATATCTTCATAAGTATATATTTCCTTAGTTACAGAGTCTGCAGTATATTGTTTTATTGATTTATTTTCTGTATTTATAATATTTACTATTGAATCAGCTGTAAATAATCCAGAAGATTTTTCTTCAATAGAACATGCTGTATTATTTAAATCAACAGATTGAAACATTACTTTTTTATTTGCATTATCTATTAAACTTATATCTTCATCATTCTCAATAATATGAATTGAATCTGTATACATACAAACTAATTTGTTTTTATCTTGATATTTAATATTTGTAATTAACTTATTTGCCTCACTTTTATATGTATTTTCTAATGAATTTGTTGCATCTGTTTCTGCTTTATCTATTGATAGTATTCTTATATTTGATTGTATAACACTTCCTGTTGTGTCAACTTCTGCTATTGCTAAATGTTTGTTATCATTTGATATTGAAACATCTATTGCCCTTGTTGATGATAAATATGAATTGAACATTAATTTCCCTTCAGAATTATACATTTTTATTACTGTTTTATAACTTGTGTCAACTATTACAACTGCAACATATCCATTTTTGTTTATAATTATTTGTGCTATGCTTCCTTCAACTTCCTGTTCCCAGGCAATTTCTTTATCTTCAATTAAATAAAATTTTTTTCCTTTGTTTTCAGCTATTGCTAAAAATCTATTAGCAGAATCGAAAATAGGGTTTGATATTTTTATATCTAATGTTTTTTCTTCATTTCCAGTGCTACCATAAATTGATAATTTAGTTTTGCTTAATACTCCTATGTATTTGTTAAATGCATATATACTGGCATTTTGATCTTCTTTTAAGTCAATTGTTATAGACTCATTTTTTAAAATTTCTTTTCTAAAAATATTTATATCTATCCATTCTCTTGCTTTATCATTTGTGTTATATAAACCAATTACAATAATTGCAATTACTATTATAAATATTACTGCAATTGTTGTTATTAATCTTTTTTTATTAAGTTTTGAATCTTTTATTTCAGCTATTTGCTCAGTCCAAAAATCTTTCATAAAATTTCTCCTTGGTTCTATTTTGCTTTATTGTATATTAAAAAAGAACACTTTTCAAGTATTCTTTGAATTTTTTTCAACCACTGGGGACGGTCCTTTTGGTTGAAGAATTGTTCTAATCCTTTAACACCAATGCTAGTATTTGAATAATTCCCAAATATCCAAAAATCGGATACAAATAATTTATTAAATTAGAAAACCCAATTCGAGAAATTACGCATGAAGTTATGCACATAATTAGCGCAACTTGTGTATAACTTTTTTTATTTTTGCTTGTATTTTGCAAAAGACTTGTGCCTAAAGAAATTGCAGTTGTAAAAATAGAACCTAAAATAATAAATCCATATAATATGTTAAAAATTTTTAACATTTTTGAAACTACATAAACTATTGGCATTTCTAGTTTGGTAATATCAACATCTACTTTAATTAGTAATGAAAAAATAATGATAGATAATAATATTACTATTCCAGTTGTTGTCAAAGAAATTAAGGCAACTTGTTTTTTACTTTTTACATAATTTCGCAGAGTTATTAAAACTGGTATTAACAAAATACTATTATAACTGCAATAAACTATACTACTTAAAATGAATTTATAATCATTCGTTTCTTTTAAATAATGATTTAAATTTAATATATCTATATTTTTTAAATTTATAATTCCTATAATAGTTATAAAAATTATTAGAACTGGTACAAGAATTGAGCTTGCTTTTATAACTCCTTTTACATTTGTTAAAAAAACTACAAAACATAGAAATGACAATAATATGCTTCCAAATATGCTACTTATACCAAATTGCTGTTCAAAATATGCACCAAAACCTGCTATCATTATAAAAAATGTTACTAAAATAAATATATTTATAGTTATATTTATAATATTTTTTATATTAAGATAATTTCTTTCCTCTGGATTTTTTAAAAATATTTCCAAAAAATCTTTATATGTTTTAACATTATATTTATGAATAAAAATTAAAGATTTATATATTACTATCCCCATTAGTATACTTGATATAAATATTCCAATTAAACCTCTTATTCCATAAGAGAAAAAGAATAAATACATCTCTTGTCCAGACGCAAAACCTGCTCCTATTAATGTTCCAATTATCACAAAAACTAATTTTATCATAATAAAAAACTCCCTTACTATTTTATGGGAGTTTTCTATTTTTATTCTTCAACCAAAAGGATCGTCCCCCAGTGGTTTTTTCAACCAAAAGGACCGTCCCCAGTGGTTGAATTTATTTTTTTCTTCTTCTTTTTTGCCAAACTATTAATCCTGCTATAACTATTAATGCTGGTACTGCAAATATTATTATTCTTATTATTGTATCTTGTTGTTCTGTTGCTGTATAAGTAACTGTTCCAGTACTTTTTCTTGCTGTAATATCTTCTTGTCTATCTACTAAATATGCTAATGCATTTAATACTAAGTCTTTATTTTGTGCAAGTTCTATTGCTGGGCTTTGTGAATTTTGCATTAATTGATAATCTGTAATAAATATATTTTCACCTATTATTACTAATTTTGATGTAACAGATTCTTCTTCTTTGATTGTTTTTTCTAATTCTGCTCCTACTAAATAAGATTGTTTTTCTTCTCCTTCTGTTGCTTGGTCTTGTTCTGTTTCAAAGTTTGTTCTGAAATATGCTCCTTCACTAGTCTTTGCTAGTTCTGTTTTTGTTATATTTTTTTCTTCTAATTCTTTGTCATCTATTAAATTAATTTTTGTTGCATTTACAAAAATTACTCCTGTTGAATTATATAAATCTTTTGTAACTGTGGCATATTGAATTTCAGGTAATATTAACTCTGGTAATTGTGCTATCATCTTCTTTGTATCTGTTTCTCTAATTATTCCTGTTTCAAATGGTTTTACTCCATATGTTTCTAATATTTTATTTACATTTGGTAAGTCTATCTTTTCTGATATTGCTGCATTTAACCACAATATATTTTTTCCTGAATTAATATAATTTGTTATTGCATTTGTTGCTACATCATCAAAATCTTTTGATGGTGTTGTTATAACTAGTGTATCACAATCATCTGGAATTTTTCCTGTTTGTAATACGTTTAATTTTTCTATTTCATTTATCTCATTTTGTAAATAAATATTTAAGTAGTTCATATTTTTTGATAATGTATAATCACTATATCCTTCTAAGAAGTAAATTTTAGGTATTTTATTACTTGTTACTGAAATGATTGAACTTGTTAATTTTTCTTCTGCAATACTAATTGTTTCATAAGTAGATGTATCATATGTTACTAAATCACTATCTGTTAATACTTTAGATTTTTCTCCACTTTCTACTATTATTCCTTTACTTCCTGTTTCTAATCCATATTTGTTTGCTAAATCTGGTCTATTGTTTATATTAACAGCTTCTGCTACTATTTTTTCATTTGAATCTTTATATTGTTTTGCTAAACTTAAATTTGAATCACTATCATCATAACCAACAAAATATATGTGAACGTCTTTGTCTATATCTTTTATTTTTTCTTTACTTTCATCTGTTAATGTGTAAAGTTTTTCTTGGCTAAAATCTATTGGTGTTAAATCTAAATTATGCATCCATACACTTAACCCTACAAATATGGCTACAATTGCTAATACTAATATTGTTGTTCTTGTTCCATCTATTAGCCATTTTTTCTTAATTATTTCAAGAAATTTGTTTGGTTTATTTTCTTTGTTCTCTTTTATTTTTTTGTTTTCTTTCACCTTAAATTTCCTCCTTCTATCTTACGCTTTTTCTTCTTTGCATAAATATTATTGTTAAAACTAAACACATTATTGTGAATGTTATAAATGTTACTGTATCTGCTATGTCTATTTGCCCTGTTGGGAATTTAGAGAACATATTAATTAGTGAAAAGTTACTAAATATTTTACTAAATTGTGGTAAAAACCATGTTAATATAAAAAATCCTATTGTTATTACTCCAGCTATTATTTGATTTTCAGTAATACTTGATGCAAAAATTCCGAAAGAAATATAGCTCATTGCTAATAATAAAAATCCAAGTAATGTGACTAATGCTGTTGTTATATGTGGTGTTCCAAAAAAGCTTAATATTGCAAAATACATTGCTGTACATATTTCTGTTATAATAACTATTAATGTTGCTGCAATAAATTTTCCTAGTACTATTTTTGTTAGACTAATTGGTGAAGTAAGTAATAATTGTTCTGTTCCTGATTTTCTTTCTTCTGCAATAGTTCTCATTGTAAGAATTGGAACTATAAATGTTAATATTGTTGCACCTGAGTAAAATATATATTCAAAATTTGTACTTTGATAATTAAATACATCAACATAGAAAAATATGCTAAACATAATTAAAAATAATCCTATGAATACATATCCAATTGGTGAAAAAAAGTATGTTTTTATTTCTTTTTTTATAACTGATAACATTAGTCATTACCTCCTTCTATTAATTTTATAAATGCATCTTCTAAACTACTATCTGCTTTCTTCATTTCAAATATTGTTATACTTTCTTTTGCAAGTTCTGAGAATATTGCTTTTCTTAAATCATTTTCATTATTTGATTCGATCATATATTGTTTTGTTCCATCTTCATTTTCTTGTGTTAGTTTAATACTGTTAATATTTTCTATTTTTCTTATAGTTTCTTCCATCTTGTTTTCAGGGTCTTCAACAGTAACATAAATACAATTTTTTCTAGACATTTTAGCTTCTAGATGTTCTGGTGTATCTACTGCTACTATTTTTCCTTTGTTAATTATTATAACCTTATTGCAGATTTGACTTACCTCAGATAATATATGTGAACTTAAAATTATAGTATGTTTTTTTCCAAGTTCTTTTATTAGATTTCTTATTTCAGTAATTTGTTTTGGGTCTAATCCTACTGTTGGTTCGTCTAAAATTAATATTTTTG
>Ga0247609_10004620_pt1 | contig 13652 bp, 15 predicted proteins | sample 172DNAGHGlowgp2_FD_193487 | JGI IMG/M metagenome (GOLD analysis project Ga0247609, IMG submission 193487) | Sheep rumen microbial communities from Palmerston North, Manawatu-Wanganui, New Zealand - 1728 DNA GHGlow gp2 | ecosystem: Host-associated > Mammals > Digestive system > Stomach > Rumen ...
CACTTTTACAACCGACACTAAATTTTTGACTTTTCCGGAAAACGGGCGAAGATGAGAAAGAAGGTGTGAGCTTGATAGAAGTTAGGCAAGAATACGAGAGAATTAAGGCTCTTTTCGCCGATGTGGACGAAAAACAACTTCAACTTGTTGACGGCGAAATTTTAGAAGCCGCTAGACTTCGCGTTGAACTCAATAGACTTCATGACATTGTAAGACAATCGGGATTGATAAAAGTTGACCCGAAGGACCCGACGCGGCAAAAATCACTTCCGGTATCAAGGGAATTGCCAAAAGTTAGAGCAGGTTATACGAATATTATCTTCAAACTAGCAAAGATTCTAGGAGCTAACGTCGGCGAAGAAGATTTAGGACTTGATGATTATGTTTGAAAAATATTATATGGCAGCAATAGGTAGTGTAATTGGATTTGGTAACAGGAGTATTGCACGGCTTGTTAAATATTTCGGTAGCGCAAAAGTTGCATGGTTCGCTGATGAGATTGATATTTGGAATTCGGGCGTTAGAAAAAATGCGCTCGAATTTTTTATTCAGTGGCGGAAAAAACACCTCGATGCGCCCGAAAAGCTTATTAGCTATTGTGACAAAGAGAAAATAAATTTGTGTTGTATTTCCGATGAAGATTATCCGCTATTGCTTAAAGAAATTGATTCGCCGCCTATGTTTTTCTACTATCGCGGACAGCTTGCGCCGTTTGCACAACGAATAGCAATCGTTGGTTCGCGAAAAAATACTCCATTAGGACAACAAGCCGCTTTGGAGCTTGGCGAACAAATTGCGGCGGCAGGATTTACTGTTGTTAGCGGCGCGGCTAAAGGTATTGATACTTTTGCACATAGCGGAGCATTGAAAACGGGTCGGACTGTCGCTGTGCTAGGTTGTGGTGTAAATTGTAAAGTCTCATTTGAACGCGAAAAATTTCTTGCACAGATAGCCGAAAAAGGTGTTGTCTTAAGCGAATTTTATCCCCCACTTGTTCCGACCGCTGGTACTTTAGCCGCTCGCAATAGAATTGTTGCAGGACTTTGTAAGGGGATTATCGTTGTGGAAGCGGCATTAAAAAGCGGCTCGCTTATAACCAGTAATTATGCCGCCAACTATAGACGCGATATTTTTGCAGTTTCCAATAATAGCGAAGGTTGCATTAAGCTTGTTCGCGAAGGAGCTATTCCGATTAAAAATGCGCTTGATGTGTTTAACAGATACGGGAAATTAAAATCATGAGCGATTCATATATCCGCGTTTATTGGCAAGAGATTCAAAGCGGCAAGGTGATTGTCGGATATTACATTCGGCGACAAATTGAATTGCTTATCGCTGATTTAGAGAATCCTAATCTGCAGATTGACTTCGCAGAATCAGAAAAACGAATACGATTTATTGAGCGTGAATGCCGACATTCAGAGGCTCCTTTTGCAGGTAAACCTTTTCTGCTCATGACTTGGCAAAAAGCTGTCATCGAGGCTATCTTCGCGATAAAAATTTACAATGAAGAAGTCGGAAGGTACGTTCGCAAATATCAGGAAGTATTGTTGGTTGTCGGCCGCAAAAATGGCAAAACGCCTTTTGCAAGCGCAATATCGTTGTCGGAATGGTGTTGCGGCGAAATGGGCACAAAAATTCTTTTTGGCTCAAATGATTATGATCAAGCAGATTTACTTTTTATGGCGGCAGACGCAATGCGTGAGGCGTCGCCAAAGTTGGCTAGGTGTACTCGGCGTAACCAAAAAGGTTTGTTTTTTGGCAGTCTTCGACAAAAAAATCACGTCGGAAAGTTTACCAGTCAAAATAAAGGCTCCATAAGGAAAATATCTGCGCGGACTTCTGCTAAAGAAGGGCGCAATATTAAAATCGGTGTCGTTGATGAAGTGCACGAGCTGAAAGACGACGCATTGATTATGCCGATAAAGCAAGCACTTTCGACGCAAGAGGAAAGTCTTTATCTTGAACTGACAACCGAAGGTTTTACCGATGAAGGCTATCTTGACGAGCGATTGAAACTTGCAGCGGCAGTTCTAGACGGCGAAGTAGAAAAGCCGAATTTCTTAATTTTTTGGTATGCGCAGGATAATGAGGAAGAAATTTGGCGCGATGAAAAATCATGGTTAAAAAGCAATCCGTCATTAGGCATTGTGAAGAAATGGTCTTTTCTGCGCGGCATGGTTGAAGATGCTAAATTATCGGCGTCGACAAGGGCATTTGTACTGGCGAAGGATTTTAACATTAAGCAGAATTCCGCGCAGGCGTGGTTGACTGAGGACGTTATCACGAATAAAGGAACTTTCGATATGGAACTTTTTCGCGGGCAAATGTATATTGGTGGCTTTGATTTTTCAGAGACAACAGACTTGACGGCAGCAGTTGCATTATTTGTTAATCCTTCGACGCTCGAAAAACACGCGCTGACTATGTATTTTATTCCCGAAATAAAAGCAGAAGCAATTTTAGAAGATAATCCGCTGAATCCCGAAAGAAAAAATTATGTGGAATGGGCGCGACAAGGATTGGTAAAAATCTGCGCGGGAAATGAAGTTGACCCCGACGCCGTTATCGCGTGGTTTGTCGGCTTGCTAAAAAATTATAATGTTCGCCCGCTCAAAATTGGATTTGACAACTGGCACGCTCGCGGAATTAAAGACGGACTAGCCGCCGTGTTCGGTGCTGACGTACTCGAAAGAATCGGAATGGACTTTATGTCATTGAATGGCGCAATGTCTTCGCTAGAAAGTGACTTGACTTTGAAAAAAATAAATTACAACGATAATCCAATAACACGTTGGAATTTGCGTAACGTCGCCTTAAAACTTAATGATATTGGCTTGAAAATGCCCGTGAAAAAATACGGCTCTGCTAAAAATCGCATTGACGGGGCCGTTGCACTAATGATTGCCTATGCGACGCTTAGCCGATTTAGAAGCGACTATATTTTTCTACAAAAAAGCCGAGTGTAGAAAGGAGGTTAGGATTTGATTTTTAAAGCAAAAAAAAATCGACGCGGATACATAAAATATATGCTCGATAATGAGAATAAGGAAAGAAAGATAATTACCGAAGTATTGAGCGATTCAAGGGCAGTTTTTTCGTCATTCGGCAACGATATTTATTTTTCCGATTTCGTTAATAACGCGATTGATAGAATAGCTAGCGAAATTGGGAAGATTGAAGTTGTATCGGTAGTAGCGAAAGAAAATAGCATTGTTCGTAAGACCGACGCGATCACGCGCCTTTTCAAATATCAGCCTAATCCTTTGCAAACAGTGAAAGATTTTTTATCGGCTTGCGAGTGGCTTAGACGTAAAAAATCTAACTGCTTTATTTATCCATTTTATGAAGTCTATAAGGATAATAAAAGTGGCGAAGAGATTAAAAGATATACTGCATTTTATCCGCTGAATCCTGTTTCTGCCGAATTGGGACGTTATGAAGATAATCCTAAACGCTGGGCGATTAAATTCTATTGGCAAGACGGCTCGTCAGATATCTTGCCATATGATGCAGTGATACATTTGAAATGGCGCAGAGGTGTTTCGCTTGTTATGGGCGGCGGCAATGATAACGGCGCAGTTGATGATTCCAATACGCTACGTTCGCTTAAAACACTTGACGAAATTTTACAGGGACTTCCGAAAATGATAGCGTCGAGCTTAAATCTTAATGGCGTCTTGTCTGTTAAAACGGTCGTAGAAAAAGCCGCGCTTGAGGAGGCGGCAAAAGATTTTGAAAGTAGAATTTATAAGTCTGACAGCGGGATAGTTGCGGTCGGGCTTGAAGGAAATTACACGCCGATTAACAAAGCATTCCCGACGGTACCCGAAACAATTTTGAAATTTCTTAAGGATATTGTTCGCGAAAGATACGGGATTTCAGAGGCAATATTAAGCGGCGATTTTGACGGCAAGGCACACGCAGCATTTTATCAGACGTGCATTGAGAATTTTATTATTGAGTTTGAACAGGCTTTTTCGGAAAGACTTTTTACTCCACGTGAAAAAGACGTAGGACACCGCATAAAGTGCTATTATTCCCGTGTTTCGTATATGGACGCCGCCGAAAAACGTGAACTTGCACAATTAGCCCGCGATACAGGATTAATGACGTTAAATGAAATGCGCGAACTTTACGGAATGGCTCCGATTGAGGGCGGTGATCGCAGATTGCAATCGCTCAATTATATAAATGCCCTTGATGCCGATAATTATCAGGCGAAGATGAGTAAGCAAAAATCAGTAGGTGATTTTGATGAAACAAACTGAACAACGCTGTTATGGCTTGAAGGAATTTCGAGCTATGACAGGCGAAGGAAACGAAAAATATATCGAAGGGCACGCCGCCGTATTTGAGCAAAAAACAAATATTGGCGGTTATTTTTATGAAGTCATAGATAGAGGCGCGTTTGATAATGAAAATGCACTTCGCGACGTTGCCTTGTTCATAAATCATGACTTTAAGCAGATACCACTTGCGAGGTCGCGCCGTAATAACGGCAACAGCACTATGACGCTTAAAGTTGATGACGTTGGCTTAGCAATTCGGGCTAAAATCGACACCGAAAATAATCCCGACGCTAAAGCTTTATATTCGGCAGTTGAGCGCGAAGATATTTCTGGAATGTCACTTGCTTTTATCGTTGACGCTGAAGAATGGCAGGACTTAAAGTCGGATATGCCGACACGCCGCATTAAGAAAATCGGTCGGGTTTTTGAGGTTAGCGCAGTTGCATTCCCTGCATATGAATCCACTGATATTCACGCTCGCGCTTTGAGTACGCTGGAGAGCGCAAAAAAGGCATTGGATAATGCCAATACTCAGTCGTTGGACAACGACGCCGCAGAGCTTGAAATATATAAGCTGAAAAATAATATTCTTGGAGGTTTTTAATTATGGAAGATTTTATTAAGAAATTGGAAGAACGCCGCGCAGATTTGATTAAGCAGTCTAATGAGAGTAAAGACCTTGCAGAAGTTAAATCAATCAATCAGCAACTTATGACGCTTAATGACGACATTGCAGCATTGCGTAGCGCACAAAATGAATCAGCTAATAAGCCCGAAGATAAAAAAGATAATCTTACGGACGAAGAAAGAATGTTGGCAAACTCAACGCTGATTGGCACGTCGGCTAATTATGTTCCAGGACATGGCTTTATTTCTGCAAATGAAGGGCGCAACGTTAGCCTTGATTCTGAACTCGAAAAGCGCGAAAAGGCAGGAAAAGATTTGAGAGAAAAACGCGAAGTAAAATCGCCGCTCAGTACTTTTGGTGAATTGCGTACTGTGACTGTAACTCCTGCGTCAGGAGAATCTGCTACTATCGTTGTACCGTCAAGTTTTAGCTCGAATATAAATCCCGACTTCCCTGTTGTTTCTTCGCTCGTCGACGCGGTCGCGCATTTGAGCTTGAACGGCGGCGAAAAATTTACGCAACCTTATATCACAGGCATTGATACGGGCGGTTATACGACTGAAGGTCAAGATGCACATGAAGCTGAAACGCATTTTGATTACGTAGATATTGATAAAGCTAAAATTACTGCTTACGCGGAACTTACAGAAGAACTCGAAAAGTTGCCCGCTGCGCCTTATGCCGATATTGTGTTTCAAAATATTAGGACTTCAATGCGCAAATTGTTGACGAGAGAAATTCTTGTCGGTTCAGGCGAATCAAATCAACTTGTCGGTATTTTCAACGCCGCAAAAACAAAGGCTATTGATGCTAATACTGATATTTCTATTTCTCAAATTACCGATACTACACTTGACGAAATTGTATATCAATTTGGCGGCGATGAAGAGGTTGAAGACCCTGCTGTCTTGATTTTAAATAAATTTGATTTGCTTGCGTTTGCAAAAGTAAGAACTTCGACCAAACAAAAATTCTATGACATTCGCATTAGCGGCAACAGCGGGAATATTAACGGCGTTCCTTTTATTATCAATTCGGCGTGTAAATCGCTTGTAGCAAGTGATACGGTGACCGGTGCTTATTGCATGGCATACGGACCGCTCTCCAATTATTTACTCGTTGAATTTTCGCCTATGGAAGTAAAATATTCCGATGATTTTAAATTCCGCGCAGGTGTAAAAGCTGTTCGTGGTAATTGCTTTTTCGGAGGACAAGTTGTTCGCAAAAATGGTTTCCTCAGAATCAAGAAAGCTTAGATTTGGAAATGCCCCGTAGAGGCTCCAGAATCGCCCAGAATGCGTTTTTAAGGGCTTACACGACCTTTGATACTAAAAGTCCTTGAAAACGCCTTAAAACGGCTAATAGGCAGGTGAGGACGGTGATTGTATGACGGTTGAGGAACTGAAAAATTTTTTGAACGTAGACAGCGATAACACCGCACATGATGAAACCTTAGCCGACTTGATTGCGGCGGCTAAAACAGATTTATTGACGGCGACCGGAAAAAATCTAGCCGATGACAATCCGCTCGTGCGCCAATATATCAAATTATGGGTACGGCGTGAATTCGATATGCTGTCAGATACTAACGTCGACGGGCGGCTCCGCGATATTCAAAGAAAAATCCTTCTTAGCAATCGCTTTGAGGAGGCGGAATAAATGCTTAATCCTTTCAAAGTTCGCTCGGAAGAACTTAGCAAACGTGTTACGATTCAACAGCCCGTTAAAATCACTAATGACAGAGGCGTAAATTTGCGCGGATACCCTGCTTATCGGGAAATAAAAAATGTTTGTGCGTCAATCGAAAGTTACGGCGCATATGTCAAGGACGGCACTGCAGAAAAAGTTTCTGAGCTGGAATTCAGAATCACAATTCGTTATCGTGAAGGAATCACTATTCACGACAGAATCATTTATCAAGGCAGAACTTTTGAGCAAATATTGCCTGCGCGGGACGTGAATGAAAAGCACCAATTCTTATTACTTACTTGCAGGGAGAAGGTGAAATAATTGGCTAAACGTAGAAAAGCAGGTGTCAGCATAAAAGATATTTTAGACCGTTACGGCGAAAAGGCGGCAGAGGCGGCAAGACAATCATTGAAAGATAACGCGGAGACCCTTGCGCAAGCGGCGCGTGAGTTAGCTCCCGTTGAAAAAGGTTTTTATAGAGGTCGCCAATTTAAACTCAAACACCCCGGCAGACTTCGCGATAGCATTCATGTTGAAGATAGCGGCAAAAAAGATACCATTCTGATTGTTGCCGACGCTACGGACGATAAAGGATATTGTTACGCTCCTTTGATTGAGTACGGCCCCCGTGGACAAGCTTTTATGGAACCCGCTTATCAGGCTAAAAAAATTGAGATGATAAATCATTCAAAAGATAAAATTAGGGCGGCGATTAGAAAATGACGCCGTCCGAACTGCAAAGACGAGTTAAAGCCGCGCTTGAAAATGTTGCCGCTCCTGTGACTAAAGATTATCGCGAATATGACGGGACTTATCCCCATATTGTCTATAGCGAGATTTCAAATGTTCCTGCTTTTTTTGGTGATAATCGAGAACTTTTTTTTCGCTCCGTTTATCAAGTCGCTATCGTTACTGATAATGATGATTATGAGGAACTGGAATTAGCCGTTGAAACTGTTATGCTCGAATTGGGCTTTATTCGTACTTCCGCGCAGGATATTTTCGACGGCAATTTTAATCGGGTATTGAGATTTACTATTTCAGTACCTAAAAATTTTTAGAGAGGTGATTTTTAATGTCAGAAACACAAGTACAGAAATTGGGCGTAAAAGACGGCTTGAAAAATGTTTATTACGCGCTTTTGACGAAAGATGACAATACAGGCGCAACTTACGGCACACCGAAAAAACTTGGCCACGCGAGAAAAGCGACAATAACTAAGGAGACTGAAACTGTAACGATTTACGGCGATAATGCCGCAGTAGCAACTAAAACGCGTCTTAAATCGCTCGGTTTGTCGGTTGAGACAACAGATATTCCGCTTGAAGACCAGGCAATTTTACTTGGACATTCTTACAATAGCACGACTGGTTTAATGATAGCAAAAGGTGACGATGCGCCGCCGTATGTTGCGCTTTTCTTTGAGGCGACTAATTTTACTGGCGGTTCGACGTTTTATAAGTTTTTTAAAGGAAAGTTTACTGAAACCAATGAGGATGTGTCAACGCAAGAAGAAAATATGCAACCTACTTCACCGTCACTTGACGGGAATTTTATTGCAAGAGAGTATGACAACGCATTTTATTCAAAAGCGGATTCCTCGAATTCTAAAAGTGTAACGATAACAAATGCTTGGTATACCACCACTGGCGGCGAGCCGAATTCAGATTAATATAAGGAGTGATTTTGAAATGGCAGAAGAAAATTTGAACTACGCATTTAGTTGGCTCTCCGAAGAGGGCAACAAAGGCATTTTCGAGCTGGTGAAACAGCAAGTGCAAGCGGCGAATCCGATTTTGGGCGCGATTGAGTTTGAGTTTTATGACTGCACGAAAGGAAACATGCCGCAGAAGTATCAGTCGGCGTGGTCGGCGGTAGAAGGATTGATGGGCGCAAGTTACGAGCCATTGATGACAGTCGGCAGGCAACCCTCAAAGGGTACTAACTACTGGTTTTTCGCCAAACAGGTAATGTCGACGAGCACACCCGAAACCCATGTTGTCACAATCGCGATTAACGAGTTTCAAGGAGATTATACCCGCGTCAACGGTTCAATCGTAAGAATATTCTAGAGAGAAAAGGCAGAGAGCCGCTCAAAACGAGCGGCTTTTCTGTTTGAATCGGGAGAAATCTGGAGGAATAATTATGGAAAGACCGATAATCACAGTAAACGAAAAGAAATATGAAATGCCGCGTCCGACGGGCAGAGCGTGGCGCAGACTTCTTGAATTCGATAAAAATCACAATGACATTTACGCAGAAGATTTTATTGAAAAGCGTTGCGACTTTCTTGCCGATATTTACGGCGCGAAGTTCACGGCAGATGATTTGCTTGATACCTTCGATATTGCGGAGATTACTCAAGCCTATAGAGATTGCGCAGGATATATTCTCGGCAGAATCACGGCGAAATTCGAGGAAGTAGAAAAAAACGTCGAAAAGGGCGGCAAGATTTCCGAATAAAAGTTGACTTGACGCCCTATGAATTTTGTTTGGCGTTTTATCGCCGCTGGTTGGCGGATTATCATATGACTATTGCCGACATTGATAATACTGACTTAGAACTTTTGCTCGATATGGAAGTTTTGGATAGCAAAATCGACGCGGCATCAGAACAGCAACGCGATAAAAAAGGTAAGAATAAAGCCGTAAAGGAAGGCTTCGTAGACCAATTTTTATAAGCAGTCGGAGGTGATGAAATGGCAAAGGGCAATAGCGGACAGACTTTAGAAAAACTCTACATCGAGCTGGGCTTAGATTTATCTCAACTTCAAGCTGATATTTTGGCGGCTGATAAAACTGTTACGGAAAATTTAGGTCGGCTTAATCGTGAAAAAAACGTCATTAAACTGCGCATGGAGGCGGATGTTGCTAGTCTCGACCGCGTGAAAGATGCTACTAAAATTCTCGAAATTCAAGAAAAAGCATTGAATCAACAACTTGCCATAACAAAAGATAGAATGAATATTTTGTTGGCGGCTTATGCGCAGGTTGCCAGTAATGCCAATTCTACTGCTCTTGCCGTGAATAAAGCCGAGCAAGCGTTCCTTCGCGAAAAAATTGCCGTAGGACAACTTGAACAGCAACTTAAATCCTTAGCAAGTCAGAAAATTCCTGCGCCAACAGGTGGTCTATTGGGCGGCTATAACAACATTAAAGTGAATGTATCGAGCAAGATAAATGAATTGGCAGCGTCTTTTGATAAGCTACGTGTTGCGACCAGTTCTGCTGACGGTGCAGTTACAACTATTCTTTCCACAATCGGAAAAATTCCTACACCAGTTGGCAAAGCAGTTGTAGCTATTGGCACATTGGTTGGCTTGCCTGTCCTTATCAAAAATATTGAAAGTTCTTTGCTCGATATGGCAAAACCCGCCATAGCTGCAGGTGATTCTTTTTATGTAATGTCTCGCGGTTTGCAACTTAGTATTGCAGATATGGCTAAATTTTCAACTATCGCTAAAGTTACGGGCATTGATGTTAATGAAGCTTCTAATGCAATTCGGCGTTTCAGTATGCAAATTACAAAGTCGGGCGAAAGAAATAAACTTCTTGCGGAAACTATGAAACGTTATGGAGCGGAGCTTTATGACGAAACAGGACATTTGAAAAACGCTCTGGATTTATCAATAGAATTGAGTAAAGCTTTGAAATCCGCACAAGCTGAGGGTAATGGCGCGGCTTTTCGCGATATTGTCGGTGGTAAGTTTTGGAGCGGCGATGTTGTTACATGGTTAGAAGATTTAGAAGGTAATATTGAACAAGCTAAAAAAGTTGTTAAAAATGGTTTAGCTAACCCGACTTGGGCTCATGCGATTCAAGGAGAAATAAATACCCTTAATGCACAGACAGCTCAATTAGGCTCGACATTTTCTTCAGCTTTAATGCCGGTTGCCGCTGAAATTGTTCCGAAACTGCAAGAGCAATTCGGTAAGCTTACAAGTATTATTGCCGATAACAAGGAAAATATAAAGTTTCTGGGCGAGGCAATGGCATTGCCCGTGCGCATGTTGCATGAATTTACCGACGGGCTTATCGCTTTATCTACTGCGATCGACGAGGCAAAGGCAGAAGGAACAACGCTCGGCAAAATTTTTTCTTCAATGGGTGATTATCGTGATGACCTTGCTGCTTTGATGAAGGTAGCTCCGACAACTGCATTTGCTGCAATGACTTCGCCTATACCTAATGCAACTAATGTGGCTATCGCTGCTTATCGCGATGAAATCGACGCTTGGAAACATGAACAAAAAGCAGTCGCTGACGCGGCTAAAGAACAAGATAGGATACGACAGGAGCAATCTGCTAATTCTCAAGCTCTTAATAAAGAAACACTTGAACAAATGAAAAAATTAGAAGGAGAATTAGAAAAAACAGAGGAACGGCGAATAAAGAATGCTCAGGACGCCGAAGATATTATTTTTGGTATTCGTCATAGTAGTTATGAAAAACAGTTGCGTGACATTGAAAATTGGGAAAATGCACAACTTAAATCTATTGAAGAATTAAAGCAAGCTGCAGACGATTTAGGCTTGGATACTAGTTCTTTTGTTCTCGAAGAAGTTTCTGTTTATGAATTGGCAAATGCAAAAAGAATTCAAGCCGAACAGGAAAAAGAACAAAAATTAGCGGAGATAAGGCAAAGAATCACGGCGGGCGAACAGACCGAGCTTGAAAAAAGAATAGCAGATATTGAACGCGAAAAGCAGACGTGGATACAAGCCGGAATGGAAAAGGCAGAGGCAGAACAGCTAGCACAACAACAATTATCAAGTTATGTAAGTGGAATAAATCAGCAACTGTCCGCCGAGATTAACGCATTGGGACAAAACGACCTGCAGAAAAAACTTTCGCAAATCGAAAAGGAAAAGCAAGCTTGGATTCAAAAGGGTGCAGATGTAGCGCAAGCAGAGCAATTAGCTCAACAAAAAATTAGGCAAGCGCACGAGGAAACAGAATCAAAGCTTAATGAAATTCGGCAAAGCGTCGCCGCGCTCGATAATTCGGAATTTGAAAATAAGCTTGCTAATATCGAGAAAGAAAAAAATGCGTGGATACAAGCCGGAATGGAAAAGGCAGAGGCGGAACAGCTTGCGCAACAGAAAATCTCAAAAGTAGTTGAATCAGAAGCCCAACAAAGAGAGGCGGCTGCAGAAAGTTATGCTAAAGCTATGGAAAATTATGAAAAACAAGTAGCGAAAGCGTGGGAACAATACTACAAACAAGTTCAAGCCGCTCAAGAAGAAGCAGATAGAAAAAATAAGCAGGAACGCCAAGAAGCTTTAAATCTCTTAAAGTCAGAGGCTAAAGAATTTAATGCCTTTATGAAGGGCGGTTATCAAGGTTTACAAGATTATCGTTACAAACAGTTGATTAAGCAGGGCGTTAATCCCGAATACGCAAAGCAAATGACACCAGAGCTAATGGACGCATACAGAGCCGCACAAGAAAAAGCAGATAGAAGCTTTTTGCCGAATTGGAGAGATCGAAATTCGCCCAAACATGTTGACAAGCCAGAATTACCAGAAAAACCAAAAATGCCCGATATTTTAAAAGATGTACCAAAGAGCATGGGTAATGTTTCAACTTCTGCTGATAAAGCCGCCGCAAGTCTTGATAATTTAGCAAAGTCTGCAGGATACAAGCCCGCAGGTGGTGTTGGTGATTTAAGAGCTTACGAACGACCAGACGGTTCGACTTTAATAACAAACAGTTACCAAGATTTGAAAGATGATATAAATAGCACAGGACAAAACTTGACTAAGTTAAACGAGCCTATTGAAAATACAACTTCTGCATTGAACGAATTGCCGACAAATATTCAAAGCACATCAGAAAATTTTTCCGAAATGCCAACGGCAATACAAAGCGCGGCAGGTTCATTAAATGAATTGCCGACCGCTGTGCAAGACGTTATGGAGCAAATATCAGCTATCGAACCACAGCAACTTCCACAAAATACCGAATTGCCCAGCGTCATTGCGGAAACCGTACAAAGCTTTTCGCAACTGCCGACCGTAATTCAAACTGCAAACGATTCAATGAATCAGCTACCAATGACATTTTCAGGACTAAGTGAAAATCTGGAAACCGAAATTCCACAAATGATTTCACCAATGTCGGAGGGAGTTCAAGAAGTAACTGTAACTCTTTCAAATTTTGCTACGGCTTTAAGTGAAATTTTATCGCAAATACAAAATTACGTTTCAGCAAATCAAGCAACACCACACTAACAACGTTAATATTCCGATTACCATTAACGAGGCGCACGCTTGGGATAGCGAACATATTCAAGGATTGGCAGATAAAGTAGCAGACAGAGTGGAGCCTGCAGTTTTAGGCGCGATAGGGGGCGATTCCAATTCATATTAAAATTGGCGAGGTCGAAACGCTCCGCACCGAAGATTGGGAAATTATCCCCGACGATAGACAAACGCAAATTGAAACTATTGGCGGGAAAGTTATTCAGGACTTCGGATATATCGAAGACGGCAACAATTATTCCTGTTCCGTGACTTTATCAGCGGATAATTGGGAAGTGCTAGAAGGATATTGGCACAATCGGACATCCGTAACAGTAAGAGATACGGCAGGGAAGGAAATTCAAAACTTGCGCGTCATAGTTAAGAAATATAACTACGTTGACCGTTATGAAAAAGAATATTACAGAGCGAATATCGAATTTTGGAGGGATAATAATGGCTAAACATTTGAGAATATACATGAATAACCCGACGGCGGGCGGCGTCGACGGAACAGAAATATCTTCCGGAGATGATACCCTGCCGCTTAGCATTACCCTTGACGCAAGCCAAGCCGAATCTAAAGCCGACAAATGCGCTGTCCGTTGCGATTCTGGCTACCAAATTGACGGCGACACCGAAATTTATTTCGAGGGCACAAACGCCGCTAAATGGCAAGTCGCCGCCGATGACAGCTATTCCGACGCAGATACCGCCCTTACTATGGCTAATTGGGGCAGTACTTTAACTATCGCAAGCGTCGCCGCTACCAATAAAGTATTCTGGGTAAAAGCAACGTCA
>Ga0247609_10004621_pt1 | contig 13651 bp, 13 predicted proteins | sample 172DNAGHGlowgp2_FD_193487 | JGI IMG/M metagenome (GOLD analysis project Ga0247609, IMG submission 193487) | Sheep rumen microbial communities from Palmerston North, Manawatu-Wanganui, New Zealand - 1728 DNA GHGlow gp2 | ecosystem: Host-associated > Mammals > Digestive system > Stomach > Rumen ...
ACAGTGGTATCAGGTAGGTTCGAGCCGGGAAGCGTGATAGTGGGTAATCCCGGCAGGGTGATAAAGAATGTCTGAGAAAAAGACTATACGAACAGTATTTACAGTACTTTTATGTCTGCTGATTATATATGAAATGGTTGTACTCCTTGACGGTTCATGGATAGCCATGCAGCATCTGACTACCAGGATGAGTACCAAGATTATAAATGACCTGGCAAGTGGAGTGAATCCGTACGGAGTGGCTTGGATTGATGATCCGAATGCTTTGCCACCAACATATTATGAATCAGGTTTTTTTCATATATTTCCTGCGGTCGTTATGACTAAATTGGGATTAAGTGTATTTATATCCCAGGGAATCACGAATATTATATACGTGATACTTACGATGATTATGGCATATATATGCGTAAAGATGATGACGGGTAATATTACTCTTGGTTTGCTGGCATCGTCTCTTATGTATTACGTGGTAAACAGCCGTGATTATGCATCGACGAGACCGGATACACTTTGTACATGCATTTTTTTGCTTATTATAAGCATTGTGTATAAAGATGCCAGGAAATCAGAGAAGATCAATGAATGGCTGATATCATTCCTGTGTGTACTGCAAGTTTTTCTCAAGATACATTATGGTAGCATTACGGCAGCAGTGGTAGTATATTACTTCCTTAAATCTTTCAGGAAAGATGAAAAGGAGAAATATAAAATCCCCTGCTGGATTACTCTTGGGTGCAAGGCAGCATTAATTACGGGAATCATGATTGCTTTCACGCAGATTTGTTTCCCTACTTTTTTCTCTACTTTTATTGTCAGAGTAATATATATGGCAAAGTCTAATACTGAGAATCCTGACTTTGTATATTTGTTGGGAAAATGGATTGAAATCTTATTAAGATGGTGGCCGGTCATTATCCCGATGATAGCAGGTCTTATATTCAGTATTGTAAATATGATGAAAAATAATACTTCTGATTATTCTGAGAAGCAGATACAATTATTTTTCATAGTTAATACGATAGTAAATATCATAGCTCTCTGTTATATGGGGCTGTGGCCAGGAAACGACCTTGGATATTTTAATGTAATGCTGGTACCTCAGATAATAATAGCATCCTTGTATTATCTGAATAAATGGATTACGAGGTATAAAGACAGCATGGTGGTAAAAGTGTTAGCATTTGCTTTATGTATAGCTGTAATAGCAGTGACAGTATTTCACAACAGAGATATTATAATAACTCCCCACGGACCCATCCCATATGATTACGGCAATGAGGAGGCAAGAGCATACTTTGACAGTTTTGGGGACAGTGAACTCCTTCTCAGTCCGAACTATGCCTGGTATTCATTGACAACCGGCAGATATCAGTGGGATTACGGTGATCAGATATATATGCCATTTGATATTGGTACAAGTCCGAGATGGAATTTTCTCTTTCCATATACAAACAGGTATATAGCGAGGATGAGAGAGTATGCAAATGAAATGTTGGATAAGGTGAATAATAAAGAATATGCACTTATAATCACTGATGACTACAATAAACTCGGATTAAATATAGGTCTAGAGGAAGCATTTGAAAAAGCTATAAATGAAAACTATGACTTAGATGAAGAGACAGGATTTTATTTGCCAAAGAATTAATGATATATGAATAGTTTTAAGTGGGCCTATCAGAAAAACAGAATAACATATTATTCCAATGCATTGGCTAGACGCATACTAAAGCGTAATATTTTTGAAGTGAAATATTGCAAACCGGTATTAAGTTTTGAAGAAGGCAACACAAAGATAGCAGAACTTATAGAATCCGGTAAACCTTTTATGATTGCCAGATTTGGTGGAAATGAGATAAGGGCTCTTGCAGATGTAATATATGAAAGAGAAGGTGGAAAACTAGGCGGTTTATCAAGGAGAAGCCGATTTAAACTTGTTAATCAGGCAGGTTTTTTTCCGGATGATAAGGAATTGATTTATAAATTTGCAGATGAATATATCGAAGCAACAAAGCAGGTCGATATGCTGTGTGTCTGGAATATGTTTATGCAGGGAGTGATAACGGAGAGATATCTTCCGGATGCAGATTATTGTGAACTAAAAAGCATTGAACCATATTATTTTGATAATCCATGGAGCAAAGCTTTAAAAGAAAAAAAAGTATTGGTGATTCATCCATTTGCAGAGACAATAGAGAAGCAGTTCAAAAATAGGGAAAGACTATTTGAAAACAGAGAAGTATTACCGGAGTTTAAACTTCAGACAATAAAAGCCGTTCAGACTATTGCGGGGACAAAAGATACTAGATTTAAAGATTGGTTCGAAGCACTTGAGTACATGTATGATGAGGCTATGAAAAGAGATTTTGATATTGCTCTAATCGGATGTGGAGCATACGGTTTTCCCCTAGCAGCAAAGATAAAAAAAGCAGGAAAACAGGCTATTCATATGGGTGGTTCACTACAAATACTCTTTGGCATAAAAGGAAAGAGATGGGATAATCATGAGATAATAGGCAGGATGTATAATGAAGCATGGGTCAGACCCGGAGAAAAGGATATCCCGCAGAAAAAAGAAATAGTTGAAGGAGGATGTTATTGGTAAATGGATAAATATAATATATCAATAATTATTCCACATTTTAACTGTCCTGATTTATTAGATAACTTATTAACGAGTATTCCTCAAAGAGAAGACATACAGATAATTGTTGTAGATGATAAGAGTACTGATAAGATAGACAAATATAATAAATTAAAAGAAAAGTATAACTATGTAGAATTCTACAGTAATGACAGGAAAAAAGGTCCCGGGACGTGTAGAAATATAGGTATTGAAAAGGCAATTGGTAAATGGATTATATTTGCTGACTCGGATGATATCTTTCTGAATAATGCGTTTGAAATAATTGAAAATAATATTAATTGTGATGAAGATATCATATATTTTAATCCAACCAGCAAAAAAACAGATGGTTCGGATAGTAACAGAACCACGGAATTTTCTAATTTTGTAAAAAACTATTATGAAAATACTAGTAATAAAAGTGAACTTGATCTGAGATACAGATTTACAACTCCATGGTCGAGAATGATTAGGAGTAGCATTATCGGTGATATTGGATTTGATGAGTTGATGAACTCCGAGGACGTTATGTTTTCTGTCCGTACGGCATATAAAGCAACTAAAATAAAGGCAAACAAGGACAGTATTTACTGTGTAATAGATCATCCGTCCTCTAATACGGCACAGGGAGATGACTTCTCAACAATAGAGAGAACCCAGGTATTGATTAATCGTTATAAGTATTTGAAAAATCATTTATCGAGAAAAGACTTTGCACTCCTTGATCTGGCAGCACTTGGGCGGATAATGATTACTGTGAGAAATCCCGGAGCGAGTAAAGAAACAAAAAGAAAAGTTATTAAAATGTTTTTAGATGCGCATATGAGAATATTTCCCAGAAGAATATTTACAGTTAAATTTTGGAAGGACAGATTTAGATAACCAACAATATAAAAATGACATCCAATAATGTTGAATTATCAAAAAAGAAGAATATAGTACGTAACATAATATTTATAACCATAAATATAATTTTTTGGTCGATATTGTATTATCGGATAATTGTTGCTAAACATCTCGGGGATTATTTTGATCATAATAATTTTTCTGTGTGGATGATGGAAGGAGAGTTTGAAACAGTATATCCCGGTTACCAATGGATAGTTGGTATATTGTATGTAATAACAGGAATAAATGTAGAATATATTAGTGTGGGGGTAATGACAGTATTTGCTGTTTTTTCGATATATGTTACGGCAGCACTATTAAATGAGATACTTGGAAAAGAAAAGATTAATAAAAACAGTTTATTGATATTCTCTTTTTTGTTAAACGTTATTCAGCCGATTTTTACATATTCAATCAGACCCGGATACAGTTCGGGAAACGGATATATATCACCAACCCAGGCTCTCTGCAAACCTTTTATAATACTTGTGTTTTTGTACACATTCAGGATGTATAAAGAAAGAAAATACAGTCTGGATAAACAGATTATTTTATTCATATTATTGGTTGTATCATGTATTATAAAACCGGTATTTGCCATGGCTTTTGTGCCGGCAATGGGAATGTTATATTTAACTGATGAATTAATATACAAATCAGAAATAAAAGAAAAAATAAAATCGTATATAATAAAAATATGGCCGCTATTTCTGACCGGGATTGTGTTGATCGTACAGTATTTATGCAGTTTTAATTTAAAATTGCCGGAAGGAACAGGATACAGTTTAAATGAGGGAGCTGGAATAAAAATCGGATTCCTGGTTTCATGGAGTAGTGTGGTATCAAGTGTTCCACTTAGTATACTATTTGCATATTTCTTTCCGATAATATTGGTGGCTACTATAATATTAATAAAAAGGAAAACGGGCGAGAATATAGTTACTCTTGAAGAGAAAATATTTTTGAAAGTCAGTTTGTATTATGGAGCGATATCTTTGCTCTACATGACATTCTTATATCAGGAAAATCATGTAGTTGACTGTAATTTCAGAAATGCATGGGTTGTGACTTTTACAACAACATTTACGCTCTGTATTTCAATATTATACAGATTTACAAGGTCACGAAAGATTTCAAAAGTATCACTTGGTTTGAATTGGTGGGCTTTTTCCATACATATTCTTTTTGGAATTGCATTATATATAAATAATATAATTTGATTATAGATGGTATACGGGAATGAAATTGGCATTTACAGGGGACATATATTTTAGTCCTGAAAGAAAAAATACAGAGTTTACTGTTTCGGAAAAGATAAAAGAGATTATTAATCAATGTGACAAGATATGTATTAATCTTGAAGGACCTGTAAAGGCAGAAAAAAATATGCCGTCGAAGAAAATCGGTCCGGGAATATATCAAGACAGAGAAAAGGTAGAACAGATAACGAAAGAAAATAAAATAATATATAATCTTGCCAATAATCATATTATGGATTATGGGAAAGACGGATATATTAAGACTATTTCTGTCATAGGTAATGAAAATTTAGGTGCAGGATCAAATGAAAAAGCCTATGAACCGTATATGGTTGAATCAAATGGAATTAAAGTAGCTTTAATATCAGTAGCCGAAGCTGGATTTGGTGTTGTAAAATCTAATGAGAATAGTGAATATGGTTATGCTTGGTTTAGAGATAAAAAAATAAAAGAAAATATAAAAAAATATAAAGAGATTTGTAATTATGTAATAGTAATATCGCATGCTGGATTGGAAGATGTAAATATTCCGCTTCCTGAGATACGAGAGTTATATAAAGAATATATTGATTGTGGAGCAGATCTGGTAATAGGTCATCACCCCCATGTAATACAGGGTATGGAGGAATATAAAGGCTGTCATATATTTTATTCGCTAGGAAACTGTGTCTTTGACAGGCTTGATGGAAAGGGTGAATATAATCCGGATAGTATAGGTGTATTGGTTGATTTGGATGATGTAGTAAAAACAGAAGTAGTTCCTTTAGTATATAAAAATGGAAAGTTGGATGTTTCAGATAATTGTGAATTATTTGATGCAGCATGTAAAAGTTTATTGAATGATAAGTATATAGATGATATAACGAATGTCTGCAGAGAATATTATGAGAAATACTACAGAATGTATTATAGAGGTATAAATGGCAGGAATAACCGATTATACAATGTGTGGAAAGCATTCCTCTATTTGATAGGTGTGAATACATTTAATGATGATATGGTATATCATAATCTTGAAATAGAAACCCATTACTGGACAACGGTACGCGGTTTGAATGAAGTGAGAAAAGCAAATGGATAATAAAACAGAGAATAAGATACCTAAAATAATCCATTACTGTTGGTTTGGAGGGAAGCCTCTTCCCAATGAACTGCAGGAATGTGTCGATTCATGGAAAAAACTAAAAGGTTATACTGTAATGAGATGGGATGAATCAAATTGCAGTTTTGATGAAAATGATTTTGTGAGGAAGACATACGCTGATAAACAACTTGGTTTTATTGGAGATTATTACAGATTAAAAGCAGTTTATGAATATGGAGGAATTTATTTAGATACCGATGTTAAAGTAAACAGAAGTTTTGACAAGCTTTTAAGTCATAGGGCATTTATAAATTTTATTTTTGATTGCCATGTAGGTACAGCCATCATAGGCAGTGAGAAAGAGAATCCACTGATAGGTGGTTTGTTAGAATTATATGATAAGACAGAAATTATTATGGATGAAGCAAAAGACGGCAGATTAATTGAGCCGGTAGGAGATAAGTTTTTGGCACACGGATACGTTACCAGTAATTATTTTTTTACCTATTACATATTAAATCATTATCCGAATTTTATATTAAATAATAGATTTCAAGACTTAGGAGATTTTGTAATCTATCCAAAGGAATTATTTGAGATAGGAACTTTGTCAGGCAGACATTTTGCTGTTCACTACTGTGCAGGAGAATGGAGAATAAAAGAAGATGATTCAAAAACTATGAAGGCAAAGATAAAGAGACTACTGAAAAAGTGCCCGTTTTTGTTTGATAAAGTGCAGGTAATAGTACGAAAAAGAAGGTATTATAACTTTAAGATATGTTTGCCATTCTATTCATATTATTTAGCTCAAAGAAATGGAACGGAATTACCAAAAATATAATTAATAAATAATAGAAAGTAATAGTATTTATGAATAATGAAAAATTAAAGAAAAACAAAATTGTAGTTTGGGCGTATGGTTTTTCAAGGAGAATATTAACAAGGATTTCTCCTACTTTAGCGTCTAAATTTATGTATAGAGTTTCAAAGGGGAAATCTTTAAATTTAAAAGATCCTAAGGAGTTTGATGAGAAATTAATGTGGTTAAAATTAAAAAAATATAATAATAACCCATTGGTTACGGAATGTGCGGATAAATACAGAGTAAGAGATTATGTAAAGAGAAAAGGCTGTGAAGAATGTTTAAATGAATTAATAGCAGTATATGACAATCCAAATCAGATAAAGTGGGAAGATTTACCGAACCAGTTTGTTATCAAATGTAATCATGGAAGTGGATATAATCTTATATGTGATGACAAATCGAAGTTTGATTTTGAGGATGCAAAAAAGAAGATAAAAAAATGGTTTAAAGAAGATTTTTATCTTGAGAATGCAGAGGTCAATTACAAATATATTAAGAAAAAAATAATATGTGAAAAATATTTGAAAACAGACGATGGATTTGTCCCTAATGATTATAAATTTTTCTGTTTTCATGGTGAACCAGTTACAGCATTAGCTTGTTATGACAGAGAAGAAGATCTTCAAATGGTATTTATGGATAGTGAGTGGAAACCGACAAAAATTGGAAGAGAGGAGTATTATAATGGGAAACCTGTTAGAAAACCTGTTTCATATGACAAGATGGTTGAGTTATCTAGAATACTAAGCAAAGATTTTCCGTTTGTCAGAATGGACTTTTATGATTATAAGGGAAAAGCAATTTTAGGAGAAATGACGTTTATTCCATGTGGAGCAAATAGTGATGCTTATACAGAATATGGAAATAAGTTTCTAAGCAGTAAATTGCATCTTGACATTAAGTAATATATTAAAATGAATATAAAAAAAATGTATGAAAGTTCGGCTAAAATCAGAAATGATAAAATGTCGAACATAATATATAAATTTAATAAGCTGATTTTGAATTTACTATATGACAGGTGTACCCAGAAGTTTAGTGGTGTCGATGATACATCTGATATTATCGTGTCATTAACCAGTTTTCCGGCAAGAATCGATAAAGTACATAAAGTAATAAAAACTCTGTTAAATCAATCTGTTCGCCCGAAGAAAGTAATATTATGGCTGGCTGAAGACGAATTTCCCAATAAGGACGCAGATTTACCGCAGCAATTATTGGATTTAAAAAAATACGGGTTAACTATTAGTTATTGCGAGAACTTATTTTCTCATAAAAAATACTATGGAACGCTTCGAGACTATCCTGAATGTGATTTAATTACGGTTGATGATGATGTGTTTTATCCGGAAAATATGATAGAAAACCTCATAAAGGGAAGGAAACAACATCCTGGATGTATATGTGCAAATATATGTAATCTTTTTCAGCTTGACGATGATGGAGATGTTTATTCATACGATAAGTGGGATTATATTTATGATACTTCATATGCATCTATTGCAGTATTTCCAGTCGGAATGGGAGGCGTGCTTTATTCAAGGGGATTACTTAACAAAGAAGTATTAAATGCAGATACAATGAAAGAAACAGCAAAAACAGTTGATGATTTATGGCTTCGAGCAATGGGAATACTAAACAAATCAAAGGCAGTTGTATGCAATGATTTAAAGAAACCATATTTTACATTATTCGGAACAAAAAAGAATGCTTTGTATCACAGAAATGTTGGTGGGAATGGAAGCAAAGATGCATGGGCCAAGATAATGAAAAAGTATCCTCAGTGCAGAGAAATATTATTGGATGAATATCAAAGAGAAAAGGATTATTAAGTAGTATGTTATTTTCAATTATAACGGTATGTTATAACAGTGAAAAAACAATAGAAAAAACAATAAAAAGTGTCCTGAATCAGACAGAAAAGGATTATGAATACATAATCATAGATGGTGGATCAAAAGATAGAACACTGGATATAGTTAAAACCTATGAGAATGCATTTGATGGTAAACTAAAATACATTTCGGAAAAGGATAATGGTATTTATGATGCCATGAACAAAGGCATCGCAATGGCTGAGGGAGAAATTATTGGTCTGGTAAACAGCGATGATTATTATGAACCTGATGCTCTTGAAAATGTAAAAAAGGAATATGAGAGACTAGATGAAAAAGATAGAAAGCATCTCGTAATGTACGGTTTCATGAGAACTGTAAATGGTGGAAAAGAAATCGCAATAGAATTTTACCATCATGATAACATGAATAATCAGATTATTCTACACCCGACATGTTTTGTCAGCAAGAGAGTATATGAAGATTTTGGTGTTTTCGATACAAAATATCGGAGTGCAGCCGATCTTGATTTAATGATGAGATTATATCATAAAACAGACACCATTTTTGTTCCGATTTATAAAGTGATTTCCAATTTTGAAAAAGGTGGAATGTCAGGTTCGCCCATAGGACAAAAAGAAGTAGCAAAGATAAAGTACGAATATGGACTAATACCTAAATCGAGAGTTCATTATGAAAATATTCACGCTTGCATAGTAGGGATATACAGAAAGTATTTTAAGAAATGAGTATCAGTGTAGAAGAAACAAAGAAGAACATTGAAATTGATATTTACAGGAATCTGGGTAGTTATAACAAAAAGATACTGAAAAAAGTAAGAAGTGGAAAATGTGGGACACTTTCTCTCTTGTATTATTACAGAATGTGTCATTATTACAGTGGAATAGAGAGTAAAAATATTATTCAAAAGTTTCTCCATGGCATTCACTATTTAATATTTAAAAAGTATCAGGATATATGTGGCATCGAAATGAACCAACATATGGATATAGGTTACGGATTAAGATTACCTCATAAGGGAGGAATAATACTTCATCCGCTCTCTAAGATTGGAAACAATTGTGAGATAATGCAGGGAGTAACACTTGGGAACAATATCAGAAAAGATGTTGACGGAGTTCCTGTCGTTGGAAATGATGTACTGTTATGTGCCGGATCAAAGATAGTTGGTAGTGTACATATAGGAGATTGCAGTATAGTTGGAGCTAATGCTGTTGTGATTAAGGACGTGGAATCAAATACTATGGTAGGCGGTGTTCCAGCAAAAAAAATTGGTGACTGTGATGACAAACATGTAGTTAACAGATATATTTTTTTGTAGTTATCATACAAGCTTTCTAAATTATAGATATATGATTCAATTAGTAATTCTGATAGAGAGTAAATTGAAATTAGGTGTTAATTATGATAAAAATTGTCCAAGTACATCAAAATATTAAAAGTAATTCTTCTCCTTATAAAATAAAAAAGGCTTTAGAAAAAAGGGGAATTATTCCTCAAATAATAACAATGGGAAGTTCGGTTAATGATGCTAATATAGTTGTATTGAAAAGTGACTTAATTTATAAATTTAAAACAAAAATTTTTGATATAAGAAAAAAAATTGAATATAAATTAAATTATAATCTGTTGCAGGGATACCCTTTTTCGTATTTTGAAATTGGAATAAGAGTAGATAGATTAAAATTAATAAAAGACTCCGATGTCATCATGTTACATTGGATTTGTGGAGGATTTATATCTCCTAAAGTTATAAAAAAATTGTGTTTATTAAATAAAAAAATTATATGGGTATGTCATGATAGTTGGCCTTTTACAGGAGGATGTCATGTAAAAATGGGATGTGATTTATTTAAAGAAGGATGTGGCGATTGTCCAATGCTTCAATCAAAAATAAAAAAAGATTGGTCTTATAGATTATTAAGAAAAAAGAAAAAATCAATAGATAAAAGTCTTTTCACTATTGTATCTCCAAGTAAATGGATGGATAGAAATGTTGAAGAGAGTTTTTTGTTCAAAGGTTGTAATCATTTGGTTATTCCAAACCCTATTGATATAAAAAAATATACAAAAAAAAACAAAAATGAAATTCGTGAAAAATATAATATACAAAAAAACAAGATTATAATTTTGTTTGGGGCAGTAAATGCAACATCTACTCCCTACAAGGGATACTACCATTTAATAAATGCTCTAAATATTTTTTTTAAAATGATTAATAATCAAAATAGATATGAAATCGTGGTATTCGGTGCATATTCCGGAAATGATGATAATACAATACCATTTAAAATTCATTATTTGGGAAAACTAAGTGAGGAGCAAATGATAGAAGCATATAGTCTTTCTGATATTTTTGTTATGCCAACACTTGATGATAATTTACCAAATACAGTTATGGAAAGTCTTGCGTGTGAATTACCAGTGGTTTCTTTTGATACCGGAGGTGTATCAGATATGTTATTACATAAAAAAAGCGGTTATTTAGCAAGATATAAAGATGATCTTGATTTAGCTCATGGAATAAAATGGGTATTAGATAATAATCAGGATAATAATTTAGGAAGGCACGGTCGACAATATATATGTGATAATTTTAATGAAAATGTAGTTGGAGAAAAATATGAAACATTAATTTATAATGTAATAGATAGCAAATGTAAGTAATTAATATTTTTGAGAGGAAATATGATGAATCTATATAAAAAATTATTATCAGGAGAAGAAAAATTATCTGTAATAGGATTGGGATATGTTGGAATGCCAATAGCACATTCTTTTTCTAAGAAAGGAATGGGGGTAATAGGATTTGATTTGAATCAAAAAAAAATAAATCTATATAAATCAGGCATAGATCCGACTAATGAGATAGGAAATGATGAGATAAAAAATACAAAAATAATATTTACTTCAGAGGAAAAGGAGTTAAAAAATTCCAGATTTCATATAGTTGCTGTTCCGACACCAGTAAATGAAGATCATACACCGGATTTGGAACCTGTAAGAAATGCTTCAATCATATTAGGAAGAAATCTACAAAAAGAATCAATAGTGGTATTTGAGTCAACTGTTTATCCCGGCGTTACTGAAGAAGTATGCGTTCCTATTCTTGAAAGAGAATCCGGTTTGAAATGTGGAAAAGATTTTAAAGTTGGTTACAGTCCGGAAAGAATAAATCCTGGCGATAAAGTACATCGATTAGAGACAATAAAAAAAATAGTTTCAGGAATGGATGAAGAAACTCTTGATTGTATAGCAAAGGTTTATGAACTTGTTGTTGAGGCAGGAGTATATAGAGCAGAATCCATAAAAGTAGCTGAAGCCGCAAAAGTAATAGAAAATAGCCAAAGGGATATAAATATTGCTTTTATGAACGAGTTATCAATCATTTTTAATAAGATGGGAATAGACACAAAAGCAGTATTAGATGCAGCCGGAACAAAGTGGAATTTTTTAAAGTTTTATCCTGGTTTGGTTGGTGGACATTGTATAGGGGTGGATCCATATTACTTAACATACAAAGCGGAAATGTTAGGATATCATAGTCAAGTGATATTATCAGGTCGTCGAATTAATGATGATATGGGAAAATATTGTGCCGAAAATTGTGTTAAGAAACTTATTGCAGCCGGCAAATCAGTTAAAAATGCGAAAGTAGCAATTTTGGGATTTACATTTAAAGAAAATTGTCCGGACACGAGAAATTCGAAAGTAATAGATATAGTAAATGAATTAAAAGAATATCATATTTTTCCTATTATTGCCGATCCCACAGCGGATTCAGAGGAAGCGAAAAAATTGTATGATATAAATTTTGTAAGTATTGATAATATAAAAAATATGGATGCAGTTATAGTTGCAGTTTCTCATGAATTTTTTCTAAAGATGAAAAAAAGCGATATAGATAATTTTTATGGAGACGGTGTAAAAGTATTGCTAGATATTAAAGGAATATATGACAGAAAAGAATATGAAAAATCAGGATATATTTATTGGAGATTATAGATGAGTTATAAAGATTTAAAATTTGAAAAAAACAGTGTTTTTCTTGTAACAGGTGGGGCGGGTTTTATTGGTTCGAATTTGTGTGAAGCCATCTTAAACTTAGGATACAAAGTGCGTTGTCTAGATGATTTATCAACCGGAAAGCAGAGTAATGTAGATATTTTTAAGAATAATTCAAATTATGAATTTATTAAGGGTGATATAAAGGAAATTAATGTTTGTTTGAAAGCATGCAAAAATGTTGATTATGTTCTTAATCAGGCTGCTTGGGGATCTGTTCCTAGATCTATTGAAATGCCACTTTTTTACTGTGCCAATAATATTCAAGGAACCTTAAACATGTTGGAGGCTTCAAGGGTAAATAAAGTAAAGAAATTTGTTTATGCCTCAAGCAGCAGTGTGTATGGTGATGAACCGAATCTTCCTAAAAAAGAAGGTAGAGAGGGAAATCTATTGAGTCCGTATGCGTTAACAAAGAGGGCAGATGAGGAATGGGCGAAACAATATACTAAACATTATGGTTTGGATACATATGGATTAAGGTATTTTAATGTATTTGGAAAAAGACAGGATCCTAACGGTGCATACGCAGCGGTTATACCTAAATTTATTAAAATGCTTTTGAATGGAGAAAGGCCGGTAATTAATGGTGATGGAAATCAAAGTAGAGATTTTACATATATAGAAAATGTTATCGAAGCAAATTTGAAGGCGTGTTTGGCGCCATCATCTGCGGCGGGTGAGGTATTTAATATTGCCTATGGAGGAAGAGAATATCTTAATGATATTTATAAATGGATTACAAAAGCGTTAGGTACCAATATTGAACCGTTATATGGACCGGAAAGAGCGGGAGATATAAAACATAGTAACGCAGATATTAGCAAAGCAAAAGAATTATTAGGATATAATCCGGAATGGAATTTTGAGCGAGGAATAACTGCAGCAATTGAATGGTATAAAGAAAATTAAAGATGATATCAAAAGAGATAAGCAGTAAAGTTAAAACTCTTAATTTAATAATGACAATTGGAATGATATTTTATCATTGTGGAGATCCGGGAT
>Ga0247609_10004623_pt1 | contig 13648 bp, 21 predicted proteins | sample 172DNAGHGlowgp2_FD_193487 | JGI IMG/M metagenome (GOLD analysis project Ga0247609, IMG submission 193487) | Sheep rumen microbial communities from Palmerston North, Manawatu-Wanganui, New Zealand - 1728 DNA GHGlow gp2 | ecosystem: Host-associated > Mammals > Digestive system > Stomach > Rumen ...
GAAGTCAGACGGTTCTTGATGGAATTGCCATCGATGCTGCCATAGCGCAGCGGCACTTCCTTCTTGATGTAAGTCTTATGCTGTGCATTCTGGCCTACTTCCTCAACCTGAGTGACCGGTCCATGATAGATGTTCAGCATTTCGCGGCTTCCGGCGATCAGCTTACCGCTAGGAATGATGGATTTCAGGACGCCGTCGTCATCCATGAACTTACCGGCAAGGCTGTACATCTCAACGCCATCTGCGTTCCAACCGATAAACCGCAGACCGGATCCCTTGTACTGGCTGTTCAGCTTGCCCATATCGATGTTCCTGCCATCGAACAGACGGACATAATTGCCGTTGGCAAGCATAGCGCCCGCTACATCGGGAGCCATGATGATCACGTCAACATAACCAGATCCGTCATATACCAGATCGAAAATATCTTCCATGTCGCCATTGATATCGGCACCGGCCTGATCCCAATTGGTGGCAGGCGTAAAATTGTTGGTAAATCCATAATCAGCGATCATGGTGGGATTGATTCCTCTGCCCTCATTGGTGTAAGTGAAGATCTCCAGTTTGCCGGTAAGCAGTACCTGGCGGACCATCCACTCTCGTCTGCGCTGGATAGCTTTTCTCATGTCCATGAGATCCTTTGCAAGCATCTTTCTCTCGCGTTCCTGGGGCGTCATGGCGCCAAGAACGGCTTCTCCAAACAGACGGCCTTTAAGGTTTGTGTCCTCGATGATTCTCTCAGGTGCGATGCAGGCGAATCCGATCTCTCTGGTTTCATAACCGTCTCTGTCCATGATCACACCGCCGGTTCCGGGATGTACGGCAGGAGCCATTCTGCGGCTGCCTTTCCGGAAATCATAGATTGCTTTGTCATCTTCTACATTGCCGGCTTCACGGCCGAAGAAATCATATAATGCACTGTATTCACGCGGCAGAAGATCGATAGCCGCAAGCTGCGCTCTGGTGGAATAGATATCCATGTTCATTTCCTCCTTTTCGTTTATTACGCCCAAACAGCATAGAGTGTAACGTCGGCGGATACGGTGATCGTTGCGGCCGCCGCCTTATCTGTTCCGGTTCCATCAGCCTTTGTATTCCATTTGCTGAAGGATTTGGTAGCAGGAGCGGTAAATCCGGTAACGGTATTGGCAAGGACGGTATGAGTAGCGCCCTTGACCTCATATACCAGATAATCCGGTTCAGCAGGATCAGCGCCGTTGTTGGCAACGTAGGTAACTGTAAAGACCGTACCATTGTCGATATTAGCGGTAGATTCCTTCGCCGCGAACACGATGTTCTGGAATCTCAACGCCAGCTTATGCGCCGCAGTAAGATCCGTCAGAGTGCCGCTGTTGTCATACTTCACAGCGCCGTCGATGAACTTGCCGGCACGATATGCCTTTGCATCGATCGCAACAGTGCTGGAAGGTGCGCCGGTATCAGCATCCTCTCCGATGACTGCAAGCTGATAGCTTGTGGAGATATGCCCGCTGGCGGCCGGCTCCCAAAGAAGGGTACTGGAGTTCTGCTCCAGAACGGTTCCTGCCTTAATCAGCCCTTTGCCGGGAAGCAGTGCAACCGCGATAACTTCCGCGCCCTGAGGATCGGCCAGCAGATTTGCATAAGTCTGAGTTCCGATAACTTCATATAAGCTGCTCATGTTTTATTTCTCCTTTCTCTCTTAGAACATTCCGCCGTCACCGCGGCCGGCATAAGCCTTGGCATATTCCGCGATAGCTTCTGCGTTCTTCTTGATCTCTTTGTCCTCGTCCAGACCGGTTTCAGGCGCTCCGCCTGTCACGTCCTGTGCGGGAGCGGTTTCTTCCTGCCTTGCCTGCATGAACTTTCCGCCCTTTTCCTTCATTGCTGCTACGATCTGCTTCTGGAAATCCATAGCGGACGTTCCATTGGCTTTTGCTTCCTCTGCCATTGCTTCATAACCGGGTACGGTCAGAGCATCAATGTCAGAGATACGCTCACGTTCTGCGGCCACGGCATTCTGCTGTACCTGTTCAAACAGGGCCGGGTTCCCGTCACGGAGCTGATCCATTGTAATTCCATCGAGTTCCATAGGATTATCCTCCTTGAGATTTATTTCAGTCGGTGCCCCGGCAACAGGAGTACCGTTACTGACGTTTGTGATGTCCTCTAGCGGCATTTCAGCTTCAATAGCTATACTTACAGGCACGTCCTTATAAAGTCCGCGCATGACCGCCATAGCACGTTCAGAGACACAAGCCGCGACCGGCGTTTCGTTGTTGACTTCCGCTTCAAGCACTTCGTCAGCAAAGCCGTATTCGACAGCTTCTTCTGCGGTAAACCATGTTTCCGCATCCATCCACTCTTTGATCTGTTCTTCCGTCTGGCCGGTGCGCTTCATGTAAAAACCGCGCGACATTTTCTCAATATTCCGCAGACGTTCAATGGTGTGCTCCATTTCGTTTGCATTCCCGAAAGCGATGCACCACGGATTATGGATCATGTATTCGCTTCCTTCAGCAATCGCTACATGAGCGCCGGGGAGTGTGGCAATGTCCGTTGCGGCACTCGCGCACATACCCTCGATGCGGATATTGATTTCTTCAAAACCGGCATTTGCAAGGATCGACCGCATGGCAACTGCCTGAGTGCATACGCCGCCGGGAGAGTTGATACGGAGCGACAGTTTCTTTGCACCGTTTCCGATCGCTTCATCGATGGCCTTTTTAAACTCTGCCGCCGACTTGTCTTCCTCGGACCATTTCCACCACTTCGGACCGTCTTCTACGATCTCTCCGTAAAGCATGACTTCGGCGGTATCATCGGTATCTGCCGACATTTTTACGCTGTATCCGAGATTAAATATGTCTCTCATTCTTCTTCGTCACCGTCCTTTTCTTCTTCCGCGTCATCTGTCTGCGGTTCCGCATCAGTCATCATCAGGTCTTTCAGCACCGCGATTTCTTTACGTCGCTGACGAACATTTGCCGTCCAGTCGTTTCCGTTGTACTCGGATGCTTCCTGTTCCTGCGTGCTGATATTGTTCGCTATTCGGACCGCCGCAGCATTAACTTCTTTGAGCGGATCAACATGGCCCATGCTTGCGCCCATCCAGAGACAACCGCACCATGCCTGACGCACTGCCGGATCATCAAAGAATCCTGGCGCTTCAACGCGGCCTGTCGCAACGGCTTCCGACAACCACTGCTCATACACCGGCTGATTGAAACTGTTGTTGAATCTGGTGCGGAAAACTCTGACAGTTCGCCAGAAGTCCAGAAGGGCCGCTCTCGCCGCCGTATAGTTGCTCTCATACTTCTTAACCAGAACTTCTTTCGGAATACCCATTGAAGAAGCAATCGTCATGATGCAAGTGTTCACGAACGTCTCAAACTGCGTGTTGCTCCGCAGCGGATTGATCGACTTGATATCCTTGCCCGGCGGCAGATTGTAGACCGCGCCCGGCGCAAGCTCCAACGACAGCTCATCGTCAGAAATCTTGTCTTCATCGTTCACCGCGTCTTCCATGCCGAACTTTCCGTCATCTTCCGTAGACGTGATAAACGCCGTCAGCATGGCAGATACGACATTCGCCGCAAGTTCCGCGTTCATGTACCGTGTGAACTGCTTGAGCGCTTCGATCTCAGAAGCCACAAAAGGTATGCCGCGTCTCTGCTCCGGCCGTTCAAACGTCATGATATGCAGGATGTTCGGATATCCCGTATCTTTCCCGAAAGCATCGATCGGCACCCAAGTCAGTTCGCTGTTATTGCTTCCGGCCAACGGACTTCTGCTTGCGACATGATACCGAATGACAGCGCCCTCTTTATCGATCTCCACGCCGTCAATGATCCTGCCGCCTGTTTCCGTATCAGCACTCTCACTGTCTCCGGAAGAGTTTGGTGTACAGATACGGTCTGCTTCCAAAAGTCTGATCGTCGTCTGGTATGGCGTGCGCCGGTTTTCTTTCATTCCGAATAGCGCGAACACATCACCGGACATGAGCATCGACAGAAATGCAAGCTGTTGTATTCCGTAAAAGTTCTGCTGGCGTTCCGCGTCACACATGGTGTTTTCCGCCCACAACTTAAACTCGCGGAGAATGTTCTGCTCTGCCTGCTCTCTCGCTTCATCCGACATGCCAAGGAAGTCTCCGTCGATCTTCGGCTTCGGAAGGATACCCCACCCTACAACGGAAGTCGTCAATGTCTGCGGTCCACTTCGGGCAAGGCCGCCACCGGCGAACAGATCCCGTGACCGCTGTCTCAGTGTTGACGAAAACAGATCAATGTCGTCTTCCGCGTCTCCGGGATTCACGATCCAACCGACCAGACTGTTTAGCGTCCGGCTTGCACCGTGGCTTCCGTAACTCATTCGCGGCGCACTTCCGGCAGACCGCTCTTTCGTTTTTTCTTCTTCCTGGAGCCGGCGCCTATATGCTTCATTCCCACGTTCCGGGTTAAACAGATATAGCGCCCGTTCTCTGAAATTTGGTTTTTTGTCGCTCATACGCTATACCCCTTTACAAATCTCTCGGAATCACGCGGGCCACGCGCTTTGTCTTAACGCCGCCGGATAGTGCTTCAACCAGATTACTGAAATACTCAATCTGTTTCATGAGATCGTCCAGATCCAACGCTGTGTATTCCCTTGTACCTATGCGATAGCTTTTCGCCTGACCGGTAATCAGTTCCTTATGAGCTTCCTTGACAAGCTCCAACATGGTACGCGCTTCCGTCAAGGTATATGCTGTTGTAGCTGCCATAACTCATCCTCCTATACTTGAATCCCGCGGCTGACAATATGACGTTGCTTACGCCTTGTAACTTCCGTCCTTGTCTTTACAACCACGGGTTTGCCTTCTCCGCTAATAACTCGTTCCAGTTCATCGAAATGCCAATTAAAGTACCGATATGCGGCGCGGGCATAATTCCGGCAATCGAGCGGTTCGTTCCGTTCATAGAACTGTTCCCAGACGACCGTTGCCTTGCCGCCTTTTCTGTGTATCTCCATGCGCTCTGAAATCAAGCCGCGGAAAAATTCACGATCATAACCTGCTCTCTGCTCAATCGGGAAGTGCATATAGTGAGGGCCGGGCTCTTCGATACCCGCTTCAAACATGATGCCCTCTTTGCCGGCGTCAACTCCGAGCATAAATTTCGCACCGTCACCCATGCTTCGCTTCATAGGCCGGCATTCAACCTTGCCCTCGCCCTTCTCACCCTTGATAGGCCAGATGCGTCTGGACGTACGTTTCGCACATTCTTTGTAAATCGTTGTCGTATGGTGACCGCCGGAATCGATGAACGTTGCCAGAATCCGCATCTTCATGCCGTTCTTCAACTTCCATTCGCGGTCAAGCAGCATATCAACTTCTTCCCACACACCCGGTGCGTCAGCTCGTCCGGGAATAACGCCACGGCTGATGCCCCAACTCTGCCCCGTACGATCCCAGCCGACAACCTCATATTCCAGACGGTTATCCTGCGTATCCATTCCCATAGTCAGCAGGAGTACACCATTCGGAACTTCCGCATCATAGTGTTCGCGGCGGTTATACAGCTTCATGTCCAGACCGGAATTATTGCGGACTTCCCACGATTCACCGAGCATGGTGTTGTGGAATACCTTCAATAGTTCCGGATCCTTCTGCGCTTTCAGGAACGACCGGCAAATATCTTTCCAATCAGACCACGGCGACATAAACGCGTTCAGCTTGAACGACCGGATGCCGTTCTCCAATGCCCGCGGGTTTTTGCTTACCCACTTTGCCGGCAGCCGCTTTGTCTCATATTCGTCCATCATGCGTTTGCAAACCGGACACTGCCATTTAGCTTCCGTCACTATGTAATCGATATCTCCGTCAGCACTCTTTATCTCTTCCTTCTCGAACTTAATGTCATCGAACCGGATAAAACTAAATGTATGGCAGTGCGGACATTCTGTGTGCCATTCTTCCTGTGTGCCTTTCATATAGTCTCTCTCAATCCTGCTCCTGCCCTTAATCGTCGGAGTGCTGGTCTTCACGATTTTCCTGTTATGGCGGAATGTCTCCGTACGTCTTTCAGCCAGCTCCTGCGGATCACCCTCTGTACCGGCGCTTACCGGGAATCTGTCTGTTTCATCCAGGAAGATATATCGCACCGGCTTTGATGCTAAGTCAGCAGGACTATTCGCACCTACGATCGCCAGACTGCCGCCCGGAAACGTCTTCATGGTAATTGTGTTTGCGGAATCGCGGCCTTTTTGCTTGAATACTTTTCTCCGTAAAGAAGGACAGGCATTGATCATTGGCTGTATACGTCGCTTAGAATAGTCTTCCGCAGTCTTGTCTGTTGGCTGGACATAAAGCATCGGTCCGGGATCGCTGTCAATGATATATCCCATCATGTTCAGCTCTATTTCAGATTTTCCGCATTGCGATGAAGCCATCATTACAATCTGCCAGACGTTCGGCTGCGTGAAGCAATCCATGATCTCTTTTTGGTACGGCGCCCGTGACGTCCTCCATCTTCCGGGTTCCGCGCTCGATTCCGATGCAAGCACCCTGTGTCTGTCGGCCCATTGAGATACCGTCAAACGCGCCGGCGGCTTGAACATGCTGTAAGTAAATCTCGCAAGCTCGGCAAGCGCGTCCATCAGTTACACCTCCTCATTTTCTCCTTCTTCCTCTTTTCCTGCCGCGTAATCCGGCAGCGGCGTTTCCGATATACCTTCCAATGTTTTCCGGACCTCTGTATCGAGTATTTCCGCGATTGTTTCCACGCTGTCTATCATGCGGAGCATCGGCGCTGTGCGGCCGGCAAAATGCAGCATGCTCTGCGTTACTGTGTTCGCAATATTCGCCCACAGTCTCCGTACATCCTGAACGTCAACAAGCTCTCCACGCATCCTGGCGACTTCCAGTTCGGTCTTCTGCGTCTTTATGATTTCATGTTTTGCTTTGACAGATTCCAGATCGTCTACATGTGACGCCTGCCGGTGCAGATTGAACTTCACCCACCGCTGGACAAACAGAGATAAATCATACTTGCCGCTTCCGTCCGCCATAGGCACAAACAGCTTTTCATTCTCTGGAAGTTCCGTATCAATGTCATGGATCCTTCGGTATGTATATCCGGCGACATTGGCAAGCTCCTTTTTGGTCATCGCGTATTCGCTTAATTTCTTTGTACCCATCACTTGACCGCCAACACTCTCTGCAATTCGTGCGCTGTTCTTGTTTTCATGGTAGTCATGATCTCGCCCTGGATCTCATCCTTGCTTCGGTTCAATGGCATCTGTGGGATAGCGATACCAACCATTGACATGATCGGTCCGCGCTTTTTACTCAACCTGTGCCATGCGTTCGGCATGATCTTGGAACCGAGATTTCGGAAGGGAGCCATGCCGTTGAAATCGTCAAGGGAAGTAGGAAGTTCGCTCTCTTCCCCTTTGATGATTTTCGCCGTGACTTTGTATCGTTTCTTTCGCCGAAGTACTTTCCACCCGTGCGCGCCATGTTTCGCCTTAAATTCCGGGCCGATATACCTTCTCGGACCGACAACGGGGATAACGCATCCCACGCCCATGCCGGAACTTGTCACTTTCGGGCTTCTGATCGTTGCACCGACTTCACCGGCTTTAACCTCATACTCATGCGGCACGTCCGTCTTCACGATCCTCTTGACCGTACTTGCCGTTCGGTTGAATACACGATACATTGCTCTATTGAACTGTTCCGGGGTGCAAGCTGCTTTCAGCGCGTTCATATCTCGTTGCAGTTCCGCGTCATCAATCTCGATATGTAAATCAATAGCCATAGCCATGCCCCCCTTTCCATAGTTTTCAAAGAAACCGGACGTTGCCGCCCGGTCAGCAGTATTTTTTGTGCGCCTTGTCTGCTGCTGCGCCAAAGTTGCATTGTTTAAGAGAGGAACCTGCAACTGTTTAGCCAAAAGAAAAGAGCAGATACTATGGTGTATCTGCCCCTCACAAAAAGGAAGTTGAAGGAAAATAAAAAATGAATGGTACACTTTATTTTTTAGCCATTTGGCTATGATATCATTTTAGACCGAAAAGCCGTCCTGTGATTACGGTATTTTATATTTTCTGCGCCATTTCAAAGTAGAACTTTCGCCGGAGCAGATAATATACATCCTTCCCACACGGAATACCTCTATGCGAAAGATAATGATACGGATTATCATGGCACACCCCAAGGATCAGCCAATGCCATAAATCACCGGCTACATGCTGCGCGACACGATCAACGGTATCTTTTTTCTTCGACAGTTCCAGACGCCGCATAGCAAAAGCCGAAGTCGAATCCGAATCGCACGATGTTTGAACGCGGTCCTGATCGTAAGCAACTGCTTTCCTGGGATCTTCCATCGTCTTTAATTCCGCTTCCCATTCCGGATATTGCTTACAGTAATGAACCACCGTCAAAAACGTCTCTTTCGGCAGATAATAAATGCTCTTTTTTGATGGTATTCTATGCTCCGCCATTTGCTACTCCTCTTTCATTCTGAATGCTATTCCGTACATATCTTCCGTCTCTTTGGCATAATCCCGGATGTCTTTTGTATCATCGCTCCGGATGTCGTCAATTACTTCTACCACACGATTCATAAACCGTTCGGTCTTTGTCTTTCGACAGTTCGCGCAGCGCGGCGGCTTCCATCCAAAGTCCTCGATCAGAACACGGACGGAGACGGAAAGGAGATAACTCATCATAGTATGGACATCCTCGTCCTCGTCCCCGCTGTTGAATTCTGCCCCGATCTTGTTGAAGTATTCACGGACATATCGGTCGGCAGTCCTCTGCATCCTGGCTTCAATGTCCCGCTTGTATGCTTCAATGACTTGCCGGTCATGTTCTTCAAGCCACCGGCCCGTTATCTTCGGCGGATTGTAAACCGCGTTCAGCTTCTTCGCGGCGCGGAGTGCGTTACCGTTTCGCCCCATGTTTCAATCTCCTCCCTTCGCAATGTTCGAACTCTCGCCAGTGTTCCCAGTGCGGACAGTCATCCACGAACCGCAGTTCCTCGTGATAGTTGGCGTGATAGAATGGTGAATCAGGATGATGGCAAGTCCGCTTACGTTCTCGGAAGTAAAGGCAGTTGCAGCACTTGGGCGTCATAGCAAATCCTCCCTCTCGGCGATCCAAAGAACGATGGCAAGGCAAAGGAGCAAGATGGTGAAGATGATAAGTGCGGTTGTCATGGCGCGTCACCTTCTCTCATGTCCGCTCCGCAGTTAGGGCAAAAATCATATAAATCAATCGCCTGTTCTCCACATACAGAACAATAGTTCCACGCTCCTTCTATACCATTACTTTTATCAATCCATCTCCCCTTCTTTGGTTCGATGGTTGGAGCGTTATGTATCTGCGCCATTGATACTGCCCAATATTCACCATCATCATAGTCTGCGTCTAGTTCTAATAAATCCGCATCAATCGACCTCATCCGCTTCACCCTCTTCCGTCTCTTCCACATCATCAAACGGTTCTGTCGATGCGAAACATCTTGACAGTAACGATGCAAAATTCTGTGCCAGCGTCTGACTTTCTCGCAGTTCTCTTGCGTCTGCTTCGATTTTGATTTCTGTATATTTAACCTTCATTCTGATTCTCCTTCCGTCAGTTCAATTACATCTGCAAGCTGTTGCGTGATGATAATTTTCGGTTTGCAAAAGCCTTTGGCGATTAAATCACGCAACTCATCCTCTACCATGCCGCTTCTGACATTCTGCCGGATTTCGCTGACTGTAAGATCAACGTCGTTCTGGTCGATCTCGTCCTCAACCTCCAGTAATGCAACGTAGCGTATTTTGATCATGATTCGTCTTCACCTCTCATGTCTGCACCGCAGTTCGGGCAGAAATTATACATTGGCTGTCCTTTCTCCACCCGATAACCGCAAATATCACAAAACCAATAGTCATACTCTACATTTACCAAAACCGTCCCAATGTATTCACGGCTTTTTTCACTATGCGGCAACCATTTCCCCTTCTTCGGTTCAATGGTAGGAAAATCCGTCGGCTTTCTGGTTTGATATTCCATTGTCTTCTCATTGATTTGTACAATACGGCTCATGCACCATCCATCTTGTTCAAGTGCGTCCGCATCGATTAATCGTCCGTGTGTCATTCGTTTCCTCCTGCCAATGCTCCGGCAATCACTATGGCGGTTGTCAGCACTTGTGTATCCTTTGATATCTCGACACCATTAGCCATAAATACGATACAAACAACTGCCCATATCCATGCGACAAGAATAGCCTTTAAAAAACTCATGCTTCACCTTCTTCCATCTCTTCTATCCGCATGACGTACCATTTATTTTTATGCTGAAAGCGAAACTCTTTTCCGTCAAAAAGAAGACGCTGTGCGACAGCGCATAGTGCCTCGTGTGTAACATCACTTTTGTTTCGCCACAGCGTTTTATTCCGTGGCTCAAGCGTTCCTGCGTATATTCCAAATGTTCCGCAGCCTACATGATATTCAGCCATTTTCTTCTCCTTCTTTCCGTTTGTACATATCATCATAATGTCGTTTGCAATGATGGCACTCGCCATACCCAAAAGCATATTCCCATTCGCATCCATTACACGTTTCTAGCTGTGCGGATGGCTTATACTTATTGCAAGCACAAATATTATCATTACCTACGCCGTTCCCGAAAATCACATCATCGTTTTTACTTGGGCAGTCCGGGTACAAATACTTGCAATTATCACATAGATTTATCTGATTATCTGGCTGTGCGGAAGGTAGTTTCCCTAGTTCTCGCTTTATTTCTCTTATTTCATCCTTTGAATCGCCTCCGAACCAGTGGTGCATCAATTCACACATTACATCAATCGCCGCCTGTCGGCTGATAGTGTCTCCATCCGCACGTTGGGACAAAATCTTAATTACCTCCGACAGCGCACGATAGTATGATTCTTCGTTTTCGTCAAAACAGTTATAATCACTGCGGATCTCCGACAGTCTGCTGATTAAATTCTTGCCGTCTTCCATTCTCTGACCTCCTTCTCGTATCCGCATTTAGGACAAACCCATCCATAGCCGTCTTTGTAAACCAGATAAATTTTCGGTGCGCCGTTTTCAGCACAACAACGATGGCAGACAAGCCGCTTGCGTATCTTAATGCGTCTATTTCTGTTACTCATAGGTTTTCTCTCCGATCTTGAAGCCCAGGTGCATCAACCGCTCTTTGTCGTAGGCGAGGATCTGTCCCTTCGCCACATAGTCGCACGGAACGATCATGTCCGCGAACTTCCCGAGGCCGTTCGCCAGGAACGCCGCCCGGACCCGTTCTTCCTCTGAAGGATTGACAATGATCATGTCGATGTTGTAAGTCATCTCTATCATCATTTCTTTTTCCCCTTTCCGTGCTTATACCAGTTTCCAGCTTGCTCTGCAGAACCTTACCCCGCCCAGCGTCGTTTCCTTGATAACAAATCCGTTCACCAGCTTATGCATACAGTCATACGGTGTCTTCGCCGCCGTCTCTCCTTCGTGATAGCAGACAAACGCGCCGTCATCCCGTAAGCTGATGATTCGGCCTAATTCATATCTGTCGCCGTTGACGTAGACGATGTATTCGCCCTCTGTGAAGTTGTTCATTTTCCTTTTCCTTTCTGATATTCTTCAAATGTCGGCACACTCCAAAAAATGAAGTTGCTGCACCACCTTTGAATTTTCCGATAAACAGGATCGCAATGTTCTTTGTCGTAGATCATTGGATACGGCGAAAAATTCAGTTCCCGGCAAAGTTGTATGCGGTACAAGTCCTGTTCTATCGTTGTGTCATAGTTCATAAGGATATAGACCGCGACTTTGCCTTTATTTCGGTGATATCCGGTCTGCTCCGCAAATGCCCGTAATTTCGGTTCGATAATGTCTTTGTCTTGCCAACGGTCAAAAGCGAAATGAATTCCGTCTAAATGAATCTGTTTCAACAGTTCCAGATTCCGGTCAGTAACAAGCCGAATGTCTAATCCCTGGTTGAAGTTTACTTTCGCACCGCTTTCCGCAAGCTGCCCCAGCAAGTCAATATGTTCCGGACAAGCAAGTATATTTGGATCGCATAAAACGATTTTCTTTTGTCCTCTCCAAAACTCCGATAGATCAGCGACCTTGTATGACCGCGCTCCCTCTTTGCTTGTCACATGGCAGAATCCGCATTTGCGCGGGCATCCTCGCGTCAAGAATCCGTATGCCGTATCTTCGATTCCGTATAAACTGTAATCTGGATATGTGTGTTCTATTTCCAGCGGGAGCGGCCTGTCTTTGGCGCTGTCGTACTGTTCCTTGCCGTCCACCAAAGAAATGCAGTATCCACTCCCCCCCCCCTATAAATTTCGTCCGAATCTATGAAGTATTCATAATCCGGCGTAAAGCTGAACACCTTCGACATATAGACCTTATCCATGTGGCCGGACAGCATCGGTTGATACCATTCCACGCTATCACCTTGCGACTTATGCCACGCGGATATCTTCATCAGCGGTATGTTCGGGTAATTGTGACCGTCCACGTCAATCAATCCGATACGCATTCTTCATCATCCTTTACCCAAACGCTATCTGTCCGCTTGCCTTTTGATACACAATCGGCGTCGGACTTCTTTTCCCTTCAATCAGATACGGACAGTTCGCTTTCACTAGCTGTTCCGCCATAATTGGCACAACACTGTTTCCGATCCTCTTTACCTGTTCCGTCTTCGGGTATGGTTTCCAACGATAATCCCGGTCGATGATGTAATCTTTCGGGAAACCCTGCATAACCTTCAATTCTTCCGGTTGTAGCATCCGCAGAAATATGTCTGATATCACATACCGCTTTTTGTTGATTGTTATTACGGTACTGACCAAACCGAACCGGTCTTTCGTTGTAATCGTATGCAGCGGTTCCGATGCTTCCTGTCCGCAGCCTGTTCCGTAATAAGTAATCAGGAATGCTGACACCAAACCGAAGTGTCCCGGACTTGTCGTGATCGTGTGCAGCGGTTCTTCGCAGCTCTGGTCGATACCGCTTTTGTAAAACTTCGTGATGAACGCCGTAACCAGGCCATACCTGTTTGACGTGTCTATGGTCTTGATCGGCTCTGTCAGTGCCTGCCCTCTCACGTCTCCCTTTTTCTGCTCGCTGTGATATTGGATCAGGAATGCAACGGCTCTTTTATCCCGCACGATGTACGGTTTCGGATTATCCAGGATATACTTTTTGATGCCGTTCGCAATCCGTCTCTGTGTCGCTTCCGCAAGCGGTTTCTTCCGGTCAAAGATCGATGTTCCCAAATCAGACCAGTCAATATAATCGCCACACCGTTCCCAGTATGGTATCCTATCCTTATACCGGACCGGATTAGGCCAAACTATAGGCCGCCCATCTCTGCGGAATATCGCGTACCATCTGCGGCGCGTGGTAGGTGCTCCGTAATCTGCTGCAACAAGCTCTCTGCTGTCGAACTCATAGCCGAGACCGCACATGGCGGAAATAAACTTTCGGTAGCTCTCCCCGGCCTTCTCCTTGATCGGATGCCCGGCAGCATCGAGCGGCCCCCATTGCTGGATTTCTTCCACATTCTCCATGATGATTACATCCGGCAGAATCGCTTTTGCGTGTTTGTATACCGCCCACGGAAGAACTCTCAATCCGCTTTTGCGTGGCT
>Ga0247609_10004625_pt1 | contig 13645 bp, 13 predicted proteins | sample 172DNAGHGlowgp2_FD_193487 | JGI IMG/M metagenome (GOLD analysis project Ga0247609, IMG submission 193487) | Sheep rumen microbial communities from Palmerston North, Manawatu-Wanganui, New Zealand - 1728 DNA GHGlow gp2 | ecosystem: Host-associated > Mammals > Digestive system > Stomach > Rumen ...
TGGAATTGGAGCACCATCAGCCGTCAACACTCCCCGAAGATATAAAGAGCAGGGTTAAGGCTATTGTACTGAATGCATTGACAGCTCTCCATATCCAGTATGGTGCATCCCATGCAGAGCTGAAGATTACCAAGGATGGTGATATTCGTGTGATAGAGATTGGTGCCCGTATGGGGGGCGATTTTATTGGATCTAATCTAGTGCGGCTTTCTACAGGATACGACTTTTTAAAGGGAGTTATTGAGGTCGCTCTTGGACAGTTTGAACAGCCGGTGATTACAGAGAGCAATCATTCCGGAATATATTTCCTTTGTGAAGAGACAAAATACCTGTTACCGATTATACAGAATTGGAAGGAATACCCAGAAATTGTTGAGGCGGAAATGACAGATTCAGAACTCCGCCATATTGAATGTAGTGCAGATCGTAGTGGTTATTTTATTTATAAATCTAATAAAAAGTTTAACGTTCAAAATTAAAGACATATGATTCTAATAGTTGGAGCAACCGGTTATGTGGGCCGTTATCTCACTGTTTATCTTAAGGATAAAGGTTACGACATATTGGCTCTTGGCCGTTCGCAGAAAGTTCAACCCTTTTTTGCGGAAAACGAAATACCCTTTCAGTATTTCGATATGAATAAGGAAGAATCTTATAAGAACCTTCCGACAAAAAATGTAGAGGCTGTAGTTTGCCTGTCTGCGTGTCTTGCTGAGCATGAAACTCCTGTTGAGAAGTTTTTTGAAGTGAATACCATCGGAGTGTACAAACTGCTTGAGTATTGTCGCATTAACGGAATAAAGAAATTTATCCTTTCATCTTCACACAAGGTTTATAATGATATTAATAAGAAAGTTATTGCCGAAAGTGATGGTATTTCATTTAAGGGTGACCACAGTCCTTATATTATTTCCAAGATAGCTGCGGAAAATTTTGTTGATTACTACCGCAAAGACTTTGGTATTGAAGGTATAATTTTACGTTTTACTGGAGTACACGGCTATGGAGAAATCTTAGGTCATTTGAATGCCGATGGAACATACAAAAAAAGTACCTTCGAGATTTTCTTTGAACGCATACTGGAAGGGAAGAAAATAGAAGTATGGGGTGATCAATCTATTAAAAGGGACCATATTTATATTAAGGATGTTCTTTCTGCTGTGCAAGCAGCTATCGATGCTAAAGGCATATCAGGCACATTCACGATAGCAATGGGTAAAGGATATTCTCAATATGATGAGGCTAAGGCTCTTAATATAGTATTTGGAGGTGGAAAGTCTGAGATTGAACTTCATCCAGAAAAGCCTGGTTTGACACGAGGTTATATCTATGATATAACAAGAGCAAAACAGGCTCTAAATTGGGAGCCAAAGTATACTGATATGGTAGAATTGTATTCTGACTACAAAAAAGAGTGGGAGTCAAAAAAATATCATAACTATCACTTCATCATCCCTGAACAGGCGCCAAAAACACTTTGATGATAGATTCTGGTCATGTCGCTACTGCCAATAGAGCATGTGCGCTATTATATAGTTTCATAAAGGAGCAACCACAAGGTATATGGCTGCTCCCTGTGAATGTCTGTCCAGATGTTCCATTGACATTTGCTTTAGCAGGAGTTCAATTTCAATTTGTTGATATTAACCCACAAACTTTATGTATAGATATCGACGATTGCAAGCGTAGAATTAAAAACAAGGATTCTAATGTCACTGGAATAGTATATGTACGCACTTATGGTTTCTTAACGGATACTTCTGAATTATTCCTTTCTTTAAAAGATGCTAATCCAGAGATGCGTATTATTGATGACCGTTGTTTATGTATACCAGAAGTGCCAGTAAATTATGGGAATGCAGACATGATACTCTATTCAACAGGACATTGCAAACCTATCGATTTTGGTGGCGGTGGACTGGCTTTTTATGCGCAACCAACTGTCTATAATTGTGATGTGGATTTGTTCTATGACGGGACTGATGAGGAACGTTTATACAAAGAGGCATATGCAAATAAAACTACGCTTTCTTTAATACCACAAGGATGGTTGCAGTTAGGCAAGTACAAGAATCCAGATATATACTTACAAGAAATTTCTCAATGTGTAAATAATCGGATACTTCAGCGCGAGGAGCTTAATATGATATATAGAGAGTCTTTGCCAGATTCCATACAATTAAAAAAGGAATATCAAAATTGGAGATTTAATATCATGGTTCCTTCTACGATTAAAAATGAGTTATTGAACACTCTTTTTGAAAATGGACTCTTTGCAAGTAGCCATTATCATAGCGCTAACAGATTATTTGATACATGTGAGTACAAGTACTCGGATAGATTATTCTGTCAGATAATTAATCTGTTTAATGATAAGTATTATACGGAAGGAAAAGCAATAAGAACGTGTGAGATAATCAACGAAGTCTATAAAAAAAGAATTAATTGAATATATAAATATGAGTAAAATTCCTTTTAACAAGCCATTCCTTACAGGGAAAGAGGCCCATTACATGTATCAGGCAGTTTACACTGGCAAATTGTCTGGGAATGGTGTGTTCACCAAGAAATGCCAGAAGTTTTTTGAAGAGAAATATGGCTTTAAGAAAGCAATAATGACTACTTCTGGAACAGACGCACTAGAGATGGCGGCCATCCTTTGCGATGTGCAGCCAGGGGATGAGGTGATTGTGCCCTCTTACACATTTGTATCTTCAGCTTTGGCGTTTGTGCGTCAAGGTGCAAGAATTATCTTCGCAGATAGCTGTGAGAACAACCCCAATATTGATGCAGATAAGATAGAAGCATTGATTACTCCCAAGACCAAGGTGATAGTGCCTGTCCATTATGCTGGTGTTGCTTGCGACATGGATAAGATTATGGAAATAGCCAATCGCTATAATCTGTTTGCGGTTGAGGATGCAGCTCAAGCGATAGATTCCTATTATAAAGATAAACCTCTTGGTGGTATTGGTCACTTTGGTTGTTTCTCTTTCCACGAGACAAAGAATGTTACTGCTGGAGGTGAAGGAGGCCTGCTTGTGGTCAACGATGAGCGTTTTATTCGTCGTGCAGAAATAATCTGGGAGAAAGGTACCAACCGTGCAGAGTTCTTCCGCGGTATGGTGAACAAATATGGCTGGGTTGATACTGGTTCCAGCTTCTTGCCGTCAGAAATCAACACGGCTTTTCTTTGGGCTCAATTAGAAAGTCTTAACACTATTCAGGCTCGTCGAAAAGCCATTTGGAATATGTATGCAGAAGGATTGACAGAATTAGCAGAAAAGGGGTGTTTCACTATGCCTGATATGCCAGAGTATGCAACCAATAATGCTCACATGTTCTATCTTGTTTGTAGAAGTTTGGAAGAACGTACCAAATTGATTGCTTATCTGAAAGAACAGGGAGTTGGTGCAGTATTTCACTATCTGAGTCTTCATTTGAGTGAATATTATAAGGAGCATCATAAGGATGAAATTCCAAATTTGCCTAACTGTGATAGGTTTGCTGATTGTCTGGTGAGACTTCCGATGTACTTTGAATTGGATGATGATGATGTGCAGGATGTAATAAAATTTATAAATGAATTTTACTGTAAGTAGTAAAAGAATGGCAACAAATCTCCTGGACAAACGGAAGTCACAAATACTCAAGGGGGGTGTATTTTGTTAATGCTTGTACACCATCTGTTTTACAATGACTGGTCTAGAGAATTGTATGATGATATCTCTTTCCACGGGATTGGAATAGTCAATCAAATAGGAATCTTCAGTAAACTATGCGTTGCCATTTTTGTATTTGTAAGTGGTTACGGATTGGTGGCTTCAACGCAAGGCGACATCGGACTTAAAGAATTTTATTTCCATCGATTCAAGAAATTATATTTGAATTATTGGTTTATCTGGGTGCTTTTTGTACCGATTGGAGTATTTGTATTCGGAAGATCTCTTAACGATGCTTATGGCGAAAATGTGGCTTTGAAGACTGTGCTTGATTTTTTCGGAATCTTGAAACTTTTCGGGACAGAACATTATAATCCAACCTGGTGGTTCTATAGCTGCATCATAGTGCTTTACCTTTTGTTTCCCCTTCTAAGTAAAACGCTGAAAACTGCCACATATTTTATCTTAAGTGTAGCTTTAACGATTGGAGTAGCAGGAAAACTGGTTCCAAGTATAGGTGTCGCTTTAGGGTACTTACTTGCTTTTGTTTGCGGTATGATGATGGCAAAAATACCTCTCAAGTTTTTTGAAAAGACTACTGTATGGCAAATTGTATTAGCATTGTGTATGTTGACATTGTTGCGATTTGCGAGAACTAGCCCCAAAAATGTAGCAGATGCTATGATTTGCGTTGGGCTTTCCTTATTTCTTTACAAAGTACCATTAAAAAATGCTATCGGTAAAGTTTTGGAAGAGTTGGGTAAACACAGTATGAATATGTTTCTTATTCATACATTCATTTTCTACTTTTGGTTTAGAAATTTTATTTATATTACACGTAATCCTATACTTATTTTTCTGTCGTTGCTAGTATCAAGTTATATCTTGTCAGTAATGATTGAGTTCATAAAGAAGCAAATAGGATTCTATAAGATTTAGCAGCATTATGGCTGACGCAAAACGATTAGTAAAAAATACGTTGGTTATGTATGTACGTATGATACTCATTATGGTAGTGAGTATTTATACGTCACGTGTCGTGCTTGACAAGTTAGGAGTTGATGACTATGGCTTGTACAATGCAGTGGCGAGCATAGTGGCAATGGTAACATTCCTAAACACTACGTTATCAACGAGTACTTCTCGATTCATAACTTATGATTTAGGAAAAGGAGATAGCAATAAACTCCGGAATACCTTCTCTACTTCTTTTTATGCTCATTTAATATTGGCAGTCTTAATAGTATTGATTTTAGAGACAATAGGCTTGGTACATGATGCATAAATTTGTTGTACCGGAAGGGCGAGAATTTGCAGTTCAAGTAGTATTCCAGATTTCAATATTAACAACCTTTATTGCTGTACTACAAGTCCCATATACGGCATCGATAATGGCGCATGAGAATATGGATGTCTATGCGTATGTTGGTATAGTAGATGTGTTTTTACGTTTAGGAATAGTATATTTGTTAAGCATTTCGCAGTTTGACAAGCTGATTGTCTATGCTGTTTTGATAGCTTTAGTACATTTGTTAATAATTCTGACTTACTATGTTATAAGTCGTAGAAAATATTCTGAAACAAAACTATCGTGTAATTTCAGCAAGGAAACCTTTAAGGAAATGTTGGGGTTCACAGGATGGACGGCGGTAGCTAACCTTTCAAATACTTTTATTGCTCAAGGGGCAATAGTATTGCTTAACTTGTTTTTTGCTCCTGCAATTATAGCTGCAAAAGCATTGGCAAATCAAATAACTGGTGCAGTTATGCAGTTTGTGAACAATTTTAGAATAGCCTTGAATCCTCAGATAATTAAATCATATGCTTCTGGAAATGACGAAGAATTTAAAAAGTGGAGTCTCCGTTCTACGGTTGTAGCTAGTGATTTAATGTTACTTATTGGCCTGCCTTGTATGGCAACAATGAAGGCTATACTAAACGTGTGGTTGGTTGAGGTTCCACCATTGGCAGTAGAATTTACCCAACTTGCAATTCTGTCTCAAATAATTGGTTCGATATCTTCATCGACTTATATTCCTTTTGTCGCATCAGGGAAACTTAAGTTGAATGCCTTATGGGGAACAGTGACGGGCTTTGGCTATTTTGTAGTGTTATATTTGTTCTTTAAAATTGGCGCTGGTGCATTGTGGGTTCAATGGCTCTATCTCATTCTTATGCTGCTATCTGTGTTTTGGCTAAGGCCATGGCTCCTACACAAAGAAATTGAATTCTCATATAAAGAGGTTTATGCTTGTGTGTGGGATTGCATTAAGCCCATGGTAGTTGCATGTGCCGTTGCATTTGGCTTGACAAAGCTATTTGATGATAATTTATGGCAGCAATTACTGTTATTCTTTCTAGTCTTTGTTGAAACATGTATTGTTGTTTGGCTTTTTGTAGAACCGTCATTGCGTCAGTATTGTATAAATTTAATTAAATCGAGATTTTCAAAATACTCAAAACAATAATGAGAAAATATATCTTTATGACTACCAGCACAAAAGATGTTGGTGGTAATCAGTGTTATGTGGCTGCTAAAGCGAAGTATCTGGAGGAAGAAGGATGGGAAGTCTTTGTTTTTTGCAGTGCAGCGAAGCCTAAGTCTATTCATTGTCCGATTTCTTTTTTAGAGAAATATTTAAAAAAAGGCAACATAACAGCAATGGGGCTCCCTCCATTCATGCTTCCGAAGTTTATGGTAAGGCGAACTTTGAACAGAATGGTAAAAAGTCTGGGGACTATTGATCCATCTGAGGATTGTATTGTAGAGAGCCACATGGATGTGGACTCCCAATGGGGAGAGCTTTTAGCCTCAAGAATTGGAGCGAGGCACTACAACTATATGATGCCAGAGGAATATAGAAAAGGGAAGTCCTATGAGAAAAAAATGGATTTTTATATATATAAGTTTAAGAGGAAGGAATTGTTAGGTTCCATGAATTCCTTTCCCCGGCTTTTTGAAGGCCATTTAAATGTTTCAGAATCGGACTTCCCTGCAGCAGTATTAATAGATGAAAGTCCTATACAAGATGTATTTAATGAAAAAGTTGATAAACTAGAACGTAAAGATTGGAATATATGCTATATAGGGAGAGGAAATAAGTCTTATGTAACTAATATCATAGCTGATACCGCAAAATTCGCGGCTCAATACCCTCAAAAGAATATTCAGCTCGTTTTTGTTTCAGACAATTTAATTACGCACCAAGAACTTATTGAAGAGGTGCAGCAAACATCATCCAATTTGAGTATTAATAATTTAGGAATGCTACACCCTATTCCTAAAATGCTATATGAAAAAGTCGATGTTGTTATTGCAGGTTCAGGTAGTGCAAGACACTCATGCGAGGAGGGGGCTCTTGTTATAGTTGCTGATCAGGAAAGCAAGCAATCAGTAGGAATATTGGGATACGAGACAATGAATTCGGTATTTAGAGATGAGGACAGTGTTTTGTCTGATTTTTGTGATGCTTTAAAGAGAGTATTAGTGAACAAGGATTATCTTAATAAGCAGAACAAGTGGCCAGAAAAGATGGGAGTTGCTAAATGCACAGAACAAAATTTTTGGCTATTCTCTCAATCAGAAAGGAAACTTGAATATTATGATGAAAATAAGTTATTGGAAGGGCGAGTTGATTTAGTGAAAATTATAAAATGGTATGTGTATCGTTTTTTTCCTTTTTTTGTATTGAAATTGAGAAAAATCTATAAATAATCAGTTCGATAGACAATTAGTATATTGTACATATAGGTACACGTAAACTATAATTTGGGAGTATTGTACGTGAAACTTTAAAAATCTCAACAGATTATGAGCGTTTGATTTCTGATAACTTGCTCGCAAAGATACTCAAAAATATGTTACATGTGAATATCGGTATTAAAAACTAAAGTTGAAGAAAAATACTTTAAGTTATATACTCAAAATGAAAATTGTACAAATAAATGCTACTTGCGGTCAAGGTAGCACTGGTAAAATATGCATAAGTATAAGTCATGCTCTATCAAAAAACGGGATTGATAATTCCATTTTGTACAGTTTAGGGCATAGTAGTTATAAAGAATCACAGTCATACTGTAGTCCGATATTACAGAAATTGCAAGCTCTTTTTGAAAAAGTTGTAGGCTTATACGGATTTGGTGCTTTCATTTCCACAAGAAATCTAATAAGGGAGTTAAAAAAACTCAAACCAGATATAGTACACCTGCATAATATTCATTCTCACGATTGCGAATTATCTATGCTCTTTCATTATTTGAAGGAAAAGAGGATTAAAGTTTTTTGGACCTTTCATGATTGTTGGGCATTTACTGGCTATTGTACATATTTCGATTATGTTTCATGTAATAAGTGGAAATCGATATGTTCGGGATGCCCTCAATATAAAAAATATAGTTTAGTATTTGATAAGAGCAAAAAGAATTTCTTATTAAAGAGAGAACTGCTAAAAGGACTTGACCTACAAATAATTACACCATCCAAATGGTTAAGTGATTTAATTAAGAAGAGTTTTCTTGCAGGGTATCCCGTCCATGTAATTAATAATGGTATTGACCTAAATGTTTTTAAACCAACAGATAGCGATTTTCGGAAAAATTATTATTGTGAGAATAAATTTTTACTCCTAGGAATTGCTAATAAATGGGAAAAAAGGAAAGGAATAGATGTCTTTATTAGATTAGCAAAAGATTTGGATAATAGGTTTCAAATTATTCTCGTTGGTATAGACGAAGCAAACAAAAAGTCAATGCCCAAAAATATAATACTGATTCATCGAACTCGTAATCAAAAAGAATTAGCAGAACTATATTCCACAGCGGATTTATTTGTAAATCCAACTTTAGAAGATAACTTCCCTACTGTTAATATAGAGTCTTTAGCTTGTGGAACACCAGTGATAACTTATGCAACAGGAGGGGCTGCAGAAATGTTAGATGATAAAAGTGGAATTATTGTGGAAAGAAACAATTACCATCTGTTATTAGAGAAATTAAATAATTACATAGATAATCAATATATCCATGTTGAAGACTGTATAAAAAAGGCTGCAGATTATGATCAACATTCAGCTTTTGGAAAATATATAGAATTATATTTGAATGCTGAAAATCATAACGTTCGATAGTTATATAATTTTTTACTAGAATAAATGACTCATTTTGCTATATTATCACTGATACTTGCCTATTTCCTAAGCGAGATATCATCAGAGGCGAATAAAAAAAAGTGGCTTTGTATATTGTCCGCTTTATTCCTTATTTTAATCTCCGGGTTGCGAGGCGTTAATTTAGGTTATGATACAGAGAATTACTTGAATAGTTTCCATTCCTCATTTAATATATCATGGAGCGAAATTTCTCAATCTTTTGTATCAAAGTATTTTGCGACAGATTACTTAGCAAGAGACCCTGGTTTCATTTTCATTGAAAAATCAATAGGCATACTTACAAATAATGATCAATTATATCTGATAATTATAGCAATAATTTGCATTGTTCCAGTCTCTAGTTTCATTTATTTTCATACAAACAGTAAGAATGCTGCGTTATTGGCGTTTACCTATTATGTGTTTTTTTATTATAGTTATATCCCCAATAGTGCAATAAGACAGTCTGTCGCCTTAAGTATATTGCTATTGGCTTATAATTACTTAGGGAAAGGTAAAGTCATACCTTGCTTGTTTGTGGTTGTGCTTGCTTCCTTCATTCATAAAACAGCCTTGGTTTTTGTCATATTTTTACTTTTACATGTGCTTAAGCTTAACAAGGTCTTTTTCAAGTATTGTTTGTTTTTTTATGTTTTATTTCTTATCTTTTATCAGCAATTGTCACCATATATACCGATGTTGTTTGGTGACGTTTATTCGATGTATGCTTCATCAGTTTTTTTTTCTGGAAGACAGCGGTCATTCACATATATCATATTTCTGACTCTTATTTATATGATGTTTATTATACCAGTATTTCGGGGGTATGAGAAGGATTTTGAAAAGAGAAAGTTATTGTACTTAGGTTCGGGAATGGCTTTCGTTCTTACTCCTTTTATGTTAATTGACCCTACCATCTTAAGAATAACTGTCTATTTCGCAGTTTGTAATTTTGTAATTCTTCCTCATTCAATACAATTGTATAACCCCACATATTCAAAAATAATCTATTGGTCGCTCCTTCTTTTGTTAGTCTTTATGGGGCTATATTCATGGGATTCTTACAATTTCTTTTGGGAATAAACTTTTGTCTAAATATTTATGAACATTTTGATAATAGCTAATTCGGTTTGGGATGATAACAATTCTCTAGGTAATACATTGTCGAATTGGTTCTCCGGCTGGGAAGATTGCAACTTCAGTTGTATAACATATAGATCGGACATACCTAATAACAAGTGTTGTAATAACTACTATGTTGTTTCCCCATTCGAGATTTTAAAAAATATATGTACACCAGGCAAGATAGGATTACGTTATAATTCAAATAGTATTCCAACCGGATTTAATAAAATTGAAGTTGGTGCCAAAGGTATTACTGGAATAAAACGTTCTGTCATACGGACAGCAATTGACTTTATTTACCGATTGCCATTATGGCGGAATGCAAGGTATAAGCGGTTCATAAGAGATATAAATCCCGACATTATTTTTTTGTTTGCAGTAGCAGACTCTTTTGTATATGAAAATGTAAAATACTTGAAGAAAAATACTAAAGCCAAGATAGTTGTTTCTGTAGAGGATGATGTTTATGGAGCTGTAGCCGAAAAAAAGTGTATCCTTCCTATAATTGAAAAGAACAGGTTAAAGAAAATAATCCAAATTGCCGACAAATTATATGGTGCATCACAGTTGATGTGTGAAGCGTATTCCAAGCAGTTCAACAGAGACTTCTTCCCCATTTATAAAGGATGTGAATTCCATGAAATAAAACAAATGGTGAATAACCCCATTGAGATTGTATATGCAGGCAATTTGCTATATGGCAGATTAGACACGTTGTCAAAAATTGCAAATGCGATCCGTAAAATTAATAGCAATAATCTATTATTTCGTTTATCTATTTATTCAGGAACAAAAGTCAATGATGATGCGTTACGCTGTATCAACGATGGAGAATCTGTATTTTTTTGTGGTTTGAAACCATTTGAAGAGATTAAAGAAATACTAAACAAGTCAGATATAACTCTTCATGTTGAGTCTTTCCTGCCAGAAATGCAGAAGTTGGTTAGATATTCGTTCTCGACTAAAATAATTGATTGCCTGCAGTCAGGAAATACAATGATGGTTGTTGGCCCCCAAAACATAGCTTCGGTTGAATACCCAAGAAGTATTCCAGGAGCAATTGTAGTTGATAATACGGATAAGTTGTATGATGTGTTTAATAATATTGCTCGTACTCCTAAGGCTTTGTTAGAGTCAGCTAAAAGTATTAACCAGTATGCAAAGGAGCATCTTGATATTAAGAATGTAAGGGAGCGTCTCCGCCGAGATTTCGAAAATTTATTAAAGAATTAATGAGAAAAACGAAATTATTTATTACAACAACGGCAGCACGTACGTTACCTTTTTTTAAGGGGCAAGCAAGGCTGTGGAACGAGACCTTTGATGTTTGTGCAATTTCTTCTGAAAAAGAAAAATTAATTGATTTTGCACAAACAGAAGGGATCCGCTATTGTTATATGCCAATGCATAGAGAGATATCCTTTTTCTCTGATGTGTGTTGCTTACTACGCTTTATTTGGTTGTTTATAAAGGAACGTCCATATGTCGTGCATGGCAACACGCCTAAAGCGTCTATGCTTTCAATGGTGGCAGCATGGTTGACTCGTAGACCAGTACGAATCTATATGTGTCACGGACTGCGATATCAGACAGCCACAGGCAATCTCAGGAGAATTCTCATGTTCATGGAGAAACTGTCGTGCTTCTGTGCAACACAAGTTATATGTGTAAGTGACGGTGTTAGAAATCAATTGGTTAAAGATGGTCTTTGTAAAGAAGGTAAGGGAAAGGTAGTGGGATATGGTACAGCAGGTGGTGTAGATGTAGATTATTTCACACGAAATGCAATCATAGGGGCTCCTGATAAGAGAGCAGAATCAGGTATTTCCAAGAACGCTTTTGTCTTCAGCTTTGTCGGACGTATTGTAAAAGATAAGGGCATCAATGAATTAGTGGCAGCCTTTGATAAGCTTTCCCAAGATCATGATGTATCTCTCATATTAGTTGGTCCTCAAGAAAAGGATTTGGACCCAATAAAAAAGGATACAGAGAAGACAATAAGAGATAATAAGCATATCCATGCGGTTGGTCGCCAAAATGACGTACGTCCATATCTTGCAGCTAGTGATGCTTTTGTCTTGCCTTCCTATCGTGAGGGGGTAGGTATGGTGTTGTTGGAGGCTAATGCTATGGGCGTTCCTTGTATAGCCAGTGATATCATTGGATGTAATGACGTGGTGAAAGAGGGGGTGAATGGTGATTTGGTCCAGCCAAGAAATGCTGACGCCCTTTACCTAAAGATGAAAGATTGGGTAGAGCATCGTGAACATGTTACGGAATTGGCCAAGGGATGTAGAAACTATGTTCTTTCTCGTTATTCCAGCGAAGATGTGAAATGGGCATACTATAAAGAATTAAAATCTCTGGCAGGATATAAAGCATGACTTAATTTTTTTTTGAGTTTGAAAGATTGATTGTCGTAACAATTGTTGTTCAAAAGTTTTTGCAGTTTAAGGCTTTAAGAAGATAAAACATGAGATATCAGAAGAAATGAAGATAATAGCAATAAAAGGTCGTGGTAATTGCGGCAAGAGTGAGACGCTGGGTGTCCACTTGAGAAGAATACTTAAGGAGAGGAATGGTATTCCCTACAAAGAGTGTTGGAAGGATACTCGTGAGTCTATAGATGTTAATGGTAAAGTGATAGACATCTGTCCTCCTGGTGATAACGTGGATGAGGTAAAAGCAAATATATCATTCATCGAAAAGCATCCTTGTGATGTTGTATTTACTGCCACGCGTTCGAGGGGATGGAGCTGTAAAACACTAAAAGAGTACGCATCAGGAAAGTGTACCGAGTTAATAGAGGTGTGGAAAGAGTATAACAATGACCTTGACGAAGAAGGTCAGGCAAAGGCTAATAAGATATTGGCAGTGAAACTCCTAAAAATGATATAGTATTATGTACAAACATTTCTTTAAACGTTTTTTTGATTTCTGGATTTCGCTGATAGCATTGTTTTGTATTAGTCCAATCTTGTTAGTCGTTACTATCTGGCTTCACTTTGCTAATAAGGGTGCAGGGGCTTTCTTCTATCAGGAACGGCCTGGGAAGGACGAGAGTATATTTAAGATTATTAAGTACAAGACAATGACAGACGAGCGGGATGCAGAAGGCAATCTCTTGCCAGACGCACAACGCTTGACCAAAGTGGGTGCTATCGTTAGACGTTTTTCCATTGACGAACTACCACAACTGTTTAATGTCCTGAAAGGGGATATGGCTTTGATAGGGCCAAGACCACTATTACCTGAGTACCTGCCATATTATACTGAACGTGAGCGTTTACGCCATACCGTAAGACCGGGTATGTCTGGATGGGCGCAGGTAAACGGAAGGAATAATTTGTCATGGGATGATAAATTGGAACTTGATGTTTACTATGTGGAACATCTTAGCCTGATAATGGATTTAAGAGTTATATTCACAACCATCAAGAATGTACTGGGTGGCAAGGATGTGAACGTGGTGCCGAGTGCTGTGAAAGGTGCTGGGAAATTGAATGTTGAACGTGCTGATAGGAAACTAAGATGATAGTACGTAGGCTAGAAGAAGACGACCTCCAACAACGTGTCAGTTGGATGAACAATGAGAAGGTGTATAGCAGTATGCACTTTGAAATTCCTGTAGTTATGGAAAATACATTAAAATGGTATAGAAATAACTTAGGTAGTGATAAGCGAGCTGACCTGACTTTCGAAGACGATGGA
>Ga0247609_10004626_pt1 | contig 13641 bp, 14 predicted proteins | sample 172DNAGHGlowgp2_FD_193487 | JGI IMG/M metagenome (GOLD analysis project Ga0247609, IMG submission 193487) | Sheep rumen microbial communities from Palmerston North, Manawatu-Wanganui, New Zealand - 1728 DNA GHGlow gp2 | ecosystem: Host-associated > Mammals > Digestive system > Stomach > Rumen ...
ATCGATTTTTCGATGTAGGAATTAAAACTTGGTATATCGTTCATTGCACAATTTTCAAATTTTTGTGCAAAGGTAATATCTTTTTTGCACATTCGCAAAATTTTTGTGCAGTTTTTTGCAGTTTAGGGCGAAAAATAAAAATAATTGCGAATTTATTTTGTATTTTGCGTAATTTGTAGTAATTTTGCAGCCGATTTCGAAAAATTGGTTAATGAAGAACGACAACATGAAGAATCAGTACCGTATCAACGAACAGATACGAGTACGTGAAGTGCGAATCGTTGGCGATGGTGGAAGCACCGTTCTGCCAACGCGTGAAGCATTGGATATGGCACGCGACCAAGGCGTCGATCTTGTCGAGATTTCGCCGAATGCCAATCCTCCCGTTTGTCGTCTCATCGACTATTCCAAGTTCCTCTACCAGCAGAAGAAACGCCAGAAGGAGATGAAGGCCAAGCAGGTGAAGGTTGAAGTCAAAGAGATACGTTTCGGACCTCAGACCGACGAGCACGACTATCAGTTCAAGCTGAAGCATGCCAAGGAATTCCTCGAAGAAGGTAATAAGGTACGCGCGTATGTGTTCTTCCGCGGTCGCTCCATCCTGTTCAAGGAACAAGGCGAGGTGCTGTTGCTTCGTTTCGCTAATGACCTTGAGGAATATGGTAAGGTTGAAGGAATGCCATCACTCGAAGGCAAGAAGATGTTCCTCTATCTGGCTCCCAAGAAAGCCGGTGTTGCCAAGAAGAGTCAACAGGCTCGCGACCGTGAGGCATCCGTTGTCGATGCTAAGGAAGCTCCCCATCCACAGGCCGTTGAAGAGAAACCGTCGAACGGCGGACTCTTGGCCAATGCGAAAATCAGTGCCGATGCGCTGAAGAAACTGACTGAGGAGGCCGAAGACGAATAAAAGAAAAAGAGAAGGCGTCGCGCCCGGTATATGCGTAGTCGCCGATTTATTAATAACAATTTAAATTTTTAAAAACAATGCCAAAAGTAAAGACAAACTCCGGAGCGAAGAAAAGATTCGCGTTCACCGGTACAGGTAAGGTTAAGAGACACCACGCTTACCACAGTCACATTCTGACGAAAAAGACTAAGAAGCAGAAGCGCAATCTGCAAGGTGCAACACTCGTTGATGTAACAAACATGAAGCAGGTTCGCGACCTGTTGTGTCTCCGTTAATTCACCTATTGTCAAACATTTAAAGTAAAAGAAAACTATGCCAAGATCAGTAAATCACGTAGCATCACGTGCAAAACGTAAGAGAATTCTTAAGCTCACTCGCGGTTACTTCGGTGCCCGCAAGAATGTTTGGACAGTAGCCAAGAACACTTGGGAGAAGGGTCTTACCTACGCTTACCGCGACCGTAAGAACAAGAAGCGCACATTCCGTGCTCTTTGGATTCAGCGTATCAACGCTGCCGCTCGCCAGGAGGGTATGAGCTATTCTGTACTCATGGGTAAGTTGGCCAAGGCTGGTATCGAGATTAACCGTAAGGTGCTCGCCGACCTCGCCCTCAACAATCCCGAGGCTTTCAAGGCTATCGTAGCCAAGGTTGCGGATAAGTAAGCGAAGAACGATTGTTCTTCCGAACGGAAGCGACCTCGAGCCGTAAGGCTCAAAGTAAAGTAAGAGTTTACAGTTAAGCAACAAATAAGAGGGGATGCCATCATGACATCCCCTCTTGTTTTGCACTTAATCGGAATTTTGACCTTCGGTCGAGATTCCTCACGTTCGGCAGTAAGAACGAGCTCTTACTGCTCTCACTTAACCGGAATCTTGTCAATACGTTTCTGGTGGCGACCACCCTCGAACTCCGTGGCAAAGTACTCATCCATAATCTTGCGGGCCGTATCCTCATCAATGAATCGTCCAGGCATTACCAGAACGTTGGCATTGTTGTGCTGACGAATCAGATGGGCAATCTCAGGAATCCAACACAATCCGGCACGAATCGACTGGTGCTTGTTCAGCGTCATGTTGATACCCTCACCACTGCCGCAGATGGCAATACCAGGGAATACTTCGCCGTCCTCGATACCCTTGGCCAGCGCATGACCGAAGTCACTATAGTCGCACGAATCCTCCGTATACGTGCCATAATCCTTATACTCGTATCCTTTCTCGTCCAGATACTTCTTCACGAATTGCTTCAGTGCAAAGCCTGCATGGTCGCTGGCCAGTCCGATAATCTTTGTTTCCATCTTTTTTGTCGTTTTAAGATTAATTAGTGCCGCGAAGGTACGAAAAAAAAGTGAACTGACCAAACATATGCCCACCTTAAATTGATTTTTAACGCTAAATTTCGGCAATGTATTTTGTTTTTTACTGAAAATTGTGTAACTTTGCGGTCAAATTCGTAAACAAACAAAAGAGAAAAGATGATTTCATTTAGTGTGAGCCTAGTGGCTTTGATTCTGGGTTATCTGCTCTACGGACGCTTTGTGGAAAAAATTTTCGGCCCGGATGACCGTGTTACGCCTGCTGTAGCTAAAGCAGACGGAATTGACTACATCGTGCTTCCCAACTGGAAGATTTTCATGATTCAGTTCCTCAACATTGCAGGAACGGGACCTATTTTCGGTGCCATCATGGGTGCCCAGTTTGGTCCCGCGGCTTATCTGTGGATTGTGCTCGGCTGCATCTTCGCAGGTTCCGTCCACGACTATCTGAGTGGTATGCTCTCACTCCGTAACGGGGGCATTAACCAGCCGGAGATTATCGGAAGTTATTTGGGTAAGACCACAAAGAAGGTAATGCTGGTGTTTGCCGTATTCCTACTGATGATGGTTGGCGCCGTGTTCGTATATAGCCCAGCCACCTTGTTGCAGGGATTGTGTGTGACGCATGTACCGTCCGTGAGTCTGCTGAGTGACAGTACATTCTGGATTATTATTATCTTCGTTTATTACCTCATCGCTACGATGCTGCCTATCGATAAGATTATCGGCAAGGTGTATCCACTTTTCGCCGTTTCCCTGCTCTTTATGGCGGCAGCCTTGCTTGTGATGCTTTTCGTTAAGAAGCCTGATATTCCTGAGTTGTGGGAGGGACTGCCTGGCGCAGCACTCACACCCGATGCCATCTTCCCTTGTTTGTTCATCACTATCGCCTGTGGTGCTATTAGTGGCTTCCATGCCACCCAGTCGCCCTTGATGGCCCGTTGTATGAGAAAGGAGAAACAGGGACGCCCCATCTTCTACGGCGCCATGATTACCGAGGGCATAGTTGCACTCATTTGGGCTACCGTGGCCATGTACTTCTTCTACGACCAGCCCACGCCGGGCTACGAGACGATGGAGGGTGGCAAGGACATCATCAATAAGGCTCCGAGCATCGTGAGCATGATTTGCAACAACTGGCTTGGAATCTTTGGTAGTATTCTTGCCATCTTGGGAGTTGTGGCAGCACCCATTACCAGCGGTGATACTGCCCTGCGCTCATGCCGTCTTATCATTGCCGATTTCATCCATCTGGAACAGCGTTCTATCCGTAAGCGCCTTTACGTCTGTGTGCCGCTTTTCGCTGCCGTCATTGCCCTGCTCATCTGGCAAATCAGCGACGCCAACGGGTTCAAGACCATCTGGAGTTGGTTTGGATGGAGCAATCAGACGCTCTCTGTCTTTATGCTTTGGGCTATTACCGTCTATCTGGTTCAGCAGAAGAAGCCCTATGTCATCACTCTTGTTCCGGCATTGTTCATGACGGTGGTATGTGCGACCTACCTCTTTTCGGAACAATTGTTTAAGCTCGACGGCACTACCACCGCCATCATCGCTGCCGCTGCTCTTATCGTAGCGCTGGTGTGGTTTATACTCTGGTATCGTAAGGAAACTAACAAATAAATATAGACTATGAAGAAAATTGCATTCATCGCGGTGGCGCTGCTGATGAGTATTGCTGCCAACGCACAGTTTGAGAAAGGTAAGGGTTATCTGGGCGCTTCGTTTTCAGGTTTCGACATCGGTAGTGAGAACAAGGAGTTTAAGTTGAATCTGAATGTCAAGGCTGGTTACTTTTTTATGGATAACCTGATGGGTATCGGCGAGGTAGGTTACCAGCACTTTGAGCATATCTCGGATGCATTCACCATTGGTGCTGCTGCTCGCTACTATATGACTCAGAACGGCATCTATCTGGGTGCTGGACTGAAGTTCAGACACTGCGAGGAGTTTAATGACCTGGTGCCGGGTGTGCATGCTGGCTATGCCTTCTTTGTGAGCCGAACAGTAACCCTCGAACCCGAGCTTTACTTCGATATCTCTACCAAGAGTTCTGACTATAATGCTTACGGTCTGCGCATTGGTGTCGGTGTATACTTGTTCAAGGACCAGTATCAGCTGAAAAGGTAAAAAAGTAAAAAGATATAAACGAGGCTTATGTTAAGTGTTGAGGAATTAGTTGACAGACTCATTGATCTGTCGTTTGCTGAGGATATCGGCGACGGTGACCACACCACGCTGTGTTGTATTCCCGAAGATGCGATGGGCAAGTCGCACCTGCTGATTAAGGAGGACGGTATTTTGGCTGGTGTGGAGATTGCCAAGGAAGTGTTCCGCCGTTTCGACCCCGACATGCAGGTAGAGGTATTGATGGGTGACGGCTCACGCGTGAAGAAGGGCGACATTGCCATGATTGTGACCGGACGCGTCCGCTCGCTGTTGCAGACAGAGCGCCTGATGTTGAACATCATGCAGCGCATGAGCGGTATTGCCACGATGACTGACCGCTATGTGCAGCGGCTGAAGGGTACGAAGACTCGCGTGCTGGATACGCGCAAGACGACGCCGGGCATGCGTATGCTGGAGAAGCAGGCCGTAAAGATTGGTGGCGGCTGTAACCACCGCATCGGATTGTTTGACATGATATTGCTAAAGGACAACCATGTGGACTTCGCCGGCGGTATCGTGAACGCCATTGACCGTTGTCATAAGTACCTGGACGAGAAAGGCTTGAAGCTAAAGATTGAAATAGAGGTTCGGTCGTTCGACGAGCTGCAGCAGGTGTTGAATCACGGTGGTGTTGATCGCATTATGTTGGATAACTTCAGTGTTCCCGATACGAAGAAGGCCGTTGACATTATTGCCGGTCGCTTCGAGACCGAGTCGAGTGGCGGTATCACGTTCGACACCATCCGCGACTATGCCGAGCAAGGTGTTGACTTCATTTCTGTGGGCGCATTGACCCACTCGGTGAAGGGTTTGGATATGTCATTTAAAGCATGTTAGTATCATTGAGAATCGAAATTGAAGATTGATAATTATATTATAGCGTGCTGTTTTCTATTGCTGACAGGCTGTGGCAACGATGCCGAGCCTGTCAGTAATCTGAATGTAGACTACCAGTCGCCCGTGGATTATGACATCGTGTTGGCGGGGAACTTCGGCGAACCGCGTCCCTGGCATTTCCACGGAGGACTGGACGTCAAGACGGACAATCAGGAGGGCAAGCAGATTTTCTCTATTGCTGACGGCTACGTCAGCCGTATTACAGTCAATATGTACGGCTTCGGTAATGCCATCTATGTGAACCATCCCGACGGACTGACCAGCGTTTATTGCCACTTGAAGCGCTTTGCCGACAAGTATGAACAACTGTTTGAGCGTACAGGAAGGCGCGACACGCTTGATTTCCGATATGCTGAGGGGCTGTTGCCCGTGAAAAGTGGTGACCTGATTGCTTTCAGCGGCAATACCGGTCACTCGACGGGACCGCATCTGCATTTGGAACTGCATGACACGAAGACGTGGGTGATGATAGACCCCATGGAGAAACTGGCGCGGTTTATTGCCGACACAGTGGCTCCGCAGGCGCATTCGTTCATGGCCGTTCCCATCGCAGGAGAAGGACTATTCAACGGCGGTGCGACGAAGCAGACGTTTGGCTTTGGTCAGCCCGACACAAAGGTCCAGCATTCAACATTCACTGTTCAACGTCAATTTACTGCATGGGGGCGGGTAGGCTTTGCACTGTGGGCTGATGACTATTCCGAGGCGACGTACAACCATTATGGCGTGCGCTATGTTCAGTTGTTGGTAGATGGGCGCGAGATGTTCCGAGCCGATGTGTCGGGCATTCCCATCAGTTGCCAGCCGGAAGTGAATCAATGGGGCGACTACGACCATTGGCGCCATACGCGTATTTGGTATATGAAGTCGTACCGAGAGCCAGGTATGCGACTGCCCATTCTGCATACGGACTTCAGTCAGGGCATTGTCACGTTCGACGAAGAACGGCCCTATCACCTTACTTATTTATTACGCGACTATCAAGGAAACAGTTCCAGGTATGACTTCACGGTAATAGGCCAGCGCGATGCAAGGATTCCGAAACCGCAAAGACGGTGTCAGTTGCTGAATCCATATCTGCTGTATGAGCAAGTGTTGTGGCCTTTGTACGAAAGACGGCGTTAAACGCGGAAACGAATGTATGCGCGGTCGTCGAAGGAATTGAAGTCGGGATGGAAGGCTTTGGTTGCCAGAAAGTCGGGACCGATATTCAGAGGGTCACGCATGCGCTGAAGCTGTAGCAGTTGTTCGCTTTCGGCAAGGGTAGGGCGCAAGAACGGATAGCCATCGGAAGCGAGAATGATATCCCAGGGTTGGAAGTCGAGGGTAATCACCTTGATGTGGCGGGTGTCGATGGGGAAACCATCGACCACACTATAAGTGACGTTTTGCTGCTTCATCGTCTCAATCATACGGGGAATGATAACCGGTCGGGCGATGTCGTTGCGGCAGAGTTCTTCTTGAGTGATGCCCTGCGACAGGAGGCGTCGAACCTCGTCAGCACGCATGGCAGCGAGTTCGACCTCATAAGGTTTAGGATTGTCGTAGAAGATTTCGCCAACAATACACTGACAATCGCCAATCATCCATATCTCGCGTTGCAATCGGCTGAAGACAATGACCGAAGCGGTGAGGCGGTCTTCGGGATGTTCTGCCAGACGTGGAAGCATAGACTTCTTATAGTGTTTGCGGATGTAAGCCGTGACGCCCTTCATAAACTGTGAGCATGTAGTGTCTTTAGGCATCTTGCGGATATAACGACTGACCAGCAACATCGCATAGCGTCCATTGCTATTGAACAGACTGTGGCGATACTGCGACTTGCTGGTAGAACCGTCGATAACGGCTATGAAGTCATTTGTGACGACGATTCCGTCCTCGCTTTTCTTCGCGGGGTTCTTCGCGACGAGGCTTTGCTCGATGATCTCCATGTTGCTTGTCTTTATACCAGAAGAAATACTCCCGTTGAGCGAGTTTCTCCTTTTGTGATTTGGCGGTGAAAACGGGTTCCAGTGTATAGGGATTGAAGCCTGTATAGAACATCTCCGTAGAGACTGTCATAGGCGTTGGGGTAAAGTCCTGCACCTGTTCCAGTTTGAATCCCATCTTTCGTGTGAGGTTAGCCAATTCAGCCATATCGGCCTCGCTACAGCCAGGATGGCTGGAGATAAAATAAGGAATAATTTGCTGGTTGAGGTGTTCCTCGTGATTGATTCGGTCAAAGATGCGTTTGAATTCGTAGAACTGCGAAAACGACGGTTTGCGCATAAGATAGAGCACGTGGTCGCTTGTGTGTTCGGGAGCCACTTTCAGACGTCCGCTGACGTGGTTCTTGATGAGTTCGCGGGTGTACTCCATCGCAGCTTTGTTCGACTGCCCGTCCTTGCTTCGATGCAAGAGCAAATCGTAACGTACACCACTGCCGATAAAGCTTTTCTTGATGCCTGGCAGGGCATCGACAGCACGATAGATTTCCAGCAGTTTTGAATGGTCGGTATTCAGATTCGGGCATATTTGCGGATGAATACAGCTGGGACGCTTACACTTCTCACAGGCATTGAGGTTACGCCCGTGCATGCCGTACATATTGGCAGACGGACCGCCGAGGTCAGAGAGGTACCCTTTGAAACCTTCCATCTGAATGACTTGCTTCACTTCCTGAAGAATGCTCTCCTTGGAACGGCAGGCAATAAACTTTCCTTGATGGGCTGAGATGGTGCAGAAGGCACAACCGCCGAAACAACCTCGATGGATGTTGACCGAGAACTTGATCATCTCATAAGCGGGAATGCGCTTGCCCTTGTATTTCGGATGGGGCAGCCGAGTGTAAGGCAGGTCAAAGGAGGCATCGAGTTCGGTGGTGGTCATAGGAGGGTAGGGCGGATTAACTACAACGTAGATATCCGACGGTGATCCATCTTTAGCGAGGGGTTGGAGAATGCGCTGGGCGTGCATCATGTTCGACTGTTCCTCGACGTGACGGAAGTTCTCGGCCTGAGCATGCTTGTCGCGAAGACACTCTTCGTGGCTGTGAAGCACGATGTCGTCAGCAGTGATGCCCCCGGGGATTTCTTCCTTACGGGCAAGATATACCGTTTGGGGAAGGTCGCGGATAGTGCTGATGGAGGAACCATCAGCCACTCTGCGGGCAAGTTCGATGGTGGCCTTTTCCCCCATGCCGTATGTAATCATGTCGGCACCTGAATCGCAGAGGATGCAGGGACGAAGCTTATCCTGCCAATAGTCGTAGTGAGTGACACGTCGCAGCGATGCTTCAATGCCGCCAAGCACAACGGGAACGTCCGGATATAGTTCCTTTAGGATTCTCGTATATACGATGGTGGGGTATTCGGGACGTAAGTCGTGGCGACCGTCAGGACTATAGGCATCCTCTGAACGCAGACGGCGATTGGCAGTGTATTTGTTGACCATCGAGTCCATACATCCTGGTGAGATACCGAAGAACAGACGCGGACGTCCGAGTTTTTTGAAGTCGCGATAGTCGCCATGCCAGTCAGGTTGCGGAACGATAGCCACACGGTAACCGGCAGTTTCGAGTGTTCGTCCGATGACAGCCACACCAAACGACGGATGGTCAACATAAGCATCACCCGAAAAGAGGATGACGTCCACGTAGTCCCATCCTCGCAGTTCGAGTTCCTTCTTCGTCGTCGGCAAAAAATCCGTCAGCCTATAGTCCATAGTTTATGAGCGTGGTAGGACCACTCTCCACAATTAATTAAACGGCGTCCCCTGGAAAGCGCGAGTGGTCATTCCGAGATTGTCGTTGCCACGATTCTTCCAATTGATAAACAACAGCACGAGCTGTTGCAGTCCGTAGGCCTTCATGTTAGGATGGTAAACCACGTCGAGACAGAGGTCAAGCAGTTGTTTGTCCTTTCCTGCTTCTGACTCTAGCAGTGAACGGATGTTGAGTTTCAGTTTGTTGAGTACTTCTTCGTCGACATAGCCGTTGGAGTCGATCAGGTCGCGGAAGAGCTGGTACTGTTCAATGGTTTGCAGATGTTCTTCTGAAATCTCGATGTTACGAGTTCCACTTGAGTTTGCTTGGATTTTGTACATAATCAGGTCGTTTTTATGTTATTTGATGAGATAGTTCAATATTCCCCGCATGATGGAACTCCGCTTCTGGGCATCTTTGATGCACTCGAAGGGGAATCCCATCGTCAGACAGCTGTAGTCGTTGCCTTTGTAAGCAACGGCTGCATCCTGCCCATCGGCATATTGCATCACGGGATAGGCCGCGCCAACGGGTTGCAGGATGTCGGTAGAGATGGCAGCATAATGGTCGGCATTCAGCTGATTCCAATACTGCATGGTAGTTCCTAAACCATTCACGGTATTGTCGGCGCAGATGTTGTGGCCGGTATAACGGCATTTTAGCACGTTCTGTAGGAACAGCTGTTCCTGTTGTTCCATCATATCACACCCCACATAGGCTCCACTGACTAATAGGGCGCCGCCGTTGGAGGTATAGTGCTGCAGGGTGCTACACATAGTGGTGGTGAACGTCTTGTAATACTGGAGGCTATGCTTGTCGTCACGTTCAAGACCGAGCAACAGGTCAATGGCTGCATATTGCACTGGGGAGGGCACGATGGTTTCCAGTGCCTCGCTGGAACAGCTGACAACGTTGTATTTCCCGGCAGCCTGGATGGCTTCGGCGTGGGTCTTGACGTAGTTGAAGTCGTTGCCGGCAACGAGTCGTCCGGCGAGCTCTTCACTGCTGTCGCCCAAGCCTCCGTTTTCATTGCCTATCTGCTTGCGGTCGAAATTAATCTGCCGACCTAACCATCCGAGCGTGGGTCCATAGGTCACGCCCGGGTCTTCGTCAAGGTCGAAGCCTTGTTCGGTCACGGTGTTACGAATGGCAGGCGAAGAGAGGCGGTGAAAACCGTTTACCACCATAACGGTCTTGGTGGCGTAGGGATTGTAAAGTGCGGAGAGCACTTCCGTTGGGAAACTCTCTCCACCACGATTGACAGCAGTAACTTTGAAATGGTAGAGCAGATTGGGTTCCAGTTCCATCTCGTAATTGTTCTTCGAGCGAACATAAGTTCCGTTGTCGAAATCAGCGTCACCGATGGCGGTATAGACGATATATCCCGTCGGCTTCGAGGTCAGTTCCTGCGGGTCGTCAACGGCGTTCCAGCTCAGTCGGATGGTATTCTTTCCAGTAAATTCCGTGCGGAAATAATTGGGGGCTAGTGGAGCTACGATGAAGGGGGTGCCGTGCTGGTCGTTGACATAGCGCAGAATGGTCTTGTAGATGGAACGTGCCAGCGTGAACCGGAAGTTGGGATCCTGACCGTATCGCATGTCGGGAAAACTCTGGTGCGACATCGTTTCGAGGATGGCACTCGGCACCTCTGGCAGACGAGTTTCAGAATAGTTGCGGTCGAAAAGCTCGCGGCGGTTCCAGTCCTTATACTTATATTTTATATCAAGCACCTCGTTGGATAGCAACGCGTCGGCAAAGTCGCGCGACGCCATCCTGGAAATGCCGGCATTCAGCTTACCGTCATTGAATGCGGTGGTACATATAGCCAGCGAACCGATTATTCCGACACCCTCTTTATCATATCCTGCATCACTGTGAATGGCCAGCGACAGCTCAATAGGCACCCTGCGCCCTTCAACGGTAGGCATGTAGCACGAGCCACCGCCCAGCAGATTGGTCATGTGGGAACGCACATTGATGTCGTCGCCGTAGTCGTCCTGTCCGTTCTTGCTGCTATAGACGGCGTATGGCATACCGGCCCACTGACCGTAGTAGCGTGCTCCCTCCAGGGCGCGGGGCATTCCGCTGGTCTCTCCGAAGCGTTCTATGTTGCCCATCCCTCCGCCAAAACGTATGGCATCGGTGGTGACGACACCATGCCTGTTGCTTTGGTTCGTCACCGTTACGCGGTTGAATTCGCTGTAGCCAGCATCAAAGTCGAAGGTTCCAAGATAGACCCACGTGCCGCCGCCCATTTGCTGATTGACGTGGAACTGCGTTCGCTCGCCCTTGTGCCATACGGTGTACAGCGCATCGTCAATGCTGTTTGGGAGCGTCTGATAACTGACATATACAGCATAGCGTCCGGACTTTTTGAAATCGGGTTGATAGGTGGCAACAGAATAGCGCGACTTGCTGTTTGTCGTCTTGGCCATACGTGCACTGCCGGCCTCGAAAGGATTCTCACCGTCGGAATACGTCCCCGTATGCCATGCAAACCCTGCATAGGGTGTCTTCTGCCATTTGCCCTGAGCGGTGCCCTCGAAGTAGTTGCGTTTGGGGCCGTCATTATCGACAATGACTTCCTCCGTCTGCCAGTCGCGTTCACGAGGTGTGAAAACAACAGCACCTGCTTTCTCCAATATCGGAATCAGGTAAGGCACCACGATGGTCTGCGTGAAGAGATCCTCCGTCGTGCCAAACAGTTTCGGTCGCTGCCAGCGCCAACAGCCTTTCTTCTGGTCGTAGTACCGTCCGTGACTAGCCCATAGCGACAGGTGGCGTCCCTGTAGTCCATGAGTTACTTTCAATGGTGTTGATATGTTCTTCACCCAAGGTTCTCCGTCGTAGTCGATATCTCCCCAGAGTCTCGCCTTGTCGGCGTTCTGCGATAATCTGTTAGGAATGAGCTCGTCGATGGTCATTCCGTTGGTCACTACCGTAACTGTATAATCGCGATAAACCTTAGGTAGTGTACCTCTGATTTTCTTGTAGATATGCTCTGTGATTTCAGGTGTAAACTCCTGCGCGGCAAAGAATTCATCGGCCGTGACCACCAGTGTCTGATTCTGATTGTCCAGTTGATAGCTGAGCATTCGGGGCTGTTGGGTTAAACGTGTGCCTTTGGGCTTGTATTTAGCAAAGTACTGCCTCAAATTGTCGGCTAACTTCGCTTCGTCTTTAGCCGTTTGAGCCAGTACTGGGGATACAGCGGATATGAGTATATATAATAATATGTATAGGGTTCGTCTTTGCATTTTATATTTCACCAATCATAAAGTTTTCTGGCTTCTTTCCTTTGAAGTCCTTAAAATAAAGTTTGATGTCTCGCATCTGGGTATCTATGTCACCATTAGGAACGATAGTCTTGGTGCAACTGATAAGCTTCTTCCCATAATCAACACCATATAGCAGGATGGGAATCTCGGCTTTGTAGGCAATATAATAAAATCCTTTTTTCCATTCGGGATTCGGCGAGCGTGTACCCTCTGGTGTGATACACAGCATGAACTTGTCGGCCTTCCGTGCTACTTCAGCCAAATTGTCCGTCATGCTTGTCTTTTTCGAACGGAACACGGGGATTCCCCCTAAACTGCGGAAAATCGGACCTAATGGCCAGAAGAACCACTCTTTCTTCATCAGAAAATTACTCTTCAGTCCTTCTGCGCCACTGTAGAGTTGCCCAATCAGAAAGTCCCAATTGCTGGTATGGGGAGCCAGACAGATGATGTACTTATCAGGATGTTCTTCCGTTATTTCAATAGTCCATCCCATCTGTTTATACAGCAACCAGCGGCAAAATGCTTTCCACATAATAATCAGTGTAGGTTGTTGATTTGGTCGATAATATCACTGGCCTGTGCGGTAAATTTCTCACGCAGGTCTTTGAAATACTCTTTTGCAGGGATGCCCGGCTCTGGATGTGAGATTCGGGATGTGTAGTTAGCCTGCAATTTGATGATACTGAAAAACAATGCATCAATGTTCTCCAACTGAGACTTGTTGGCAGAGCTGCATGCAGCAAAACATTCTACGAACAGCGTCTCGCAAATTTGCTTAATAGCCTTTTTAAGTGTCCTTTTGTTTGTCATAAATAGTCCTCCTATTTTGTATGAATTACTTCGTTTCGATGGTCAAAGATACGAAATATTTTCGATATTCCAAGCCTTTCAACGAAAAAAAACATTAAAAAGGATGAAATATTTCTCTTTTCTCACAAAAAAAGATTATTTTTGCATTCCAAAAGCGCTTAGACCTTGTGGTTAGAGCAACAAAATGGATTATAATTATTTATTCTAATTTGATATTTAATATGGAAAAAAGTGCATTGCAGTTGGCGAGAGCCGCTTATCAGCCTAAGTTGCCTAAGGCACTTCAGGGCGCAGTGAAAGTAAAGGAAGGTGCAGCAACCCAGAGTGTTGGTGATCAGGAAGAAATCAAGAAGCTTTTCCCTAACACTTATGGTATGCCTATCGTAGAGTTCGAGCCCGCTACCGAGGCCAACACGAAGAAGATGAATGTGGGTATTATCCTTAGCGGTGGTCAGGCTCCTGGTGGTCACAACGTCATCACAGGTCTCTTCGACCAGATCAAGAAGCTCAACCCCGAGA